>OIZV01000152.1_pt1 | contig 44929 bp, 40 predicted proteins | sample 1588681 | NCBI WGS metagenome assembly OIZV01 (sample SAMN03283281) | human gut metagenome | biome: human-associated habitat; material: feces | host: Homo sapiens | place: Peru | collected 2012 | reverse complement strand
CATTTAAATACACTCCTCTCTAAACAGACATCAACCTGTCTCTTTTTAAATTCTGTCTGAAACTGCTGCCCCACCAAACCAGCCCACCAAACCAGCCCACCAATCCAATGACGAAAAATGCAATCCCACCAAACCAGTCCACCAAATTGTTACCCCACCAAAAAGTTTGGATACCCATTTTTTATTGCCGGTTACTTCTGAAGCATAATAGCTAGAAAAATGTTTGACTAAAATATATTGTTTGTATATAATTGATATAAATAATAAATAAAATTGCTTTGAAAATATGAAAGGACACATAAGGAGGAGAGAGTGTGAGTTTATTTGCAGATAATCATAGAGAAGAATTTGATCTTACCGATTTTATGGCATTCAATAAGATATACGGACAGGATACAGAGGAGTCAAATCAGGCTCTTATAGCGTTGCTTAATACTGTAACAGAAGATAAACCGGGAATATCAGATACACTGATTAAGGATATTGATGCGTTTGATTCCATTGAATATTCAAATGGACAGTATTGCGGATTCGGATTTGATATATGCCTTGAATCCGATACAGGCAGTTTGTTTAGCCTGCAGATGGAGAATGAACCGGATGAGTACTTCACCGGCAGATGTATGGTGTATATGGATTCTATGATGGAATCAAGTGACAAGTTACAAAAATTAATAATTGTATTATTTGTTGCCGGAGAAAATCTGTTTAAAAATACAGATTCATATCATAATGTACAAATCATCAGAGATGAAGAAAGCGGGGAAGTACCGTTCGACAAGGTAAGAGTCCATTTCATAGAGATAGATAAGGTAGACAGCAGTAAGGCTGTATCTGATATGACACCGCTTGAGAGAGTATCGCTGTATTTCAGGTATGCAAATGACCCGGACAAGGAAGCCTTGCTAGAACAGCTTATAGACAGCGGAGATAAGGCAATTGTTCTGGCGGAGAATATATTTAAAAGACTGACGGCTGATAATTGGGCCTGTAAGAAGATGCAGATAATAAATAAGTATAAGGCAGATTTGTCTGACGCTAAAGAAGAAGGAATTGAGCAGGGCAGAGCAGCAGAGAAAAAGGAGATGGTCAAAGCCTTAAAGGATAAAGGTGTTGGCGTTGATATAATTGCTGAGGTTTCAGGCCTGTCTGCAAAGCGCATTGAGAGTATGTAATAGCTGTGATAAAGGAAATTAAAATTTTTTGGTATATATAAGGGTGTGCATATCTTAACATAAATATTGTATTACAACTTAAAATGAGTTATAATACAATTAAAAGTTAAGAAGGAGTGTACACAATGGAATACCTGAAGTATGTGCTTGGAATACATGTCACAAATGATGACTGTGAAATTGAATCCGTTCCGAATTTTATTGATACAAGATACAGGCTGAAGAGAGTGTCACTTGACAGCATGAAAGCGGTGTTTGTTTATCCTAAAACGGAGCCGGATGCTGTTAATCTGTTAAAAAAGCATCTTGAAAGAATTGAAAATGCAGTGGGAGTTCCGGCAGTACTTGTGCTTAATCATCTTACCTATAGACAAAAGGAATACCTTTTGCGCGACCGTATTCCGTTTGTTGTTGACGGGAAGCAGATATATCTGCCTTTTATGGCGACATATTTGCAGGAACGCGCAGACTCGGAAAAAGTAAAAACTTCAAGCATACTTCCATCGGCGCAGTTGCTGCTGCTCTGTTATATTTATCATGGATGTGGTGAAATGATGACAAGTGATGCAGCGGAAATTCTTGCATTTACGCCTACATCTGTGTCCAGAGCATCAAAACAGTTAGAAGCTTTAGGGCTATTGCGGACAGAAAAAAGAGGCGTGCAGAAGATAATCTGTTCAGACAGAGAGCCTGGAGAGCTTTTTGAAGCAGCAAAAGATTATCTGCAAAATCCGGTAAAGCGAACGATATATGTACCAAAAACAGAAATAAGAGATAAACTGCTTTTCAGCGGGTATACGGCATTGTCCGAATATTCGATGCTGAATCCGCCTGCAGTAGAGTGTTTTGCTGCGTCAAGCATTTCAATATGGGAAAAATCAGCATCAGTAAAACTGCAGAATTCCGATGAGCAGTGCGCAGTGGAGCTTTGGAGGTATGATCCCCGAAAACTTGCAGGTGGAGATTGTGTTGACAGACTGTCTCTTGCTTTGGCGCTGAGAGAAGACAGAGATGAAAGGATAGAGGAAGCTGTTGAGGAAATGCTGACGGATGTCTGGAGGGAAATTAATGGTAAGAGGAATAGAGAGCTTTAGAAAATGGTTTCAAGGATATGAGGAACAATATGCAATTATAGGTGGTACGGCATGCGACCTGCTGATGACAGATGAAGGTTTGGATTTTCGTGCTACAAAGGACATAGATCTTGTGCTGATTATAGAAGCTGTCGATGCTGATTTTGGACATAGATTTTGGGAATATGTCATTGCAGCAGGGTATGAACATCGAAACAGGAGCACAGGTGAGCCTCAGTTTTACCGTTTTACTAACCCGAGAACGAAAGAATATCCGACAATGATTGAATTATTTACAAGACTGCCGGATGCTGTAATACTGCCGGAAAATGCCACACTTTCACCGCTGCCGATGGAAGACGACATATCGAGCCTTTCCGCAATTCTCCTGGACGAGGACTACTATGAATTCCTGAAAAAAGGAAGAATTCAGCTATCAGAAGTTACAGTGCTGGATGTGCCATACCTGATACCTTTTAAGGCGAAAGCATGGCTCGATCTTTCACAAAGAAAGGCAGAGGGAGGACGTGTTGACAGCCGAAGCATCCGCAAACACAAAAATGATGTATTTAGGCTGACGGAACTTCTTGACCGTAACATAAAGCCTTTGTCATTTTTGCCGGATGCAATAAAAGCAGATATGAGTAAATTTGCAGAGAGTATGAGGGCAGAGGATGTGAATCTGAAGCAGATCGGCATTTTAGGAAAGTCAAAGGAAGATATACTTGAAGAATTAGAAATCATATACAGGTAAGGCATTTTGACTTGTAAAACAAATACAAAAAACCCCTTGATAATTGGCAGAAATGATAGTATAATATCGCTATATGCAAACCATTCAGCCAGATATTTATTTAAAGTCAGGAGGTGAAACAGGTATGGCACAGGTTATAGTAAGAGAAAACGAGAGTCTTGAAAGCGCTTTAAAAAGATTTAAGCGTTCTTGCGCAAGAGATGGCGTTATGGCAGAAGTAAGAAAAAGAGAACATTACGAAAAGCCTAGCGTAAAGAGAAAGAAGAAATCTGAAGCTGCAAGAAAAAAGGCTAAGAAATACTAAAGCAGTACAGATTAGAGGTGAATTGAATTGTCACTAAAAGAACAGCTTATGTCTGATTTCAAGGATGCTATGAAAGCAAAGGATGAAGTCAGAAAAAATACAATAAGTTTTGCTCGTGCTGCGGTCAAGCAGTATGAAATAGACAACCGTAAAGAACTTGATGACGAAGGCATCGTTGCAATACTTGCAAAGCAGGTAAAGATGAGAAAAGATGCACTTTCTGATTTTGAGAAAGCCGGCAGAGTGGACCTGGCAGATGCATATAAACAGGAAATCGAGGTTTTACAGAAATATCTCCCTGCGCAGCTTAGCGCTGATGAAATCAGAGATATAGTTAAAGCCACGGCGGCAGAACTTGGTATCGAGGGCGGCAAGCAGAATATGGGCAAGCTCATGGGAGCCGTTATGGGCAAGGTCAAAGGCGTTGCAGACGGAAACGATGTACGCAAAGTCATCGAAGAATTTCTTGCATAGAATATAAACAGGATAGAAATTAGTCTATCCTGTTTTTTATTACATAAAATTAAACGAGGTGAGTTTAATGGGCGCAATACTTGACGAAATGATTTTTGACTTTAATGTGAACCTGCCGAGAATTCTGTACGGCGGCAACACAGTGATAATAGATAACGTCAAGCAGATAATACTGCTTTCGGACAGAGAACTGACCGTTTCCTGCGGACAGAGGTTTGTTTCGGTAAACGGAAACAGGCTCAAAATACAGGAAATTGAAGAAGAAAGGGTGCAGGTTGCAGGTGAGGTGGAAAAAATACAGTTTTTTGGCACACAGGAAAACAGTACGGATTGAAGGGTTTGAAATAAGCCGTCTTATATCCGTATGTATGAAGCACCGGATAAGATTTAAAAACCTTATATATATAGATGATACTGCAGTGGAGACTCTGATCAGAGAGGTAGACCTTGTGAAGCTGAAGCAGATTGCAGGAAACAGATACAGAATATCGGTTAAATCCTCAGGTGGATATATGCCGTTTCTAATGTATATATGGAAACGAAAAACAACAATAATCGGAATAGGCATATTTGCGTTTCTCATATTCTATCAGAGCCTTTTTGTGGCTGAAATAGAGGTTACAGGGTATGAAAGCATCAGCGAAACAGAAATAAGGCAGACACTTGCAGAAGCCGGACTTTACGAAGGTGCGAGGATTAAGCCGGACACCTCAGATATAAAGCTTGCGGTGTTTTCCATGTCGGATAATATTACATATATATCCGTTAAATATGAAGGGCGCAAGGCAATTGTCGATATAGTGGAGGCAGAATACAGGGAAATCAAAAAGGACAAAAACACAAGACCATGCAATATAGTTTCAGATACCGATTGCTATATCGACACAATTAAAGTATATAATGGGGAGAGAAACGTCAGAGAGGGGCAGTACGTCAAAAAAGGTAAAGTGCTCATATCGGGCAGAGTGCCTATGGAAAGCACAGCCTACGGCACGCCCGACGAAAAAATAAAGGAGTATTATGTTCACGCAGAGGGAGAGGTCACGGGCGTAAGGCCCTGCGAGTATATTTTTTATGAAGAAAAACAAGAATACATAAAAGAAAATACAGGCAGATTTATACCGTATATAAATGTAAGGCTTGGGGATATGACATTTTCATCGGAGAATATTACAGGAAGCTATGAAATATCCCATAGAGAAACCCTGAAAACATTAAAGAGTAAAATAATTCCCGTTAAAATAGAAGTGGGGAAGATAAATGAAATACATTTAAAAAAGCACAAACGCTCAAAAGAGGATATAAAAAAGGCGGCAGAAGCCAAGCTCAGAGCGGAAATAAAAGAAAATATGCCGGAAGATGCACAAATTATTAATAAAAGTTTGAAATTTTCATCAGAAGAAAATATAATAGTTATATATGTGCAACTGGAAGTAAGACAGAAAATAGGTAAAGAAGAGGAGATAACAGCTAGTGACACAAAGCTTAAACAACACAGCAAAAGCAATTATAATTGAGGATACCTTTGACAGAGGAGAACTGTTCGGCAATCTGGACTGCAACCTTAAGCTCATTGAAGAGCATCTGGGCGTGGTGATTATACAGAGGGACAATATGCTCACAATCAAAGGCGATAAGCTTGAAACAGCAGAAAAAGTAATAAACGAGCTTATGACCCTTATCGAAAAAGGAGAGAAGCTTGATACACAAAAGGTAACATATATTATAGACCTGTGCAAACAGGGAATATCCTATGCGGAGAGCCATATGGACAAGGACATAGTATGCTATACTCATATGGGTAAACCGCTCAAACCCAAGACACTGGGACAGAAATACTATATCAAGAGTATGCGAAACAAAGACGTGGTATTCGGAATCGGCCCTGCGGGCACAGGCAAGACCTATCTTGCGGTGGCGATGGCGGTAAACGCTTTCAAGAAAAAAGACGTGCAGAAGATAATCCTTGCAAGGCCTGCCGTTGAAGCAGGCGAGCGGCTGGGATTTCTGCCGGGAGATCTGCAGGATAAGGTTGACCCGTATCTGAGACCTCTTTATGATGCGCTTTATGACATACTGGGCAGAGATACAGCGCTCAGACTCAAAGAAAAAGAAATAATAGAGGTTGTCCCTCTGGCATATATGAGAGGCCGTACCCTTGACAACTCTTTCATAATACTTGACGAGGCGCAGAATACCACAAGAGAGCAGATGAAAATGTTTCTGACACGAATGGGCTTTGGCTCCAAGGTGGTTGTCACAGGCGATGTCACGCAGATAGACCTGCCGAGAGGAAAAACCTCAGGGCTGACAGAGGCAGTAAGAGTTCTCAAAGGCGTAGATGATATTGATTTCTGTTTCCTCAAGGATACAGATGTGGTGCGCCACGAGCTTGTAAAGAAAATAATTAACGCATACGATAAATATTACGAAAAAAATCCACCAAAGGAAGAATAACAGATGAATATAACAGTAGACGGAGAAAACCTGCCTAAGCAGGCGATGATGAACAAAATAGAAGAAGCCGCAAAGGCATGCCTTGAAATGGAGGGAGTAGATGAAAACCTTGCAGAAATAAGTCTTACCTTTGTGGATATGGAGGAAATACAGCAGCTCAACAGAGAATACAGGGACACGGACTCTGTTACGGATGTTCTGTCCTTTCCTCAGTTTGAGAGCAAGGACGAGTTTCCGAAAGTCGGGGAGATAATTATGGGAGATGTGGTTATCTGCACCGAAAAGGCAATGCTTCAGGCAGAGGAATTCGGACACAGCCCTGAAAGAGAGATAATATATCTTTTCACCCACAGCCTGCTTCACCTTATGGGATATGACCATATGGAAGAGGACGAAAAGCGGATAATGAGACAAAAAGAAGAAGCTGTAATGAACAGAATAGACCTTGGGAGGTAAATATGAAAGTAGAACAGTATGATATAGACCTGTACAATAAGGCAAAGGAAAACCTCAAAAACTCATACTGCCCGTTTTCAAAGTTTCCTGTAAGCGCAATGCTTGTAGGAAAAAGCGGCAGAGTTTATTCAGGCGTAAATATCGAAAACTCATCGTTCGGAGGGACAATCTGCGCGGAAAGAACCGCCATGGTCAAAGCAATCTCGGAGGGCGAGAGAGAATTTGACCGCATAGTTATAGCTACTGCAAAGCAGGACGGCTGGCCCTGCGGCATATGCAGACAGTTTATGTATGAATTTGCACCGGATCTCAAGGTGGTTTCGGGAACTGATGCGGAGCATCTTGAGGCAGTATCATTGAGAGAGCTGCTGCCTAAAGGCTTCAGACTGGAGGAATAATTTGAAATCAGGATTTATAGGAATTGTAGGCAGACCCAATGTAGGCAAATCGACACTGCTTAATTCAATACTCGGAGAGAAAATAGCAATTACAACGGACAAGCCTCAGACTACAAGAAACAGCATCAGAGGTATATATACAAACCTTGATGAGAGTGGCGACGGCGTTCAGTTCATATTCATAGACACGCCGGGAATACACAAGGCAAGAAACAAGCTGGGAAGCTTTATGACTGAAACAGCCATCAGCACCTTCAGAGAGGTTGACGTGATACTTTTTCTTGTCGATGATGAAATCGACAAGGGACCGGGGGACAGATACATAACAGATATGCTGAGCGGAATAGATACTCCCAAAGTCCTTGTCATAAACAAAATGGATACAATGGAGCCGGACAAATACAGCAGAATATATGAGGCCTATGACAGCATGGGAATATTTGAACATATAATAGGTACATCGGCGCTTAATCAGATTAATGTAGGCGAGCTTCTTTCGATGCTTGAGGGCATGGTGGATGATGGCCCTATGTACTTCCCGGAGGATATGATAACAGACCATCCGGAGAGATTTATAGTAAGCGAGATAATCAGAGAAAAGCTGCTGCTTTATCTCAAGGACGAGGTGCCTCATGGAGTAGCCGTTGAAATCGAAAGCTACGAGGAGGAGGGCAGGCTCACCAGAATAGGCGCAGTAATATACTGTGAGAAGAAATCCCACAAGGGAATAATCATAGGCAAGGACGGCAAGAAGCTAAAAGGAATAGGCAAAAGCGCCAGAGAAGAGATAGAAGCTTTAATAGGAACGAAAGTTTTTCTTCAGCTCTGGGTAAAGGTCAGAGAAAACTGGCGTGACAGCGATTTTGCGCTTTCCAATTTCGGATACAGGGACCAGAAATGAAGTTTGAAACCGAAGGTATAGTATTAAAACAGATAAAGACAGTGGGCGGCAGGCGCATGATTGTGCTTCTGTCTGCAAGATACGGCAAGATAAGCGCGGGAAGCCGCATCAATGAGGGCGGCAGAAACAAATCAGCACTTGCCATGAGGCCTTTCACCTACGGCAGATATCAGATATTCAAAAACAGAGATGTATATAATATTGACAGCGCCGAAACCATCAGGAGTTTCTACGGACTGGGTGAGGATGTGGATAAATATATGGCCGCATCGTATGTGCTTGAATTTACCGAAAAAATAGTGGCCCATGAACAGCCGCAGCCCAAAATACTGACGCTTATCTGCGACTTTTTTTCAGAGCTTGAAAAAAGAGAAAGCAGATTTGAAACGCTGGTGCTGGCGTATCAGATTAAGGTTTTAAAGATACTGGGCATTATGCCTGAGCTTGAATGTTGTATACAATGCGGGCAAAAGTCCGAACCTGTTGTATTCAGTATACCTGACGGGGGCCTGCTATGTAAAAAATGTTATCAAAATACAGCAAATAATGATGATGACGGATTGATTTATACAATCAAGTTTGATATAGTAGATATATTAAGGTATTTTGTAAAAAAACCTCTTTCTGATTTTAAAAACCTGGCATTGCAGGCATCAATACTGGATCAGATAGAGGAAATAATAAAAAAATATATTTCTTATCACCTCGATGTAGGCAGACTCAAAAGCGAGGCTTTCATTGAGGAGAGTATCAGGAGGTAACAGTATGGAGATTACATTAGAGAAGATCGAACTGGTTAAGGACAGAACCGGAGTAAGCTACAAAGAGGCAAAAGAGGCTCTTGAGAAATCAGAGGGAAGCGTTGTTGACGCAATAATCGCAATCGAAGAGTCAATAGACGAAAAAACATCTAAGAGTTTCAGCAAAAAAGGTGAGGAGATACTTAATAAGATCAAAGAGCTTGTCAAAAAAGGCAATGTTTCAAAGATAGTAGTCAAAAAAGACGGAGAGATTATACTCAACGTTCCTATCAATGTAGGCATCGTAAGCACTCTGATTGCGCCTTTTGCAATTATAATCGCTACAGCGGCCACATTCGGCTTCAAATGCACCATCGAGGTTATCAAGGACGACGGCAGTGTGATTGATGTAAGCGAAATGGCCAACGATAAATTTGACGACGTTGTCGAAAAAAGCGCAGTTGTATTTGAGGGCGTCAAAAACAAGAGCGCGGATATATATGAGGCAGCCAAAGCCAAGGCAGTCGAAAAAAATCTCGATGAAACCTTTGCAAATGTAAAGGATAAAGCAAAGGATCTGACAGAAAAAGCCGTAGACAAGGGAGCTGATCTGTACGAAACAATGAAAACAAAAGCGGCAGAGGCTCACCTGGATGAGACAATAGAGAATGTCAGGGACAAGGCAAAGGATGTGGCAGAGGCCGCAAAGACAAGAATCGACGCGGTTAAAGAATCAAAAGACGATTTTGCAATCAATATCGCAGAGGATATAGAGGAAGCTGCGGATGCCGTTGAAGAGGAAATGGCAGAAGAACTGGACAGCGCAGTTAAAATCGTTGATATTACAGATAAGACAGAATAAAGGAAAGCAGGTAATTTTAAAAGATGGACAGAGCAGTAACAATGGAAAAAATCGTAGCCCTATGCAAGAACAGAGGATTTATATTCCCGGGTTCTGATATTTACGGAGGACTTGCAAACACATGGGATTACGGTCCGCTTGGAGTTGAATTCAAAAACAATGTCAAAAAAGCATGGTGGAAGAAATTCGTACAGGAATCAAAATATAATGTAGGTCTTGACGCTGCAATTCTTATGAACCCTCAGACATGGGTTGCATCAGGGCACGTCGGAGGATTTGCAGATCCGCTTATTGACTGCAAGGAGTGCAAGGCAAGATTCAGAGCAGACAAACTTATAGAGGACTATCTTCACGAAAACGGTATAGATGATGTTACAGTTGACGGCTGGTCAAACGAGAAGCTCGAAAGCTTTATAACCGAAAAAGGCATAGTGTGTCCTGAATGCGGCAAAAGCAACTTTACGTCAATCAGACAGTTTAACCTTATGTTCAAGACATTCCAGGGCGTAACCGAGGACTCAAAGTCAGAGATCTACCTCAGACCTGAAACAGCGCAGGGCATATTTGTAAACTTCAAAAATGTGCAGAGAACATCCCGTAAAAAGATCCCGTTTGGTATCGGACAGATTGGTAAATCTTTCCGTAATGAGATCACACCGGGTAACTTTACATTCCGTACCAGAGAGTTTGAGCAGATGGAGCTTGAGTTCTTCTGTGAGCCGGGAACAGATCTGGATTGGTTCCAGTACTGGAGAGGCTTCTGCCGTGATTGGCTGCTGACCCTTGGTATCAAAGAGGATGAGATGCGTCTGCGTGACCATTCACCGGAAGAATTATGTTTCTACAGTAAGGGTACCACAGATATCGAGTTCTTATTCCCATTTGGATGGGGTGAGTTATGGGGAATCGCAGACCGTACCGACTATGACCTGACACAGCATCAGAACACATCCGGACAGGATCTGACTTACTTTGATGATGAGAAGAATGAGCGTTATGTGCCATATGTCATTGAGCCGTCACTGGGAGCTGATCGTGTCGTACTTGCATTCTTATGTGCAGCCTATGATGAGGAAAATATCGGTACCGAAGAAAAACCTGATATGAGAACTGTTCTTCATTTCCATCCGGCACTTGCACCGGTTAAGATCGGTGTGCTGCCACTGTCCAAGAAATTAAACGAGGGTGCAGAGAAAGTATATGCACAGCTTGCTAAGAAATATAACTGTGAGTTTGACGACAGAGGAAACATCGGAAAACGTTACAGAAGACAGGATGAGATCGGTACACCATTCTGTGTTACCTACGATTTCGAGTCCGAAAACGATGGTGCGGTAACTGTCCGTGACCGTGATACCATGGAGCAGGAAAGAATCAAGATCGAAGATCTCGATGCTTACTTTGCAGAAAAATTTAACTGGTAAGAGACTGGAAAATATCAGACCCTGTTCCATAATATGGAACAGGGTTTTGTATTGTGGAAATGTTACAAAAAATTATCAAAAACGACGAAAAAAATTGTTGCCATTATGCAAAAGTGTGATAGAATAAGTATGTGCGTTTTAGGGAGCGCAATCTATTGATACATAGTATTTTATTTTAGGAGGAATCAACAATGGCTAACAAATGGGTGTATATGTTTAGCGAAGGCGACATGACCATGCGTAACTTGCTTGGTGGTAAAGGTGCCAACCTTGCAGAGATGACAAGTATCGGACTTCCTGTACCACAGGGATTTACAATCACAACAGAGGCTTGTACTCAGTACTATGAGGATGGTCGTAAAATTAACGACGAGATCATGGCTCAGGCTATGGAAGGCGTTAAGAAGATGGAAGAGATCAACGGTAAGAAGTTCGGCGATCTTAAGAATCCATTGTTAGTATCTGTACGTTCAGGTGCAAGAGCATCTATGCCGGGTATGATGGATACAATCCTGAATCTTGGTCTGAATGATGAAGTTGTAGCAGCTATGATCGCCGGTAATCCGGATCCTGCATTCGAGCGTTTCGTATATGACTCTTACAGACGTTTCATCCAGATGTTCTCTGACGTTGTTATGGAAGTTGGTAAGAAATATTTCGAGCAGCTGATCGACAAGATGAAAGAGGAGAAAGGTGTTCAGTATGATATCGAACTGACAGCAGCTGATCTTAAAACATTAGCAGAGCAGTTCAAAGCTGAGTACAAGAACCAGTTAGGAACCGATTTCCCATCTGATCCTGTAGAGCAGTTAAAATTAGCTATCGAAGCTGTATTCCGTTCATGGGATAACCCACGTGCAAACGTATATCGTCGTGATAACGATATCCCATATTCCTGGGGTACTGCAGTTAACGTAATGCCTATGGTATTCGGTAACTTAAATAACGAGTCTGGTACAGGTGTTGCATTTACACGTGACCCGGCTACAGGTGAGAACAAACTTATGGGTGAGTTCCTGATCAATGCACAGGGCGAGGACGTAGTTGCAGGTGTTCGTACTCCAATGCCGATCGCACAGATGGAGCAGGAATTCCCAGAAGCATACGCTGAGTTCTTAAAAGTATGTGAGACTCTTGAGAATCACTATCATGACATGCAGGATATGGAGTTCACTGTAGAGAACAAAAAACTTTACATGTTACAGTGCCGTAACGGTAAGAGAACAGCTCCGGCTGCATTAAAGATCGCATGTGATCTTGTTGACGAAGGACATAAGACCGAGGAAGAAGCAGTATTAATGATCGATCCTCGTAACTTAGATACATTATTACATCCTCAGTTCGACGCTGCTGCATTAAAAGCTGCTACACCGATCGGAAAAGGACTTGGTGCTTCTCCAGGTGCTGCCTGCGGTAAAGTCGTATTTACAGCAGAGGATGCTGAAGAGTGGAATGCAAGAGGAGAGAAAGTCGTATTAGTACGTCTTGAGACATCTCCGGAAGATATCACTGGTATGAAAGCTTCCCAGGGTATCTTAACAGTTCGTGGTGGTATGACATCTCACGCAGCCGTAGTTGCACGTGGTATGGGTACCTGCTGTGTATCCGGATGTGGCGATATCGCTATGGACGAGGAAAACAAGAAATTTACTTTAGCTGGTAAAGAGTTCCATGAAGGAGATTTCATCTCTATCGATGGTACAACAGGTAACATCTATGATGGAGCGATCAAGACAGTTGATGCTACGATCGCTGGTGAGTTCGGACGTGTTATGGCATGGGCTGACAAATACAGAACATTAAAAGTTCGTACCAATGCAGATACTCCTGCAGATGCTAAGAAAGCTCGTGAGCTTGGTGCAGAAGGTATCGGTCTTTGCCGTACAGAGCATATGTTCTTCGAGGAAGACAGAATCGCTGCATTCCGTGAGATGATCTGTTCTGATACTGTAGAAGAAAGAGAAGCAGCATTAGAGAAGATCCTTCCATATCAGCAGGGAGACTTCGAAGCATTATACGAAGCATTAGAGGGTAACCCAGTTACCATCCGTTTCTTAGATCCACCACTTCACGAGTTCGTTCCTACTGAGGAAGCAGACATTGAGAAGCTTGCAAAAGCACAGGGTAAATCTGTAGAGACAATCAAGAACATCATTGCTTCTTTACATGAGTTCAACCCAATGATGGGACACAGAGGATGCCGTCTTGCAGTTACCTATCCTGAAATTGCAAAGATGCAGACCAAAGCTGTTATCCGTGCAGCAATCAACGTTCAGAAGAAACATTCTGACTGGACTGTAAAACCGGAGATCATGATCCCATTGGTTTGTGAAGTAAAAGAGTTAAAATACGTTAAGAAAGTTGTTGTTGATACAGCAGATGCTGAGATCGCAGCAGCAGGCGTTAAATTAGAGTACGAAGTAGGTACTATGATCGAGATCCCAAGAGCAGCTCTTACTGCTGACGAGATCGCAAAAGAAGCTGACTTCTTCTGCTTCGGTACCAACGATTTAACTCAGATGACATTTGGTTTCTCTCGTGATGATGCTGGTAAGTTCTTAAATGCTTACTATGATACCAAGATCTTCGAGAACGATCCGTTTGCAAAACTGGATCAGACCGGTGTTGGTAAATTAATGGATATGGCGATCAAACTTGGTAAACCAGTTAATCCAAAACTTCATGTTGGTATCTGTGGAGAGCACGGTGGAGATCCTTCTTCCGTAGAATTCTGCCACAAGATTGGTTTAGACTATGTATCCTGCTCACCATTCCGTGTGCCGATCGCAAGACTTGCCGCAGCACAGGCAGCAATTTCCAACAAATAAGATTTATAGGTTTTATAATGCTGGCTGTGCTGCGTGCACAGGGCAGCAATTTCCAACAAATAAGATTTATAGGTTTTATAATGTTGACGAAAAGGACTAATCCTGGGTTCGGGGTTAGTCCTTTTTTGAGAAGCATGTATTCTGCGTCTGTGGTAGATTTTTCTCCATTTTTGTGGAGATTATCATTACATCTGAATATCAAAAAAGTGGTATCGGCACTAAAATGATGGCAGAACTTGAAGGACGAGTAAAGGAAATAGGGGCAGCTATGGTTCAGCTTGTTTCCGTCAATGATGGATGCTCCACTTAAGAATCATGGGTATAGATTCCCGACGAAGAAGAAAAAATGGTGTAAGTAACGAAAGCTACTTACACCATTTGTACTAACCAGACATTACTTTTGACCATACAATAGCCGATCACGACTTTGATTAGCTCCGTTGCCTGCACGAAGAAGTAGACACTTACGATACCAAGTCCGGTATAGTGTGCAAGAACAAAAGCCATTGGCACTACGACGATCCAGGTAAAAACAGAGTCAAACAGGAATGTGACGAGCGTTTTTCCACCGGAACGGAGCGTAAAATAAGAAGCATGGCTGAAAGAGCAGAACGGCATGATGATGGCAGAAACAGCGATAAAACGGGTTGCCAGTTCTTTGATCTCATCGGTGGTATTGTAGATACCCGGGAAAAATCTGCCCACGATCAACATTGCAACTGCCATGATCACACAGCAGAACACACTGAAAACGATCATCTTGTTATCGGCATCCTTTGCCTCTTTTAGTTCCCCGGCACCAAGATATTGTCCTACGACAATACTGATGCAGGCACCGAGCTGAATGTATACGATATTGAAAAGATTCGTGATCGTTGTTGCGATATTCAGTCCTGCGACCACTTCCAGACCTCGGATGGAGTAACACTGTGTTACGGCAGTCATGCCGGCAGCCCACAGCACCTCGTTCATCATCAGAGGGAAACCTTTGATCAGGATAGCCTTTAATTCATCTTTTGGAATACCAAATCCCGTGTATGCAGAGGTCAGATATTTATTCTGCTCTTTATGGGTGTGTGCCCAGAAGATAACAATCAGTGCCTCGATATAGCGGGCAATGACAGTAGCAAGTGCAGCACCCACAATGCCGAGTTTCGGAAACGGACCAATGCCAAAGATCAGCAGAAAATCAAGCAGAGCATTGCTTCCTACTGCGGCAAAACTTGCGATCATCGGGATCATGGTCTGGCCGGTTTCCTTGATATTTGTTGCATAGGACTGATTGATGGCAAAAGGAATCAGCCCGAACATCATAATGGAAAGATACTGCAAGCCATAGTTCAAGGCCGCTTCTGTGGCACCATTTCCCACCGTATCGGTCAGATACAGAGAGATCAGGGCAGAACCTTTTGTGACAAAGAGCAGGATGGCAAGAGCCGTCACAAGCAGCGTTGCATACAGTTTAAAACGGAATGAATACATGTGCCCTTTGTGGTTTCCCTTTCCGAAATATTGTGCACCGAAAATGCTGGCAGCAGATGCCGCACCGAAGATGGCGAGGTTATAGACAAAAATAAGCTGGTTGACAATGGCAACACCGGACATCTGCTCCGTGCCAAGCTGCCCTACCATGATATTATCTAAAAAGCTGACCAGATTTGTAATGGCGTTCTGCAAGATCATCGGCAGAGCCAGAAACAGATATCTGCGATAAAAAGCTTTGTCTCCCATATATTTATCCCTGAAGTTTGTGATCATAAGTACTCCTCTTTCTATTTCTCTTATGGCGTATTCTCTTAAAATAACATGCGAAAAAAGGAGTGTCAAGTTCAGATTATGCTATTTTGTGTTATAATGACAGGAAACAGAGTTTAAGACAGTTGGGAGAAAAACATGCGTGAGGTAGAAGAACGGTTTGATAAGATCTATCTGGACTGGGTGGCAGAAAAAAGGTCAGACGAATACTATGTCAATATGATGATCGCATGGTTTTTTGCAACGTCACTTGTGGTGGTGAATCAGAAGCAGGCAGAGAAAAAATCAGAGAATGAGGAGTTGATGAAAAAATTGCCCCCATTCTTTCTAATGAAGGATAAACCGGAAACAGAGAATGCGGAATTAATCCGGAACATCAAGCTGTTTTCCGGATTGTCCGAGAAACAAGATAAGACAGATAATATCAAAGCATTTATTCCGGAAGATACAAGGAAATTGATGGAGGTATTAGGCATTGTGGAAGATGAGGATCCGAAAGTAAAACGAATTCGGACCATACATGCGATGCTGTCACTGGGAATTAACTTTATCAGTGTAATGCTGTCAGTGATTGTATTGATGGTTAATTCGTTTATCTGTTATCTTATTTTTTCAATCCGGTTTATTATAGATGCGATTGTGAAGAAGATTGTGGAAGTGCTTGCGGAAAAGGTAAGCGAAAAGAAGAAATAGGAAGGGACAAAGCTATGAAAACAGATGCACGAGTTCGCTACACGGTACATATGATTCAGAATGTTTTTCTGGAACTTCTAAAAGAAAAACCGATTGCCAAGATTACGGTAAAAGAAATCTGTGAACGTGCAGAAATTAATCGCAGCACGTTTTACAAGCACTATCAGGATGTCTATGATCTGATGGAAAAGCTGGAGAATGAAGCCATCGAGGCATTTGAAGAATTGTTGGACTCCTATGCGCAGGATAAAAATAAACCGGCGATTGTTACCCTGTTGACTTCACTCCGGGAAAATCGGGAGTTACTGCTTCCGTTGATTACAAATTCATCAAAGGATGAGTTTATGAACCGGCTTACGGCTGTCTGTTCCGAATATGCGTTATCTCACCTCACATCGGAGAAAAACTACATGAGTAATCCAAAACAGGCAGCCGTCTATGCATATCTTGCAGGAGGAACATCAAGTATTATCAGTAATTGGATGCAGAGCGGTACACAGGAGTCTCCACAGCAGGTTGCAGGGTGGATTCAGGCATTGAATGAAACAGTATTGGACGCACCGTTACCTTGAAGTTTTCCGATTTCCTTCAGCCATGCAATCTCATCTCGAATCGTCTCATGGAAAGGTCTTGTCTTGTAACCAAGCTCTTTTCTTGCTTTGGAAGAGTCAAAGGCATTATTTCTGGAAAGGTTATAAATCATATATTTCGTAAGCGCTGGCGTAGAACCTTTCTTCTGAGCCTGCTTTTCCAAAATACTTGCAACGAAAGAGGCAAGTGGAAGTGGAAGGAAGAAGAGTGGTCGTTTGCAATGCCCTTCTTTCGCAACGATGTTTGCAAATTCCGGATAAGTAATGACTTCATTTGCCAGAATATAGCTCTCTCCGGCTTTTCCGTTTTCTACGGCCAGAATGACTGCGTTTGCAAGGTCTCTTACATCACATAGGTTAAAGGTTCCGTTGATTCCGATAGCAGCTTCTCCATTCATCTGTTTGAGCAGTCCATCGGTTACCTGTCCGATTGCATTGTCACCAGGTCCGAGGATACCGCTTGGAAGCACAAGGCAGGCGTTCAAATGCTGGTTCTTCACTGCATCCAACACAAGCTGGGAGGCCATTGCTTTGGATTTTCCGTAGGCACTGATTACCGGCTCCGGGTCGTAGTAGCTGATTTCTTTCATTACGGAGCCTTTCGGGGCTTCCGGAATGGAACCTGTACTTCCTACATATACTAATTTTTTACATTCTTTATGAGCAAGACACAGATCAATGATATTCTGAGTTCCGCCTACATTGATGTCCATCACAATCTTTGGCATCTCCATGCCAAGTGCGACGATACTTGCACAGTGCAGAACGATGGTTTCTGTATCCGCTTCTACATGGAAAAACTTTTCCAGAGATGCTTTGTCTCTGAGATCGCCTTCTACAATCTCCACTTCCTTTGGAATGTACTGAATTGCCGGATCCTTCGGCAGTACGAATGCACGCACACTTTCGTTCTGCTCCAAAAGCTGTCTGCATACTTCACTGCCAAGATATCCTGCCGCACCGGTTACCAAATAAGTTCTTTTCTTTATCATGACGATTCCTCCAAATATTTGTTTCTATGGGTTGTTACAATTGCTATTATAGTGATAAGGGGAGAAAACTCAATCATCAATGTTCTGTGAGCTGTCATATAATCGACAGGAACCTGTCCGGTGTTGGAGAAATCGACAGGAGTATATAAATTGATGGAAATGTCTGGATGTTTCATTCAGCTAAATAAAGCGATTGGAAATGTATCATGAAAATGAGAACAGTATAAAGAATTTTGGAACACAGAAATTCGGAGTTTAAGTTAAAATTGGCAACAAGTAAGTGATAGTGGTTTAAATCATTGAGTACAGAAAACAGGAGTGAATTTGCATATGAAAGCGATAAAATTAAGAACAGAACAAAAGTGCAATCCAATTGGAATTGATGTGAGTGAGCAGTTCCTCTCATGGATTTGTGAGGGCGGTATTGCACAAAGTGCGTATCAGATCATTGCACAGGTCGGAGTCGAGGAAATCTATGATAGCGGAAAAGTAGAAAGTCCGGAAATGTATCATCTTATGAAAATCAATCCATCAAGCAGACAATGTGTGTGTTGGAAGCTTCGGTTGTGGGATGAGAACGGAGAAGCGGGCGAGTGGAGTGAAACGGCACATTTTGAGATGGGACTGCTGAATTCTGAGGACTGGGAAGCCGAATGGATTAATCCTGAACTCTCTAAAATTACAACAAAGGAATATGACTGCAGTGATTTGATGAACGACCAGGCAAAGAAGGAATGGGAAACACGGGAAATCGAAGGAGAGTACGAGGTGCATCAGCCAGCAAGCTACCTGCGTCGTACATTTCAGGCACCGGAGGGAGTAGTTAAGAGGTTATATATTACCTGTCATGGACTGTATGAGGCATGGCTGAACGGAAAACGTATCGGAGAGGCGGTCTTAATGCCCGGCAGCAGTAACTACAACAATGAGCTTATTTATCAGACATATGATGTTGCAGACCTATTAAGTGAAGGTGAGAATGAAATCGTCATCGTTCTTGGTGATGGCTGGTATCGTTCCACATCCGGAGTCGATGGAGACCGTGGTGTGTTTGGACAGGAGCTTGGATTATTATGTCAGTTGGAAGTGGATGGAAAACCGGTGGTTGTATCGGATGAGACATGGGAAGCAAGTCAGGCAGGACCACTGCAGCAGAATGATATGCAGCAGGGAGAAGTGTATGATGCGAGAAGAGAATCTTTTGCAGAAGAGAGTGATGTATGGCATCCTGTTAAGACAGAAGAATTCGATAAAAGTGTACTCAAAGGAATGAACACCGTTCCAATTAAGGAATTTGAAACATTTGAGGGAACATTGTTTCAGACACCGAACGGGGAAACTGTCATTGATTTTGGACAGAATCTCGCCGGATATGTGGAGTTTACAGTGTCCGGTAAAGAAGGAGAAATGATAACTCTGATTCATGGAGAGACATTGGATGAAAACGGAAACTTTACGACCGAGAATTTCCAGGATCGTAAACGTCACAAAGAAGGTGGTACCTATCAGATGATTTCCTACATTTGCAAAGAGGGGGAAAATCATTATAAGCCAAGATTTACAATTATGGGCTTTCGTTATGCGAAAGTGGAGACAAACTTGGATCTGTCAAATGCAACATTTATCGCTCATGCAGTATATTCAGAGATGAAAGAGACAGCAGATTTCACCTGTGGAAATGCAGATGTGAATCAGTTGGTATGGAACAGTAAGTGGAGTCAGAAAGGTAACTTCTGTGATGTGCCGACCGATTGTCCGACTCGTGAAAGAGCAGCGTGGACGGGAGATGCTGGGCTTTATGTCGATACCGGTCTGATGTTGATGGACAGCTATAATATATACAGAAAATGGCTGGCACAGTGCCGTTACGGACAGTATCCGGAAGGAAAGGTAGCAAATATCGCACCGCCGAACAGCAAAGGAAGCTTCATGACAGCGATGCTGGCAGGATCTGTCGGCTGGGGGGATGCCTGCATCATTGTGCCGATGGCAATGTATCGTAAGTATGGAGATGTTCGAATACTGGAAGAAAATTATGAAATGATGAAGAACTGGTATGCCTTTTTGGAAAGTCGTGCAGAGAACAATGCAATTCAGTCAGGGATTGATTACGGTGAGTGGTGCGAGCCGGGAACCAATCCAATGATGTCTATGCAAAACGGAAACTTCGATGTTGCAACCGCATATTTCGCACATTCCGGGGAAATGTTGTCTGAGATTGCAGCGATTCTAGGAAAAGAAGAGGATGCGGCACATTACCGTGAAGTATCAGAAAACGCCAAGAAAGCATTTGAGGAAATCTTTACGAAAGACGGCGTGGTGGAATCAGAGCGCCAGTGTCAGTATATCCGTCCGATTCAATTTAAACTGGTGGATGAAGAGAACTGTGCGAAAAATGCACAGAAGCTTAATGAACTGGTGATTGCGAAAGATTATCATCTGAATACCGGCTTCCTGACAACACCGGCAATCTGTAGCACATTGTGTGAATACGGATATGAAAATACCGCATTCAAGCTCTTGCTTCAGGAGTCAGCACCGGGATGGCTGTATGCTGTGAAGAAGGGTGCCACGACAATCTGGGAGACGTGGGATGGGATCAATGAAGAAGGAAAACCAAGCGAATCTCTGAATCATTATTCCTATGGTGCGATTACCGGATGGCTGATCGGTGGTGTATGCGGAATTCAGCAGGAGGGAAGAAAAATAAGAATAAAACCAATTGCATGCAAGGAATTATCTCATGCAAAGGCAGTGTATGATTCTCCGGTCGGAAGAATTGAGAGCGGATGGGAATACGAAGGTGATAAAGTGACATTTAGATTTGTCATTCCTGCAAATACGACGGCTGAAGTGGTGCTTTCAAATGGGGAGAAACACAAACTTGCGCCGGGGGTACATCAGTTTTAGTTGATGTGGATGGCTGCTGGTGGATATGGTGGGACTGATGCCTTATAGAATTGGAAACTGGCAAGGGATAAAATCTTGACAAATGGTCAGAATATAATATAATTAACTTGAAAGTTAATTACTTGAAAGTTAGTTATATGGAAGAGGGGGGATGAATAGAATGTTTATAGGACGTGAAAGCGAACTACAAGAATTAAATATGCTATATAAGAAACAAACCTTTCAAATGTTTGTGCTATACGGAAGACGACGTGTGGGTAAAACAACCCTATTAAATGAATTCTGTAAAGACAAACCCTCAATATTTTATGCAGCGGAGCAGACGAATGATAAAATGAACTTAGAGAAGTTCTCCAGATTAGTGTTTGAATATTATAAAGAAACGAATCTGGAAAATTTCTCTTCATGGGATAGAGCAATAGGATATATTAATGAGAAACAGCAGGATGAACAATTGGTGCTGGTCTTTGATGAATTCCCATATTTAGCGAATGTTAATCCGGGTCTCATGTCTATTCTTCAGCATTTAATTGATCATAAGCTTTTAGGCAGCAAGCTGTTCATCATTTTGTGCGGAAGTTATATGGGATTTATGGAGAAAGAAGTTCTTGGGGCAAAAAGCCCATTATTTGGTCGAAGAACAGCACAGTTGCAGATGAAGCCGTTTGATTATTCATTGAGTTCTGCGTTCTATAGAAACAGAAAGTTGGATGAAAAAGCGATTTTTTATAGTATTTTTGGTGGGACACCATTATATCTGAGTCAAATTGACGAAAAAGAATCTTTGGAAACAAATGTGAAACGGCTATTTTTGAAACCAACGGGATATCTTTACGAAGAGCCTCAATTATTATTACAACAGGAAGTGCAAGAGCCTGGTGTATACTTGGCTATTATAGAGGCCATCGCGAAGGGAGCAGTGCGATCATCTGAAATAGCTTCAAAGACAGGCGAGGATAATGCAAAATGTATCAAATACGCAGCTGTTCTTTGTGAGCTTGGTATCATATACAAGGAATATCCACTGGGAGCAAAGCAAAATTCACGAAAAGGACAATATAGAATCTGCGATCCGATGTTCGCCTTTTGGTATCGATATGTAGCACCAAACCGTACACTTATTGAAACAGGTGCTTCTCAAATTGTGTGGACTCGGAGAATCGAGAATGATATGAGCGATTACGTGGGATTTATGTTTGAAAGAATCTGTAAGGAATATCTATATTTTGAAAACAGCAAGGGGAATTTACCTATTTTGGCGACTGACATCGGTAGGTGGTGGGGAACCGATTCCAAGAAGAAAACAGAAGTTGAAATCGATTTAGTTGCAAGAGATGATAAAACATATATTTTCGGTGAATGTAAATGGCGGAATGAGAAGCTTGGATACTCAGTGTTAGAACAGCTACGCTATAAATCTGATGTTATGGATGCACATAGAGGAGAAAGCTGGTATTACTTATTTTCAAAATCAGGTTTTTCAGATGCGATCATTGAGGAGAGCAAACGAGACGAACATGTTGTGCTTGTGACTTTGGAAACACTTTATTCAAATAGAAAACCATAAAGTTATGAACAGTGTAGCCTTTTTGTGTGCTCCCGTAGTTTTGCTTGAAACGAGCAAAGCTACGGGAGCATTTTTATTCTAGATCCTTATATGCCCAGAATTAGAAGGCCTTCTTATTCCGGACCCCATTATAGTAAGGCACGCCCTAAAATGTAACGTATGTTCATAAAATCAGGAGAAGAAAGTGAAAATGCAAACAAAAAAATGAATTCTTATTCGTAAAAAAAAACACTTTGAGATATTCTATACTTGAAAAGTAGGAAAGCTGTAAAGGGCAGCATAGGTGAAATGAAAAGGAAGAGAATGAAATGATGAATACATTACCACATGATTTTCTGGTAGGTGCAGCAACGGCGGCACACCAGGTAGAAGGCAACAATATCCACAGCGATTACTGGGCAATGGAGCATATGAAATATGGGAATTTTAATGAACCTTCTTTGGATGCAGTGGATCACTATAACCGCTATGAAGAGGATATAAAGATGGTTGCGAAGGCCGGTCTGAATGCTTATCGATTTTCGATCGAATGGGCAAGAATCGAGCCTGAGCAGGGAGTGTATGATGAGAATGAAATCGAACATTATCGAAAAGTCCTCACATGCTGTCGTGAGAATGGTGTAGAGCCAATCGTGACGATGATGCATTTTACTTCTCCAAAATGGCTGATCGAGAATGGCGGCTGGGAGAATGAAGCGACTGTAGAAGCGTTCAAAAACTATTGTCAATATGTAACAGAGCAGCTAGGAGATCTGATGCATTATGTCTGCACCATCAATGAGGCTAACATGGGAATCCAGGTAGCTGCAATCTCTGCGCGTTACAGAGCACAGATGATGGCGAAAATGCAGCAGATGCAGCAGGGCGGAGCAGAAGAGAAAAAGGATCTGGAAGGAACTGCTCAGGTCGGCATGAATTTTAACGACATGATGGCAAATATGCAGAAACAGAAGGAAGAGAATGTGGAAGTATTTGGAACAGATACTCTCCAGACATTCGTCAGTGCAAGAACACCGGAAGGGGATATCCTTGTGATGCGTGCACATCAGGCGGCTAAAGCAGCTATGAAAGCAGTAAAGCCGGAGCTTCAGATTGGTCTTACTCTGTCCCTTCATGATATTCAGGCACAGGAAGGCGGAGAAGAAGCAGCCGCAAAAGAGTGGGTGGACGAATTTACACATTACGTTCCATATATCAAAGATGATGATTTCTTCGGGTTACAGAATTACTCTCGTTCTTTGATCGGACCTGACGGCATTCTTCCGGTTCCGGAAGGGGCAGAGACAACACAGATGGATTATGAGTACTATCCGGAAGGCTTAGAGCATGTCATCCGCAGAGTGTATGAGGAAATGCCAATGCCGATCATGGTCACTGAGAATGGTATCGCAACAGCAGATGATACACGAAGAGTTGCGTACATTCAGACAGCAATGAAGGGCGTGGAAAATTGTATTCAGGATGGAATTCCGGTAAAAGGATACATGTACTGGTCAATGATGGACAATTTTGAGTGGCAGAAGGGATTTGGAATGACATTCGGTCTGATTTCTGTAGACCGCGCAACACAGACCCGTACTGCAAAACCAAGTCTTTCCGTACTTGGAAGCTATACAAGGTAATAAACGTGAAAGGTGATTATAAAATGAGAAAAGTAATGGAATTAAAAGACAACTGGATGTTTGTAAAAGAAGCTGAGAATGCAGAAGATGCAGCGGCAAAGGACGGCTGTGCGGTCAGTCTTCCACACACATGGAATGCTGTAGACGGACAGGATGGTGGAAATGACTACCACAGAGGTACCTGCTGGTATGTGACAAAATTCCAGAAACCGGAATTTGAAAGTGGAAGTCAGGTATATGTGGAATTTCTTGGAGCAGCCGTGATTGCAGATGTCTATCTGAACGGAGAAGAAGTGGCGCATCATGAAGGTGGATATTCTACTTTCCGCGTGAATCTGACAGAGAAGCTTCAGGAGGAAAATGTACTGGCTGTCGCATTGAACAATGCCGACAATAACTACGTGTATCCACAGAAGGCAGACTTTACATTCTATGGTGGTCTGTACCGTATGGTTAACCTGATTGTTGTACCGGAGAGTCATTTTGAACTGGATTATGCCGGATCAAAGGGAATTGCAGTGACTCCGACCGTAGAGTGTGATGCAGAGCGTGTGCCGACAGGAAAAGCATCTGTCAAGGTGGAAACATGGGTGACAGGAAGTGCAGATTCTGTAGTGATTACAATTTCAGGGGAAGCGTGTGAATCAAAAACAGTTCCGGTTGTGGACGGACATGCAGAAGCAACCTTTGAATTGGAACACGTTCACCTGTGGGATGGTGTGGATGATCCATACTTGTATCATGCAAAAGCAGAGCTTTCAAGCGGAGATGTGACAGAGACTACATTTGGATGCAGAAGTTTCTACACAGATCCGGAAAAAGGATTTGTATTAAACGGACGTGTATATCCGCTGCGCGGAGTCAGCCGTCATCAGGATCGTGCTGGCGTAGGAAATGCATTAAGCTATGAGATGCACAAAGAGGATATGGAAATCATCAAGGAAATCGGTGCGAACACAATCCGACTTGCGCATTATCAGCATGCACAGGAATTCTATGATTTGTGTGATGAGTATGGAATGGTTATATGGGCAGAGATTCCATATATCACCATGCACATGCCAAACGGCCGTGCCAACACGTTAAGCCAGATGGAAGAGCTTGTAGTACAGAATTACAATCATCCTTCGATTGTATGCTGGGGACTTTCCAACGAAATCACAGCGGCAACTCCTGTTGACGAGGATTTATTGGAAAACCACAGATTACTGAATGATCTGTGCCACAAGTTGGACCAGACACGTTTCACAACGATGGCAAATGTATTTATGCAGGAAACAGACAGCCCGCTGTTGGAGATTCCGGATGTGAACAGCTATAATCTGTACTTTGGATGGTATCTGGGTGAATTGGAACAGAATGATGAATTTTTTGATGAGTATCATGCGAAATATCCAAATCGTTGTATCGGATTTTCCGAGTACGGTGCGGATGCGAATCCACAGTATCAGAGTACAGCACCGACACACGGAGATTATTCAGAGACATATCAGACGGTGTATCACGAGCATATGTTGAAAATGATTGAGGAACGTCCGTATCTGTGGGCAACACACGTATGGAATCTGTTCGACTTTGCAGCAGACGGACGTGACGAAGGTGGCAAACATGGAGTGAACCAGAAAGGTCTTGTCACCATGGACAGAAAACTGAAAAAGGATGCCTTCTATCTGTATAAAGCATACTGGAACAAAGAGGACGCTTTTGTACACATCTGTGGAAGAAGATATGTGGACCGTAAGGAAGATACAACAGAGATAAAGGTATATTCTAATCAGACCAATGTATCACTGTATGTAGATGGAACGCTACTAGAAAGTCAGGAAGGAAGTCGTATTTTCCGATTTGCAGTTCCGATGACAGGAGAACATGAAATCGTAGCAAAGGCAGGAGCCTCAGAAGACTGTATCTGTATTCGTAAAGTGGAAGAAGTAAATCCGGATTATATTATGGGAGAAATAAAGGAAGTTATCAACTGGTTTGATGATGAACCGTATAAACCGGACTATTACTCAATCAAAGATAAGATGAGCGAGCTTCAGGCGAATCCAAAAGTTGCAGAAATTTTAGGCGGAATGATGAGTTCGGGAGCAGAAGCGAGAGGAGATGTCGCAGAAAGTGTCAAAGACAATCCGAATCTGGTTCGCATGATGGGAAGAATGACACTGGAAAGTATGTTAGGACATATGAAAGACAGCATCACCGAAGAACAGGTGAAGGGCTTAAACCGCATGCTGCAGCAGATTAAAAAAGGCGAGTAGGCAGGCAGTCAAGCAAGAAAAAAAGAAAAGAAGACACACCCTGGAGTTTGGCTTAAGCCGGGATGCGTCTTCTTTTTTGCTAACTATAGCTTTGTATTTTTATCCCGATAATCGGTCGGTGACATTCCGAACATTTTCTGGAAGGAAGAGGAGAAATAACTTCTGGAACCGAAGGCAAGTTCATCGCTGATTTCCTGAATATTCATAGTGGTTGCACTAAGCAGCAGCTTTGCTTTTTCTAATTTTACCTGTTTGATAAAGTCTGCAATGCTGATACCGATTTCTTTTTTGAATTTGTGAGAAAAATAGTATTCTGTGTAGCCGGTTCTTTCTGCCAGTTCTGCAATCGAGAATTTCTTTCCGGAGTTCATTGAGATGTAGTCGCAGATATTCTGAATCTGGGAAGAGACATCAGTAGTCTGTCTTGCAGAACGGACACGCTGCATAAAATCTTCCAGCATAGCATGGGTTAAGTTGTTGAGGGTAGTTGCACTCTGAGCTTCTTCAACCTTCTGCATGTAATAGTCGTTTAATGTATAGGCAATGGAAGGATTTAATCCACCTTCAATCGAGGCGCGTGAGCAGAGGACGAGCAGAACAATTACATCATTTTTCTGTTTACGGAGAGAATCACCGATATCAAACTTTACACCACTGCTTAGATTGGTGGATTTGCCAAGAGCCTTCATATAATCAGGACTTCCCTCCCGGAACATCTGAAGCATCTCCTGCTCGGCCTTCCAGATGCCAGCATGTTCGTCAGAGATCAGTTTGAGTTCATCAGAATCAGATGTTTCCGCATGGGGATAGGAAACATCTGCCATGGTAATTTTTTCACCGGTAACAGCATAATGAAACATCAGGGTGTATTGGTAAAGACTGGAGGTAGGCATTACTGGAATCTGCTCAATCTGCCGAAAAATCTTCGAACGAAGTTTTACGGACAGTGTATGGGAGTCCAGATCTTTCTTAATAAGCAGATGTGAGTTTTTTCCTCTTAAAATCGGTCCCAGCATATGAATATGGTTCAATCTGGTATGCTCATATTCGAATACTGCAATGTAAAGGAGTCCCATAGAGGAATCCAACCATATTGGCATATGTTTTCCTGATGTAACATATTCCTGTAAAGTGTCTGCAAAATCCAGAATAGAAGAAGCATCACTGATTACAAGATCCTGAGGGCAGTTTGTATGAATGAGATCTAAGTCAGGCGTATACGTCCATAAATAAACATCATAATTACAGAGCAACATTTCTTGAAAAAATTCCAGTCGTTCGTTCATTGTCATTTCATATTCTCCATTTTTACTGTTATTGTAAAAGACTTCAAATGCTATCTTTCTTCTATCCACGGGAGAAGCAACGATATATCGGATTCATACTCAAATCGAAGTGTTCCGGTTTCAAAAAGTTCCGGTTTATTGGCAATCGTACAGAAGATGTACTGGCTCAGCGCAGATTTTAATGCAAGGCAGTCTCCATCAGGCGTTTCAAAAAATACCTCTCCGGTACATTTTTTCAATTCTTTTAAAAAGTCGATCATATCAATCTTTCCTTTTAGTTTCATAAGTTTAATTCCTTTCTTCTTTCTATTATAATTCATTTCTTTTATTATGGAAGATAAAGCTGAGTGAAAAGGCAATTTTATCGTGAAAATGTTATGAGATTCGTTACGTGAAAAATATATCATGAAAATAGAGACAAAAACACGAAAAATTTGTTACACAACCGGGGCTACGCTTTTATAATCAAGATAAAGAATCAAAAAAGAAAGGTATTTGGAGGAACAGAAGAATGAAAGAAAAGAAGAAAAAATTAACCCAAAGTGAAATTGACGGCGTACAGTACCGACGTGCGAAATTATGGCAGGTTATCTGTTATGCATGTAACGCGCTGGTTGGAATGAGTGTGTATCAGTTGATCGGTATGGCAAGCTACAGTGCTAGTATCGGATTCGGAGTTGCAACGGCTGTAGTAGGTGTGATTTTGACATGTACACGTATTCTGGATGGAATTACAGATCCGCTGCTTGCATTTGTATACGACCGTGTAAATACAAAGTTTGGTAAGATTCGAATCTTAATGGTAATAGGATGGGGGATTGAAGCAATTGCATTGCTTGGAATGTTCAGTTGGTTTACAGGTAAGTTCACTGGAGTTGCAGGCATCGTTGTATTCACATTACTTTATGTTGTATATGTAATAGGGTATACCATTACGAATATGACATCACAGACAATTCCGGCACTGATCAGTAATGATCCAAAACAACGTCCGACGATCGGTGTATGGGTGACAGCATTGAACTATCTGCTCCCGATGACTTTGGGGATTGTATTTAATGTAGTACTTCTTCCAAAGTTCGGTGGAACGATCAATCTGGAATACCTTTCCGCAGTATGCAAGTTAGTAATTATGATTTCATTTATCGGACTTGTTCTTGTATGTCTCGGGGTAAGTGAATTTGATAAACCGGAGAACTTTGAAGGTTTGAATGTAAAAAAAGAACCATTGAAAGTAAAAGACATGGTTGCAGTTTTGAAAGAAAATAAACCTCTGCAGTGCTACGTTGCTGCAGTTGCATCGGATAAGCTGGCACAGGTAACTGCGTCCCAGGCAGTTATTACGACAATGATGGGTGGAATCATTATCGGCAATATGGGATTGTCATCTATATTGTCAATGATTTCCATGCTGCCATCGATTATATTTGCAATTTTTGGTGCAAGATATGCAGGAAAGCACGGAAGTCAGGAAGCAATTACAACATGGACAAAGCTATGTCTGGCATTGGGTGTAATCGCAATTGTATTCTTTGTTGTTGTGGATCCGAGTAAAATCGGTGTGATGTTCAGTTCAAGTATGATTATCTATGTGGTACTGACATTATTAATAAACGGAGCAAAAATGTGTGTTACGACAGCAAATACTTCATTCATGGCAGACATCATTGACTATGAGTTAGACAGAACAGGAAAATATATTCCGGCAGTTGTATCCGGTACATACAGCTTTTTGGATAAAATCATCAGTTCCTTCGGAGCATTGCTTGCATCTGCGTCTGTAGCCTTGATCGGATATACATCAACGATGCCACAGCCGGGAGATGAGTGTACAACAGGTGTATTGATGTTGACAATCGGGCTTACATATGCACTTCCGATACTTGGTTGGATCTGTACATTGGTTGCTATGAAATTCTGTCATCTCAATCGTGAGGATATGGTAGCGGTTCAGAAACGTATCGCAGAAAGGAAAGAGGCTCTGAAACAGCAGAAGGCTCAATAATATGAAAATTACAGTTTGGCGAAAGCTAAACTGTAATTTTTATAAACATATGCGGAAGGGGAAAACGATGCAAAATCAGGAGGTATTTAAGAAACCGGTATGGAAAGCAATATGTTCCATGGGAATCCCATCCTTGATCTCGGTTCTGGTTATGGTAATCTATAACATGGCGGATATGTATTTCATTGGCTTTTTGAATGATTACACACAGGTTGCGGCAGTATCCCTTATTATGCCGCTGTTCAGTATTATGACAGCGGTCAGTATGCTGCTTGGAAATGGTGGCTGCACCCTGATTGCGCAGGCGCTCGGAGCAGGAGCGAAGAAACGGGCACGCAGCTATATGAGCTTGTGTATCTGGACAGCAATTTTACTAGGTGTGATTTTGGCAGGTCTGATTCTGGCTTTTTCGAATCCGTTATTGAAATTCCTCGGAACCAATGAGGAAATGTGGCAGTATGCAAGAAATTATATGGTCATACTGGCAGCAGGGTCACCGGCAATGCTTTTGAACTATGCAATTGCCTGTCTTGTCCGGGGAGAGGGTGCGATTAAGCCAGGTTTAATTGCTAACTTTGTCTCAACCGGCATGAATATCCTTCTGGATCCGGTGCTAATCCTTGGTGTGAAAATGGGGGTATCAGGAGCCGCCCTTGCTACCGTGCTGAGTAATGTAATTGGTATTGTTTATCTGATATGGTATAAAATGCATCATGAAATGATTCTGACATTCAATCCGCAACCGGCGAGAGAAAGTGTCCGGCATCTGGGGCGAGTATTTGCACTCGGATTTCCGAATGCCATTTCCAATATTTTAAATGGTTTTGCATCCACATTCAGCAACCAACTCCTTGTACTGTACGGAACAAGTGCCGTTGCGGCGATGGCAGCAGCAGGCAAGGCAACGATGATAGTAGGACTACTCCAGATGGGACTCTGTATGGGGGTTCAGCCGCTGATGGCGTATTATTACGGTGCCGGGGATATAAGGCATATCAAAGAGGTAGTGATGAAGTTATTTATTCTTACCTTAGGAATTGGCATTGTTTTCGGAGCAGCGGGAATGCTTGGAAGCAAAGCGCTGGTTGGCTTGTTTATCCGTGATTTGGAAGTTGTTGAGCTGGGACAGAAGATTGTCTGCATTCAGTTGTTGTCGGCTCCGTTTGTAGGATTATACTATATCGGACAGAATTTTCTGCAGGCGACAGGGCGTGCTTTGATGGCGACAATTGCATCAGTTTTGAGGCAAGGAGTACTGCTCATACCGCTTCTATACATTATGAATGCTGTTATGAAGATGATGGGGATACCAACCGCACATGTGATGGCCGATTTTATTTCTATTGTAGTTGCATCGGCGATTACGGTAATTATTTATAAAAAAGTGAAGAAAGAAAAGGAATTGTAATATGAAATATTTTTGTAATCCGGTAAACATCAATTATCGCTATCAGTTTAACATGGATCCAAGAAAGGGACAGTTGGAAATAGCTCGTGAGGCGGCGGATCCTTCTATGATTTATTTTAAGGGGAAATACTATATCTTTGCATCTATGAACTTAAGTGTCTGGGTGTCCGAAGATCTGGCAAATTGGGAGAGTCATCGTCTGCCGGAGAAACTTCCACTGTATGATTATGCACCAGATGTGCGTGTGATGGGCGAGTATGTGTATTTCAGTGCATCAAGACGCGGAGAAATTTGTAACTTCTACCGTACAAAAGATATCTTAAACGGGGAATATGAAGAGATTCCGGGGACCTTTGATTTCTGGGATCCGAACCTGTTTGTGGATGATGACAAAAGAGTCTATTTCTATTGGGGTTGTTCGAATCTGACACCGCTCTGGGGTGTGGAGATGAATCCAAAGACAATGCAGCCACTTGGTGAAAGACAGATTATGATCGAAGGAGATGCATTCACAAAGGGATATGAGCGTGTAGGGGAAGATCACTGTGACTGGCCGCTCTCTGACGAAGAAATTGAGATGCGTTTTCAGGGCTTCCTGAAAATGCAGAATCAGACGGAGGAGCAGCTTCCGAAAGAACTAGTTCCGTTAATCAAAGGAATGCTCAGTCAGAAACCATATATCGAAGGTGCATGGATGGATAAGTGGGATGGAAAATATTATCTGCAGTATGCATGTCCGGGGGCACAGTACAATATTTATGCAGACGGTGTGTATATCGGAGACAGTCCGTTAGGTCCATTCAAACTGGCTCAGAATAACCCATTTTCCTATAAGCCGGGCGGATTCCTTCCGGGAGCAGGTCATGGTTCTACGATGGAGGATACAGCGGGAAATCTCTGGCACACATCGACCATGCGAATCAGTGTGAACCAACAGTTCGAACGCCGTGTCGGACTCTGGCAGGCAGGATTGGATGAGGACGGAGAGCTGTTCTGTAATCAGCGTTACGGAGACTGGCCGATGGAAGTGACAGGTGAGAAGCAGGATCCGTGGGAGAATCCAAAATGGTATCTTTTAAGCTACGGAAAAGAAATGACAGCTTCCTCATATGAAGAAGGAAAGGAGCCGGAAAAAGCAGCAGATGAGGATGTACAGACATGGTGGAGAGCGGCATCAGAGAAGCCGGGCGAATGGCTTCAGATTGACCTTGGAAAACCGTATGATGTTCGTGCTGTGCAGGTGAATTTCGCAGATGACAAGATTGACATCCCGGTTCCGGGAGAAATTCAAGGAACAGAGACACAGCCGAGATATATTGAAGAACATGACCACGTGACACGATGGATATTGGAAGGTTCTACGGATGGTGAGAACTATGAAGTGTTGGAAGATAAATCACAGGCAGAGACCGATCTGCCACATGATCTGGTAGTGATGGAAGATGGAAAACAGATTCGTTACGTGAAGCTGACAATTCTGGAAATTCCATACGACCAGAAACCTTGTATCTCAGGGCTTCGGGTGTTTGGCATCGGAGACGGTGAGAAACCGGAAGTACCGGAATTCGAGGCAGTACGTGAAGGAGATGTGGATATGAATGTGTCTATTAAAGAAAATGGTGCGATGGGTTACAACATCCTCTGGGGACATGCGCCGGAGAAACTGTACCACAGCTATATGGTATTCGGCGACCGACAGCGAGTCGGAGCACTTGTGAAAGGACAGGACTACTGGGTGAGAGTGGATGCATTCAACGAGAATGGAATCACAGAAGGCACTGTAGTAAAATTATAAAAGAAACCATTGCTGGTTTAAGAAGTGAGAACCTTAACCGAAAACCAGCGACTCATATTTAACATGTAAGGAGAGTCACACGATGCCAAAATTATTTGCAGCAAAAAATTCAGAAATCAGTTCTCGTGAGAAGAGAAATATGGAGCGTGCCAGAAAGGTCGCAGCGCAGGGAATGGTGTTATTGGAGAACAACGGAGCACTTCCGATTGATAAATCTGTCAAAACAATTGCTCTCTTCGGTAACGGTGCAAGAAGGACCATCAAAGGAGGAACCGGTTCCGGAGATGTCAACAGCCGTTTTATCGTGAACGTGGAGCAGGGGCTGGAAGATGCAGGATTCGAACTGACAACGAAAGCATGGATGGATACATATGATACACAGGTAGAGAAAGCCCGAATCGGGTATTTTGGAGAACTTCAGAAGGAAATGGCTGAAAAAGGAATGGCTGTCGTGATGAAAATCTTTACGGAGCCATTTGTAGAGCCGGCGATTTCCGGAGTGAGTCAGGAAGAAATCGATGCATCGAAGGCAGATCTTGCCATCTACGTGCTCTCCCGTAATTCCGGAGAGGGAAAAGACAGAACTCCGGGGGCAGGAGATTATGAGCTGAGTGATGCAGAAAAAACTGCAATTGCAAATCTTGCCATTGCTTACGGGAATCTGATTGTTGTGCTTAATGTAGGCGGTGTCATCGATACGAAATTCTTACGCGAGCAGGATGGCATCGGTGCAATCCTGCTGATGAGTCAGGCGGGCAATATCGGAGGATATGCGCTTGCAGATGTGCTGACAGGTAAAGTGATACCGAGCGGTCATCTGACAACAACATGGGCAGAGAATTATGAGGATTATCCGAATGCGAAGACATTCAGCCATATGAACGGAGACATCCATGATGAATACTATGAAGAGGGAATCTATGTCGGATATCGTTATTTCGATACTTTTGATGTGACTCCGGCTTATCCGTTTGGTTATGGTAAATCCTACACGGAATTTGACGTAAAGACAGAAGAAGTGACTGCAGATGCGAAAAAGATTTCTGTAAAGGTCTCTGTGAAAAATGTCGGCGATACATACAGTGGAAAAGAAGTGGTACAGGTGTACTATTCTGCTCCGACAGGAAAACTGGAAAAGCCGTATCAGGAACTGGCAGCATATGGAAAGACAAAGGAACTGGCAGCGGGCGAGAGCGAAACAATTACTATCACGTATCCGGTGGTGGATATGGCATCTTACGATACACAGAGAGCTTCGTATGTGCTAGAAGCAGGCGAATATATTGTCAGAGTGGGTGTGAATTCCAGAAATACGAAAATTGCGGCAACAGTTATGTTGGATCAGGAGGCAGTGACAGAGGTGTTGTCGAATCGTCTTGCACCGGATTGTGAAGTGAAAGAGTTATCAGCAGCAGGAGTTACGCCGTATGGTTACGAAGAGGAAGAGACAGAAAAGGAGCAGGCTCCAAAACTCTACATTTCTTCAGCGGATATTGAAACGAAAACAGTGGAATATGAGGAAACAAATAAAGAGATTCCTTTGAATATTTCGGAGAAAAAGATTACGATGCAGGATGTGATGTCAGGCCAGGCGACCTTGGATGATTTGGTCGGTCAGCTGACAATCCCGGAGATGGCAGAATTATGTGTGGGCACATCCAGAGGAAACATGGGCGGTGACACCGCTATCATTGGCAATTCATCTACGGTTGTTCCGGGAGCGGCGGGAGACACCACTTCCCTGATGATTGAAGACCGTGATATCCGTAATCTGGCACTGGCGGACGGACCAGCAGGACTTCGACTGTCTAAGACATTCAAGGCAGATGCTGACGGAAATGTGATTCCGGGAACAAGTGATGCGCCAATTCCTGGAATGGATTTACTTATGGCTGGAACACCAAAGCCGGAGATCCCAGAAGGTGCCATTGATTATTATCAGTTTTGTACTGCAATTCCGATTGCCACACTGCTTGCGCAGACATGGGATGTGGATGCCATTCGGGAATGCGGAGACATTGTCGGGGAAGAGATGGAAGAGTTTGGCGTGACTTTGTGGCTGGCACCGGGAATGAACATTCACAGAAATCCGTTGTGTGGACGTAACTTTGAATACTATTCCGAAGATCCGCTTGTCGCAGGAAAATGTGCGGCAGCAGATACATTGGGTGTACAGCAGCATGTCGGAGTCGGAACGACCATCAAGCATTTCGCCCTGAACAATCAGGAAGATAACCGCATGCACACAAACGCACATGTCAGTGAGAGAACGGCTCGTGAGATTTATCTGAAAGGATTCGAGATTGCAGTCAAAGAAGCGAAGCCGATGTCCATTATGACATCCTACAATCTTATTAACGGAATCCATTCTGCCAATAATAAAGATCTGTTGACAGCGATAACGAGAAATGAATGGGGATTTGACGGAATTGTTATGACCGACTGGGGAACAACCGGTGGCATGGAGATGAATCAGGGTATGGAATTCAAGTACGGATGTTCCAGTGCCGCAGGATGTATCAAGGCAGGAAATGATCTGACCATGCCGGGAAAACAGGATGATGTGGATGAAATCATTGCATCAGTCGGAGCGAAAGAGGGCGATGTCGTCTGCCCGATCACACTGGGAGATTTGCAGGCTTGTGCGAAGAGAATGCTGAATACAATCATGAAGAGTTCGGCATATATGGAATAAGCGAGGAGATAAGATAAAATGGCAGTAAAAGCAATTCAGTTAATTCAGATCGGAACGGCAATGGGTTCTGAGGAAAAGGCAAGAGAAACGATCCGCCTGATGAAAGAAGCCGGATATGACGGAATCGAGCTGAACGGATTCATGATGAAAAAGATGCCGCCGATCGTCCGTGTTCTGACAACCCTAGCGGGGATGCCGATTGGAAAAACGGCGAAATTAGACTGGAAGAAGTTGATCGCGGACACTGGACTTAAGGTGGTCAGTATCCACGAGGATCTTGGAAGCATCTTGAGAAATCCGCAGGAAATCATTGAGGAAGCAAAAACATTTTCCACAAAATATATTGTGATTACAGGAATGCATCGGTTTGACTATTCCGATATGGCAGCAGTGTTGGATTTGGCAAGTAAGCTGAACAAGGCAGGGAAACTTTTGAAAGAGGGAGGCATTTCTTTGTTGTATCACAATCACAACTGTGAATTCCGCAAAGTAGGAGATGGGCGATGTGCCTACGATGTGCTGATTGAAAAAACAAACCCGGAATATGTCAATTTCGAGTTTGATTCTTACTGGGCGACAGAGGCTGGTGTGGACACGATTGCTCTTATGGAACGATTGGGAGAGCGTATGAAGCTTTATCATATCAATGACCGCGGAACACGAATGAGTGGACCGGGTGGACAAATCCTGAAGTCGGACAGTATGGAACTGGGATATGGCAATATGAATCTGACAAAGATGGTGGACATTGCGCAGAAGAACGGTGTGGATGCTGTGATTCTGGAAAGTCATAAGAACTGGGTGGATAAGTCTCCGGTGAAATCGTTCCAGCTTAGTGCAAAGTTTATGAAAGAGCATGTAATATAATTCATTAGGAAAGTATCAGATTCAGAGCAGTTAAGAAGAGCAGATTTCTTCATTGAGTAAATCTGCTCTGAATGTGATTCTTTCCAATTGTACCAATTCGCGGACGTGTAGCCACAGAGTATATGGGGATTGTATTTATTCTACTGGGTCTCAAAAATGTTGAACCCCTGCAAAATCAGAGAATGGAAGCCCTTGTTGCTGTCCTATGTGAAAATAAGCTTCAGATTTTTGGATTTCATGCGATTGTTAAGAAAGCCGTAATAACGGACTTTCTGGAAACCGGTTGGAAGCACATGCATAAGGAAGCGCCTGATAAACTCCTCATTACGGAGGGTAATCGTACGACGGGGATCACCGGGAATTCTGCCACGGGCACGGAATGTTGTGTGTGTATCCGTGACAGAGATGATCCTGCTGTTAGAGATCGCAACCTTGTGGGTATAGCGTCCAAGATATTCGATTGCATTACCAAACCCATTGAATGTTTCTTTGATATAAGGGCACCAGTCTTTCTGATAGAGGGAGTCTTTAAAGGTTTTCCAGCAAAAGGATGTTTCCTGCTTGTAGAAAGAAATTGAGATAAGCAGAAATATAAGTCTGGTAAGATTTCATTGTATGGTCGGTAAGACCACGAAGAGAAATCATTTTTTTGTAGCGTTTTAAATAATCCATGAAATAACCTCCTGATATAAGTGAAAGATAAAGTAACATCACAAAAAACAGGTGGTGATCTGGATAAAAAATAAAGTATATGATTGTTGAAACCTAAAATAAATGATAAACTATTCATAGCAGTTGATGTAATTGTGTAGTTTGTTAAGGTAGGGGTATCTCAACAATACTATATAAATACAAAAACTGCTATTTTTTATGAAAATGGTGATTTTTACGTAACTGGGTCTAGCCGTCGCACTGGCGACTTGGTACAATAATAACAACAACGCGTTATCTACTCCCGTTAACCTAAGGAGGTCTGTACATGGAATTTTATATCTTTTTATTTCTATGCAACCTGTTAATTCCCCTGATCATGCTGATAGCAGGCTACAGTATGTATAAGAACCCACCGAAAGAAATAAACGGACTTGTAGGTTACCGGACTGCCATGTCAAGGAAAAATAAGGACACCTGGGCATTCGCACATAATTATTGTGGAAAACTGTGGATGAAATCAGGGGGAATCTTACTGATCCCAACCGTTATTGCTCAAATTCCTTTTATGAGATCAGGGGAAAATGTAGTAGGAACAGTCTCCATCATTATTGATGTAATACAACTTGCGGTTTTGATCGGGTCCATTGTGCCTGTGGAAAAAGCGTTAAAGCGCACTTTTGACGAAAATGGGAACAGGCGTTAAAGGTATCCAGGCTGTTGTCTCATCCGCAATCATACGGTTACTACATAAAAATCTGTCTATCTACCCTTCTAAAAACCTCTCTATCTGGGTATTCACCCCCTGGAACCAATCACAGAAGAGATACATACAATGTCTATGATGATTGTCGTAAAAATTGACAGGAGAAAATGATATGTTAAAGAATTGTGCATTAAAACCAAGTGTAAACACACAGAAATGGGCAAAGGCGGCAGCAGTCAGGGCAGTAAAGACCATGGCACAAACTGCAGTGGCGGTGATCGGTACCGGGGCTGTCGTATCAGAGGTAAACTGGCCATATTATGAAAAAGCTTTTTAAAACCTTAGCGTGGGTGGAAGGACTACAGATTGACTGTGGCTGGAATTGTTGGTAAGATGAGTTGGAAAACAGGACGAAAAGCGTTATAATAGAGAAAAGGAACCACAGGGAAAGCACGCCAAAGAGGGTGGGATGAACATGGGGACAGAAGCACTGAAAAAAGATCTCAGAGAGAAAATAATATCCTGTCAGTATCACAAAAGAATACAGGGGATTGGAAATCTGCTGGATGCGTATGACAGCCAGCTGGCGGAAAATAGTACAGGAGAAGAACTTGCAGAGGCAGCTTTTTTCCGGGGGGAGGCATCCTTTTGGATGGGACGTTATACGGATACGGTAGAATTTCTGACCAAGAGTATTGGAATGAAGAAAAACAGAGAGTACGAGTATCTGGATATACAGGCATACAATGTGCTTGGTATGGTGTTTTCTTTCGTGGGATATGAAACCGTTGCGCTGACCAATTATTTACAGGCAGCGAAAACGGCAGAGAAGAATCAGGATATAGAGGATGAAGTGGTCGTGCTTTTAAATGCAGGACTTTTGTATGCCGGACTTGGTGATTATCGAAAGGCGATAGAGTATGTGCAGAAAGCATATCAGATTGCAGGAGGTGATTATGTCAAGCCCAATATAGAACTTCTGGTTTTGTGTATGGTACAAAAGGCGCAGTTTCTGTGCAGAATGGAACGTTATGAGGAGGCGCTTCGGGTACAAAAGGAGATCGCTTCCTATTCTTATCTTGTCTCGGAGGATGATTTCTGGCTGCCCAGAGCCGTCCTGGATACCTATCTGGCAGAACACGCAGGTGAAACAGAGCGGGCGGATAAAAGGATCGCGCAGATCAGGGAATTTTTCAGGCAGGATAACAGCTATTTGGAACAGATCGATGCCTATACGGATTTTTGCGGCTATCTGATCCAGAAAAACAGAAAAGAGGCAGCAAGAGACTTTTTAAATCAGCTCCATGAGAAATTACAGCCGACTGAATTTATCCAGCTTCAGATGAGACTGGAAGGACTGGAAGTGCAGTACCAGAAGAAATATGCCGATGAGCAGGAGTATCTGGAGTCGTGTGGCAGATTTGTAAAAGAACAGCAGGAATATGAACGCACATTAAAATTGTTCCGGAAACAGAATCTTGCGCATATTGAGAGCTTACAGGAGATCGAAGAGGAACGGCAGGAGTTCGAGATCAAGAGCAGATGTGATCTTGCAACCGGACTGTTAAACAAACAGACTTTTGAATATGAAGTGGAACACTATCTGGAGGCACGCAACCGAAATGTAACGGATGTATTTGTGCTGATCGACATTGATGATTTCAAACTGGTAAATGACCGGTATGGGCATCTGGTCGGGGATGAGGTGATCGTCCGCCTTGCGGGGATCATGAAAGAACGTTTCCATGAAAACTGTTTCTGTGGCAGATTTGGCGGAGACGAATTTGTCATATTGATGAAAGAAATTTCAGATATGGAAGAGGTAGAGCAGAGAGTCGAACAGCTCAGGGAGGATTTTTCCGGGATCGGGTTTGGAAAGAAGCAGAATGCCTACTGCACAGTGAGTGTTGGCGTTTCTTATAACAGAGGGATCGATACCTCTTTTAAAACCATGTTTTCCTGTGCAGATGAAGCAATGCTAAAGGCAAAAGAATACGGTAAGAACAGAGTCGCATTTTATGAAATAAAACGAGGATTGTTAAGGTATGTTGAGTAAAAACAAGATAGTAGTCGGCGGATTTGTATTTGAAAACGAGGAGGAGGCAGCGCAGGCACAAAAAGAGGTAAAAGGGATCCAGTACATAAAGTCAAAGACCAATATGGACGACCCGCAGATGGTGTTGCAGATCTATAATAAGATCATCCAGCAGCAGCTGTTTGAAACGGCAGTAGGATTTGCTTATTTAAAGGATCTGCAGGAATACCTGATCACGGTACCTTATGTGGCAAAAGAGGATGTGCTGCCGATCCCGGTCCATCATAAAGCATTGGAGAGGAGTCTGAAAAAAAAGAAAAAGACACCTGCCAAAGCGGAGAAATCTGTGGCAAAACCTGAGAAAAAAGAGTTGAGCCGTGTAGAGAACCAATACAAAAACAGATTTCATGTGACACTTTTTCTGGCAGTTGTTATGGCAATCAGCATGGCGGGGATGCTCCTTATCACATTAAACAGTAATAACTTAAATATTTTAAATTACGAAAATGAACTCATCAACCGCTACGAAAATTGGGAGAAAGAACTGGATGACAGGGAAGCAGTGATCAAACAGCGGGAAGAAGAACTTGGCGTGCATAATGAATAAATTTCAAAAGGAGGACAAGCTGTCACAGATAATTCATAAAAAGCTGATATGATACAACTGGAAAAGAAAGGATGAGACTTGAGATGGATAAATTAAAAATTCTGGTAGTAGATGATGAGAGCAGAATGAGGAAACTGGTAAAAGATTTCCTGGTTCGTGAAAATTATGAAGTATTGGAGGCAGGAGACGGAGAAGAGGCCTTGGATGTCTTCTATAAAGAAAAAGATATTGCATTGATATTGCTGGATGTGATGATGCCGAAATTAAACGGTTGGGATGTCTGCAGGGAGATCAGGGAGACCTCGAAAGTGCCGATCATCATGTTGACGGCAAAGGGAGAGGAAGAGGACGAATTAAACGGATTTGGACTGGGCGTAGATGAATACATTTCCAAGCCGTTCTCACCGAAGATCCTTGTGGCGCGGATTGGTGCGATCCTGCGGAGAACCGGAAAACAGGAAGAGGAAAAATTGTTGTCGGCAGGCGGCATTGTCATTGACCAGACTGCACACATGGTAACCGTGGATGGCAGAGGCATTGATTTAAGCTTCAAAGAATTTGAACTGCTCACGTATTTTATTGAGAATCAGGGCGTTGCGTTATCCAGAGAAAAAATCCTCAATCATGTCTGGAATTATGACTATTTCGGAGATGCCAGAACAATCGATACACATGTAAAAAAACTCCGTGCAAAAATTGGGGAAAAGGGCGATTATATTAAGACAATCTGGGGAATGGGATATAAGTTCGAGGTGGACAATAACTAGTACTAAAATCCTAAAAGATATTGACAATGGAAAAGACAAAGAATAAACTTTTATTATATAACAAAACAAAAGAGAGAAGAGCCTATCCGGGATCTCTGACCAGCAAGATCGTGGCAATCATCATCGGACTTGTGGCAGGAACAATCTTACTGTGCTGGATCTTAAACAATGCTTTTCTGGAAAAGTATTATGTGATGAATCAGCAGAATACGTTGTGGAATGGTTTTGAACGGATGAATGAGGCGAGCGGAGAAGGAACATTATACAGCAGCGATTTCGATGTCGAGTTCGATAACCTGTGTGCCAACGGCAATATCACAGTGATGATCATCAGTTCCGACCGGTCAATCATGCGTTCTTCGGTCAACAACACGCAGAAGATGCTGATCGAATTTACCGATATCCTGTTCGGGGAGCGCAATAACGAGACTACGATACTGGCGCAGAGTGACAATTATGTGATCCAGCGTCAGAGAGATACCAGACTCGACTCCGAGTATCTGGTGTTATATGGTACACTTTCCGATGGTAATCTGATTCTGATGCGCTCTGCATTAGAGAGTATCCGGGAAAGCGTTAAGATCAGTAACCGTTTCTTAATGTTAGTCGGAGTGTTGTCGGTGATCATCAGTACGGTCGTGATCGTATTTGTGTCCAGAGGCATCACAATGCCGCTGTTAGAGCTCACCAATATCTCAAAGCGCATGACAGAGCTTGATTTTGAAGCAAAGTACACGCCGAAAGCCAGACGGAAAAATGAGATTGATGAACTGGGTGAGCACATGAATGAACTGTCCATGGCGTTAGAGCGGACGATATCCGAATTAAAAAGTGCCAACAATCAGTTACAGATCGATATTGATAAAAAGACACAGATCGATGAGATGCGAAAAGAGTTCTTATCAAATGTATCACACGAATTGAAAACACCACTGGCACTGATACAGGGCTATGCGGAGGGATTAAGGGAATGCATCAATGATGATGAGCAGAGCCGTGATTTTTACTGCGAGGTCATCATGGATGAGGCGGATAAAATGAACCGCATGGTAAAGAAGCTTCTGACATTAAATCAACTTGAGTTTGGCAATGAGACGATAACGATGGAACGTTTTGATCTGGCAGAACTGATCCGCGGTGTGGTAAATTCTTCCGGGATTCTTTTAAATCAAAACGGAATCACTCTTACTTTTTTGGAAAATGAGCCGATATTTGTATGGGCAGATGAATTTAAAGTAGAAGAAGTTGTGACAAACTACCTGAGCAATGCGATACATCATGCAGATGGAGAAAAACGCATTTCCATTACCTGTGAGACTATGGAAAACAAAGTGCGTGTCAGTGTATTTAATACTGGAAAACCAATCCCGGACGAAGACATCGACAATATCTGGATCAAGTTTTATAAAGTAGATAAAGCGAGAACCAGAGAATACGGCGGCAGCGGAATCGGACTTTCTATTGTAAAAGCAATCATGGATTCGTTCCATCAGCAGTGTGGTGTCATCAACCACGAGGATGGGGTGGAGTTCTGGTTTGAACTGGAAACAGGAAAACCGTCGTGTTGCTGAAATTCTAGTTGCTATATTTTTACAAAAATGCTAACATAAAGTATAGTATACAGACATATGTGAGGAAACCTATGAAAATATCAAAAATAAAAACAGTAGCAGCATTGACTGCAATGACAGTGCTGTTGTCAGGGTGCGATGCACCTTATGAATTGACGGAGACAGAAGAAGGCATTATTACCAACTATGCAGCGCATGTGGTTACAAAGTTCAATACCGATCAGGATCATGGACTTACCTATGTGGATCAAAGTACGTTAGAGGACACAGAAGAGCCAGAGGATGTGGCGGTTCCTGAAGATACAGAGAGTTCTACAGAAATGCAGATGGTACCAGGAGCCGGTGGACAGTCAGATGAAGGAAATGTGGCAGATGCTGGTGCAACAGGGCTCACTGATCTGTTTGGAACGGATGCTGTCAGCGTAGATTATGCCGGAGCAGAGCTTACACCGAGTTATGTAGAGGACACCTATTATGCAGTGGATGCAGATGCGGGTAAAACATATCTTGTTCTGAAGTTTAACTTAACAAACAACGGAACGGAAAATGCCGATGTAGATCTGCTTGCGGGAGCACCATCATTCCGTATTAAGCTTGCAGATGGTACATCAGCCAAGGCAGAACTTACCATGCTTTTGGAGGATTTCTCGACTTATCAGGGAACCATCTCTGCGGGTGAGACGAAACAGACGGTTTTATTATTCCAGGTACCGGATACAGTGACCGAGGTGTCGGACTTCACATTAGAAGCAACCATGAATGGAACGAGTTACCAAATTGTTTTGTAAAATAAGTACTTTTGTGCTATAATAAAATACAATAGAATTGAAAATATAATGTGTCAGATGCGCCATATGACACATGGGAGGAGAGATATCGATGGATACGAATATACTTTTAGAGTCAGGAACGAACGAGCTGGAGGTTTTGGAATTTACTCTGGGAAATAATCATTACGGGATCAATGTTGCAAAGATCAGAGAGATTTTAACATATCAGCCGATTACGCCGGTGCCAAATTCGCATCCGAGCGTAGAAGGTATCTTTATGCCACGTGATACCATGATCACTGTTGTTAATTTAAAGAGATGTCTTGGCATGGCAGAGACTGGTGATGGAGAGGGATTATTTATCATTACCAACTTCAACAAATTAAATATTGCATTTCATGTTGATGCGGTCATCGGAATCCATCGTGTGTCATGGGAGTCCATCATCAAACCGGACTCAACCATCAATACCGAGGAAAACAGCGCATCTACTGGTGTGATCAAATTAGATAATAAACTGATCATTATTCTGGATTTCGAGAAGATTGTAACCGATATCAGTCCGGAAACAGGTCTTAAAGTATCAGATATGGAAAATATGCCAAGCCGTGAGAGATGTGATTCACCAATTTTGATCGCAGAGGACTCGCCACTGCTCAGCAAGCTGATCACCGACTGTCTGAAAAAAGCAGGATATACCAACCTGATTGTTACCATGAATGGGCAGGAAGCATGGGACAAGTTAAACGAATTGAAAAAAGCAGGAAATGTGTGTGACAAGGTTCACTGCATTATTACAGATATTGAGATGCCTTTGATGGATGGTCATCGTCTTACCAAACTGGTTAAGACAGATGATGTGATGAAAAAGATCCCATTGATTATTTTCTCTTCTCTTGTAAATGAAGAGATGCGGATTAAAGGAGAACAATTAGGAGCAGATGCACAGTTGACAAAACCGGAAATCGGCAATCTTGTATCAGCAATTGATAGCTTGATTGATAAAAGCATTGACTAAGGCTGAAGGAAAGAAGGGGATGTGATAAACAATCACATCCCCCGATTAAGTTATGGGTAGCGGAGGTACAGAATGGGCGAATCAGAGGATTATTTAGACGGATTATTGAATTCTGTAGTAAAAGAAGCAAAGGAAAACGGGGAGAGTAAAGGAGATTCTATGCAGTCAGAAGAAGAATTTATGAAAGATTTTGAAAATGAGATAGCTTCGGATGGAAATGAAGATGATTTCTTAAAACAGTTTGAAAAAGAAATTGATTCAGATCCATCGGATAAAGGCAATGCAAATGATGATCTTTTCTTTGAAAATGTGAATGATATCGTAGATGGCGTAAAGCAGGAAATGCAGGACAAAGTGCAAACAGAGGATTCCACAGATGATCTGGATGCACTGGTTAAGGAGGCAGCCGCTAAGGAAGAAGCAGTGGCAGAGGAGGAAAAACAGGTGGATCATGACCAGGATCTGATGGATTTATTAAAATCAGAAGATGGACTTTCGGATATCGGAGATAT
>OIZV01000150.1_pt1 | contig 45055 bp, 36 predicted proteins | sample 1588681 | NCBI WGS metagenome assembly OIZV01 (sample SAMN03283281) | human gut metagenome | biome: human-associated habitat; material: feces | host: Homo sapiens | place: Peru | collected 2012 | reverse complement strand
TGCAGGAGGACGTATATCAGGGAGATGGACTGAACCTGTACGCCTACTGTAGCAACAATCCGGTAGTGTATTATGATCCGAGTGGGTATAAAAAAGGTGCCAATTCCGGATGCTGAGGGGACGTCGAACTAATTGAGGGGCAGTCGTGAGGGACTGGCCCTTTTAGTATACCGGACGAAATCAATGAAGCTGGTTTACTTATGACAAACAATGCGGTATAATAAAAGAAGAAAGCCTTAGAAGAGCAATCAATAAGCGGGAGTTAGGGGCTGATATATACAAGGAGTGGATGTATATGGAAGAATGGAAATTGAGAGTTGGAATATGCGATGATTGCATAGACGACATTGCAAGGATAGAAAATGCTTTAAAGAAAGGATTGCAAAGAACAGGGCAGCCGATACAACTGAGGTGCCTAAAATTTCTGGATGGAGAAAAGTTATATGAGGCGACTCGGACAGTGAAGTTTGACCTGCTGTTCCTTGACATAGAAATGCCCAATCTAAGTGGATTTGAATTGGCAGAGAGACTTTGCATGGATCGGCCATCAACTCGCCTGATCTTTGTATCTTCCCATGAAAGCTTTGTTTTTGAGGCCCCTGAATATATGCCGCTATGGTTTGTGCGCAAGAGTAATCTGGAAAAGGATATGTTCCGGGCACTAAGAAAATATTTACAGATCACGGCTTCTACGAGGGTGAATTATCGTTTGAAGGAAGGATTTTCGTTTCGGGAGCTGCCGTTGCGGGATATTCTATATGTCGAAGGCACAGGACACAGCCTCATTATACGGAAAACAGATGGAACTTGTTTAAAGAAATATGGTACCCTGAAGGCCATGGAAGAGGAACTGGAAGGGCATCATTTTTTGCGTATCCATAAAAATTATCTGGTGAACCAGAGATACATAAAAGAAGTTGGAAAGAGAGAAGTATATCTGATGGATGACACTGTCCTTGAGATGGGAAGGGACAGAAGAGCAAAAATTCGTGAAGCAGTACTTCAGTACGAGAAGGAGCGCCATGGAGATCAGTGAATATGTGATAAATGCTGCGTCAGCGGTCGTGGCGATGGAATATATAGACTATGGGTTTCAAAAGAAATATTGTGGTGCCAGAAGGTGGATTTACTTTGCCATAGGCTGTATCGTTTATTTCCTTACAGTTACGACATTGAACTGGGTAATAGAGTTTGAAAATGTGCTGGGCTTTTTTTATGGACTGGTGCTGGTCGGTTATGCTTTTTTAGCATTGGAGGGCAGAGCGCAGGACTTTCTGATAGCGGGGGTCCTTTGGGTATTGATTGCTATGGTTAGCACCTATGCAATCTTTAATGTACTTGGGATTGTTTCAGGGAAAAATCTGCAGGAGTTGTTGCAGATCAACGGAGACCTGCTATTCTATGCCTCCTTAGTTGCTTTAGTGGTGAAGTTTTCAATGGGAAAAATTGTCACTGCATTATTGCGTAAGCAGACCGGTTTTCATAAAAGGGAAAATTGGATCGTAGCAGGTGCTTTTATGCTGATGACACTTCTGGCAATGGGATTATTTTGCCTCGAAGTGGGAGAATTTGGGCGTTCCGAGAGGCATTGGCTGACAATGGGAATATTGGTAGACGAGACAGGTATTGTTGTGTTTTTGGTGGAAATTTATCACCGGTTGGGAAAATACCAGCAAGAGGAATTGGAGAAGCAGTATCAGGAGAAGCGGGAGGAAGAACGCAAGGAAGGACTTCTGGATATGTACCGCGTCGGCAGGGAAATCAACCATTGGCGACATGATATGCAGGGAGCATTAGGTGTGCTGTATCGCATGCAGAAGAACGGAAAGTACGAAGAAGTAGAAAGCTATATGGAAAAGCTGTATGGTGATCTGAAGAATTATCCGGAACTGCCCCAGGATACTGGAAATGAGGGATTGGACGCTGCACTTATGAAGACGATACCAAAGTGCAGGGAGAAGGGCATTCACTTTTGTTATGTAGTGCTGGGAAAGCCATGGAAAATAGACAGTATGGTCTTGGGCAATCTTATGGATAACCTGCTGAGTAACGGAATGGAAGCTTGTTTCAAGGTGAATGGAACAAAGGAAATGGAACTGATGGTGCGGGCGTTGGATACCGGATTGGAGATTTATCTGGAGAACAGCATCGAGGAGTCGGTGATGGCGCACAATCCCAAACTTACCACCTGTAAGCCGGAAAAGGAAAAGCATGGCTTCGGCATGGAGAGTATATACCGCATTGTGGAGGAGTATGAAGGGAGTTATGAATACTGGGAGGAAGAAAAGGCATTCTGCCAGAGTATCTATTTAAGTTATAAGCAGAAATAAGTAATTTGGAGATCATCTGCAAATGCTTGTGGAGATAAGCGAAATAATATATAATGATTCAAAATAGGTAAAAGCGTTGTATGGACAAGTCTTTCCCGGAACAATAAGAAAGAACGAGGAATCAAAATAATGAAAAAAGCTCTTATTACCGGTATTACCGGACAGGACGGATCATATCTGGCAGAATTTTTGCTGGAGAAGGGGTATGAGGTTCATGGGATTACCCGCCGTGCGTCGATTGCAAACACGGCAAGAATTGATCATCTGATCGCGCAGAACGCAATTACGCTTCACGACGGAGATCTCACAGATACAGCGTCTCTGACGAATATTATTGCGAAGGTTCGGCCTGACGAGATTTATAATCTCGCGGCACAGTCTCATGTGCAGGTGTCCTTTGATGTGCCGGAGTATTCCGGGGATGTGGATGCGATCGGCGTTCTTCGTATTCTCGAGGCGATCAGGATTCTAGGGCTTGAGAAGAAGACAAAATTTTATCAGGCATCGACATCGGAATTATATGGAAAGGTTGAGGAAGTGCCGCAAAAGGAGACGACGCCGTTCCATCCTTACAGCCCTTATGCGGTTGCAAAGCAGTACGGATTCTGGATCACAAAGGAATACCGCGAGGCCTATGGAATGTTTGCGGTCAACGGCATTCTGTTTAATCATGAATCCGAGAGACGCGGCGAGACCTTTGTGACAAGAAAGATCACGCTGGCAGCAGGCAGGATCGCAGAGGGTCTGCAGGATCATCTCGAGCTTGGAAATCTGGATTCACTTCGTGACTGGGGCTATGCGAAAGATTATGTGGAGTGCATGTGGATGATTCTCCAGCACGATACGCCCGAGGACTTTGTCATTGCAACCGGCGAGCAGCACACGGTGAGAGATTTTACAGAGCGTGCGTTCAGGGCGAACGGCATTGAGCTTCGCTGGGAAGGAATGGGTATAGATGAGAAGGGGTATGACAAGGCAACCGGAAAGATGCTGGTGTGTGTAAATCCCCAGTGGTTCCGCCCGACGGATGTGGATAACCTATGGGGTGACCCGACTAAGGCGAAGACGGTGCTCGGCTGGAATCCGCAGAAGACCTCTTATGCTGAGCTTGTCGAGATCATGGCGAAGCACGACAGAGCGCTTGCAAAGCGGGAGAAGGGCATATGAATATTATCCTGTTGTCCGGCGGCTCGGGTCAGAGATTGTGGCCCTTATCAAACAATGTGCGCTCCAAGCAGTTTCTCAAGGTCTTGAAGAACGAAGACGGAGAGGCGGAATCCATGGTACAGAGGGTCTACCGGCAGATTATCACGGTTGACTCTGGGGCAGAGGTGACGATTGCGACCGGAAAAAAGCAGGTCAGCATGATACGGAACCAGCTGGAGAATAAAGTGAATATCTGTGTCGAGCCGGAGCGCAGGGATACCTTTCCGGCGATCTGTCTTGCAGCCGCATACCTTCATGATGAAAAGGGTGTCGGCACGGATGAGGCGGTTGTAGTGTGTCCTGTCGATCCCTATGTGGATAATACTTATTTTGAGGCATTGAAGGAGCTTTCGTCACTGGCGGCGAAGGGTGATACAGACATGAACCTTCTGGGGATTGAGCCGACCTATCCCAGTGAGAAGTACGGTTATATTATCCCGGAGTCGAAGGAGCGGGTCAGTGCAGTCAGAACCTTCCGGGAGAAGCCGGATGAAGCGACGGCGCGGAAGTATCTTGAACAGGGAGCGCTCTGGAACGGAGGCGTCTTTGCTTTCCGTCTGGGCTATCTGCTGGGCAAGGCGCATGAACTGATGGACTTTGAGGATTATCGGGATCTTTATGCACACTATGCTGAACAGAAGAAGATCAGCTTTGACTACGCGGTGGTTGAGAAGGAGAAGAGCCTGCAGGTGCTTCGCTATTGCGGTTCATGGAAGGATCTCGGAACATGGAATACCCTGACGGAGGCAATGGGAAGCAATACGGTCGGCAACGTTACCATGAATGACACCTGTGTCGATACTCATGTGGTGAACGAACTGAACATTCCGATCCTGTGCATGGGATGCAGGAGTATGGTGATTGCGGCGAGCGGTGACGGTATCATCGTTTCCGACAAGGGACAGAGCTCTTACATTAAACCTTATGTGGACAAGCTTGCGGGTCAGGTGATGTATGCGGAAAAGTCATGGGGGAGCTTTACGGTTCTGGATGTGCAGCATGACAGTATGACGATCAAGGTGGAACTTTTGCCGGGGCATCGGCTGCACTATCACAGCCATGAGCACAGGGATGAGGTTTGGACGGTTATGAGCGGTGAAGGCAGGGTCATCCTTGATGGGGAGGAACGCAGCGTCCGCCCCGGAAGCGTCGTGACTATGCCGGCGGGCTGCAAGCACACCATTATTGCGAATACAAGGCTCAGCGTGATCGAGGTACAGCTCGGAACGGACATCAATGTGGCGGATAAGAAAAAATATGTGTTAACAGATCATTAAATTTTCAGAAAAGACTTAAAATTTCATCACAAATGAGTTATACTGGCAATAAGACTAAGTGACTGACATGGGTTGGAATGCTGTGAGGTGGGCTATGATTAAGGAAGAGTTCTATTACGACTCCAGAGATGGTAAGAGTAAGCTGCATGCCGTGCGGTACGCGCCGGATGATGCAGAGAATATCTGCTGCGTGGTTCAGATCGTGCACGGGATGGCTGAGTACTTTGAGAGATACGAGGAGTTTGCGGAATTTCTTACCTCGAAGGGCTGCGTTGTCACAGGAGAAGACCACATGGGACACGGCAAGTCTGTCGGTGAGAACGGAAAGTATGGTTACTTCTGCGAGCAGGACCCCGCGACGGTTCTGGTGCGCGACGTACACAGACTCAAGAAGGCGACGCAGGCGCTCTACCCTGATGTGCCGTATGTTATCATGGGGCACAGCATGGGATCCTTCATTGTGAGAAACTATATGTTCCGCTATGGGACAGGCGTCAGCGCGGCAATCATCATGGGCACGGGAATGCAACCCCAGACGCGCCTGACAATGGCAAGAATATTGGGCAGCATACAAAAGGTGCTCTTCGGGTCGGAATATGTCAGCAAGCTGATGGATAAGCTGGCATTCGGAAAATATAACGACCGGATAGAAAACTGCAAGACCGATACTGACTGGCTCAGCAGAGATCCGGAGCGGGTAGACCGGTACCGCAAGGATCCGATGTGCGGCTTTGTGTTTACGGTCAACGGTTTTCTTACACTTACAGAGCTGACGACCAGACTGAACAGGAATGAAAACATTGCCAGAGTGCCCAAAGACCTTCCGGTGCTGATGATTTCGGGCACGGCGGACCCGGTCGGGGATTATGGGGCAGGCGTGCGAAAGGCCTATGACAGCCTCAACGGTGTAGGTGTGAAAAATATCCGTCTGAAGCTATATGAAGGCGCGCGGCATGAGCTGCTGAATGAGACAAACCGGGATGAAGTCATGCAGGACATCTATGACTGGCTTAAGGAAGCCGTATTGCAGGAGAATGAAGCCGGTGGAAGTGAAGGACGGCGTGGGTGATGGACGCAGAGAGAGAAAGCCGCTCCCTGACAATCCGTTGGGCGAGAGAAAACGAGTGGGCACCCGCAATGAAGATGATCTGGCGGACCTTCCTGAAATTTGAGGGGAAGGATTATACCAGAGAGGGCATAAAAAACTTTTTTGACTTTATTACGGATGATGACTTATATGTGGCCTTTTTGAGAGGCCGGTACCAGATGATGGTGGCTCTGGACGGGGATGAGGTGGTCGGCGCAGGCTCTCTCCGCAACCGGAATCACCTTTCTCTGCTTTTTGTGGATGAAAAGTATCATCGCCGGGGTGTGGGCAGTGCGATACTGAACCGCCTTTGCGACTATCTGGCGCGGGAGGCGGGAGAGCAGTTTATCTCGGTAAAGGCGGCTCCCTATGCCGTCGGATTTTATAAAAAGCTTGGTTTTTGTGTCGTGAGACCGGAGGAGGAATATTCCGGTATCCGCGTTACAGAAATGATAAAAAATTTTAATCGCTAAGGAGATTGCAATGAAACTATTTAATCTGGATAGTCCGTTAATGCAGGCATTGGGTAAAATGGCAGATCTGATGTGGCTCAATGTGCTCACCCTGATCTGCTGTCTGCCGGTCATCACGGCGGGGGCATCCCTGACGGCGATGAACTACATGGCTCTGAAAATCGCCAGAAACGAGGAGTGCTATATCACCAGGGGCTTTTTCAAGTCCTTTAAGGAAAATTTCAGACAGGCAACGCTGATCTGGCTGATCCTTCTTGCAGCGTTTGCAGTTCTTGCGGGCGACTTTTACATCATGTGGAATTCCGAAGGCGAATTCAGCAAGATTCTGTGGGGCGTTATCATGGCGGTTGCCATTATGCTGGTATTTACCATGATGTTTGTGTTTCCGGTGCAGGCGAAGTTTGCGAATCCGATATTCAGAACGCTTAAGAATGCATTTCTGATGAGCCTGATGCAGTTTCCGAAGACAATACTTATGGTTATCATGTATGCGATTCCGGCGGTGCTGTTTTTCACGGTGGTACAGATTATGCCGATCTGCATGATGTTCGGACTTTCTGTTCCGGCATGGGCATCTGCAAAGCTGTACAACAAGTTCTTCAAGGGGCTGGAGGAGCGGACACTGGCAGCCAATGCCCCGGCTGATGAGGAGAAGGAGCCGGAGGAGGACGAGAGAATCTTTAAGGATGAGCTGGACCCGACGCTGACGGACAAGGATGTTACCAAGTAATGGAAACCTCAAAATGATTGTCAAATATGCCTAAGAACATGGACAGCAATTTGGGTAAAATGACAGGCAATGAGGAAAAATAATAAGTTTATAAGCAAAACATACAATCTGCTGGAAAATCTTTGTGGAATAGTGGTATGGCGTCAGTGACCTTTTTTCGTTATACTGTTTCTAGGTCAAGCGATGAGAAATCGCGTTACAAATGGCGAGTGATTGTATTATGAAAGGAGTTTTTTATGGCAAGTTTATCTTTGACAAATGTTTGCAAGGTATATCCTAACGGCTTTGAAGCAGTTAAGAATTTCAACCTTCAGATTGCAGATCAGGAGTTCATCATCTTCGTTGGTCCTTCCGGATGTGGTAAGTCCACAACCCTTCGTATGATCGCAGGTCTGGAAGATATCTCTTCCGGTGAGCTGAAGATCGGTGACAGAGTTGTAAATGATGTAGAGCCTAAGGATCGTGATATCGCGATGGTATTCCAGAACTACGCTCTGTATCCTCATATGTCCGTATATGACAACATGGCATTCGGACTGAAGCTGAGAAAGGTTCCCAAGGATCAGATCGACAAGATGGTTAAGGAAGCAGCTAAGATCCTTGATCTGACTCCTCTTCTTGATCGTAAGCCCAAGGCTCTGTCCGGTGGTCAGAGACAGCGTGTTGCCATGGGTCGTGCAATCGTTCGTAACCCTAAGGTATTCCTGATGGATGAGCCTCTGTCCAACCTGGATGCTAAGCTGCGTGTACAGATGCGTATTGAGATTGCTAAGCTGCATCAGAGACTGGGAACCACCATCATCTACGTTACACATGACCAGACCGAGGCTATGACGCTTGGTACCAGAATCGTTGTTATGAAGGACGGCGTTATCCAGCAGGTTGATACTCCTCAGAATCTGTATGAGAAGCCTTGCAATCTGTTCGTTGCAGGATTCATGGGATCTCCTCAGATGAACTTCCTTGATGCTACCGTTAAGGTAAACGGCAGCACAGCTAACCTTGAGATCGCAGGCCGCAGCATTCCTCTGCCTCCTGCAAAGTCCAAGAAGCTGATTGATGGCGGCTATGACGGAAAGGTTGTTACCTTCGGTATTCGTCCTGAGGATGTATATGATTCCGAGATGTTCATTGAGAGCTCACCTCAGAGCGTATTTGAGTCTACCGTTAAGGTATACGAACTTCTTGGTGCAGAAGTTTATCTGTACTTTGATCTCGACGAGTTCCCGATCACAGCAAGAGTTGACTCCCGTACAACTGCAAGACCTGGTGACAGCATCAGATTTGCATTTGATATCGAGAAGATTCATGTATTCGATAAGGAAACCGAGCAGGTCATTACCAACTAATCTGAAATATTTCAAAGGGGTGCTGGTGACAGCGCCCCTTTTTTCAACACAGGAAAATGCTTGCGGAGCATAAAAAAATCGGGTATTATGAGTAATAAAGACAGGGAAAGGTGTGGGAGAGAATATGATCTCAAATCAGACAATACAGACCAGCATTGACGAGCTGAAAGCAATAACAAAGGTAGATTTGTGCGTATATGATCTCGGCGGGGCAACGCTGGCTTCGACGACCGATCAGATTGACATCAACGGGGATCTGATTGTCGGATTTGCCAATTCTCCGGCAGACAGTCAGGTAATAGGGACGCATCATTTGCTGAAAATCCTTGATGAAGGCGAGCTGATGTACATTCTGGTTGCAAAGGGAACCAGCGAAGACGTCTATATGGTGGGAAAGATCGCAGTTTGTCAGATCCAGAATCTTGCGATTGCCTATAAGGAGAGATTTGACAGGAACAATTTCTTCCAGAACCTTTTGCTGGACAATCTGTTGCTTGTAGACATCTATAACAGGGCGAAGAAGCTGCACATTGAGGTGTCGGTGCCGAGGGCGGTATTCCTTGTGGAGACGGGGCTTGAGAAGGACGGAATTGTGACAGAGGTTCTGAAGAGCATGTTTTCCAGCCAGGCGGGTGACTACATTACTGCGGTGGATGAGAGCAGTGTCATCCTGATTAAGGCGTTGGAGTCGAATACCTCACACGACGAGCTTATGAACATTGCCGAGACGATCGTGGCGATGGTGAACGGCGAGGCGATGATGAACGTCAAGGTGGCATTCGGAACGATTGTACCGGAATTGAAGGACGTTTCCAAATCCTACAAGGAAGCAAAGATGGCGCTTGATGTCGGAAAGATCTTCTATGCAGAGAAAAATGTGGCGGCATACAGCACGCTCGGAATCGGCCGTCTGATCTACCAGCTTCCGATCAATCTCTGCAAGATATTTATTGAGGAGATCTTCGGAGACAATGTGCCGAGTGATCTGGACGAGGAGACCCTGAATACAATTAATAAGTTCTTTGAAAATAATCTGAACGTCTCCGAGACTTCCCGACAGCTCTTTGTACACAGAAACACACTGGTGTACAGGATTGAAAAGCTCCAGAAGAGCACCGGGCTGGATCTGAGAAACTTTGACGACGCGCTGACCTTTAAGATTGCATTGATGGTCGTAAATTATATGAAGTATCTTGACAATAGCGAGTACTAAGCAGACAACCCCTCGAATATATTTTAATCAATCAAAGTATATTCGGGGGTAATTTTATGCGCTATGACAGAAGGATCAAGTATCTGGACTATCTGGAAAATGGTGAACGTGTGCGCGGGTGCGGATTTGCAAGACTTGAGCTGCGGGATTCCCATCTCATTATGGATCTGAATATCAGGGGGCTCCGATGCGCGGAGGGATTGGCATGTGATGTAATTCTTTGCTCGCAGGTAAAGGAGGCGGCGGTAGGGAAAATCACGTTTTATAATGGAGAGGGAAAGTTCCGACACGAATGTCATGTAGAAAATGAAATCGGAAAAACAGGAATTGCTTATCAGGAGCTGTCGGAAATCCGCATCCGTGTGGGAGAAGGAAGATTTGTCTCCTGTACATTCAGGGAGAATGAGAGAGGGGGAGCTGAACTCAGTGCGGCGGAACAGAAAAATGTCGCAAAGACAGCCGGACAGTGTGCTGATGAAGAATGTGGGGAGCCGGAAGGTGGGCAGCAGAGGGAAAATCCGCAGGAAGTGAAGCGGTTGGAACCGGAGAGCCGGCAGGAACGGAATCTGCCGGAAGTCGTCGAACAGCCGACGGAAATCCCAGAGCCGTCACAGGGCGCACGCGGGCGCGCGCAGACCGAGCCGGAACCAGCCACAATCATGGCCTTGCAGGAGGACAAGTGGCGGCAGCTCTGCACGGTTTATCCGCATGTCAATCCCTTTGGGGATGAAAGGGAGTACCTCTCGGTCGGACCGGCGGATTTCGTGCTGTTTTCGGCGGATTCCTATCGGGCAGCAAACAACAGCTTTCTGCTGCATGGTTTTTATAACTACGGGCATCTGATTCTGACCAGAGTCGAGAGAAAGGGCGAGATACTCTATTATCTGGGCGTTCCCGGAAACTATTTCGAGAGGGAAAAGCAGGTTGCCGTGATGTTCGGCTTTGAGAGCTTTGAGTGTGCACAGGAACCGGCACAGGCATCGGATTTCGGCTATTATATGATGAAGGTTCAGATGTGACAGAGACGGCTATATGCCCTCGTAGTCGAAGGGCGGGATAAAGCTCTCTGCCGCGGTACCGTCCTCCTGCATAAAACCGTTTTCAATGCCGATCCTGTCCGCGAAATCCAGAACCCGGCGGTATTCCTCCGGTGTGACCTTGCGGTTTAATTCGGGAATTTCGCTCACACCCGCAAGGGGAGTGTACTGGTTCATGATGCTGATATAAATGGCATCGCCGTAGGTGGTATGCAGATACCTCAGAATCTTTTTGGAGTCGGCAGCCTGACCGGGGAGCATAAGGTGGCGGACAATGATCCCCCGCTGCATCAGCCCGGTTTTGGAATCGAATACAGCAGTCGGGGTCTGACGGAACATTTCCGCAATCGCAGCCGTCGCAACCTGAAAATAGTCCGGAGCAGAGGAATAGCGGGCGGAGAGGTCACCGGAAAAGTATTTCAGATCCGGCAGCCAGATGTCTATGAGACCTTCCAGAAGACGCAGTGAAGCCACCTCCTCATAGCTGCCGGTGTTATAGACGATGGGAATGGACAAGCCGTGCGTCTTGGAAAGCTCTAAGGCGCGGCATACCTGCGGGATAAAATGTCCCGCCGTGACGAGGTTGATATTGGCAGCGCCCTTTTCCTGAAGCTCCAGAAAGATCTGGGACAGGCGTTCCACGGAGATGACCTTGCCGGATTCACCCAGAGCAATCTCATGATTCTGGCAGAAAATGCATTGCAGGCTACAGCCGGAGAAGAAGACCGTACCGGAGCCGCAATCGCCCGAGATACAGGGTTCCTCCCAGAAATGCAGGGCTGCCCTTGCAGCGCGGAGCTGGGCGGTCTGACCGCAGAAGCCTGTCTGCCCCGCTGCGCGGTTGGCATGACATCTGCGTGGGCAGAGCGTGCAGTCCGACATATATGAAGTTATCTTTTCGGGAGTCATTGACATAGAAGGATACCTGATCGAAATATTTTAAAAACCGCACACCCGGATACAACTCCACCCGGCTGCCTTGCGGCACATGAAAGGTTCTGCTTAGTGCTGCTTTGTTCCCAACCTGACACGGTTCGCAGATTCTCATTGCGCAAGACCGAATTTCAACATCATATCACGAATGTACGGCTTTATAAGTGTATCGGTTTCCGGGGATTTTGTCAAGGATTTTGCTGTTAATTGTTTGTATGCTATGTTATACTGAATAAAAAGATAAGCTGTGAGGGCGGGAATACATGAAGATAAAAATAAAAGAGATGAGCTATGAGGATGTGCTGGCGAAGCCGGTTGGACTGCATCGGTTTCCGAGGAAACCGGGAATCGGCTTTCGGACACTCCTGAAGCTTCTGTCGGCTTCGGATCTGAAGGCGACTAATTTTACCTGTCGGGAGATAGGAATGGAAAGACTCGGGAAAAAGGAGCCTTGCCTGATACTGATGAACCATTCCAGTTTTATTGATCTGAAAATCGCTGCGACGATTCTGTACCCCCGTCCCTTTAATATCGTCTGTACCTCAGACGGATTTGTCGGAAAGAGTGGTCTGATGTACAGGATCGGCTGTATTCCGACAAAGAAGTTTGTGATGGATATGCTTCTTGTCCGTGACATGATGTTTGCGTTTAAAAAGCTGAGAAACTCCGTGCTGATGTTTCCGGAGGCGAGCTACAGCTTTGACGGAACCGCCACCCCGCTGCCGGAAAGTCTCGGGAAATGTTTGAAAATGTTGGGTGTTCCGGTCGTAATGATCAAGACCTACGGGGCGTTTGCCAGAGATCCGCTGTACAATAATCTCCAGCTGCGCGAGGTGGACGTCTCGGCGGATATGGAGTATCTTCTTTCCCCCGAGGAGATTGCCAATAAGAGCGTTGCGGAGCTGAATGCCATTCTGACGGAGAAATTCACCTTCGACAACTTCCGCTGGCAGCAGGAGAACAATGTCAGGATCGAGGAGACCTTCCGCGCGGACTGCCTGAACCGCGTCCTCTACAAATGCCCGCACTGCGGCACAGAGGGAAAGATGCTCGGCAAGGGGACAAAGCTCACCTGCCAGAGCTGCGGCAAGGAATACGCGCTGACAGAGACGGGCTTTATGGAGGCGGCGGACGGTGACACGGAGTTTGCCCATGTTCCCGACTGGTATCGCTGGGAACGGGAGTGTGTCAGAAAAGAGCTTGAGGAGGGCAGCTATGAGCTGGATGTGGCTGTCGATATCTGCATGATGGTAAATATGAGCTGTATCTACAAGGTCGGGAGCGGCAGACTGCACCATGGCACAGACGGCTTCCACCTGACAGGCTGCGACGGAAAGCTCGATTATTCCCAGAAGCCGTCGGCCTCCTACAGCCTCTACTCTGACTATTACTGGTACGAGGTGGGCGACATGATCTGCATTGGCAATACGGAGGTGCTGTATTACTGCTTCCCGAAGGAGGGCGGAGATATTGTGGCGAAGACGAGACTTGCAACGGAGGAGCTGTATAAGCTGACAAGGGAATCTTCCAACAGGCGAAAGATAAAATCTTCTTGACAACGGGAAAGCAGTGTGTTTATATAGGTTTGTTAAAAGAAAGCGAGGAATTTTTTTGTCGTCGGTAATTGTAAAGGTAAATGCAAAATAAATAATGCAGGGTGAAGATTCAGGATTTCAGGTTCGGAGTGTGCCCAAATACCATTACAGTTGCGATTGACAGAGTTTATGACCCGCAGAATTTAATGTGGATTGGCGAATATAATGAGCGTAAGTGAGCCAACACTTGATGCGGGTGGTGAACGGCGGATATTTGTTATGAATGAAACGATTGAAGGAGCATGGCTGTATGGCTATGCTCTTTTTGCGTATGTTATCACAAACTTGCTATGCACAAAGAATATGTGCAGACACAAATTCGTCATGCGCAAGGAATGTGCGCAGAAATGGAGAAAAAATGAATCAGACAGAAAAAATTTTGGAATTTGATAAGATAAAGGAAATCTGGAGTGCGCTGGCACTGACAGACAGTGCGAAGAGAGAGATCCGGGAGACGACGCCGGTTCTCTCGGAGGTGGAGCTAAGGGCGAGACTGCGGGAGACGACGGAGGCGAAGACCATGATGGAAGAAATGGGAACGCCACCGTTAAGTGCAATGGAAGGTGTCAGGGAGCTGATGAATGTGGCGGAGAGAGGGGACTGCCTGACAGCGGCGCAGCTGGAGCAGGCAGAGAGCGCGCTGACGGCGGTGAAGCGGTTGAAGGATTATCTGAATCGCTGTAAGGCGCTGGAGCTTTCGCTTCCATGGTATGAGCAGAATCTCGATGAGCTGGATGAAACCCGTGAAAGCATCCATGTCAAAATCCGAAACGGAGCGGTGGATGATTACGCCTCAAAGCTTTTGCATGAACTGCGGAGCGGGATTGTCCGCCTTGAGGAGAAAATGAAGGAAAAGGCGGAGGCGGTGATCCGCAGCTATAAAGAGTGCATGTCGGACAGCTACAGCGTAAACCGGAATGGGCATCTCTGCGTGCCGGTGAAGAAGGAATATAAGTTCCGTGTGAGCGGCAGTGTGATCGACAAGTCGGCTACGGGCAATACCCTGTTCATTGAGCCGACGGCTGTGGCGAAGTACAGCGAGGAGCTGCAGCTGATGCGGATTGATGAGGAGAATGAGGAGAGGAGGATATTGTATACACTGTCTGCCATGCTGGGGGAGCAGGGGGAGACAATGGAGCAGAACCTGAGAACAATGGAGAAGCTGGACTTTTGCTTTTCCAAGGGAAAGCTGAGCATGGAGCTTGGCTGTGCCGCCCCGGACATCAATACAGAGAGAAGGATCAGGCTGACAGCGGCGAGACATCCACTGATGGATCGCACTGTGTGCGTACCGCAGGGTTTCTGTATTGGGGAGACGGACGGCAATTTGAAGCAGACACCGGATGTGGAGACGAAGCCGGAACAGGCAGGGAACGCGGAGAAGAAGCAGGCGCAGTGCGCGGATTACAGGGGCGTCGTGATTACCGGCCCTAACACGGGAGGTAAGACGGTGGCGATCAAGACGGTTGCCGTCAACTGTATGATGGCGCAGTGTGGACTTCATGTCTGCTGTGAACAGGCGGACATCTGCATGAACAGCAACTACCTCTGCGACATTGGAGACGGACAGAATCTGTCCGAAAACCTGTCTACCTTTTCAGCGCATATTACAAACGTGCTGGACATTCTGAAAAAGGTGAACCGGGAAAGTCTGGTGATTATGGATGAACTCGGCTCGGGTACTGATCCGGCGGAGGGCATGGGCATTGCAGTTGCGATTCTGGAGGAGCTGCGTAGGAGCGGCTGTCTCTTCCTTGTGACGACTCATTACCCGGAGGTGAAAACCTATGCGGAACAGGCGGAGGGCATTATCAATGCCAGAATGACCTTCGACAAGGAGAGCCTGCGCCCGCTCTACAAGATGGAGATTGGGGAGGCGGGGGAAAGCTGTGCCTTCTATATCGCGGCGAGACTTGGAATGCCGGAGGCGATGCTTCGGACAGCGGAGCGTGCGGCATACGGAGCGGGGATGGGAGAAGCGTCGAAGCCCCGGGAAATACCGAAGCCGCCATGCGGAGACTGTGCAGAGGGTACGGGAGTTCCCGCAAATGCGGACATTCCTGAGCCGGAGAAAACAGAAAGGAAACGCACGGCATACCAACAGGGCCCACGCATTCAGAAGAAAAATAACAACGGAGCGCTGACAGGACAGAAAGCAGAACTCACGGAAAAGTTCCAACGCGGTGACAGTGTCATGGTTTACCCGGATAAAAAGATCGGCATTGTCTGTGAGCCGGTGAACGAAAAAGGAGTGCTGCGGGTGCAGCTGCGCGACAGAAAGATATGGATCAGCCATAAGCGGGTCAGATTACAGGTGGCAGCTGCGGAGCTATACCCCGAGGATTACGATTTCTCAATTATCTTTGATTCCGTGGAGACCCGCAAGCTGCGCCACAAGATGGAGAGAAAATATGTGGAGGGAGCGGAGCTGCATCTTGATCAGGACTGAGTAGAGGCCTTGCGCGCCTCCTTCTCAGCCTTATTCCGGACTCTTAACTCTGAGAAGAACAGCTTCAGCATGTCGCTGCATTCCTGTTCGAGAATGCCCCGTGTGACGGCGACCTGATGATTAAACTGCGGCATATCAAGGATATTCAGGATAGACCCGGCACAGCCCGCCTTGGGGTTCATGCAGCCCATGACCACCTCGGGAATCCGCGCCTGCACGATGGCTCCGGCGCACATCTGGCAGGGCTCCAGGGTAACATAGAGCGTGCATTCCTCCAACCGCCAGTCACCGATGACCTTGCTGGCTTTGTTGATGGCAGTAATCTCAGCGTGCGCCAGGGTATTTTTGTCCGTATTGCGCCGGTTGTAGCCCCGCCCGATAATTTTGCCCTCATGCACGATGACGCAGCCTATGGGCACTTCCCCGAGAGCGTAGGCCTTCTTTGCCTGCTTGAGGGCCTCCTTCATATATTTTTCCTGAACAGTGGATACCACAGCCATAAGAATCCTCTTTCCTTGTTGAATAAGCTAAGTGAATTAGTGGTGATGACTTCGCGAGCCTGCGCGCGGAGGGTATGTGGCGAGGAAAGTGCTGCCTATACCCAACGAACCTGCGCGCGGAGGGTATGTGGCGAGGAAAGTGCTGCCTATACCCAACGAGCCTGCGTGCGGAGGGTATGTGGCGAGGAAAGTGCTGCCTATACCCAACGAGTCTGCGTGCGGAGGGTATGCGGCGAGGAAAGTGCTGCCTATACCCAACGAACCTGCGCGCGGAGGGTATGGAGTGAGGAAAAATTTTCCATACCCAGCCGCAGCCTTCTTAAACATTACAAATTGACATTTCTGCAACTTAACTATAGTATAGAGGGAAAGAGGTTCTGCGTCAAATAGTAAGCCGCCATGGACTTCGTTTTTTAGAAGACGAAAGAAAACGTATTCCGCCGCCGCGGAAGGCAGCGGGAGTGTACCTGCGGTGGTTGGTGCATTTTGTGCAACGCTACTTGTGGAAACAGGAAAGGAACTTGAGCATATGGTATCGATAAAGGAAGTTGCAAAGCATGCCGGGGTGGCTATTTCCACCGTCTCGAAGGTATTGAACGGTTATCCGAACGTCAGCGAGGAGACGAAACAGAAGGTCAACGATGCAATCCGGGAATTAAACTACATCCCGAACACGATCGCTGCGGCATTGTCCTCCAAGCAGTTCGGCAGAATCGCGCTGGTGCTGGACCCCAAGCGTCAGACACAGGCGATCGATCAGGTCTTCATGCAATATCTGCTCGGTGCGCTTGACAAGGCGAAGGAGCTGAACGTCGAAGTAATCACGGTATTTACCTCCATGATCGCGGGCATGAGCGCGGAGGAGATCACACGGTATTTCCTTTCCCAGAGCATTGCGGGAATCATTATCTACGGGCTTTCCAAGGAGGATAAGATTCTTCAGAAGCTGATCGCGGACAGGAATTTTGCCTGTGTTGTCGTGGATGCGCCGATTGTCAATTCGAGGACGACCTCGGTCAGCATCGACCATGAGCAGGCGCAGTATGATGTCGCAAAGAAGACGGTGCTCGACGATGGCTGCAAGAAAATCTTATATATTGCCGGAAAGAAGGACGGATATGTCACGGAGCAGCGTCTTAAGGGGATGAAGCGGCTGGTGGATGAGCTTGGCATTTCCATGCTGGTGCGGCAGGGCGAGTTCAGCGAGCTGGCAGCGAGAAACATAGCGCTCAAGTATGCGAAAAATAAGGATTGCGTTGTCTGTGCCTCCGACCTCATGGCAATCGGGGCGATGAATGCGCTGATTGATATGGATATTTTCCGTCCGGTGTGCGGCTTCGATGGTATTACACTGATGGGCTATGTCGGAAAGCAGATGAATACGGTGAGACAGGACTTCTATCACATCTCCAGCAGGGCGGTGGAGGAAGTCAAAAGGCTGATGGACGGACAGGAAGGGCAGCAGGTAGTGATGCCCTACAGTGTTGTGAAAATGTACTATAAGGACATTATTTGTTAATTCATTTTTCACAAAAAATCTTTTATGTCTTGCGGAAAACGTTTTCCTGTGATATTCTGGCTTTAGTCGGGAACTATAAGGTTTAAAAGACGAGAAAATGACAGGGTTTTATGTCCGGGCACATCTGACATAAAACAAATGTGAGAAAGGTGTGCAGAAATGAGGAAAATTATGAATTTGGAACAGCAGTTGAATGAATTGACGGGGAAGATGTACGGAAAGACGATTGCGGCATGTACGGATGCGCAGCTTTACAACAGCGTGCTTCAGCTGACAAAGGTGCAGATGGAAGCAAAGCCCGTGATCAGCGGGAAAAAGAAGGTTTACTACATTTCCATGGAGTTTCTGATCGGAAAGCTTCTGTCGAACAATCTGATCAATCTGGGAATCTATGATGAACTGAGCGAAGTACTTGCAAAGAACGGAAAGAGTCTGACTGCAATCGAGGAGGTTGAGCCGGAACCGTCTCTCGGAAACGGTGGTCTCGGACGCCTCGCGGCATGCTTCCTTGACTCTATTGCGACCCTTGGCCTGCCCGGCGACGGCATTGGATTGAACTATCATTACGGACTTTTCAAGCAGGTATTCCGTGAGAGACTGCAGAGAGCGGAGAAGAACGACTGGATCGAGGAAAATTCATGGCTGACCGATACCGGCGTGCGCTTTGAGGTGGCATTCGGCGACAGAAAGGTGACCTCCGTGCTCTACGATATTGATGTAATCGGATATGAGAACGGCTGCAATAAGCTGCACCTTTTTGACGTCCAGTCTGTAGACGAGAGCCTTGTAAAGGAAGGAATCGACTTTGACAAGACGGCGATTGACAAGAACCTGACCCTGTTCCTTTACCCGGATGATTCCGATGAGGCGGGCAATCTGCTTCGTATTTATCAGGAATATTTCATGGTCAGCAACGGCGCGCAGCTCATTATCCGTGAGCTGAAGGAGAGAGGCTGCGACCTGTGCCACATGGATGAGTATGCAGCGATCCAGATCAATGACACCCATCCCACGATGGTAATTCCCGAGCTGATCCGTATCCTGACATGGGAGGAAGGCTTTACGATAGAGGATGCCGTGAACGTGGTGAGCAAGACCTGCGCATACACGAACCACACCATTCTCGCGGAGGCGCTTGAGAAGTGGCCTCTGGCTTATATCGAGAAGGTTGTGCCCCAGCTGGTTCCCATCATCAAGGAGCTGAGCGCGAGAGTTGCGAAAAAGTACACTGATCCCAAGGTACAGATCATCGATGAGAATAAGCGCGTGCATATGGCACATATTGATATTCATTACGGTTACAGCGTAAACGGTGTTGCTGCGATCCATACCGAGATCCTGAAGCAGAGTGAGCTGAACCATTTCTACAAGCTCTACCCTGAGAAGTTCAACAATAAGACGAACGGCATTACCTTCCGCCGCTGGCTGCTGTCCTGTAACAGAGAGCTGGCAAGTCTGCTCACGGAGACGATCGGTGACGGCTATAAGAAGGACGCGAACGAGTTGGAGAAGCTGTTGGCGAAGAAAGACGATGCGGCGGTTCTGGATGCCATCGATGGTATCAAGCATCAGAAAAAGGAAGAGCTGGCTGCTTATATCAAGGAGAAGGAAGGCGTTGCGCTGGATACGGATTCCATCTTCGACATTCAGGTAAAGAGACTGCACGAGTACAAGAGACAGCAGATGAATGCGCTGTATATTATCCATAAGTACCTTGAGATCAAGGCAGGAAAGAAACCTGTCAGACCAATGAGCTTTATCTTCGGTGCGAAGGCGGCTCCCGCTTATGTGATCGCACAGGACATCATTCACTTACTGCTTGTGATGTCTGAGATCATTAACAATGATCCTGAGGTCAGCCCTTACATGAAGCTTGTCATGGTTGAGAACTACAATGTAAGCTATGCAGAAAAGCTGATTCCGGCATGCGATATCTCTGAGCAGATTTCCCTTGCATCCAAGGAGGCATCTGGTACAGGAAACATGAAGTTCATGCTGAACGGAGCAGTGACACTCGGCACCAGCGACGGCGCAAACGTGGAGATCCATGAGCTTGTCGGAGATGAGAACATCTATATCTTCGGTAAGGACAGCGATACCGTTATCGAGCACTATGCAAAGGCGGATTATGTGTCTAAGGATTATTATGAGAAGAACCCTGTCATCAAGGAGGCAGTTGACTTCATCATCAGTGACAAGGCGCTCAAGGTAGGACACAAGGAGAATCTGGAACGTCTCTACAAGGAGCTTCTGAACAAGGACTGGTTCATGACGCTGCTTGACCTCGAGGAGTATATCAGCGCGAAGGATAAGGCGTTTGCGGATTATGAGGACAGAGAGAGCTGGAAGAAGAAAATGCTTGTGAACATTGCAAAGGCGGGATTCTTCTCATCCGACAGAACCATTGCGGAGTATAACAGGGACATCTGGAAACTGAATAACTAATCGTGACGTTGCACAGGATGCACAGACCACCGCAGGCACGCTCTCGCTACCTTCCGCACGCAGCGTGTGCACAAGGCACCGAAGTACGCGGTGCCTGCAAGTACGCAAGCTAAGCACCGGCGGCTCCAGAGTGTGCTGCTTGCGGTCATGTGCATCCTGCACAACTGTTGCTTGAAATTTAGGAGTTTGGCTATCGCCAAAAATAATATAAAGGAATATAGAAGGATATGGGGAAGAGAGTAGGGAAGAGAGTAGGAAAAAGGTGTGTTAGCTTTGGACTGGCGGTGCTGCTGGTGCTTACGGCGGTATGCAGCTTTCTCGGTAAGCCGGTGACGGTTCGGGCAGAGGGGGGCGCTGTAATAAAGCTGCATTATAACAGGACGGACGGAGACTATGCTCCCTGGAGGGTATGGTTCTGGGAAGCCGGCTGCGGCGGCGCGGATTACTACTTCGAGGAGACGGATGGCGAGCAGGTGGCAACCATGGAGGTTTCCCCCGGAGTGACGAGCGTAGGGTTTATTGTCCGCACGGAGGACTGGACAAAGGATGTGGATATGGATCAGTTCATTGACATCTCTGAGGTGATTTCGGGAACGGTGAACGTCTATGTCGAGTCCGGTGTGGAGGGCTATACCAAGGAGTACGGGGATGATGTTGTCATTGGAATCAAGCTGAAAAAAGCGTCCTATGACAATGAAAATGCGAAGATCCGTGTGGAGATGACAGCCCCGATTGAAGAGCCCGAGAAGGCATACAAAGTGTTCGGCAGGGACGGGGAGATCACAATCAGCGAGGTAAAGGCCGGTGAGGATAACGTTTATATCCTGACACCGGAGGCCGGGCTGGATATTTATCAGGATTACGGAATCAGCTTTGACGGTATGGAGTATGAGGTAAGAATGCCGAATGTCTATTCCACAAAGGAGTTTGAGGAGGCGTATACCTACGAGGGCGATGACCTCGGCGCTGTATGGACGCCGGAGAAGACCGTTTTCAAGGTGTGGGCGCCGCTTGCCGATGAGGTTTATGTGAATCTGTATGAGAGCGGTGATGCTTCGGCGGATGACCGGACGGAGCGGCTCGCCATGACCGCTGATGTGAACGGAACATGGATTCTGGAGGCGGAAGGCGATCTGAACGGCACCTATTATACCTATGAGACAGTGAGAAACGGCGAGAGCGCGGAGGCGTGCGATCCCTACGCGAGAACGACCGGAGTGAATGGCGTCCGCGCCATGGTTATTGACCTCGATAGCACTGACCCGGAGGGCTGGGAGAATGACAGTGATCCCCATGCCGGGGAGCGGATCACGGATGCCGTAATCTATGAGCTGCATATCAGGGATTTCTCGATGGATGAAAGCTCCGGTATGGAGAATACCGGGAAGTACCTTGAATTTACGGAAAAGGGAACGAAGACAGCCGGGGGTGTGACAACGGGTGTCGATTATCTGAAGGAGCTTGGCATTACGCATCTGCACATCCTGCCGATGTACGACTTCGGCTCAGTGGATGAGACCAACCCGAAATTTAACTGGGGCTATGATCCGGTGAACTACAATGTGCCGGAGGGCTCCTATTCCACAGATCCCTATAACGGCGAGGTGCGTGTCAGAGAGGCAAAGCAGATGGTGCAGGCATTACATGAGGCAGGCATCAGCGTCGTCATGGATGTCGTTTATAACCATGTACACAGCGCCGAGGAATTCTGTATTAACAAGCTTGTGCCGGGATATTTTTCCAGAATTAACGAGGACGGAAGCTATTCCAGCGGCTCCGGCTGTGGAAATGATACGGCGAGCGAGCGCAGCATGGTAAGGAAATACATTGTGGATTCCGTCAGCTACTGGGCGGATGAATACCATATCGACGGCTTCCGCTTTGACCTTGTCGGCCTGCTGGATGTAGACACGATCAATGAGGTCATGGAAGAGGTTCATAAGACGCATCCAAACGTTATCTTTTACGGGGAAGGCTGGACGATGGCGACGGAGGTGACAAAGCCGGGCGTTGAGCTGGCGACACAGACCAATTCGGCGCTTACACCGGGATTTGCGTATTTTAATGACAATATCCGCGACGGCCTCAAGGGCAGCGTGTTCAATGAGACGGAGAAGGGATATGTCTCCGGCGCAGAGGGGATGACAGAAGAGATTGCAAAGGCATTCATGGGAAGCTCCTCATGGTGCACAAGTCCTGCGCAGACAGTCAACTATGCATCCTGCCATGACAATCTGACAATGTTTGACAGACTGAAGCGCTCCTGCCGCAATACCTCGCAGGAGGATCTGATTAAGATGAACAACCTCGCGGCAGCAGTCTACATGACGTCGCAGGGCGTGCCGTTCCTGCAGGCGGGAGAGGAAATGCTGCGGTCGAAGGTGAACGGGGACGGAACCTTTAACAATAACAGCTACAATGCGAATGACAGGGTCAACAGTATCAAGTGGAGCAATCTGGAACAGGCGGAATACCGGCAGGTAGTCGAATATTACAAGGGGCTGATTGCCTTCCGCAAGGCACACAGCGTACTGCGTCTTGATGATGCGAAGCTGGTAGAGGAGCATGTGAGCCGTTTGGAAAATGTGCCGGAGAATGTGCTTGCCTTTGACCTGACCGGAGGCGTGGAGGGAGAGACCGCGGACGAAATGTTCGTGATCTTTAACGCCAATAAAGAGACTGCGACGGTTGCACTTCCCGAGGGCAACTGGAATGTCTACATCAATGGCAGTGCGGCGGGTACGACCGTACTCGGAAGCTTTGTCGGCGAGGCACAGGTTGAGCCGATAACAGCCATGGTGCTGATCCGCGAGGGTGAGGCACCGCAGAAGGAGACGGAAACGACAGAAACCGAAGTCTCTGCGGAACCTGTTTCCGCGACAGAGCCTGCGGAGCCGGAGCAGAGTACCGGACGGGGAATCTGGATCGTGATCGGATGCGTCGGGGCAGCTGCTTTGTGCGGTCTGGCTGTAGTTTTGAATCAAAAGAACAAACGTAAGTAAATAAAAGGAGAGAAGGACATGAGAGCGAGCGGTATTTTATTGCCGGTTTCCAGTTTGCCGTCAGAATATGGAATCGGTTGTTTTTCAAAGGCGGCATACGATTTTGTTGACAGATTGGCGGAGGCGGGACAGCGTTACTGGCAGATTCTCCCTTTGGGGCCGACGAGCTACGGAGACTCTCCCTACCAGTCCTTTTCGACCTTTGCGGGAAATCCCTATTTCATTGATCCCGATGATCTCGTAAAGCGCGGCTATCTGACAAAGAAGCAGTGCGACAGCTATGACTTCGGTGACAATGCAGAGTATGTAGATTATGCTAAGATCTATGAGAGCCGCTTCAAGCTCCTGCGCGAGGCATGGAAGAACAGCAAGATTTCGGAGGAACCGGCGTTCCGCGTGTTTGTCAAGGACAATGCCTACTGGCTCGATGACTATGCGCTGTATATGGCAGTCAAGGTATCCTTCGACAATGTCTGCTGGGTAGAATGGGATGAAGATATTAAGACTCGTAAACCCGAGGCACTTGCGAAATACCGCAAGCAGTTTGCGGAGGAGATCGAGTTCTATCAGTTCCAGCAGTATCTGTTCCGCATTCAGTGGGAAAAGCTGAAAGGCTATGCGAATGACAGGAAGGTACAGCTCATCGGCGATATTCCGATCTATGTGGCGTTTGACAGCTCCGATGCATGGGCGAATCCTGAGCTGTTCCAGTTTGATGAAAGCTGTAATCCGACTGCGGTGGCGGGCTGTCCGCCCGACGCGTTTGCCGCGACGGGACAGCTTTGGGGGAATCCGCTTTACAACTGGGAGTATCATGAGAAGACCGGCTTCGAGTGGTGGATGAAGCGATTGGAAGCTTGCTTTAAGATGTATGATGTAGTCAGAATTGACCATTTCCGTGCGTTTGACGCTTATTATTCCATACCGGCCGGCATGAAGACGGCAGAGATCGGCACATGGGAGCCGGGCCCCGGATATGCACTTTTCGAGACGATGAAGAAGAAGCTCGGCGAGAGGGCAGTCATTGCAGAAGACCTTGGCTTTTTGACCCCGTCTGTGTTAGAATTAGTAAAACGCACCGGTTATCCCGGCATGAAGGTGCTGCAGTTTGCGTTTGATTCCAGGGAAGAGAGCGATTACCTGCCTCATAATTATATCCATAACAGCGTCGTTTACACCGGAACCCACGACAACGACACGACAATGGGCTGGTATGAAAAGCTTCCGAAGCAGGATAAGGAATTCTGCGACCGCTATCTGAATCTGGCGGGGAAGACACCCGGGGAGATCAAATGGGAGTTCATCAGGGCAGCGCTTTCCAGCGTGTCCGATCTGGCGGTCATCCCGATGCAGGATTACCTTGGGCTTGGCTCAGAGGCGAGGATCAACACACCGTCTACGCTGGGAGATAACTGGAAGTGGCGCATGAAGGACGGCGCATTCACAAAGGAGCTTGCCGCACAGATCAAGGAAATGACGATCACCTACGGCAGAGCGCCCCGAAATGTCAAAAAGGATGATGCGCCCGTTAAAAAAGCCGGAAAGAAGACGGAGTAATCAATGAGGATTTGCGGTTTTCAGAAGACAACATTATTAGATTTTCCAGGACATGTAGCAGCCACCGTTTTTACCGGTGGCTGTAACTTTCGGTGTCCTTTCTGCCATAACGCCGGACTTGTGCTCGACCCGGAAGGGCAGTCCGCCATACCGGAGGAAGAGGTTCTGGCGCATCTGCGGAAGCGGCGGGGGATGCTGGAAGGTGTCTGCATCACCGGCGGTGAGCCGACCCTGCAGCCTGACCTCGCCGGATTTATCGGTAAGCTCAAGGAGCTGGGGTATCTCGTGAAGCTCGATACGAACGGTTACAGACCCCGTGTACTTCAGGAGCTTATTGAGACGAAGCTGGTGGACTATGTGGCGATGGATGTCAAGGCATCGGTGAAGAATTATCCGAGGGCTTGCGGCTGTGCGGGGATGGATGTCGCGCGGATCGAGGAGAGCATTGCTATCCTTAAGAGCGGCAGCGTGCCCTATGAATTTCGGACGACCGTTGTGGACGGCATACATACCGTGGAGGAGTTTGAGAGCATCGGCCGTCTCCTTGAAGGCAGCAGCGCCTACTATTTACAGGGCTTCGAGGAGAGTGAGAACGTGATGCAGGAAGGTTTTCGTGCCTTTCCGGCGGAGACAATGGAGAGGATGGCGGAAATTGCGAGAAAATATGTTGACAAAGTGGAGATTCGTGGAGTAGGATGAAAAGCATCCGTCTCTGAAACTGTGTGGAAGACAGTGAGGAGATAAAACTAAGATAAGGGATGTGTCGCAGGACACAGGAATGTGTTGAGATGAATATCAAAAAGAAATTAATCGGAAGTCGTGCATTCTATGCAATGGTTCTGGGAGTGGTTGTGCCGATCATGATTCAGAACGGCATCACGAACTTTGTGAGTCTTCTGGACAATATCATGGTGGGGCGTGTCGGAACGGAGCAGATGTCAGGCATTGCGATTGTGAACCAGCTTTTGCTGGTATATAATCTGGCAATTTTCGGGGCAATATCCGGTGCCGGGATCTTTGGTGCACAGTTTTACGGCTGCAAGGATCACAAGGGAGTACAGCGGACGTTCCGCTTTAAGCTGTACATCTGTATTGCCCTTGCGGTTCTGGGAATCATCGTTCTGTTCTTCGGCGGAGAGAAGCTGATCGGGCTCTATCTGCACGGCGAGGGGAATGAGGAGGCATTGGAGGCTACACTGAGATATGGAAGAGATTATCTGCTTGTCATGCTGACGGGACTGATTCCGTTTACGGTGGAGGAGATTTACGCCAGCACTCTGAGGGAGTGCGGCGAAACGAAGCTTCCCATGACAGCGGGGGTGACGGCAGTGTGCGTCAATCTGGCGCTGAACTATATCCTGATCTACGGAAAACTCGGTGCGCCGGCGCTCGGAGTTGTCGGTGCTGCCGTGGCGACCGTGATCTCACGTTATGTGCAGGCGTTCATCGTCATTTTCTGGACACATACCCATGCGGAGAGAATGCCCTTTATCCGCGGGGCATACCGGGAATTCAGCATTCCTGCGGGTCTGGCGGGGAATATTGTGCGCAAGGGTACGCCGCTTATGGTTAATGAGATTCTGTGGGCAGCAGGAATTGCCATCCTGAACCAGTGCTATTCGATGCGCGGCCTTGACGCTGTTGCGGCGCTGAATATCTCCTCCACCATCTCGAACCTGTTCAACGTTGTGTTCATGTCGATGGGAAATGCCATAGCGATTATTGTCGGACAGCTTCTGGGAGCCGGCAAGATGGAGGAGGCGAAGGACACGGATACAAAGCTGATCGCGTTCTCTGTAATGTCCTGCTTTGTGCTGGGGGCCATTTTATTCGTGTTATCGCCGCTGTTCCCGATGATATACAACACCTCTCACGAGGTAAGGATTCTCGCGGCAGATCTGCTGCGTGTCGCCGCGTGCTGTATGCCGATCTGGGCATTTATGCATGCAAGCTACTTCACGCTGCGAACCGGAGGGAAGACTATTATAACCTTTTTGTTTGACAGTGTGTTCCTTTGGGTGGTGACGACACCGGTTGCGTTCTGCCTGAGCCGGTTCACCGGAATGCCCATTGTGCCGCTGTATCTGTTCTGTCAGCTGCTTGACCTGATCAAGTGTGTGATAGGCTTCATCCTCGTAAAGAAAGGTGTATGGCTCAACAATATTGTCAGCACGGAGAAGAACGACTGATAAGCTCTATTTCACATCATTCGGGCTTTCCTTGCCGGATTCATAATCGGAGGCATTCTGCAGCGTCGTCTCGGCGATCGCGCGGAGAGCCTCTTTTGTAAAGAAGCCCTGATGGGATGTGATCATGACGTTTGGAAAGGAGAGCAGCCTTGCCGTTGTGGAATGCTCCAGAATCTCGTCGGAGCGATCCTCGAAGACATTGTTTGTCTCCTCCTCATAGACATCAAGTCCGACACCCGCAAATTTGTGCATTCGGATCCCTTCAATTAAATCGGCTGTTTTGACAAGTGCTCCGCGTGAGGTGTTGACAAGAATGACACCGTCCTTCATCTTGCGGATAGTATCAATATTGATCATGTGGTAGGTGGAATCCATGAGAGGGCAGTGGAGCGAGATGACGTCACTGCGGGACAGCAGCTCATCCAGAGTCACATATTCCACAAAATCCTTGATGGATGGATTTTCGTACACATCATAGGCGATGACCTTCATGCCGAAGCCTTGGCAGATGCGGCACATTGCGGCGCCGATCTTTCCTGTGCCGATGATACCGGCGGTCTTCTGGTAAAAGTTAAAGCCCATAAGCCCGCTCAGGCTGAAATCATTCTCCCGAACCTTGTTGTATGCCTTATACAGTCTGCGGTTTGCCGCGAGAGCCAATGCCATCGCATGCTCCGCCACCGCCTCCGGCGAGTAACCGGGAACACGCATGATGCGGATGCCGTACTGTCTGGCGGAATCCAGATCGACATTGTTAAAGCCAGCGCATCGCATCAGAACCAGCCCGATTCCCTTATGGTGCAGGATCGAGAGCGTCTGTGCGCCGACATCCGAGCTTACAAAGCCGCATACCGCGTCAAAACCTTCGGCGAGTGCCGCCGTTCTGGGGTCGAGATCGGATTTCGTGTATTCGATCTCAATATCGGGAAAGTCTTTCAGAGTCTCCTGAAAAGAATCCTTGTCATAGCTTTTGGTGTCATAAAACAAAATCTTCATGGCAGATACCTCCTATCTTTAGTGTATCCGAAAACATAGAGTTCATGCCGAGGATTTGGAAAAAGATATTGAGGGATGAGGCAAGTAACGGAAAACTTGACATTGCACCAGAGTGACGTTATAATCATTTTAACAAGAGAGCCAATGACTAGTGTACACCTAGCCGCTGGCAAAATGTGATTCTACAAAAAGTAGCGCCTTAGTTTGCTAGACGGGGGCGCTACTTTTTGCGTTGAGTGTAGATAGCAAGAGTTATTACTGCGCAAAGCATAATTACAAATTGGATTAAATCCGAATATGTAACCATTGGCACCAGCTCCTTTCCTTGACGTCCAGCAGCTGACGTATCACCCCATTGGCTCCCCGGGTAAAACTATTATTACTTTATTATATATCATATATAGTATATTTTCAATCCTATTTATATAAAATACAAGAGGCGGGAGCGTCAGCTCTCGCCTCTTGTGATATGTCGTATTAAATTTTATCCCATTGTGATGACAACATTGTACTCGGTCTGACCCTTTACATAGGGAATGATGTGACCGTCCACTGCTGTTCCGTTTACTGTCATGGAGGCGATACCCTTCTGGACATTGTTCGGGTTCTTTACCTCGATGTGGTAAGTGCCCTCGCGGAACTGTCTGGTAAGGGTGAAATCGCCGAAGCCGCTGGGTACGCAGGGATCAACGGACAGTCCGGTATGGGTGGGATATACACCCAGAATGTACTGGGAGATATTTACGAAAGTCCATGCCGCCGTACCGGTAAGCCAGCTGTTCTTTGCCTCGCCGTGGAACTTTGCGTCGCGTCCTGCTACCATCTGGGAATACACATAAGGCTCGGTGCGGTGGATCTCACTGATGTCCTCGATGTAAGCGGGGCAGGTCTTCTTATAAATATCAAAAGCTCTGTCACCTCTGCCGATCACAGTTTCAGCAATGGATACCCAGGGGTTATTGTGGCAGAAGATTCCGGCATTTTCCTTATATCCGGGCGGATAGGAGGAAACTTCGCCAAGCTCGAGGTGATACTCGGTGTAAGCGGGCTGGAGAATCATGACACCGTATTTGGTGTCCAGCCGCTCCTTCACGGAATTCAGGGCGCGCTCTGCGAGACCTTCCTTGACACCGACACCTGCCAGTACACAGAAGCCCTGCGGCTCAATGTAGATCTGACCCTCGCGGCATTCCTTGGAACCAACCTTGTGGCTGTACGCATCGTATGCGCGGAGGAACCATTCGCCGTCCCAGCCGTTTGCGAGGATGGCATCATACATAGCGGAAACCTCGTTCCGTGCTCTCGCCGCTTCGTCCTTGTCTCCTAACAGCTCACAGAGCTGTGCATACTCCTCGCCGTACTTTACGAACATTCCGGCAATGAAGACGGATTCCGCTACGGGACCCTCGCTGGGGCCGAAGGTCTGGAAGGACTCTCCGGGATGAGCGGAGAAGCAGTTTAAGTTCAGACAGTCGTTCCAGTCTGCACGTCCGATCAGAGGCAGGCTGTGAGGACCTTTGTGTGTTACGGTATAGTTGAAGGAGCGCTTTAGGTGATCCATGAGGGGAGCAGCCACGCTCATATCGTTGTCGAAAGGAACCATCTCCGTCAGAATGGAGGTGTCGCCTGTCTCGCGGACATAAGCGGAGGTTCCGGCGATCAGCCAGAGCGGATCATCATTGAAGCCGCTGCCGATATCGGAATTTCCCTTCTTGGTAAGAGGCTGGTACTGATGGTATGCGCTGCCATCCTGGAACTGCGTCGATGCAATGTCGATGATACGCTCTCTTGCACGGTCGGGGATCAGATGCACGAAGCCGAGCAGATCCTGACAGGAATCGCGGAAGCCCATGCCGCGGCCGATACCGGACTCGTAGTAGGAAGCAGAACGAGACATGTTAAATGTCACCATACACTGATACTGGTTCCAGGTATTTACCATGCGGTTCACCTTCTCGTCGCCGGAGGAAACCGTGTACTTGGAGAGCAGCTGCTTCCAATAAGCCTGTAACTCTGCAAATGCCTTGTCAACACCTTCCTCGGTATTGTACTTTTTCAGCATTTCCCATGCCTTTGTCTTGTTGATTACGCCGTAGGATTCCCACTTGTCATCCTCTGCATTTTCGATATAGCCGAGAACAAAGATATAGGTCTTGCTCTCGCCGGGTGCAAGCGTTACATCCAGCTGATGGGAGGCAATCGGTGCCCAGCCGCTTGCCATGGAGTTTGTGCAGGCGCCGTTCTCGACTGCCTGAGGCCTGTCAGCGCCTCTGTATGCGCCGAGGAACTCATCGCGGATCGTGTCAAATCCGGCAACAGGTGCGTTTACAGAATAGATAGCGTAATGATTTCTGCGCTCTCTGTACTCGGTCTTGTGGAAAATCGTGGAGTCTACGACTTCAACCTCGCCGGTGCTGAAGTTTCTCTGGAAGTTCTTCATATCGTCGTCAGCATTCCAGAGACACCATTCTACATAAGAAAATACGGAAAAGCTCTTGGATGCGGAGGACTCGTTCGTCAGCGTCAGCTTCTGCAGCTCGCAGTTGTCGTTCATCGGGACAAAGGAGAGCAGGGATGCCTTCAAACCGTTCTTTGTGGAGGTAAAACGGCTGTAGCCGATACCGTGGCGGCATTCGTAGCTGTCAAGCTCAGTCTGGGTCGGCTGCCAGCCGGGATTCCAGATCGTGTCGCCATCCTTTATGTAGAAATATTTGCCGTTGCAGTCGGTCGGCACATTGTTGTAACGGTAACGGGTCAGGCGCAGCAGCTTGGCATCCTTATAGAAGGTATAGCCGCCGCAGGTGTTGGAAATAAGACTGAAGAACTCGTTGCAGCCCAGGTAGTTGATCCAGGGGAGAGGAGTCTTCGGGGTAGTGATTACATATTCTTGATTTGCATCATCAAAAAACCCAAATTTCATAGCTTTCTCCTTGTAGTTAATTTTTATACAGTGACGAGGTTACAAAAAACCGAAAACGATTAAGAAACCCACGCTATATTCCAAATTATATATAAAGTGGGTGGAGAATGCAATAGAAATATGGAAAATAGCGCAAAGAAAAAGTATTTGCAGAGTTGTGTGCCGTGTGAAGACAATGCATCGGGACGGCGAAAACGATATGAATGGATACACACGCAAAGAACGCTAAAAATAGAAGGAAAAGGCATGTATATAAGAAATGCTATACAAATTGCCACGTTACGCAACGGGTGTTGTGTGCAAAACACACAAAAAAAATTAAAATTTGCTTGCAAAAGTATAAAAGGTGTTGTATAGTAAAGATACGAAAACGATTAAGTGAACAACGGAGATAAAGGTATGGCATCGCTGAAAGACATTTCAAAGGTGTGCGGCGTGTCGGTGGCTACGGTAAGCAAAGCGCTGAACAATCACACCGACATCGGAGAAGAAACAAGGGCACACATTAAGAAGGTCGCGAAGGAAATGGGTTATTCTCCCAATCTCTCAGCGAGGGCGCTGAAGACGAACAGAACCCATGGCATCGGGGTGCTCTTTATAGACGAAGCCACAAGCGGACTGACGCATGACCACTTTGCCGGAGTGCTTGACAGCTTCAAGCGGACGGCGGAAAAGGGTGGTTATGACATTACCTTTATAAACTGCTATAAGGACAGAGAGGACCGAATGACATATCTGGAGCACAGCCGGTACAGAGGCTTTGACGGTGTGGTGCTTGCCTGTATTGATTTTAGTGATCCTGAGGTTATTGAACTGGTTCAGAGCGATATTCCCGTTGTGACGATCGACCACATCTTCAATGACCGGATTGCGGTAATATCCGATAACATTGCCGGAATCAGAGATCTTGTGGAATTTATTTACCATAAGGGTCACAGAAGGATAGCCTATATCCATGGCGATGATTCAGCGGTTACCAAGAACCGCGTGTCCAGCTTTTACCGGACAGCCGAAGCACTGGGGCTTAAGGTGCCGGATGAATATATCCGGGAGGCGGCGTACCGTGACACGGTGAAAACCTACGCGGTGACGAATGAACTTATGGATCTGCCGGAACCGCCGACCTGTATCATATATCCTGATGATTTCGCTGCATTCGGCGGAATCAATGCAATCAGGGCAAGGGGATTGCGAATCCCGGAGGATATTTCGGTGGCGGGATATGATGGCATAGCGGCAGCCCGGTATCTGGAGCCGCAGCTGACGACCCTGAAACAGGATGCGGAGCAGATCGGATGTGTGGCAGCAAGACAGCTGATCAGTCTGATTGAACGACCGAAGACCACAGTAGTTGAACAGATAGTCATTCCCGGAACGGTTCTCGAGGGCAGGTCGGTGGCAACGATTCCCCGGACGGAGCAAGTCGGACGCTGACAGAATTACTTCTGATTATATAGTCGCTTTGAGCGGCAGAATGAGAGGGAATATGAAAGAATTTTTTAGAAACACATGGAAACACAGGGCTCATGTAGTGATGGCGCTGCCGGTATTTCTGGTATTACTGTTCTTTTCGTACATACCGATGAGCGGTCTGGTGATGGCATTCAAATCCTTTGACTACAGCAAGGGTATCTGGGCAAGCCCATGGAACGGCATCGAAAATTTTAAATTCCTGCTTGCTTCCAAGGACATCTTCTGGAATATGACGAAGAATACGCTGCTGTACTATGTGGTATTCACCGGAGTGGGAACCTTCCTGAATGTAGTTCTGGCAATCGCAATTGACCAGTTCGTATTCAAGAAGTGCGCGAAGGTAATGCAGACGGTAATGATTATCCCGATCTTCATCTCCTACGCGGCGGTACAGTTCATTGTATACGCGTTCATCAGTACCGACACAGGTATCCTGAACAATGCACTGGGAATGCATGTGAAATTTTACACGACGGCTTCGCTCTGGCCGATCATTCTGACCGTTGTAAAGATGTGGAACAGCGTGGGCTACGGCTCGGTGCTTTATATGTCAGTTTTGTCCGGTATTGATACAGAGCTGTACGAGGCAGCGGAGATCGATGGCGCAAATAAGTGGCAGCAGATCAAGCATATCACACTGCCGGCGCTTGTACCGATGATTACGGTAATGCTCCTTCTGTCGGTTGGTAACATCATGAGATCCGACACAGGTCTGTTCTATCAGGTCACGAGAGACAGCGGAACGTTGTACTCGACGACGCAGGTTATCGACTCGTATGTACTGCATGCGATCTTTAAGAATCCGAACTACGGATTTGTGTCTGCGACGACACTCTTCCAGTCGGTTGTTGGTTTGCTGATGATGCTGTTTGCTAATGGGCTGGTGAGAAAGATTTCACCGGAAGATTCCCTGTTCTAAGTAGAGGAGGAGTATGATGAGTAAGACAAAGAAGATAAAAAATGCGGATCTGGCTCCTTCCAGAAAGACAAAGACGGGCATCGGACAGTACATATTGGGATTTTTCCTTCTGATTTATACTTTGTTCTGCGCATTGCCGATTTTACTGGTTTTCATCGCTGCCTTCACGGATGAGAAAGCGATTGCCCAGAACGGTTTCAGCTTTTTCCCGGAGAAGTGGTCTCTGGATGGTATCAATTCGGTTCTGCGGTATGGAAAGCAGCTGCTTGTGTCCTATGGAGTGACCATTTTCATCACGGTTGCCGGCACGTTGTTCGGACTGCTGATCATGTCCATGTTTGCTTATGCGATCAGCCGTAAGGAATTCAGACTTTCCAAGTTTCTGTCGGTTTACCTGCTGATCCCGATGCTGTTCAGTGGCGGACAGCTGTCCTGCTACATTATTTACACATCGCCGAATTACTACAATTTGAAGGATAGTCTGCTCCTGCTGATTCTTCCGCTCTGCGTGACGACCATGAATGTCATCATCCTGCGGACCTACATCGCAAACAGCATTCCTTCCGAACTGATGGAAGCGGCAAAGATTGACGGCGCCGGAGAGTACCGCACCTTCTTCCAGATCACACTGCCCCTTCTGAAGCCTTCACTGGCGGCAGTAGGCTTCATGATGGCAACGACATTCTGGAATGACTGGCAGAACGCACTTTTGTACATAAAATCAGACAACAAGAAGCCGTTGCAGCTGCTTCTGGTAAACATCCAGAAGAGTATCGAGTTCCTGCTGAACAACTCGAACGTGCCTGCGTCGGCAAGAGCGGCAATGGGTGGAGCAATTCCCCAGTATTCCGCTACCATGGCAACCGTTATCGTTGTCATCGGACCTATCATGATCGTTTACCCCTTCTTCCAGAAGTATTTCATAAAGGGACTGACGGTCGGCTCTGTAAAAGGTTAAACATGATATTCCGGGTCTGCGTATAGTGCGCAGCCCATGAGAATATAAAAAACAAGGGAGGTTTATACCAAATGAAGAAAAAATTATTATCCACGCTGCTGGTAACAGCTATGGCAGCAGGCATGCTGACAGGTTGCGGCAATACTGCCAGCTCCTCAACACCCAAGACAGATGACGGGAAGGTTGTCATCAATGTCACAAGAGCAACCTTTAACCTTGCAACTCCTGACTCCAATCAGGTTAAGAAGGTTGAAGATGCAATCAACGCTTACATTGCAGACAAGATCAATGTAAAGATCAACCTGACCGACATCGGTTCCGGAGAGTATACCGACAAGGCAAATACGTCTCTGGCAAACAAGGAGATCAATCTGCTCTGGACAGCATCATGGGAGAGCACCATCGGCACAAACGATCTGGTTCCCCAGAACGCAGTTTATGACATCACAGATCTGTTGAAGGGAACAACACTCTACAACTCCATGGACGCAGGACAGTGGGAAGCTACCAAGTACAACGGAAAGAACTACTTCATTCCTGTTTACAAGGACAACGTAGAAGGCTATGATCTGATGTTCCGTCAGGAACTGGTTGACAAGTATGGCTGGGATCTTTCTTCTGTTAAGAAGCTGGCTGACATCGAGCCCATGCTGGCTGATGCAAAGAGCGAAGGCTTGAAGTATCCTTTCCTTACCCAGAAGACCGCTATGTTCTACAGATATTACATCAACAGCTTTGACTTCTTCACTGCTGACGCTACTTCCAACTGGGTAGCTGTTGACAGAGACACCAACGAGGTTGTCGATGTGATCCAGACCCCTGAGTACAAGGAGTTCTGCGATCTGATGGCTAAGTGGGCAGAGGCTGGCTACATCTCCGAGGATGATGTTACCAAGACCACAACCGATACCACAACACAGACTCAGGACTGGGCTATTTCCTGGTGGACAGATATTCCTGTAAACGCAGAGGCTAACAGCCGTTACAATCAGGAAGTTGCTATGGTTCCTATCACAGACAGATGGGCACACTCCACTTCTGCTCTTGGTTCCTGCTACTGCATCACCGCTAACAGCACCGAGGAGCAGGCAAAGGCTTGTATCGACTTCATGGGTCTGCTTTACACAGACAGCAAGCTTGCTGATATGTACACCTTTGGTATCGAAGGCGAAGACTTCAACTACGATGCAAACGGCCAGATCGCTAAGACAGAGAACGGCAAGTACAACCACTCCATGTGGGAGTCTGCTTCCGCTACAATCGTTACTCCTGAGGCTGGAGAGCCTGCTGAAAAGGCAAGCCTGTACAAGGACTTCAACGGTGGCGCTAACACCTCCTGCGCAGCTGGTTTCCGTTTCGACAAGACTCCTGTAGCTGACAAGTACGCTGCATGCCAGACCGTATTTGAGCAGTACGGATTCGCTCTTGAGAACGGCGGTGTTGCTTCCGCTGATGTAGATTCCACAATCGCTGCATACCAGTCCGCACTGGACGAAGCTGGTTATCAGGATGTACTTGCTGAGTTCCAGTCCCAGTATGACGCTTGGAAGAAATAATGATTTGAAGAGCAGATGAAAGCTGCTTGAAGAGAGCCGCTGCCCATATGGAGAAAATCCAGCTGGGCAGCGGTTTCTTTACGCATTATTGTACTTGATTTTGCACATTATTGGACATGGACAAAATAGGGTAAAAATGCTATAATAAACAAAGAACGATGAACTGGAAATGCAGGGAACATTGGAAGAGAAAGAAGGGCTGACATGAGGATTGAAGAATTCTGTGACATGGGGAAATTTGAACAGATCATGAAGAACTGGGCGCAGAGCACAGGGCTTGCGACGGTTGCGGTGGGAGCTGACGGAAAGTATATCAGCGGCTGCTATAATTTCACAGAATTTTGTATTGATCTGACAAGGGGGAGCGCCGAGGGAAAAAGGCGCTGCGAAAAGTGTGACCGTGAGGGCAAGGGAGTTTATCCGTGCCATGCGGGACTGGTCGATTTTGGAATTCCCATTACGCTTGACGACGGCACTGTGCTTGGCAGCGTGATCGGCGGGCAGGTTCTGCCGGAGAACCCAGATGAACAGAGGTTCCGGGCGACGGCGAGAGAGCTAAACATAAATGAGGATCGGTATATTGACGCGCTCCACAAGGTGAATGTCAAGACCAGAGCGGAAATTGAAGCATCGGCCAACCTGCTCGGCGACGTGATCAATATGTTCGTGCGCGCAAGCTATGCCAGCATGAGAAATGAAGAGCTTGTGAACGAGCTTAAGGACGGAATTGCAGTAGTGGCAGAGCAGATTGTGGAGGCGAACGAGAGCACGAAGCAGATCGAGGGGTACGGAAAGAAGCAGCAGATACTGGCGCTGAATGCTTCCATTGAGGCGGCGAGAGCGGGCGAGTTTGGCAAGGGCTTTTCGGTGGTTGCAGGCGAGGTTCAGAAGCTCGCCAGAGATATGTCCGTGGCGAGCCAGAGCATTAAGAGTAATCTTGAGGAGCTGACGAAGACGATTACGGGGCTGAATCAACCGTAATTCCCTAAGAAAAAAAGATTGCTATGTGAAAATAAAAGGAGTATAATGTCCCTGTATCAAGGGGATATAGCTCAGCTGGGAGAGCGACGCGTTCGCAACGCGTAGGTCAGGGGTTCGAGTCCCCCTATCTCCAGATATGAAAAGGATGCCGTTATAGGCATCCTTTTTTAGCGGAGATGATGGGATTTGAACCCATGCGCCGGGAGACCCGACCTACCGGATTTCGAATCCGGACCCTTCAACCACTTGGGTACATCTCCGTGCAGTTTTGAACCGCTTTTCTATTCTACAGTATTATCAGATTTTTTGCAAGACTTAGGTGTAAGTTTTTCTAAAATGGTTTTTCTGAAATCATCTTTCTTTCGGTTGCAAATTCAGCCTGAAAAGGGTAAACTTTAAAAGGGACAGAAAGTGGTTATACTTGATACAACAGAGAATAGCGGGAGGACGAGCGCATGAAGAGAATCGGTATGTTGACCAGCGGCGGAGACTGTCAGGCATTGAATGCGGCCATGAGAGGCGTTGTGAAAACGCTGGATGCAAGCAAGGAACAGGTGGAGATCTATGGCTTTCTGGATGGCTATAAGGGATTGATTTACGGCAAGTTCTGTATGCTGACAGCGAAGGACTTTTCGGGTATCCTGACAAAGGGCGGAACCATACTGGGAACTTCCCGGACTCCCTTTAAGACGATTCAGGATCCCGATGAAAACGGTCTGAACAAGGTTGAGGCAATGAAGCAGAATTACTATAAGCTCCAGCTCGACTGCCTTGTTATTCTGGGCGGCAATGGTACGCATAAGACGGCAAATCTTCTCCGTGAGGAGGGATTGAATGTCGTGACGCTGCCTAAGACGATCGACAATGATCTCTGGGGAACGGACATGACCTTCGGCTTTCAGAGTGCGGTGGATATTGCCACGGATGCAATCGACTGTATTCATACGACGGCGGCTTCCCATGGCAGAGTCTTTATCGTAGAGGTTATGGGACACAAGGTTGGCTGGCTGACACTTAACGCCGGTATGGCGGGTGGTGCGGACATTATCCTTATACCCGAGATCCCTTATGACATCGATAAGGTGATAGAGAAGATCGAGGAGCGGGACAGCAAGGGCTGCCGCTTTACGATTATTGCTGTCGCCGAGGGAGCGATTTCCAAGGAGGACTCGCTGCTTTCCAAGAAGGACTATAAGAAAAAGATGGAGAAATATCCTTTCCCGTCGGTTTCCTATGAGATAGCAGCGTCTATTCAGGAGAAGACGGGACGCGAGGTTCGTGTGACGGTTCCGGGACACATGCAGAGAGGCGGAAGTCCCTGCCCGTATGACCGCGTGTTTGCCAGCAGGCTTGGCGCGGAGGCAGGAAAGCTGATTCTGGACGGACAGTACGGATTTATGGTCGGATATAAAAACAGAGAGATTGTCAGGGTGCCGCTGGAGGATGTCGCAGGAAAGCTCAAGATGGTAGAGCCGGATGCGACGATTGTTCAGGAAGCGAAGATGCTGGGCATCTGTTTTGGAGACTAAGGACATGTCATATACAGCACTATACAGGAAATTCCGTCCGAATACTTTTGCGGATGTCAAGGGACAGGATCATATTGTCACAACACTGAAAAACCAGCTGAAGGCGAACCGTATCGGCCACGCCTATCTGTTTACCGGGACGCGCGGAACGGGTAAGACAACGATCGCAAAGATATTTGCAAGGACGGTGAACTGCGAGAATCCGACGGAGGACGGTCCGTGCGGGGAGTGCAGGATATGCAAGGCAATCGCGGCGGGCGCGAGCATGAATGTCATAGAGATCGACGCGGCATCCAACAACGGCGTTGATAATATCCGTGAAATTGTGGAGGAAGTTTCCTACTCCCCGGCGGAGGGAAAGTATAAGGTTTACATCATTGACGAGGTGCATATGCTTTCCATAGGAGCGTTCAACGCATTGTTGAAGACGCTGGAGGAGCCGCCTTCCTATGTAATCTTTATTCTGGCGACAACAGAGGTGCATAAGCTCCCCATTACCATTTTGTCGCGCTGTCAGCGCTACGATTTTAAACGTATCAGCATCGATACGATCACGGCGAGAATGCAGGAATTGATACAGGCGGAAAATGTACAGGTCGAGGAGAGGGCGCTGCGGTATATTGCCAAGGCGGCGGACGGCTCAATGCGAGACGCGCTGAGTCTTCTCGACCAGTGCATCGCCTTTCATCTGGGAAAGGAACTGACCTACGACAAGGTTCTCGATGTGTTGGGCGCCGTGGATACGGAGGTGTTCAGCCGTCTGCTGCGCTGCATCCTTGAGAGAAATGTGCTCGGCTGTGTGCAGCTTCTGGAGGAAATTGTGATGCAGGGGCGCGAGCTGACGCAGTTTGTCACGGATTTTACATGGTATCTGCGTAACCTGATGCTGGTTCAGGCATCGGACAATCTGGAGGATGTCATAGACATGTCCACGGATAATCTGAAACGCCTGAAGGAAGAAGCGACCTTGGCGGATATGGAGCAGATTGTGCGTTATATCCGTATTTTCTCGGAACTGACCGGGCAGATACGTTATGCGGCGCAGAAGCGTATTCTGGTCGAAATTGCGCTGATCAAGCTTTGCCGTCCGGAGATGGAGACGAATGATGAAGCGGTGCTGGACAGGCTGAGACAGGTGGAGGAGAAGCTGGAAAACGGTGTGGTCTATGCGGCATCGCCCGGGGAAGGTGTGAATGCCGCGGGAGCTGCCAGCGTGGGCAATAAGCCGAAGCCGGAACTGCCGAAGGCAATTCCGGAGGATGTGAAGGCGATCGTCGAAAGATGGCCGAGCATCGTGGGCAGTGCCGATAACCCGATGAGAACGTATATGAAAGCAGCAAAGCTGAGTCTGGGCGGAGATAATAAGCTGATGGTTGTGCTGGAGGACGGCGTGGCGTCGGACTATTTTACCCAGCACCCGCAGAATAAGCAACAGCTCGAGGCATTGTTGTCCGATTTTTCGGGCAAGGAAATCGAAGTGACGATACAGACGGTGCGCGGTCAGCAGGAATTTGAACAAAGTTATGTCGATCTGTCAAAGTTAGTACAGATGGAAATTGAAGTTGAGGAAGAAGAGGAGGAAGAATAAAATGGCAAAAAGAGGTGGATTTCCCGGAGGCGGAATGCCCGGTAACATGAGTAATCTGATGAAGCAGGCACAGCGTATGCAGAGACAGATGGAGGAAGGCCAGAAGGAACTGGAGACTAAGGAGTTTGTTGCAAAGACAGGCGGCGGTGCAGTTGAGGTTGCGGTAAACGGCAAGAAGGAGGTTCTGCGTCTGACACTTTCCGAGGAGATCGTAGACCCGGAGGATATTGAGACGCTGCAGGATGCTGTCGTTGCTGCGGTAAATGAGGCGATGCGACAGGCGGATGAGGCGAGCACAGAGCTGATGGGTAAGATGACCGGAGGATTGGGAGGGCTGCCCTTCTAATGGAGCTTTACAGCGGACATATCAATAAGTTAATAGAGGAACTGGCGGCACTTCCGGGAATCGGAAATAAATCCGCACAGAGACTTGCTTTTTATCTGATCAATATGCCGCAGGATAAGGTAAACAGGCTTGCAAACACGATTATTGAAGCAAAGGCGAATGTGCGGTACTGCAAGGAGTGCTTTACGCTGACGGATCGGGAGATCTGTCCGGTCTGCGCAAATAAGAACCGGAATCACAAGCAGATCATGGTGGTGGAGAACACCAGAGATCTTGCCGCTTATGAGAAGACCGGGCGCTACGAAGGGGTGTACCATGTCCTGCACGGTGCCATTTCCCCTATGCTTGGAATAGGCCCCGGAGACATTAAGCTCAAGGAACTGATCGAGCGTCTGCAGGGAGACGTGGAGGAGGTCATCATTGCGACCAATTCCAGCCTCGAAGGGGAAACGACGGCAATGTATATCAGCAAGATGGTAAAGCCTACAGGAATCAGGGTGACCAGGATCGCAAGCGGCGTGCCGGTAGGCGGCGACCTTGAGTACATTGATGAAGTGACGTTGCTGCGCGCGCTGGAGGGCCGCGTGGAATTATAGGGAAGGAGAGATACATATGGCAGTGAAGAAGAGTTCATTTGGAACCTATCCGGACGGAAGAGAGGTTACATTATACACTCTGACGAACGAAAAGGGCATGGAAGTGTCCGTGACAGACCTTGGTGCAATCATTGTAAGAATTATTGTTCCCGATGCAGAGGGGAAAAAGGATGATGTCGTACTGGGCTTTGACCGCGCGGAGGATTACATGAAGAATCCGAGCTTTTTCGGCGCAGTGATCGGGCCCAGCGCAAATCGTATCGGAAATGCGAGATATACGATCGATGGCACTACCTATCAGCTGGATGTGAACGATGGTGTCAACAACCTGCACAGCCACATGGAAAACGGCTATCATAAAAAGCTCTGGAACGCTGAGGTGCTGGAGAACGGCGTGCATTTTTCGCTGGAGGACACCGACGGTAATATGGGCTTCCCCGGAAACAAGAAAATTTCCGTGGAGTACCGGCTTGGCGAGGATAACAGCCTTCGCATCCATTATCATGGATCGAGCGATAAAAAGACAATTCTCAACCTGACGAACCACAGCTACTTCAATCTGAACGGACATGACAGCGGTAAAATTCTGGAGCATGAGCTCTGGCTGGATGCTTCTGCCTTTACGCCATCGGATTCGGGGTCTATTCCGACCGGCGAGATTGCGGCGGTTGCCGGAACACCGATGGATTTTACGGTGAAAAAACCTGTGGGCAGGGATATTGACGCGGCATTTGAACAGCTGCAGTTTGCAGGCGGCTATGACCATAACTGGGTGATTAACGGGTGGAAGGACAATGGAGAGCTTCACCACTTTGCGACTGTTGTATCACCGAAGAACGGCAGGGTCATGAAGGCATATACCACACTGCCCGGTGTTCAGTTCTATGCAGGTAATTTCATCTCTCCCCAGAAGGGAAAGAACGGAGCAGAGTACGGGCCTCGCATGGGTCTGTGTCTGGAGACGCAGTATTACCCGGATTCTGCCAACAAGCCGCAGTTCCCCTCCTGTGTCTTCGGAGAGGGCAGAGAGTATGATTCTGTGACCGTATACAAATTTGAGACCTGCTAAGTTTGTCGAATTTTTCTGGGCTTCAACTGACAAAGAATACTAAAAACCTCCTTGTGTCGATGCTATGATTTACGGTATCGGCAAAGGAGGTTTTTTTATGGAATTACCCAAAAATATTACGCAGATCGGCGAAGTGAATCAGGGATGCAAGATTTATGTTGAGGATTATGTCATATCTTATATAAAGCAATTAAATGGACATGCCCTCGACAAGAGCCTTGCCGTCGGAATGTACGGAGTGAGGAAGGAAGAGGCAGGCGTCACCTACCTGTTTTTCTATGGGGCGTGTAAACTGAATTTCCTGCAGCGGGAGACAAGGCATCTTTCACAGGCGGTTCTGCAGGAGGCGGAAAAGGCGAGGAAGAAATACTTTGCGGAATACGAATTTCTCGGTTACCGGATGCTGAACGGAGAGATGGTGGAGGGCTTTCAGGTATATGAGCAGGGAGTTTGCAGATACATAGCAGGATATGCGCAGTTCTATGAGAAAAATGACTGTATGCTGCAATTTATGCTTGCAGAGAGACAGGAAGAGGTAAAACCGGAGGAATTTGATCAGGAAAAATACGAAGTTGTCAAGCGGAGACAGGAGGAGCGGAGACAGAAGGCAGGGGCTGCAAGCGGGTATCGGGAGAATCGGCGGGCTATGGCGGAGAGGCCTGCAAAACCGGCGGACACAAAGCTGCGCCAGATGAAGCTGACAGCTGCGGCGGTATTTGCCTTGCTGTGTGTCGCGGGACTGACGACCCTGAACAGCGGTGAAAAGCTGGGGGAGTTACAGGCGGCAGCCAGACAGATGATGGATGAGATAACCTCCAGACAACTGCCGGATGCCATCCCGGTGACGAATGGGACGGTTCAGGTGGGAACGATTGTCGCGGAGGACAAGCTGGCGGATGCCATCAGAAAGGAAAACGAAGTTGCTGCGGAGCAGACGAACGGACAGATCCCGGAGGAAACACAGGAGGCCGTCCCGGAGCCGACCGTTGATCCGACCCCCGAACCGACACCGGAAATTACACCGACTCCCACACCGGAACCGCAGCCGACCCCGGAGGCAACCCCGGTTCCGACCCCGGCACCGGTGTCCTATACGATACAAAAGGGAGATACTTTGATTGGAATCTGCACGGCGAAATACGGAAGCGATAAGCGTGTGGCGGAGATCTGTGCGTTGAACCATATCAGCAATCCCGATGACATCAAGATCGGGCAGAAAATTTTGTTACCACAGTAAGTACAATCTATGGTAAAATATCCGTGATATACTCAACAGGGCAATTCGGAGGCAATATGGCAGACATCAGAAGCTATATGAAAGAGAAAGAAAAGCGGGAGCGGAAGCAGGAGGGCTATAAAGAGAAGATCGTCAAGCATAAGCTGGCGCATGTGTACCGGATCATACTTCTGATTCTTGTAGCAGCTGCTCTTGCGGCGCTGGTCATCGTACAGTACAAGCGGCATGTATACACGGACTACGATGTGATTTCCTCGATGGCGAGAGAAAGTGTCTCCGGCACCTTCGACATCAGGCTCGGTGATGCGATCCTGACGTACAGTAAGGACGGAGCGCATTGTACAGATACAAAGGGAAATGTAACGTGGAACCAGAATTATGAGATTCAGGACATAAAACTGGCGGTGTGCAGTGGAACGACAGCGATCGCCGAGTATAACGGACGTAATATTTATACGGCAAATACGGAAAAACAGCTGACCCAGATTACGACGACAAAGCCGATCAGGAATATCGCCGTATCGCAGGGGGGATATGTGACAGCTATTCTCGACGGAACGGATGTCGCGGTGATTACCACCTATGACCCGGCGGGAAAGGAGAGCTACAGGGGAGAAGCACGCATGAACGGCTCAGGCTATCCTGCGGCGATCAGCCTCTCGCCGGGCGGTGAGCTGCTATGTGTATCATACTGGTATGTGGATGCCGGAACACTGAAGACAAATATTGCCTTTTACAACTTCGGCCCTATCGGTGAGAATGCAAACGACCATATGGTGAGTGTTTACTCGTACACGGACATGCTGGTGCCGCAGGTGCAGTTCATGAATGACAGCACGGCCTTTGCGGTGGGTGACAACAGGCTGATGATCTATTCCGGCGGGCATATTCCGGTAGAGGCGGCATGGTATGCGTTGAATGAAGAGATTCAGTCTGTGTTTTATAATGACAAGTACATAGGACTGGTGTTCCGTTCGGAAAAAGAGGACAAGCGTTTCAGAATGGATGTGTATGATGCCTCGGCGAGCAGCATAGGAAGCTTTTATCTGGACATTGATTACACAGACATTTTCTTTGAACAGGACAAATTTATTGCGTATAATGAGATGCAATGTGTCATCATGACGCTGGATGGGGTGGAAAAGTTTAACGGTGAATTTACGAAGCCGGTAAAATTGGTGCTTCCGACAGGTAGAGCGTACAGGTATCTGCTGGTGACAGAGGATTCCATGGATACGATACAGTTGAGATAAAAAAGCAAAATTAGCGGAAGGGTGTGTGATAAGGATGAAAATTAATGTGTTATTGGTGATTGTTGTTGTTTTTACTGTGTATAAGGTGATAGATGGTTATAAGAAGGGGATGGTAAAGGAAATCATTTCCCTGATATCGCTGCTTGTGCTCAGCGCGGTGGTGGCGCTTCTGGCAAACGGCATAGGAGGCTACCAGAGGGGCGAGATTTTCCGGGTCATCATCGCGGTTATTCTGCTTGCGCTCCTCGGGATTGTACATCATCTGTTGGGAGTTGTGTTTTTCTCAGCAAAGCTCGTGGCAAAGCTCCCGATCATAAGCTTTTTGGATAAAATTCTCGGCATTGTATTCGGAGTAGCTGAGGTCGTGCTCTTCCTGTGGACTCTCTATTTCCTCATTTGGAAGCTTGAACTGGGTGCTGTGGGTCAGGTCATACTGTCCTATACGCAGGAAAGCGAGATATTGAGCTGGTTCTACAGCCATAATTACCTGAGAAGCGCGATAGAAGATCTGCTTGCGAGATATGTGGGAGGCGCGGTCTGAGCCCCTTGTTTTGGGTCAGCAAAACAAGAAAAAACAAAAAAATAAAAAATATTTTGAAAAAAGTGTTGACACCACATATATCTTGTGATATTGTAAATAAGCTGTCGCGTGAGACAAAAACAAACACACAAAAACAGCGAATGTTCCTTGACAAATAAACAGTAATGCAACCCTGAAAATTCCAAACGCGAGTTTAACTCGC
>OIZV01000148.1_pt1 | contig 45593 bp, 40 predicted proteins | sample 1588681 | NCBI WGS metagenome assembly OIZV01 (sample SAMN03283281) | human gut metagenome | biome: human-associated habitat; material: feces | host: Homo sapiens | place: Peru | collected 2012 | reverse complement strand
GCTGGGTTCAGAACGTCGTGAGACAGTTCGGTCCCTATCTGTCGTGGGCGCAGGATATTTGAGGAGAGCTGTCCTTAGTACGAGAGGACCGGGATGGACGCACCGCTGGTGCACCAGTTGTCATGCCAATGGCACGGCTGGGCAGCTAAGTGCGGACGGGATAAACGCTGAAAGCATCTAAGCGTGAAGCCCCCTCCAAGATAAGATATCCCACAGCTTAAGCTGGTAAGACCCCTCATGGACTATGAGGTTGATAGGCTGCAGGTGTAAGAGTAGTGATACTTTCAGCTGGGCAGTACTAATAGGTCGAGGGCTTGACCATAGCTTTGGTTCAGACTATTGCAATTCCCAATACTTTACCTAATTCATTCTTTGTTCAGTTTTGAGGGTGTGAAAAAGAGATGAGCACCATTAGCTCAGTTGGTAGAGCACCTGACTCTTAATCAGGGTGTCCACGGTTCGAGCCCGTGATGGTGTACCAATTGTGGCCCGTTGGTCAAGTGGCCTAAGACTCCGGCCTCTCACGCCGGCAACAGCGGTTCGAATCCGCTACGGGTCACCAAAAAGGAAGAAATACGGAAAACACCGTATTCCAAATAGAGTCGGTGTCGATAGCGAAGAGGGTCCACCCGTTCCCATCCCGAACACGGTAGTTAAGCTCTTCAGCGCTGAAAATACTTGGCGGGCAGCCGCCCGGGAAGATAAGGCGACGCCGACATTTTTTATTTATTGCACAGGAAAAAGAGAACAAAAGACAAGATTCAACGCACTGCCGGATAATATTTATTGTCTGAATATGCTTGATAGATTGTTATTAAGCATAAAATGCTTGTACTTCTTTAATTCCGAGCGACAAACCGAATATGCCTCAATAGCTCAGTTGGCAGAGCACGCGGCTGTTAACCGACGAGAGGGATCAACCGTCCGGTGGACGAAAAGTTGATCCGTCGAGTATGAAGAAACAAGGAGAATTGCGAAGCGCTCCAAGCGAGCAAGGCGACTATGTTTCAGACCGGTCACAGGTTCGAGAACCTGATAAAGAGTAACAAAACCGAATATGCCTCAATAGCTCAGTTGGCAGAGCACGCGGCTGTTAACTGACGAGAGGGATCAACCGTCCGGTGGACGAGAAGTTGATCCGTCGAGTATGAAGAAACAAGGAGAATTGCGAAGCGCTCCAAGCGAGCAAGGCGACTATGTTTCAGACCGGTCACAGGTTCGAGAACCTGATAAAGAGTAACAAAACCGAATATGCCTCAATAGCTCAGTTGGCAGAGCACGCGGCTGTTAACCGCGGTGTCACAGGTTCGAGCCCTGTTTGAGGCGCCATCTTTGGGTAACAATAATCAAACCCAGCGGAAAACCCTTGAATTATCAAGGGCTTTCGTGCTTTTTATGGACAATTTTTAGGATTGAGTTTTAGTCAAACTTTTTTACGTATAACAGGACTCGAACCTAAGACAATTTAATATACAATGTTTATTTTAGACTGATATTCTATTTATTTAGATTATCGGTCTTTTTTTATTGCCTAAATCTATTACATAGCCGTTACTTGAAAGAGTAGCGGCAATTTTTATGAAAGGAGCGTTTGGAATGTTTATTCTGTCAGGACTTTAGCAATGTTATGTTAAAATCTAAGAGGGAGGTTATTCTATCGAGAATGAAAATGTAACAGAAATACCATTGTCACAGATTCGTGAGTTCCCCGGTCATCCCTATCAGGTTAAAGATGATGAGTGTATGAACGACCTTGTTTCAAGCATTAAGGAACGTGGTCTTATTCAACCTATCATTGTAAGACCAATTGAGGATAATCTTTATGAAATGGTGTCCGGTCATAGGCGCAAGCGAGCTTTTGAGCTTGCAGGATTAAAGTCAATTCCTGCTAAAGTTGTGGAGCTTACAAGAGATGAAGCAATTTTAGTTATGGTTGACTCAAATTTACAGAGAGAAGTAATCTTGCCAAGTGAAAAAGCGAAAGCGTATAAGATGAGACTTGATGCAATGAAAAGACAGGGACAGCGTTCGGATTTAACTTCTCGACCAATGGGCGACAAGTTAAATAATAAGAGAGCAGGCGAGATTCTTGGTGAAGCAGTTGGCGAAAGTGAACGTCAAGTTCAAAGATACATTCGCCTGACTGAGTTGATCCCCGAAATGCTTGCCCTCGTTGATGAAGGGAAAGTTGCAATGAGACCTGCTGTTGAAATTTCATACCTTCCGAAAGAATCTCAGGAGCAGTTGGTTAAGGCAATGGAATTTTCGGATGCCACACCGTCACATTATCAGGCAATAAGAATGAAGAACTATTATCGTGACGGTAAATTAACAGAAGAAGTTATAGATACAATAATGGATGAGGCAAAGCCCAATCAAAAGGAAAAATCACCGTTTAGAGATAAACGAATTGAGGGCTTGATTCCGCAGTCCGTTCCGAGAGATAAACAGTGCGATTATGTGCTGAAAGCTCTAAGGTTCTATAACAAATACAGAGAACGAGCAAGAGATAACCGTGAAAGGTGAAATCTTGCTCTATTTTTATTTATGAAAGGATTTTATATTATGATTATTAAAGCAGAAATCACAAAGAGAGTAAACGGAGATAAGCCGCTCAAGGCTTTCGCAGACGTTATTATCGACGGTGCGGTTGTAATTCACGGCATCGGCGTTGTTGAAAAGGAAGCAGGCAGATATATCACAATGCCTCGTTCGCAGTGGAAGAACAAAGAAGGCGAAATCAGACAGAGAGATATTTGTCACCCGATTTCAACTGCGGCACGCAGTATGATTGAAGAAGCCGTATTTGCCGCCTACGACAGTACGGACGAAAACTAAGGAACGGGAGGTGAAAAATTATGGCTAATAAGTTTATGTCAAAAGTAAAAGCCCTTTGCAAAAAGGCAAAGGACACGCTTGAAGCAAAGACAGCCGTTATGAAAGCAAATGCACATACAACTTTTGACGGCACAGTTGCCGAAGCGTATGTCGATACCGGAGTGAAAATTCTCATTGCCGTTGTAATCGGCGCACTTCTTCTCGCAGGTCTTTACACTTTGTTCAACACAACCATTATGCCGACTGTGTCCGATAAGATCACAGAGCTTTTCGGCTATAACGGTTAATCAAAAATTTTTTCGGAGGTATTTATTATGTTTAATAAGGTTAAGTCATTTTGGGGTAAGGTTATTTCAAAGGCAGAAAACAAGATCGAGACAGCAAAGACTGTTATGACCGCAAGAGCACATACCGTGTTTGATGGCACAGTTGCAGAAGCGTATGTCGATACAGGAGTGAAGATCCTCATCGCTGTTGTTATCGGCGCACTTCTTCTCACCCTGCTTTATGCTCTTTTCAACGACACAATTATGCCGAGCGTAACGGAAAAAGTCGAGGGACTTTTTGATTACGCAGGCTAAATAAAAAACGGCGAGGCGGCTTATGCTGCCTCGCTTTAAGGACGATATATGATGATAAGAAGTATTCAACAAATCGGACCGATAAGACCCGTTATGATTGAAAAGACACCTACGCTGAACTTAAAGTCGTTACCCGATTTCATATTCCTGATGATTTTACTGTTCGTAATTTATCGAATTTCGGAATCGGTGATTAGACGAACACCCGGATATACAAAAGAAGATAAAAAAATCCCAATATATCAAATCATCTGTATTATTGTTGTGTCAAGTTTGCAAATCGGGTTCGGATGGTCGGAGGAGCTTGTCAAAGGCATTATTCTTTTGCTGATTTCACTTTATGCCTCGGTGTCGGATATTCAGACACACAGAGTAAAAGACATTGCTTCGGTGATGATCTTAATTACAGGCTTTATAGGAATAACCATGTCGGAAATTTCGAAACATCTTTTCGGCGGAATTTTAATCGGCGGCATTTTATTTATATGTGCTGTTGCAAGTAACAACAGGATAGGCGGAGCCGATGTGAAACTGTCGGCGGTTTGTTCTTTTTTACTCGGTTTTCAGCGGGGTATGGCAGGTCTCGTTATCGGTCTTTTGTCGGCAATAATCTGCAATCTGATTTTAAATCGTAAATCCAAGATAAAAGGAAAAGCATTTCCCCTGGTACCGTATTTGTCGGTTGGGTTTATGATTATGTACTTCTTTTAAGGAGGCTTAAACAAAATGAAAAACAGAACAGCGATAGGAATTGTGTGTATAATTCTTGCCGTTGCCATAACATTTGTTGTTTCTCCGATGGTTAATAAGGTGTCGGATAAGAAAACGGAAACGGTGAGATTTACAACAAACGTAACACACGGAACAAAAATTAAGGAAACAGATGTTGAAGTCGTGAAGATTTCAAATTCCGCATTGCCCGATAAGGTCGTTAAGAATAAGACTGCGGTTGTCGGAAAGTATGCGACGGCGGACTTATTCAAAGGCGATTTTGCAACAGAAAATAAAATAACGGATAATGCCAATACAGCGTCGGACGTTATGGCTTCGCTTAAAGGCAATAAGGTGGCGATGAGTATTACAATTAACTCATTTGCCGGAGGTCTTTCGGGTAAATTGCAAAACGGCGATGTTGTGAGCATTTGCGTAACAGGCAAAGACAATAAAACCGAAATACCTGCGGAGCTTAAATATGTCAAGGTAATAACGACAACAACTTCGGGCGGCATTGACGAAAACGATGTTGTCGAGAACGAGGACGGCAGTTTTGATCTGCCGACTACAATTACGGTGCTTGTGTCGGTTGAACAGGCAAGAAAACTTGCAAACTATGAAAAGAATGCAGCAATGCATATTGTACTTGTTTACAGAGGTGATGACGTTTCTGCCGAAAAGTTTTTGAAAGCACAGGACGCATATCTTGAAAAGAACAGCAGAAACGGAGGGTGAATATGGCTAAGATTATTTCGGTTATAGGCTCACCTGGCAGCGGAAAAACAACGGTTGCGTTAAAACTTGCTCAGGAGCTTTATTGCTCAACGTCGAACGGAGCGGTAATCTATCTTTCTCCGTCATTGAAAGTTCCTGCTTTGGGAGTTCTTTTTCCTAATTACAAGCCCGACAGTGTTTTTTCTCTCGGAGCAATGTTTGATAAAACGGATATATTTGAAGAAGATGTTTTAAATCATCTGGTTACGGTTAAAGCAATGAACAATTTCGGTTGCCTCGGATATATGACGGGAGAAAACATATATACCTATGCACAGCTTACCGAGGATAAAGTCAGTTCTTTTTTTGATGTGCTTGACAGAATGACAGGATATGTGTTTGTTGATTGCACCGATGAGGAAAATGATCTCATTTCCCGGTATGCTTTGAGAGAATCCGATGAGGTAGTGCTGGTCCTTTCTCCCGACCTTAAAAGTATGGTCTATCTTGCATCTAATGAAGAACTCTTGGGTACAAACGCAGAGAGAGCAATAAAAGTATTGAATGTAACAGAAAATGAACTCTTTTCTCCGATTGACGACGTGAAAGCAAATGTGAAAAACATTTCGTTTGTCTTACCGTTCAGCAGGCAGATAAGAAGTCAGCACCTTGACGGACTGCTTTATGAAAGGGCAAAGGATAAAGCGTACAGAAAAGAGCTTATGAAAATTGTAAATGTAATAATTTAAGAGGAGGACGGAAAGTGCAGAAACACATTGATTTTGTGCCGCTGCTTTCAATGGTTCAGGAGCATATCTCCTCCCGATATGCGGCGGCACTTTCAGATAAGAATAAACTACCTCAGCTCAAATCATATATCGACAAGTTTCTCCGAGACGGCGGATATGACGTTGACGGATTGTCGCAATCGGATTTGAGTGACAGACTTTATTCCGAAATGGCAGAGTATTCAATCCTTACAAAGTATCTCGGCAAAGATAATATTGAGGAGATAAATATCAATGCGTGGAATGATATTGCAATTACCTATACTTCGGGAAGAACCGTGAAAGCAAAGGAACATTTCTATTCTCCGTCACACGCAGTTGATATAGTTAAAAGACTTCTCCATCATTCGGGTATGATTATTGATAATTCGACGCCTATGTCTCAGGGACATTTGCCGAACAATACAAGAATTACCGCACTGAAAGAACCGATTGTTGACAATGATGTCGGAGTGAGTGTTTCAATCCGACTTCTGCATCCGTCGAGGGTAAATAAAAAAGAAATTATCCAATCGGGTAATGCGACCGAGAAGATGATGGATTTTCTTTGTATGTGTATGAGATACGGCGTTTCAACCGTAGTTGCCGGAGCCACAAGCTCAGGCAAAACTACCTTACTTAATGCTTTGCTTTCAACAATTCCGGATAGAAAGAGAGTTTTTACTATTGAAACAGGCTCGAGGGAACTTTCGCTTGTCAGGAAAAAGAAGGGCAGAGTTGTAAACAATGTTGTGCATACTCTGTCAAGACCTTCGGATAATCCTGCATTTGATATAACGCAGGAAGATCTTGTCGTGGCTTCACTTCGCTTTAATCCCGATATTGTTTGCGTCGGAGAAATGCGAGATGTAGAGTGCTATTCTGCGGTTGAAGCGAGCCTTACGGGACATACAGTTGTATCAACCGTTCACGCTTTTGCAGCGGATTCCGCACATATGAGAATTGCACTTCTGTGTCAGAAAAGATTTCCGATTGACTTCAAAACTTGTCTTATGCAGGCGGGTCAGGCTTTCCCCATAGTCGTTTACACACATAAACTTGAAAACAACGAAAGAAAGATTATGGATATATCGGAATGTGAAATACTTCCGAGCGGTGACAGGGTTTACCATACTTTGTTCAGGTTTAACATAACGAAGAATGAGATTGTAAACGGCAGATATATCACCGAGGGATTTTTTGATCAGCCCGAAATAATGTCGGATAATCTTAAACGCAAATTACTTCAGTTCGGTGTTCCGCAGGAGGAATTGAACAAATTCTTAGAGAGGGGAGCGGATTACAAATGATTTTTCACGTGATTGCATCTGTATTTTTAATAATTGCAGTCGTATGTTTTCTCAATTTGACTCCGCAGCAGATTACGGATGATATAAATTCGGTTATTTCAAAGAAACCGAATCTCCGTGACAGGGCAAGATCGCTTAGAACCGGAAAGAAGAAAAAGGGATTGGGCGCAAGGCTCAACTACCTGCAGTCTGCCTTAAAAGCCTGCGGAAAAGAAAGCAAATTTGCAGTTATATGTTCTTCTGCCCTTATTCTCTTTGCTGTTGGTGCGGTAGCTGCCGTTTTAATCAATAACATTTTCCTTATTCCCGCTTTTTCGGTTGCCTTTGCAATGATCCCTTTTATTTATGTAAAGAACATAACAAGTATATATGAAAGGCAAACAAAAGAAGAGCTTGAAACAACACTTTCGATAATTACAACATCGTATGTCAGAAGCGACGATATCGTTTCGGCGGTACAGGAGAATTTGCCGTATATAAGACCGCCGCTGAAAGATTGTTTTACAGCGTTTATCGGTGATGCGCTGGCGGTGTCGTCAAATATCAAACGTGCAATTAAGAAGCTCAAGGCAAAGATTGACGATGAGATATTTCAAGAATGGTGTGACACCCTGATTCAGTGTCAGGATAACAGAGAGATGAAAGACACTTTACAGCCTGTTGTTGCCAAACTTACCGACGTGCGTATAGTAAATAACGAGCTTAACACTATGATGTCGGCTGTCAGAACGGAGTATTACACAATGGTCGGTCTTGTTGTCGGCAATGTTCCGCTTCTTTATGTTCTGAATAAAGATTGGTTTCATACGCTCATATATGAAACATCGGGCAAAATGGTTCTGGGCGTATGCGGAATAGTTATCGTAATAACATATTTCTTTATGCTGAAGTTTACAAAACCTGTTGAATTTAAGAGGTAGGAGGCGGTCGAATGATAATGAAAATATTTATGATCTTTCTTATCGGAACAGGGCTGTTTATGATACTTGCCGACTGCTTCCGAATACCGTATATGAGAACATCAAAGGCGGTAAAGAACCTCGCAAAGCAGCAGAAAGAAAAGACAAGCAGTATTGATGTTTGGCTTTCATCACTTGCTTCATTCATTGCAAAGAGGCTTAAGTTGAATGAATTTAAAAAGGCTCGGCTTGAAGCCGATCTCAGAACGGCCCGGATGAATATATCTCCTGAAATGTTTATAGCGAATGCTGTTGTAAAATCATTCATTATTGCCGTACTTGCAATCCCTGTTCTCTTTGTATTCCCGATTTTGTCACCGATAATTATTTTTCTTTCGTTTGTCCTTTATAAAATGAATATGAAAAGCATAGAGAAAAGGATAAGAAGAAAGCGTGAACAGATTGAATACGAGCTTCCGAGGTTGGTATTTAAAATCGAAAAGACGCTGACCCACAGCAAGGACGTTCTGTATATTATCGAATCGTTTGCAAAAAATGCGGGAGCCGAACTCAAGCACGAACTTGATATAACCGCCGCAGATATGAGGTCAGGCAATCAGGAGATTGCAATTACAAGGCTTGAGGGAAGAGTCGGATCCCCGTTGATGAGCGATGTGTGCCGTGGATTGATTTCCATATCAAGAGGTGATGTTAATACGGTGTACTGGAACTCTTTATCGCTCAAATTTGCGGATATTCAAAGACAACAATTAAGGCTCGAGGCGCAGAAGATACCGAAGAAAGTTAAAAGACTTTCGATGTGTCTTCTGTTTTGTTTTATGCTCATATACATTGTAGTCATTCTTGCACAGATTATGTCATCCGTGGGCGTGCTGTTTAATTGACGGAGGTGTAAAGGTGAGAAGATTTTTTAGATCTCAAAAAGGCGAGGGATATATTGATGTTGTAATCGGTATTCTTGCTTTAATGGCGGTTCTTGTTGTTACGCTTAACATCTTTGAATTTATGACGCTTAAAGAAGACCTCGACGAAATCAGCGGACAGCTGATTGAAACCGCAACTTTTAACGGTTGTTTTGACACCGCATTTGACGAAAGGGCAGAGGACTTGCAAAATCGGTTCTTTCAATTTGATGTTGAAACGGACGCACAGGAGTATTTCAATACTTCATATAAAAGGGTTCAGCTCGGCGACAAGATGGAAGTGACGGTATCTGTTGAAACCTATGTCCGTGGCTTAGGTGTATTCAAAATACCGATAACCGTTACAAGCCACAGATCGGGCATATCAGAAAAATATTGGAAGTAGGTGACGGTTTTGAAAGTTTTATCTTCAAAGAAAGCCGAGGGTTATATAATGCCCTGCGTTTTGATAATTGTCTTGGCGGCAATCTTCTCGGGAATATTCGTTTATTCGGCTTCGCTTTCAAAAGTCAATGTTATGAAAGAGAACAGTAAGATTGTTCTTGACAGTTTTGTAACACAAAAAGCAACCGAGATATTCAACAGCATAAAACAGGGCAATGACTATACGGAAGTAATTGATCAGAGCCGTTATCAATCTGCACTCATCAACTTTTGTACATTGGAAAGAGACGGCGAAAACCTGTATAGTACAGATACGGACGGCAAAGAGCAGTTCCACATATCCGAACCTGTAATCACTTTCAAAGCGGAACACGAGCTTAAACTGTGCGTGAGTTATACGATGTCGGTACCGATTTATTTTGCAGGTGCGTATATCACTTCTGCATCCGTTCCGGTGGAAATATCGTCCGTATTAACCGAAAAATTCTGATTTATGGAGGAAAAAGAGTATGAAAAAGTTTAAAGGAAACAAGATCTTTATATTACTGTTTGCGGCAGTAATCATTGCTTTGGCGGTATTTGCGATTTTAAAGAGCCGCTCGTCTGACAACAAGAAAACGGAAATTGTTTCAAAGACAACGACCGAAGCGGTTGAAGTATCCGATGATATTGTTATCAAGGATAACCCGACCGAGAAAGTCGAAAATACAGAGAAATTGTCGAAAAAGGTAATCAAGCCAGAAGAACCGACTACCAAGAAAAAGGGTACGGGTAATAAGGTTCAGAAGGTCAACACGGAAAAACCTGCCGCACCCGTAACAAGAGGCAATTCGGCAGGTATATCGCAGGGTAAGAATTATGAAATTATCGATAACGGCAATGATGATGTGAACGAATACAGCTGCGGAACAAAGGGACATCACTGCGACAGCAAGGAGACACACGACTTTATAGTGAGCCTTGAAAAGAAAGGCTGTCCGTACTGCGGTTCACATTCCTGCAAGAGCTTCTATACCTATGACGAATGGGGTAACGCCTGTTATGATCCGACGAAATGTGACAAGTATTCCGAAAAGAACGATCCTTGCGAATACTGTCAGGTTTGCGGTAAAAAGGTCGGAACAGGCTCGGGTGATACTTGTGTCAGATTTACGGTTGATACCAAATGTCCCGAATGCGGCAAAAGCGTTAAAGCCAAAACTTGTCATTCACATTAAAATATTTCTAAAAAGTATTCTCAGAGTTCTTTATGGCTCAAGAGATATAGATAATGTTTTATAAAACAGAATATACTTAACTAAGCTCGACTTTTAAATAAAGTCGGGCTTTATTTTTTAGGAAAGGACGATGATGAGTATTAAAAAGGTAATTTCAATCATAATGGTTTTCTGCGTGGTTTTCTCTTCAATTTCTATTGCCGTGTTTTCTCTGTCTTGGGACGGAAGCTCGGCAGGAGGAAGCACAAACGCAGTAAACGGAAGCGCAACGGGATATGTTATCCGTGATACAGAAGATGCAAATTGTGTTGTGGGATATCGCTTTTCTTCCGTAACTTCTTCGGGAGCAATGAAAGTAACGAAAGTAATTGACGTTTACCGAAACACGGGCAACGGAAATAACGCATACGCAAATTCGGCTAAATTCTCTACTAAATATAACAAGAAACAGCTTATTGCCAATAAGAATAAGAAAATGACAACAACATATAACAAGACCAACTGCCTGAAAGAAAAGGATGTGGGATTTACAACATCACTGCCTAATCCGAACGGAGTCGGCGCTTGGCAAAAGTATGAAGCGAATATCAATAAAGTCCTTTTGAAGCTTGGCATCGGAAGTGTTGCCAATATGAATTACGGAGACAAGGTGATTATTGAGCCGCTGTTTGATATTTGTCTTGCAGGTGAGTATCAGGCTTTGACAGTCAGTGAAATATCATACTGCGGAAGAAGCGTGTTGGGCGGAGGTTCGGTAGGCGGCGCTCCCGACAACACATCGAGAACGTGGGGATTTATTGCAAACTATACAAACAGAATATGGCCCAATAAGCTATATACTCCGGACGGTCAGGGCTTGTGGTCGGGAGTAGGTGCAATCGCCGGTTCGTCTAAAGCAACATTTGATAATATTCTTTTAAAAGGATACGGTGCAGGAATAGCATACAATGAGAAAACAAACAGCTCGTATGTTATTAACTTTAACGGCAACGGTGCAACGAGTGGATCAACACCTTCAATGTCAATGACAAGAGGAACGGCTAAAAATCTGACCGCAAACGGCTTTACAAGAACAGGCTATTCGTTTAGCTCGTGGAACACGAAAAATAACGGTACGGGAACAGCTTATGCCGATAAACAATCGGTTAAAGACCTGACCAGCGGTACAAGCATTACCTTGTATGCTATATGGAAACCGATAACCTATTCCATTGTATTTGACGGCAACGGTAACACGGGCGGCTCAACAGCTTCCATGTCAATGACATATGATGCTGCGAAAAATCTCACAGCTAACGGATTTGTAAAAACAGGATATGTTTTTGACGGATGGAATACAAATTCCGATGGTACGGGAACGAATTACACAGATAAGCAGTCGGTTAAGAATCTGAGCTCCGTGAACGGCACAACGGTAACTCTTTATGCAAAATGGAAACCGATAACCTATACAATCAGGTTTGACGGAAACGGAGCGACAAGCGGTGCGACGGCACAGATGTCTATGACTTATGACGTGGCAAAGAACTTAACGGCTAACGGATTCTCAAAATCGGGCAGTCACTTTACAGGCTGGAATACGAAAGCCGACGGCTCGGGAACAGGGCTTTACAACAAGCAATCTGTCAAGAATCTGACAGCCGTAAACGGTGCAGTCATTATACTGTATGCTCAATGGTCAACAAATTCATATACTGTTGCCTTTGTCGGTAACGGCAATACTGGCGGAAACACTTCAAGTATGACGATGAAGTTTGATGAAACAAAAGCGCTTAACAAAAACGGATATGTCAAAACCGGACACAGCTTTACAAAGTGGAATACAAAATCAAACGGAACGGGTACAGCATATTCAAATCAACAGTCCGTAAAAAATCTTACAAATGTAAACGGAGGCATATTTTTCCTGTATGCACAGTGGACTCCGAATAATTATGTTATCAAGTTTAACGGTAACGGAGCTACAAGCGGCTCTACGGCTTCAATGAATATGACCTATGATGTTGCAAGAAATCTTACGCCAAACGGTTTTGCAAGAACAGGATATATCTTTAACGGTTGGAACAGATTTGCAAGCGGTATAGGAACAAGCTATTCAGACAAGCAAAGGGTTAAAAATCTTTCATCAACGAACGGAGCAACCGTAAATCTCTACGCAAAATGGAAACCGATAACATACACGATCAAGTTTGACGGCAACGGTGCAACAGACGGTTCAACGGCGTCAATGTCAATGACGTATAATGTTTCAAAGAAGCTGACTGCAAACGGATTTACAAGAACGTCATATAAATTTATCGGCTGGAATACCAAAGCCGACGGTATGGGAACAAATTATACGGATAAACAGTCGGTAAAGAACCTGAGTACAACAAACGGAGCAACCGTCACGCTTTATGCCAAGTGGCAGTACGACCCGATACTTGCCGTAAAGGAATGTGATGTTTACAGCGGCGCAAAGAATAACAAAGCCACGCTGTTCGGAATTTCAACAGGAAATGTCTTTGACGATTACGAGTATAAAACAAACTATCCGACAATCGGTAGTACGGTTTGGTACAATGTTTTCTTCCCGTCAGAGGCTGAGAATATAAAGGTAAAGCAGTATGTCAAATATAACGGCAGTTCGTGGAATACAAGAACGGTAACTCTCAGCGGTTCAAATTCTTCCTCTCAGTGGTTTCCTGTTCAGTTCACAGGAAAGTATAAGACTGTTAAGGCGGATACGGCATATTACGAAATACAGGCAAAAACCGATTGGGTTGATTCGACAGGTAAGGTGCTTAAAAGCGGATCTGTCAAGACTTTCTATATCCCGATTAAACCTGTTGTATATAGAAGTCAGGTAAGTGCATCGGGATATGAAGGCAGCACCGTTGCATATAACGGCTTGTCGGGTACGGGAGGAAAACTGTATTCCGGTCAGCATATACGAACAGCATATAAATACACGGCGGATAACACTTGGTCCGCGGCGGAGTATTTAAGAGGAGCAATGTATTACCATAACGGTTCAAAATGGGTGAACGCCTACAATTCAAACGGAGGCTTCGACGCTGCAAAGAATAAAACAGGTATCGAAAAATCGGCACCTATAACTCTCAACAGTTCGATAGAAAGCTATACCGTACCGAAAACAACTCAGAATAAGCTGAGATTTAATCTTCAGACTTGGTGGGCGAGCGATAAGGATCACACATTTGAAGAAACTTGGTACGACCTGCCTGTTGTGCAGTCGGATGTTGCAATTTCAAAAATTATTCTTATTGACTCGCAAACAAATGTCAGCCTTGATCCGAACAATCTTGAAGCAGGTCAGTCGGTTCTTGTAAGATACACATACAAGAATAATACCGATGCAAAGGTATATGTTGAAGGCTTCAGGGATGACAAAAAACAAATAAGCGGAGTTTATGCAATACCCGCAAAGTCATCAATCACGGTTGACGGATACACTTTCACCGTTACGAATAAGAGAAATATAAGCATATGGGGCGGAGTTTATCTTGAAGGAATGGGTATTTACAACACAAGCCATGAAACAAACGGAAACAATAATGCGATGACTTTAAAATGTAAGGTCAAGCACCCGTTAACGCTTATTCCGATTACTCCGAATGCCGATTACAGAGAAACTTCCGATGTTGTAACGAGTTTTTGGCTTAACAATTCATATTCGGACAGCTACACTCCGAGCGAGAACATATCTGTTAAGTTTAATGTGTATAAGGGCTCAACCGTTATAAAGACGGTAACAAAAACACAGGCGGTTGTTCCGGGAAATTTAAGCAATCTTTTGTATTTCAAGTGGAAGGTGCCGTCGGGACTTAACAATGCTGATGTCAAGATTACCGGCGAAATAATTGACGGCGGAATTTCATATAACAGGGTATCAAAAGAGTTTTCGACTATACCGAAAATTACTTCCGTTACCCCGGATACACGGTTTGAAAAGAAAGTACCGATAGGATTTTCGCTGAAATCACCGCCGACAGAAACATCTCAGTCGGCAGCTTGGTGGGAATGGACATATTCCTCGGGTAAATTCACGAAGAAAAACTACGGCATTGAGTATTCAAACGGAAATGCCGCTATTACACCCGAAACAGGAAGCACCTCTGCGAAAATCAATTCGGTTTGGCATATGAAATCGGGTTACGGTATTTCTCTTTCTGTCTCAAATTATGTATCTGTCTTGTTCGGATGCACTGCTCCGTCGGGTTCGGCATACACGAATTCACAGTTTGCATCTGCAAAATTCTCGGAGTTTGAATACTCTGATGCGAGAGGGAAATACAAAACGCTGACGCTTACGGGTAACAGTTGGAATTTCCCTGCAAATGGCTCATACGGAAATGTTCATTTTACCCCGATTTGGTATCCGAACGGAGATTATACCGTGAGCGTTACACTCAGTGATTTGTGGACGCCTGCGGGTATGATAACCAAAACGGTAAACACAAATACAATCAAAATAATTGATTCTGCTTATGATGATTGGCATGTAGGCAGATAAACAACATAGAGGACGGCTTTAAACAGTCGTCCTCTTTTTTGGAGGACTACAATATGGTATGTAATTACAATAACGTTATAGCGATGAAGCACGGAATCAATACAGCCCTTGTTATGGGTTATATAAACTTCTGCCTCAATGATCCGACTCTCGTGGTTGACGATCAACCTTGGATAAGAATCACAAACGAGATGTTTATTGCCGTATTTCCTTTTATGGGAGAAAAAGCAGTCAGAAACGCTGTCAATAAACTGAGAAAAGCTAATATTATATCGGTTAAACAATTCAAAAGAGTACACTTCGATCACGCTAACTTTTATTCATTAACCGACTACGGAAGATCAATTATGTGGGAAAATGACGAAGTGAGGTGAAGAATGGTGAATGATGTCGGCAAAGTTGAAAAGTCAGAAAAAACGAATTGAATGCGTTAAATGCAGATACAGACACGGAAATGTCTGTAATATATGCTGGAAACAGGTGTATGAAAAATTCAGAGAAAAGGAGGAAAAAGCAAATGGCGAAACCGATGAACGAAACACAGAAGCGAGTCAGGGTGATTGAAAAACTCATTTCTTTAGGCATTACTGACGAAGAAAAGGTAAAGAAACTTACCCCTAACGGATTGCTTAAATCCGATAATATCAGCTTCGAGGAAGTGCTGCTCATTTATGAATTGCAGGAATCGGTAAAGAAAAACAGGGTGTTTTCATTCCTTGCAAAGAAAGATGATTGAGAGGTGATAACCGATGGCAAGTAAATTGCAGATTATCACAGAGATGTTTAACAGGGAAATATTAAAAGTTGCGGGAAGTTATGAGGAATGGACATCATTCTTGAGGTGTGCTTCCAATAATTTCAAATATGATTTTGCCGATCAGGTTTTAATATATGCTCAGAGACCCGATGCGACTGCGTGTGCCGAAATAGAAGTGTGGAACAAGAGAATGAACCGATGGGTAAACAGGGGCGCAACAGGCATAGCGCTCCTCGATTATTCCGGTAACAGTCAGAAACTCCGATATGTATTCGATGTTTCCGATACCAATTCATATTACGGTTATGAAGTTCCCCGTTGGAAAGTTAAAGAGCGATATCACGACGAAATAGTGCAGGCGCTGATAAACTCATTCGGCGAGGTTGCCGAGGGTGAACTCGAAAGTGTAATTGATGATACTGCGAGAAATATGGCGGAAGAAAATGTTATTGACTATATCGTCGCATTGAAAGAAAGTGCAGACGGCAGCTTCTTGGAAGATCTTGACGATGATAACATAAAGGTTATTTTCAGCAATATAATCGCCGGCAGTATCGGATATATGATGATGACAAGGTGCGGATTTAATGCCGACGATTTCTATGATTTTGAGGATTTTAAGGATATTTTCAATTTCAATACCCCTTCGACGGTTATTTCAATGGGTGTTGCCGTAAGTGATATTGCGGAAATGGGACTTCGTGAAATCGAAATCACCGTAAAGAATATTCAGAAAAATGAGCAAAAGCGAAATCGCACATTTGTCAAAGCAAAAGAAACCGAGTATGATGAGGTTGCAAAAGAAAAAACACATACCGAAAGGAGCAATGAAAATGGCACAGATGAATTACAGACAAGTGGGGGATTACAGGATTCCAAACCTGACATTACCGACAGAGGAGAACATTACTCTTGGAAAGTACGGTATGATGAGAAAGAAGTTCCTGGCGGAGCACAGAAAAGTTTACTTCACTCAGCTGATGGCAAGGGGAGAGCTTATGAGGACTCTCAGGGAAACGGAACAGCAGGCCCGGAAAATGGCGGAACAGCTGACAGAACAGATGATGAAGTCGCAGAAAGTGACGGAATCACTCAAGGAGAGCAACCCGATGAAATGGGTTCAGATGATGAACAATATTCGTTCTACGGTGGAGGAAACAGTCCTTCGGGAACTGATTTACAGTTAAGCGGGCACAACTTTGACGCTCGTTGGAACGGTATTGAATATTTCTACCAAGACAAACAGAAAAACGAGCTGATAAGAACATACCTCAGCTTGCATACAGATGAAATCGCTGCGTTCTATGAAAGTCATTCTGACAGTAAAGAACGCAGTGATTTTATTATGTCTTTCTTTAATTCAGCACCGTATGAAATGACACTTTCAAATGGTGTTAAAGCGGGTTTTGAAGCATATTCCGATGCAATCAGACTATGGCGTGATGACGGAACGGAACTTCGTGAAGCTTGGGAGAGATGGGTTCAGATTGAACGTTCGGTTTACGGTATGATACTGCTTGAGGAATGGACAGAGCCGCAGGCATTGCTTCTGCCGAGTGTAGATAATCAGCTTGATTTTCTCGGCACGAAGGTAAAGGACGGCGTTTTGCCTTTGCCGCAGGCTGCTATTGATTATGTACTTGGTGCAGGAAGCGGCTTCAGCGAGGGTAAAATGCGTGTTTACCGTCAGTTTACCGAAAGTCTTTCAAAGGAAGATAACATTCGTTTCTTAAAAAATGAGTACGGAACGGGTGGAGGCAGCGACGCAATTCCCGGTACAGGCTATTGGGAAAGCCACGACGCAAAAGGTATCGAAATATCTGATCATTACAGTGTACCCGAAAGACAAACGCTGCTTAAATGGAACTACGTTGAAAAACGGATATCCGAGCTGATTAAAATTGACAGATATCTTAATGCAAAAGAAAAGGAAATGTATTCGCAGTGGCTTGATAAGATGCTTCTTGAAGAAACTGAAAGGGTGGAAGTAAAAACCAACAGAGAAATCCTGTCGTTAGAACCTAAAGAATACAGATATGAATACCATCTTGGAGATATGGTATATTTAGGAGCGAACGAATATACTATTCTTTCCATTGATGAAGAAAAAGTGATTCTCAATGACAGTAAATTCCCGTTATTCAATAAGGAGATATATAGAGCGGAGTTTGATCGAAAGGTTAAAGAGAATTCGATGAACAACCATCTTAGAGTTGAAATAAGACCTGTTCAAGAAGAAGCAAAAGAGACAACCAATAAGCTGTTATATCAGGATTACGCAGAGATAAAAGAGAAAAATCCCGACAATATCCTGTTTTATCAGGTTGGGGATTTTTTTGAAGCTATGAATGATGATGCAGTGACCGTTTCACAAGCACTTGATCTTACTCTGACTTCCAGAAAAATAGATGATAATGAGAAAATCCCAATGTGCGGATTTCCGCAGCACAGGCTTGAAACATATATCAATATGTTAAACGATCGTGGGTTTGATATTTCAGTCAGTTCTCTTGAAAACGGAGAAAGAAAAACCGTGTCCGTTATTTCGCAAAACAAGGAAGATCCCGTAGAGAGCAAGCCCGTAGGAAAAATTGATTATCTGAATTCGGACGGAACGGTTCGTGAAAGCATTGAATATACAAGCGAATACCGGTTTGTGAACGATATTAAGAAAGAAAACTTTTTTGACGAACCTATGTCGGTATATGTGTATTCGGATAAGGACGGCAATTCGATATCAACCGATTTTGTAAAAAATCTTGCAAATAATTTAAAAGGATTTGAAGTAATACCGAGTCCGTATCTTGAGGAAGAACCGATAAACGACGAGCTTATCGGCAGGGAAGTAATTATTGACGGCGACAGCTATATAGTCGAAAGTGTTTCTCAAAAGTCGGGTGACGTTTCAATGAGAGATACGTCCTCAATTTATCCGATAAACAGGGTAGAAAAAGTTGGTTTTGTTCGTGAACATCTTGCTTCGATAACGAAAGAAGAAATTAAGGAAGAACCTGTATTTTCTCCGCCGGCTGGGGAAGAAACAAAGGAAAATACTTCAACTGTTTTTCAGACTGTTTCGGAAAGCGAAAAACATAATTTTTCAATTACGGACGATAACTTGGGTATAGGGGGTCCGAAAGAGAAGTTCCGAAACAATATGGCGGCTGTAAATCTTTTGCATGAGCTTGAATTTGATAACCGTCTTGCAACACCCGAAGAACAGGAGATATTGTCAAAATATGTCGGCTTTGGAGGACTTGCAGACGCTTTTGATGAAAGCAAAGAAGCCTGGTCGGATGAGTATAAAGAACTTATTGTAACACTCTCTCCCGATGAATATGCTGCGGCAAGAGAAAGCACATTGACGGCTTTTTACACTCCTCCCGTTGTTATCCGTGCAATGTATGATGCACTTCAAAATATGGGGTTCAGTGACGGTAATATCCTTGAACCCTCGTGCGGAACGGGTCATTTTATCGGTATGCTTCCGCAAAGTATGCAAAACAGCAAGTTCTACGGCGTGGAGCTGGACAGTATTTCCGGGCGGATCGCCCGGCAGCTTTATCAGAAATCCAACATTGCCGTTCAGGGATATGAAAAAGCATCACTTCCTGACAGCTTTTTTGATGTTGCGATCGGCAATGTTCCGTTCGGTCAGTTTAAGGTTGTTGATAAGAAATATGACAAGAATAATTGGCTGATCCACGATTATTTCTTCGGCAAGACCCTTGATAAAGTACGCCCCGGCGGTATCATTGCCTTTATAACCTCGTCTGGTACGATGGACAAAAAGAACCCTGCCGTCAGAAAATATATTGCACAAAGGGCGGAACTCCTCGGTGCTGTTCGTTTGCCGAATAACACTTTTAAAGCCAATGCCGGAACTGAAGTTACTTCCGACATAATCTTCTTGCAAAAGAGAGATACGCTTGTCAACGATGAACCCGATTGGGTCTTTCTTGACCGTGATGAGAACGGTAACGAAATGAACAAATACTTTGTCGATAATCCTGAAATGGTTCTCGGCGAAACGGTTATGGAAAGCTCTCAGTTCGGTCAGTCATTAACTTGTAAACCTTATGAGGACAGAGATCTTTCAGATCTTTTATCCGAAGCAATACAGAATATTCATGCGGATTTTTCTGAACTTGATGTTTCCGAAATAGACGAGATTGAGGACAATTCAATTCCTGCTGCCCCTGATGTTAAAAATTTCAGCTTTACGGTTGCAGACGGAAAAATATATTACCGTCAAAACAGCAGGATGAATCCCGTTGATGTTTCGGCAACCGCTGAGAACAGAATTAAGGGAATGATTAAAATCCGTGATTGTGTAAGAGAGCTTATACGGTTACAGACAGATGATTTTCCCGACAGCAGCATTAAGTCGGAACAGGATAAACTTAATTATATATATGACTCGTTTACAAAGAAATACGGACTTCTCAATTCAAGGGCAAACAGGCTTGTATTTTCCGATGACAGTTCATATTGCCTTTTGTGTTCGCTTGAAATAATCGGTGAAAACGGTGAATTGAAGCGTAAAGCGGATATGTTCACCAAAAGAACAATTAAGCCCCACGTCAAAGTAACCGCCGTTTCGACGGCAAGTGAGGCGTTGGCGGTGTCTATCGGAGAAAAGGCAAGAGTAGATATGCCGTTTATGTGTGAACTGACAGGAAAGTCCGAACAGGAAATCTTTGAAGAACTTAAGGGCGTTATATTCTTAAATCCCGAATACACTTCCGAATACGGTCACGAAGAAAAGTATCTTACCTCCGATGAATATTTATCTGGCAATGTAAGGCAGAAACTTGAATTGGCAAAAAGAACGGCGAAACTTTATCCCGAGGACTATAACATAAATGTTGAGATGCTTGAAAAGGTTCAGCCGCAGGATTTGTCTGCGAGTGAAATATCGGTTCGTTTGGGAGCTACATGGCTTCCGCCCGATGATGTTCAGAACTTTATATTTGAGCTGCTGCAAACACCGCGTTATGCTCAATGGAATATCAAGGTTCATTATTCGGAATATACTGCCGAGTGGAATATCGAAAACAAGAATTATGATAAATCCAATGTTATGGCGAACAGCACATACGGAACAGAAAGAGTAAATGCTTACAAGATTATCGAGGAAACTCTTAACCTAAAAGACGTTCGTATTTTTGATTATGTTGAAGATGTAAACGGGAACAAGAAGCCTGTTCTTAACAAAAAAGAAACTGCAATCGCTCAGGGTAAGCAGGAGATGATAAAGCAGGCTTTTCAGGATTGGATATGGAAAGATCCCGAACGCAGGGAACGCCTTGTCAGAAAGTATAACGACTTGTTCAATTCTATGAGGGCGAGAGAGTATGACGGCAGTCATATTACTTTCAGCGGAATGAACCCCGAAATATCTTTGCGGCTGCATCAGATAAATGCCGTTGCACGAATTATGTACGGCGGAAACTCTCTTCTTGCACACGTTGTTGGCGCAGGCAAGACCTTCGAAATTGTTGCGGCAGCGCAGGAGAGTAAAAGGCTCGGTCTTTGCAGTAAATCTCTGATTGTTGTTCCGAATCATCTTACGGAGCAATGGGCTTCCGAGTATTTACAGCTTTATCCGTCAGCTAATATTCTTGTTGCCACGAAGAAAGATTTTGAAACCAAGAACCGAAAAAAGTTCTGTGCAAGAATTGCAACAGGGGACTATGACGCAGTAATTATCGGACATTCACAGTTTGAAAAAATACCTGTCAGCATCGAACGACAGCAATATATGCTGCAAAAACAGATTGATGAAATAACCGATGGAATAACTCAGGTCAAAGCTAACCGCGGAGAAAGATTTACGATAAAACAGCTTGAAAAAACTAAAAAATCCTTGCAGGTCAAACTCGATAAACTCAATGACCAAAGCAGAAAAGATGATGTTGTAACCTTTGAAGAATTGGGTGTTGACAGGCTTTTTGTGGACGAGGCGCACAATTTTAAGAACCTCTTTTTATATACAAAAATGAGAAATGTCGGAGGTATAGCTCAGACGGAAGCGCAGAAGTCATCGGACTTATTTATGAAGTGTCGGTATCTTGATGAGGTTACAGGAAGCAAGGGCGTTATCTTTGCCACAGGCACTCCAGTATCCAATTCAATGGTTGAACTTTACACTATGCAAAGGTATTTGCAATACGAAACTTTGGCGGAAAGGAACCTACAGCATTTTGATGCGTGGGCGTCTACTTTCGGAGAAACCGTTACGGCAATTGAGCTTGCGCCGGAGGGCACGGGATACAGATCAAAAACACGGTTTGCGAAGTTCTATAACCTGCCTGAGTTATTGATGATGTTTCGTCAGGTTGCGGATATTCAAACTGCGGATATGTTAAATCTGCCCGTACCGAAAGCAGTTTATCATAATATTGCTGTAAAGCCGACCGATATTCAAAAGGAACTTGTTGCTTCATTGTCCGAAAGGGCGGAGAAGGTAAGGAAAAAGATGGTTGATTCAAGTGTTGACAATATGCTTCTGATTACCAACGACGGCAGAAAATTGGCACTTGATCAAAGACTTACAAATGAAATGCTGCCCGACGATCCGAACAGCAAGGTGTCTGCTTGTGCAAACAATGTTTATGAGATATGGGAGAAAACTTCAGAGCAAAGGTCTACTCAGTTAATCTTTTGCGATCTCTCAACTCCTCATAATGACGGCAGGTTTAATGTCTACGACGATATTCGTAAAAAGCTGATATCTAAGGGCATGCCGGAGAATGAGATAGCATTTATTCACGATGCGGACAGTGAGGCGAAGAAGAAAGAATTGTTTTCAAAAGTCCGCACGGGAAAGGTTCGTGTTCTGGTCGGCAGCACTGCAAAGATGGGTGCCGGTACGAATGTACAGCAGAAATTGATTGCAATTCATCACACCGATTGTCCTTGGCGGCCCGCTGATCTCCAACAGCGTGAGGGAAGAATTATACGGCAAGGCAATGAAAATCCCGAAGTTAATGTATACAGTTATGTCACCGAAGAAACTTTTGACGCCTATTTATATCAGCTTGTAGAGAACAAGCAGAAGTTTATCGGTCAGATTATGACTTCAAAATCGCCTGTGCGTTCAGCGGAAGATGTTGACGAGCAGGCGCTTTCTTATGCCGAGATTAAAGCTCTTGCAACAGGTAATCCGTATATAAAAGAGAAAATGGATTTGGATGTTGCGGTGTCAAAACTCAAGCTGTTAATGCAGAACCATTTGAGTCAGAAGTATGCTCTTGAGGATAAGATTATAAAGTTCTATCCGCAGGAGATAAAACGCTTTGAAGAACGAATTGATGGATATAATTCTGATATTGAAAGAGTGAAAAACAACACAGTTCTCAATGATGACGGATTCTCAGCGATGATTGTTGAAGATGTATCTTATTCCGAAAAGAAGGCTGCCGGAACAGCGATACTTGCCGCTTGTAAGGCTATGACCTCGCCCGAACCGAAAGAGATTGGATCATATCGAGGCTTTAAATTGGAACTGTCATTTGAAACTTTTGAAAAGCAATATGTATTAACTCTTGTAGGTTCACTGCGTCATTCTGTTCCGCTCGGCGCAGATATTTTCGGAAATATATCCCGTATTGATAATATGATCTCATCTTTGCCGGATAAAATGGCAGGCTGTAAAGAACGACTTGCCGATACGAAAAATCAGCTTGAAAATGCAAAGACGGAAGTCGAACGACCGTTCCCACAGGAGGAAGAACTCTCAAAAAAGAATGAACGTTTAGCCGAACTCAACGCTTTGCTTGATATGAACCATACAGAAAATGAGATTGCTGATGGGGAAGTGAGAGAATATAACACAACTCCAAATGGAAAGAGTTTAGAACGATAATTAATTTGCAAAAACTTATTCAATAAAAATGCCTTCAAATAGTATAGAAAAATGTGTATATATATGATATAATCTAGCTGCTTAATGTCACAAAAAGTTAAAAACGTTGCAGATAGGTATTTGTTTGATTTTGTGTATGTATGACGTTTATAAAGGTATGGTAGGTGAATGTTAATGAGATATAGTAAACTGTCCGACCATTTATTTAAAAAAGGTAAATTTATAACCCCAATGAATTCATTTCCTTTAATGCAAGAGCTTAATGATGAAAAATCCTGGTCCTATGGTCGTTTGCCTGAATATCTTTGGATCGGTCTTGTTTTGAAATACTATGGACGAAAAGAAGGACTGCTGATGATACATGATATTATTAGTGTATTGCATACCTTGGCTCCAGATCTATATACTGCAAGGATGTCTCAAATATTAAAGTTGGATATAAACATTCAGAAAAAATTTTATAAACATATTGTTGATATTGGAGCACAAAAAGCACTTTCACCATTAACAATTATATTAACATCGAGTCAATTTCCAATTTTTGCTGAGTATTTTTATGTTCCGGGAAAAAGTATTGATAATAGATGTGAAGTAATAATTAAGACTATGAGCGATATAATGGACAACCAGTCCAATGAAGCAACAGACATAAGGTTTGTGGCATTCTATTTTTACCAGCTATCCGGTAAAATTTGCATTCATAAAGAACAAGCTGCTTTGTTGATGGCTTATCCAATATATAATCATACTGATGAGATTATGTTATTGGCTCGACCAACAGTTCGTTCATTAGAATTAATGGTTTTGACATTTGAGAAGACTGATCCTGGTTACTTGAAACATTTTTGGAGGTGTGTAAGTGAAATGACAGAATGTAGTGCTTTTGCTATTGATTTTCCCAAAGAAGAGCGTTCCATTACAAAATATATGGAAAATTTGTATGATATATTCTCTTATCTCTCAGAATTATTTGTTTCATCAAATCCACTTGATGAGAAAATGAATGTTTTACTTGGAATAGCGACATATTCATATAAACGTTTTTTGGAAATATACAACTGTCAAATGTTTAATTCTATTTCTGGTAGAGGATGTGTAAGAGCCTTGATAGAAGATTATATTATGATGAAATATCTTGTTAAAAATGAGTCTTCTCACAATAACATTTGGCATGAATATCAGTTGTACGGAATTGGTGCATATAAATTGGTTTTAGCCAGATATAGAGAGAGTAATCAAAAAAAATCTCCCTTTGATGCAAAATATATTGAAGCATTGGTTAATGAATTTAAGTATGAAGAGTTCATAGATATGGATACTAAATATTTTGATAATCAAAACATTAGACTTAAAGCTGAAAGTGTCGGAGAAAAGGATCTTTGGGCATTATACTATGATTATTATTCTTCTTTTGAACATGGTTTGTGGGGAGCTATTCGAGAATCTTCGTTGTTAAAATGTAATAATCCAACGCACCAATTTCATTGTATTCCAGATATTGATGACAAGTCGCGATTAAAAACTGTTTTGCCAGATTGCGTTATGGTGATGAATAAAACCATATCACTTCTAAATGAGATTTATGGTATTCCTGAAAAAATATTTGACGAGGTAATTAATTTTGAAATCAAATCTGTTGTTGAATAAAATTTGTTTAATTCAAAATGAATATAAAAGTTTACTCGCATTATTATTGCCTAAGCTTAAAAATTCTTATGCACCCGAGGTGTTAGATGAAATTAATCTGTTTTGGTTTCGTCATATGGGAGAAATACAGTTATATTTAAAAAATTGGTTTTCAGGGGAAAATAGCTATGTCTTTACAGCTGATACGCATATGGGTTATGATGACAATGAACATCTACCTTTTTTGTTAATGGGAGACAAACTTGTTTTTGATGATCCATTGAGTAAATATTCAGAGATACAAAGAGAAATGCCAAAAGGTAAGACTTCCGAATACTTATACCAACAAATTCGAATAACGGCAGAGGATAACTTAAAACTGTTAGAAAATGTTTCAGAAAGAATTCTTATATTGCCACTGAGTATTTCCAACCAAACAAGTTCATTTGAATATTTATATGAACTTGGAGAGCATGTTTTTATCAATCTATTTAAAGATATTAATGATTTAAGTGACTATTTTAATAAGTGTAGCAGTATTGATGATATCATACAATATGCTCATAATAATATCGAAAAACTGATAGTATTTTCAGAAAATGACGATACAACGTTGCCTTTTAAAGATAGATTTAGAGCCGCAGTGGCGGAAATGCAATATATGGTAGATCCCAACAAAACGGATTCAGAGAATTTTATTATAATTGTATTCGGTTATATACAACAAGCAATAAGTGTTATTGTATCATGTGTAGAGCTTGGATGTTTCCCTTATATTAGAAACTCCGTTTCTTTAAATTATATTTTATTGTTGTCAGAAAGTATGTTAGATATAAAACAGATCAATATGCTTCGATTTAAGGCGAGCGTTGCCTTTGCTGTTTATCAGCTATTTGATTATGAGAGATTTTCAGCAATTCGTTTAGACGAATTTCTGAAGAAAAGCCAAAAATATAAATTTAGCACAAAGTTATTTGAAACTTTAAAAAAGCATGATGTTACTGAAAGTAATTTTACGAGTGATACAATTATACAGGTAGTTGGTAATGAATTGAGTAAATTCTATAATATGCTGATTGAAAAGGTAGATAGTGACGAAAATGAAATTATTAAAAATGAAATTGATATTTAAGTTCTGAAAAACTAATGGGAATTTAATATATGAGTATTTGTTATATTGAGGACTATATTGAAATGTGAGTATGACATATACGGACAAAAAGAATATGAAATTATATGTTCTTACTTTGTGCTATAAAGGAGATTTGTTGTGTCTGTTGATTTTAAAGAGAAGAGAATTGAGTATTTAAATAGCTGGCCAAAAGTTGATCCTTTTGAAATTGAAAAGAAATATTATGATCGGGTCAATACTATAAAGTTTGAGTGTGGAACCATTTTTGTTCCTTTTAAACTTAAAAAAAACAACAGTATTCCATATAATAAGACGATTTCATTTATAATAGAAGCGCTTGAACAATTAGAAAGAAGCCCAAACCTTTCCTATGAATTTATCTTTAAAGCATACGATTGTTTGTTGAAGTTATATCATACGTCAATATGTCAAATAACAGATAAAAATAAAATGCTTTGTGACAATGAATGGAAAAATATTTTGGATACAGAATTGAACTTAAGGAGAGCGTTTGAAAGTCTCATAGCGGTTATTCCAGTTAAAGCATGTCAATATCTTTACATTCGCTTAAGTGATTTTACTGGAGAAAATAAAGCATATCAGAGGGTTGCTACTGATATAAGCGGGAGATTAACATTTAATTCAACAAAGCGAAAAAATATTGTTGACGATATCAAAGCTAAATATGGGGTAGATTATTCTAATTATGGTGAATCAATAAGAAAGGCAAGTTTATTATATCGATATATATTAAAAAACGATTCGGTTTCCATTAATATAAACACTTATAGCATTACTATGGAAGACAAATTGCATATTTTAGTTTCAGGATTCCTTTATACTCTTCGTAATGAAATTATGCATGGTTCCAGTATATCAATCACAAAAAGCAGTAAAACAACTTTAGGCACTTATGCAATTGATTATTTTGCATATCTATTATTATATTATTTGCTAATTATTTTAATAATAAATTATTTTTCGTCAGATTATCCCGATAATGTATATGATGAGCTTGCTGAAAACATAAAAGGAAATATTAGCTTATACAAACAACTTTTCGGAAAAGAAATAGAAAAATAAATATTTATAAAAACATATAGTTGTATGACGACAGTTCACAAGTTGACTGTCGTTTTTCTTTTTGAAAAAACCAATTTGAAATAGATGACAAAATAAGTAGTAAGCAAAACTATATGTTAATAAAGATTTTGATAAAATGGAGGTGAAAATGTATGAATAAATACGAAGTTACAATCACAGAAACGCTGGAAAGAAAGATTGAAGTTGAAGCAGAAAGTGTCGAAGAAGCACAGCGTAGGGTAAAAGAAGGTTGGGAGAACAGCGATTACATTCTTTTACCTGATGACTTTTCCGACGTTAATTTCTCAACGAAAGAGATCGGCAATCAAAAGATAAAAGTTGTTTTACTTGAACCCGGTAAGATTGCAAGAACGGCAGAAATCGGAACTTCACTTAAGGATTTACAGGAGATAGTCGACGGATATATTGAGACCGCTCATTTTTTTGATGAACCTGTTTGTTTAGTCTGTAATGAGGAAGGAAAGGTTCGGGAACTGCCTATTAACAGAGGCATATACGACAAAAACAAGAAACTGATTGATGTTATTGTCGGAACAGCTTTTATCTGTGACTGCTCCGGCGAAGAATTCGGAAGCTTATCCGATGAACAGATTAAGAAGTACACTAAAGAACTTATGTACCCGGAAAAATTCTATTTTAACGGCAATGAAATTGTAGGAAAAAAGTTTAACCCTAATAACAGAGAACATGAAAGGTGATGTTTAAAATGAAAAAATTTAAGGTTGTGGTACTTCATACAATCGTGTATGAAGTTGATGTTAACGCTGATTCAAAAGAGGAAGCGGAGAACAAGGTTAAGGATATTGACGTGAACACAAACATACTTGATCAGACGGACAATTTTGATTTCCTTGCGGCATATCAGGCTTATGAATGTGATGACGATGAGGGAATTATGGACGACGAGGACGACTTTGACGAGAAAGAATGTCAGCCAGACTGATCGAATTAAGGCGCCAATGCCGTTGGCATTAGTCTTAGCAAGCACTGAATTTGTATCCACACAAATTCGCTTGTTAGGGGAAAGCCCCTAATACCCCAAGAAAGAATCGAGGAATATGAGATGAGAAAAAGAAATATTGACATTCATTTATTCCTTAATGAAGAAGAATTCTATTTGCTCAATGAATTGTCTGTTAAAACGAATTTATCAAAATCTCAGGTTTTAAGATTTCTGTTAAGCACATCAAATCTTATCGAAGCTCCTCCGATAGAATACAAAGTGTTAATTAGGGAATTGAGAGCAATCGGCAACAACATAAATCAGCTGATCGTTATTGCAAGAAGCAACGGGATTTTGAATGTTTCGGAGCTCAAAAAGCATTTAGATGAGCTTGATCTTATTGAAGATAAAATGCACGAAGCGTTCGATTTCAGGAAATAAGAATGGCAATAGTATTTATTAAAGATATTAAAAGCCGTCTTGACAGAACCATTGCATATATTGACAACAAACAAAAGATAAAGAACGAAAACTACGAAGAAGCATTTTTAGACTTGCATAATGCACTTGATTATACGGCAGACGATCTGAAAACAGAGCAAAAATTTTTCGTTGACGGTATAAATTGCAGAGCTGAAAACGCATACAAGAAGATGTCGGAAACGAAAAGAGAGTATGATAAAACAGGCGGTATATTGGGCTTTCATATAATCCAATCGTTTTCACCGGGAGAGGGTACTCCGCAAATGATACACGAACTCGGAATGGAGTTTGCACGTCGAGTGTTCGGCGAAAGATTTGAAGTTGTGGTAGCAACACACCTTAATACCGATTGTCTCCATAATCATATCGTGCTTAACTCCGTTTCTTTTATGGACGGGAAGAAATACTATGATACAAAAGAAAGCTATGCAAAATTAAGAGAGATCTCCGACGATCTGTGCCGTGAATACGGTCTGTCCGTAATTGAAAATCCAAAAGAACGAAGTCATAAAAGTTACGATCTATACCAAGCAGAGAAGAACGGAGAATGGACGAAAGACTCAATTATTCGTCGTGATATTGATGAGTGCATTTTGAAAACGACCAGCCCGAAAGCGTTTTACAAAGAAATGAACAAACTCGGATACGGGTTCAACTTTAACCGTAAATATCCGATTATCACACACCCGAATTTTGAAAGACCGAGAAGAATGAAAACGCTCGGAGAATATTATACACCCGAAAGAATTGAAGAACGGATTTTATCAAAGTGGCAAAAATATGATATTGAAATTCCTCAGCAAGACAATCTTGTTGAGGAATTTTTTAAACCGCTGTCCCGACCGACATATAAACAGGTGTATGTTTCTTTTGTTACCGTTGTTAAGTATGTCAAGAAAAATCCCAATACAAACAGGGGGCTTGATAAGTTCCTGATTGGTGAAATGCGAAAACTCGATAAGCTCATTGAACAGCAAAACCTATTATGCGATAACGATATTGAAACACCGGAGCAGCTTGCAGATTACAAATTGTCCTGTAATAACGAACTCTCGGAATGTGACGAAGCGAGAAAACGGCTTCGGAATATGTTGAGAGTTGCAATCAGAAAAGGTGACGAAAAGGAAATCCAAGAAATACAAGAGTCAATTTCCGATTTAACAGAGCGAATGAAAATCCTGAGGAAGCAAATCCATATTTGCAGACGAATAGAAGATAACGAACCTAAAATTGAAGATAAGATTAACGAGATTATGAATGATAAAGAAAGAAAGGAGATGACGACAGATGAACGCTTCAGGCGACGCAGCAGAACAGATGGTCAGGATGTCACTTCAGGGCGTTGAGGTTGCCGGTAAATTGTCTATGGACGGTGCCGAAAGACTTGTTAAACTGATATTGTCTGCACTCAAAGATACAAAACGCACAAATGGCAGAGCCTCACTTAATACAATGCTTAAATCAAGACAACCCATAAAAGTTTTTGAAATCAAGGATAAAGAACTTAAAAAGTTTTGTCAGGAAGCAAAGAAATACGGCGTTATGTATCATGTGCTTAAAGACAGAGACAAGAATGACGGTAAGTGCGATATTATGGTTCGTGCCGACGATTCATCAAAGGTGAACAGAATATTTCAGCGGTTTAATCTCGGCGTCAATAATAAAGCTACTATCAGAGCTGATATTGAAAAGTCAAAACAGGATAAAGAAAAACAGTATCCTACCAAGAGTGCGGAAGATAGGTTCTTAGATGAACTTTTCAAGAAACCGCAGCAGGTCGAAAAGGGATATATAGAAAACCCTTCTGTGGCAAAGACGGAAAGATCCCGTCCGTCAGAGCATACCTCCGGAGTCAACGATTACCGACGCCGTACAAGGGATGAAAACTCTTCAAGACCTTCGGTTAAGAAACAGATCGAAGAGCTTAAAGAAGAAAAGAGAAAGACATCGAAGTCAAAGAAAACGATGCAGAAATCAAAATCAAAAACGAAAGGAGCAAAGACAAATGACAGAACTCAATAACTTGTTCGATAACGAAAATACGCAAACCGGAAATGAGTTTTCAAAAGAAGAATGGATAAAGCAGAAAATCGAAAGCCGTGAAGAGGCATGTGTAATGCTTGAAATCGCAACCGAGGAATTGGATACTCCCGATTCTGTTATGGCATATTTGGATATCCAGAGCAGATTTGACAGATACTCGGTAAGCAATTCGCTTCTTATTGCATATCAGAATCCCGATGCAACAAGAATTTGCGATTCAAAGACGTGGCAGAAAAACAATGTACGAATTAACAAGGGAGAAAAGGGAATTGTTATTCTTGAACCCGGGAAACCGTACAAAAGAGATGACGGCAGAACAATAACACCTTACAACGCAAAAAAGGTGTTTGATATCTCACAGACCAATGCGGCGCAGAGAACACCGAGAACCAAAATGCCTGATGCTCGTGTTGTTATAAAGGCTCTTATCAGAACCTCTCCCGTTCCTGTTGAAATCAGTTCTCAGCTTCCGAAAGAAACAAAAGCGATTTATCAGCCAGGTGCGAAGAAGATATTTATTAAGCAGGGGTTGGACGGTGATGAAATCTTTCGTGCTCTTTCAAAGGAGATTGCTTTTGCAAAACTCGATAACGGCAGCTTTAACCGTAATAACCTTGAATTTACCGCACAAGCTGTTTCATATATTGCAACATCGAGAGTGGGTTATATGCCCGAACCGATTACCGCTGCAAGTGACAGATTTCTTTCACTTGAAGTTAAAGACAAAAGAGCCGAGCTTGCGGTCATCCGTGAAAACGCAAACTCAATTTCGCACACAATAAGTAAAGCGCTTGAATCTATGAATAAGGAACACACAGAAAGATAAGGCGGTGAACTTGTGGGTGAAAAAAGAGTTTTAACCGTTGATGATTTTGAACATAACCTTATGCTGAACGGTATTAACGAATACCGTAATATGCTGCTTGAACAGGAATTGCCGACAGACGATGTTGACGATTTGCTCTTAAAGGTTCTTGACGCACCTCTTCAAAAAAGAAGGAGGTTTGAACGTGAGGACAGATAAGCTGTCGAAAACAAATGTCATACTGTATGCCTGCGGCTTAATTCCTGTAATATGGTGTGCACTGCTTATCGCTCCGTATCTTGGCGGCGGATTGGTCGAAATAATCAGAAATTTGTCGGTTGCTTTCGGCAATCCTTTTAATATTTCCGTTTGTGAGGACAGCCTAAAAACTGTCCTCATTTTTGTTATGGGATATATTCTCGGTATCGGTATTTATCTTTCAAGCGAAAAGAACTATCGACGACGGGAAGAACACGGCTCGGCAAAATGGGGTAAGGCGGAAACAATTAAGAAGAAGTATATGGATGCCGATAAAAGTGAAAACAAAATCCTTACTCAAAATACCGCAATCGGCATTGACGGAAGAAAGCACAGACGAAATCTAAATGTCTTAGTCTGCGGCGGTTCGGGAGCAGGTAAAACAAGGTTTTATGCAAAGCCGAATATTATGCAGGCGAACACATCGTTTATTGTTCTTGATCCCAAGGGTGAGCTTCTCCGTGATACGGGAAATATGTTAAAAGATAAAGGCTATGATATCAAGGTTCTTGATTTGATTGATATGGAAAAGAGCGACTGCTATAACCCTTTTGTGTATATTCATAACGATAACGATATTCAAAGACTTGTTACAAACCTCTTTAAGAACACAACACCGAAAGGAAGTCAGAGCACAGACCCGTTCTGGGATCAGGCGACAAGTATGCTGTTGAAAGCGCTTATTTCATTTCTTCATTATGAAGCTCCGCCGGAGGAACAAAACTTCTCGATGGTTCTTGAACTTATTCGAGCCGGAGATATCCCCGAAGAACAGACAGACTTTGAGATAACCAGTCCGCTTGACGATATATTTGCACGTCTTGAAGCACAGAAACCCGATCATATTGCTCTTAAGTATTACCGTTCATATCACAGCGGTACAGCGAAAACATTGAAGTCAATTCAGATTGCATTGCTTGCAAGACTTGAGAAATTTAATCTTGACTCATTCGCAAATATGACTTGCGCAGACGAATTGGAACTTGATCAAATAGGCGAAAGAAAGACAGCGGTATTTGCTCTTATTCCCGAAAACGATACAAGTTTTAATTTTATCGTCGGAATGTTATACACTCAGCTTTTTCAACAGCTGTATTATCAAGCCGATTATGTTCACGGAGGCAGACTTGATTGTCATGTCCATTTCATAATGGACGAGTTTGCAAACATAGCGCTCCCCGATGATTTTGATAAATTGCTTTCAACTATGCGTTCCCGTGAAATATCGGTATCAATTATTATTCAGAATATGGCTCAGCTTAAAGCACTCTTTGAAAAGCAGTGGGAATCTATTGTTGGCAACTGCGATGAATTTCTTTATCTCGGAGGTAATGAGCAATCAACGCATAAGTATGTGTCGGAATTGATGGGCAAAGAAACCATAGATACAAACACTTATGGACAGTCCAAAGGCAGAAACGGAAGCTATTCCACAAATTATCAGACCGCAGGCAGAGATCTGCTGACTCCCGATGAAGTGCGAATGCTCGACAACAAGTATGCACTTCTTTTCATTCGCGGTGAAAGACCTGTTAAAGATCTGAAATATGATATTTTAAAGCACCCGAATGTAAAGTACACAACCGACGGTTCGGGAGAAGCGTATGTTCACGGATTCAATGATTACTCGATACTTGAAATGAACTGTTTTGATTTTGATGAAATTGAAACAGATGAATTGGAAAACGTAAATTACGTTATTTATTCAAACGAAGAAATCGAAAAAATATTATTGAAATTGGAGGAAGAAAAGTGAAAAAAGTTAATAATTCTAAACATTTGAAAGGCAAGGTCAGGAAAGGCTTTAAAGCCTATGTTTATGCTGTTCTCTGTATCACAATGCTTGTGATTTTTAGCGTTACGGCTTTTGCGGCAGGTGATCCTGTCGGTGTTGTAAACAATCTTTCAACATTCATCTTCGGACTTATCAGAGCCGTCGGTCTTATACTGCTCGGCTTCGGTATTGTTCAGGTCGGACTTTCTTTGAAGTCGCACGATCCATCACAGAGAGCTAACGGATTTCTTACCGTTGCCGGCGGTATTGTTATTACCTTTGCAAAGGAAATTCTTGATTTGATTGTCAACTGATTACTGATGATTACGGTCGGCAGGCAAATTAACCTTGCCGATCGTATTAACTTTAAGGGAGGTCTTTAATGGAAGAATCAAGTAATTGGGTAGTGCAAAATCTCCAGAATGCACTTGCCACTTGGAACAATAAATTAAGTGAAATATGGCTTCTCATCACTCAATCACCCGAAGAGTTCAAGGACGGTACAATATGGACTGTGATAACCAACATTCACGGAGCACTTCAGGCAATAGGATATTCGCTTCTGGTTTTATTCTTTGTTGTCGGAGTTATGAAAACCTGCGGCAGCTTTGCGGAAATCAAAAGACCCGAAATAGCTTTAAAGATGTTTATTCGTTTTGTGCTTGCAAAAGCCTCTATTGACTACGGACTTGAACTGATGACATCACTTTTTGAAATCGTGCAGGGCATCGTTTCAAAAATTATGGAGACATCGGGATTGTCAAGTACAACCGAAACCGTTTTACCGGAGTCAATCATAAAGGCGATTGAGGAAAGCGGATTTTGGGAAAGCGTACCGTTATGGGCAGTGACCCTCATAGGCAGCTTATTTATTACCGTTTTATCGTTCATTATGATTATGACAGTATATGGACGATTTTTTAAAATATATTTATATACTGCTATTGCTCCGGTGCCGTTATCGTCATTTGCAGGAGAGCCGTCGTCCTCCGTAGGAAAGAGTTTTGTTAAATCCTATGCGGCGGTATGCTTAGAGGGCGCAATTATTGTGCTCGGTTGTATAATCTTCTCGGTGTTTGCCGCTTCTCCGCCTGTTGTTGACGAATCGGCTGCCGCCGTTAATCAGGTGTGGAGCTATGTAGGTGAATTGATATTCAATATGATCGTACTTGTCGGCACGGTAAAAATGAGTGACAGAGTTGTCAAAGAAATGATGGGACTGTAAAAAACACTTTACAAATTGCGATTTTGTGGTATAATTGCAGTATAAAATTTGCGATTATGCATATATTTTGAATAATAAAATTTGTGATTTTGAGGTGAGCGCATGTTTAAAAGGAAAATATATGATAAACTGTTGGAATGGAAAAGAGAATCAGACGGTAAAACGGCTCTGCTTATTGAAGGAGCAAGACGAATCGGCAAATCAACAGTTGCTGAGGAATTCGGAAAGAATGAATATGAAACATATATACTTGTGGATTTTTCAACCGCATCAAAAAACGTAAAAGAATTGTTTGATGATGTTTCCGACCTTGATTATATTTTTCTTCAATTGCAGCTTCAATATAAAATAGATTTAATTGAGAGGAAATCACTTATTATATTTGATGAAGTACAGCTTTGCCCTAAAGCTCGTCAGGCAATTAAATCGCTTGTAAAAGATCATAGGTACGACTATATAGAAACAGGCTCGCTCATATCCATAAAAAAGAATGTTAAAGATATTCTGATACCAAGTGAAGAGCGAAAGATATCTATGTATCCTATGGATTACGAGGAGTTCCGTTGGGCTGTAGGCGACACAACAACAGTACCTCTTATGAGAAAATGCTTTGAGAGCAACAAAGCTGTAGGAGAACAGCTTAACAGAAAGCTTATGCGTGATTTTAGACTGTATATGTTGGTTGGAGGAATGCCGCAGGCGGTTAGCGAATATATAGAAACAAATAATTTCAGAAAAGTAGATGCAGTAAAAAGAGACATTTTAAATCTTTACGCTGATGATTTTATGAAGATTGATCCTACAGGTAAAGCATCAATGCTCTTTGATGCAATTCCCGCACAGCTTAATAAAAATGCCGCAAGATATCAGGTGTCAAGCGTTTTGTCAGACGAAAGAGCAGACGGGCTTCTTGAACTTATTGCCGAAATGAAGGATTCAAAAACCGTTCTTGTGTCATACCACGCAAACGACCCGAATGTAGGGTTATCTAACAACAAAGATCTTGCCAAATTCAAACTGTTTATTTGCGATACAGGGCTTTTCACAACGCTTATGTTTAAAGACAGTGATTTTACCGAAAACACTATCTATGAAAGACTTTTGGGTAATAATTTGGGTGCAAATCTCGGTTACTTGTATGAAAATATTGTTGCTCAGATTTTGACGGCAAACGGAAATGAATTATTTTATCACACAATAAAAAATGAAGCTTCAAGGCACAGCTATGAGGTAGACTTTTTGATAACCCGAAAAAACAAAATCTGTCCTATTGAAGTTAAATCGTCAACCTACAGAACGCATAAATCAATAGATGCTTTCTGCGAAAAGTATTCTTCAAGAATTCTGAATAAATACCTAATTTATACTAAGGATTTCAGCAAAGACAAGGATATATTCTGTTTGCCGGTTTATTATACTCAGTTTATTTAAATATCTAAACATCAATTTTTTTGAGCATCACTTCGGTGATGCTTTTTCTTTTAGATCGGAGGAATGTTATTGGAAGTAAAAATTAACAGAGAAATACGGGATTACAGCGAAGCGGTATATTTCGGGCTTAATCTTCGTCAGTTTGTATTTTCGGTACTTGCTTGCGGCGTTGCGGTAGGTTTGTACTTTCTTTTAAAACCGTTTTTTGGCATAGAAACACTCAGTTGGGTTTGCATTGTCGGTGCGGCACCGTTTGCAGCTCTTGGATTTTTTAAATACCACGGTATGACGGCAGAGAAAGTTTTGTTTGCTTATATTAAGAGCGAAGTTCTGATGCCGAAGGAGCTAAAGTTTGTTTCGACGAACTATTATGACAGTATGGAAAGGGAAGATGAATTTGTTCAATCTCATAGGAATGATAAAAAAGAAAAGCGGACTCGATGAAATATTCGGTGACGGAATGAGCGTCCCGAGATCTGTTCAGGATGTTATAAAAATTGATGCAGTATATTCGGATGGTATATTTATGACAGGAAAGGACAGATATTCTAAAACATTAAAATTTACCGATATAAATTATGCAGTATCAAGCAAAGAGGATAAAGAGTCGCATTTTCTTAAATACAGTGAAATACTTAACTCACTTGAAAATGGTATTTCAAGTCAGATCACGATAATAAACAGAAAACTTAAACACAATGAATTAAAAGAAATTGCATTGCTGGAAAAAGCCAATGACAATAAGGATAAATACCGTAAAGAAATCAATGATATGCTTACAATGTTGGCAAACGGAGCAAATGCAATCGTGCAGGATAAATATGTAACGCTGACCATTCAGAAGAAAAGTATAAATGAAGCGAGAAGTCATTTTAACCGTGTGGGTGCAGATTTGATTGCACACTTTTCAAGACTTGGTTCAAAATGCACCGAACTTGATTTAACAGAAAGACTTCGTATTATACACGATTTTTGCAGACCCGAAGAAGCTGCAGATTATCATTTCGATTTAAGGGATACTATGAGAAAAAGTCAGAGCTTTAAGGACTACATTTCACCGGACGGGTTTGAGTTTAAATCCGATTATTTTAAAATCGGCAACAGATTTGGGAGAGTTCTTTTTATCCGTGACTATCCGTCGTTTGTAAAGGACAGAGTAGTGTGGGATCTTACCGATACAAGCAAAAATATGATATTCAATTATGATATCGTACCTGTTTCGATCGAAGAAGCCCAAAAGTTTGGAGAAAAACAGGCGTTAGGGGTAGAGACCAATATAGCGAATTATCAAAGAAAACAAAATTCAAACAACAACTACACTTCAGTTATTCCCTATGATATGGAACAGCAGAGAAAGGAAGTGAGAGAGTTTCTTGATGACCTGACAACTCGTGATCAAAAGATGTTCAAGGTCATAATCACCGTTATGCACACAGCCGATACACTTGAACAGCTTAACAGCGATACAGAAGCAATACAGGCAATGGGCAGAAATCATATGTGTCAGATAGGTATCTTAAAATATCAACAGCTCGAGGGATTTAATGCTACACTTCCAATAGGAATAAATAAAATTGAAGCAAGGCGTACTCTTACAACAGAGAGCCTTGCTGTTTTTATGCCGTTTAAAGTTCAGGAAATCCAACATGACGGAGGCGTATTTCAGGGCGTCAATGTTATATCGAAAAATATGATTATTGTAAACCGAAAGTTTCTGCTCAACGGTAATTGCTTTATTCTCGGTGTATCCGGTTCGGGCAAATCATTTACCGCAAAGGAAGAAATGGTAAATCTTCTTCTTTCTACGGATGCAGATGTTATGATTATTGACCCGGAAAGAGAATACTCTGCTCTTGTTGAAGCAATGGACGGACAGGTCATTGAGCTTTCTGCAAAAAGTAAAAATCATATCAACTGCCTTGATATAAACAAAGAATATGCCGACGGAGCAAGTCCCATTGCATTTAAAGCTGAATTTGTATTATCGTTGTTTGAACAGGTTATCGGCAAAGGCGGAGTTAATGCAATTCAAAAATCCATTGTTGACCGGTGCCTTGCGAATGTATATAAAAACTATATCAAAAGGGGATATACGGGTAAGGTTCCGACACTTGTTGATTTATGTAACGATCTTAAACAACAACCTGAAGCGGAGGCACTTGAACTCGCGACCGCAATGGAATTATTTGCTTCGGGTTCACACAGCACCTTTGCACAGAAAACCAATGTCAATGTTGAGAATAGACTTATATGCTACGACATCCTTGAACTTGGCAGTCAACTTATGCCTATCGGTATGCTTGTAGTTCTTGACAATATTCTTAACCGTATCACAAAGAACAGAGCAGAGGGTAGAGAAACATATATTTTCATTGATGAAATATATCTTCTTTTTCAACACGAATACTCTGCAAATTTCCTTTTTACGCTTTGGAAACGAGTACGAAAATACGGTGCACACTGCACGGGTATTACTCAAAACGTTGATGATCTTTTGCAAAGTCATACGGCACGAACAATGCTTGCCAACTCTGAATTTATCATAATGCTCAATCAGGGCGGTACTGATAGAGAAGACCTTGCTAATCTTTTGCAGATTAGTGAAACTCAGATGACACATATTACAAATGTTGAAGTCGGTCACGGTCTTGTTAAAGTCGGTTCGGCACTTGTTCCCTTTGAAAGAAAGTTTCCTAAAGATACCGAACTATATAGACTTATGTCTACCAAGGTGAGTGAGTTCAAATAGTATATGTTCTATTGGATAAATAATGAAAAATTATTATTTCACATTATATTTTTTACTCTTAAAATATTCTTGATTGTTCTTGGAAAGTTTAGGTAGATATCCAGCAGATATCAAAAATGGATCTTTTACTTCATTAAAAATATAATCTATCGTTTCCTTGCAATCAGCTTTCATAATTTTAATTGTTTTTTGCCATGAAGAGGCTATTTGTTGTTTTACAGGAGTGCCACTACAGTAAGAACCTGTAGTATCATAATTACCTTCAACAATAGCAATATTTGGACCATATTTCAAGCAATCATAAATTATGTTTAATGGTACGCAGTAGAGATTATCTTGACCATTAGATGATCTGGTTGTTTCGCCTGGGTAATAACTGTGATGATCCCCTTCTTTAAATTCCTCTTGTCTATTGATAAAATCTTCTTTGGATGTTGCGATTTGTTCATCGCGAATACATTTTGCAAAAATCATAGTAATTACTCCTTTTGAAAAATTTTTTATATTATAGCAATATTTTTTTGTTTTGTAAATTATAATTGGAGGTTCAAATGAAGAATAAAATAAGAAATCGTCAAATAATGAAAGGAATTAAGATACACGATGCGGCAGTTAATGTTGGTGACCGGATTAAAGATATCGGCATAAAAACCAAAGAAAAGCTAACCGAAAATATTGAACCAAATGAGAATGTATCTCCGGAGCAGTATGCTGCCGATAAAGTGTCTGAAAGAATGAAGTCATCTGTAAAAACAGTAGCAGTTGATTCGGAAAAGATCGGTCGTAGGGTTGCAGGAGAAGCAAAAAACACGGTTAAGGAAAAAAGGGAAAAGAAAAAGGTAAATATTGAAAATCAGACCGATGATACAGAAAAAAACAAGAAAGATACGACAAACGGCAAGAGTGAAAGCAATTCACAACGCAAAGGTAAAAAGAATGAAAAGACTGAAAAAAATATAACTGATAAGAAACCTGAAAATAGGATTAAAAACGAATTTGACAAGAGACAAATAAAAGTCAATGATGATAAACCGACAATTAAAGAAAAACCACAGACTTTACCAAAAACTAAACTACAGTCCGAGCCGACTCTTGATGAAAAGAAATTGCCTCGTCAGAGAAAATTATCACCACCAAAGACAAAAGAAAAAGGAACAATCAAAAAGAAAAAATCAGAAAAGCAAAAGATTAAAACAGTTAACGATGAGGCAAAAAGAATTAAGCAGACGAAAATGAGCATTGACAATACCTCAAAAAGCATCAAAACAGCGGAGAAATCTGCCAAGGCTACGAAAAACACGGCAAGTAAAACGGTTGAAACCGCAAAGAAAACAAAACAGGCGGCCAAAACCACCGTAAAGGTTGCCGATAAAACCGTTAAAACCACGGTCAGGATTGTTAAAGCAACAGGAAAAGCTATTGCTTCGGGCGTAAAAAGTATAGGAGCGGTTATTGCAGCAGGAGGTATACCGGCTGTTGTTGTAATTGTAATTATATGTCTGATCGGAGCAATCGGCGGAACTTGTTTTGGAATTTTTCTTGCCAACGATGAAACGACAGGTACCGAAAAAACTATGTCACAGGCTATATCCGAACTTACATCGGAGCATTATGCAAATACTACCGCTATGAAAGCTTCATATTCCTACGATTTGCTCGAAGTGAAAGGAGATATTTCAATCAAGTGGAAAGACATTTTAGCGATTTATGCTATAAAAACAACCTCAGGCGAGGATCCGCTTGAGGTTGTTACACTTAATGAAGTTAAAATAAATTTACTTCGTGAAATAATGAAAGAAATGAATAAAATATCCGGTGTTGTCACTCCTAAGTTGGTTGCCGAAATAAAGGTCACAACCGATGACAATGGTAACTCGGTTAAGCAGACGGTTTATGTCACAAAGAAAGTCCTGAACATTTCTATTATTCGTTTAGATGCGAATCAGATGGCATTAAAATACAAATTCAATGATGAACAAAATAAAATGTTAGATGAATTTATGGGCGAAGAATATGATGATTTATGGAATAAACTGATAGGGGACAGTGTGAAAAGCTATCCAAGCGGCGGTTCCCTTGCAGGAAAAGGAATATTCGCTTGGCCGCTCACCGTTGACGGAACTATTACATCATATTTCGGAACAAGATCTGATCCGATAACGGGCGAAATTTCTACGCATGGAGGAACGGATATTGCCGCACCACAGGGCACCCCGATCCTTGCCGCTGCCGACGGTACAGTTGTAGCGGCAACATGGCACAACGGTTACGGCTACTATGTAAAGATAAAGCACAACAACACATATTCAACGCTTTACGGACATTGTTCGGAACTCCATGTTTCGACAGGACAAAAAGTAAAACAAGGTCAGTTAATTGCAAAAGTCGGCTCAACAGGATATTCTACCGGTCCGCACTTACATTATGAAGTTATTCAAAATGGTGTTAGGGTTAATGCTTTAAGTTTCTATAATTAGAAAATAAAAGGTACAACTTATTTTTTATCATAAGCTGCACCTTTTTCCTAATTTACTTGATAAGCGATTCAGGAACATGAGGTTCATATGCGACGCCAGCCGATAAAAATCCTGCGCCTAGTTCAGCTAAAAAACTTATGGCTTTAGCTATCATCATGCAGATTATTTCCATTAGTTTGTCCTCCTTTCCTAAGCTTTTCTATAATTAACAATATGGAAACAGCCAACAAACAAATTGAAGAACAACAAACAAATGGGTTGAAATGTTGCAAAACAAATAAAATATCAATAATTATATTAAGAAGTATCAAGAGAATTTTGGATATATATTTGTTTCGATTAATTGTTTTTATTGAACATGGATGATTCGAATTTGTTATCGGAGATAAGAATAGTATTATTATGAATGATAATAAACTTATAATTGGAGCCATAAAGCTTAATTTGAAATAAAGTAATAATTGAGTGAGAGCGCATATTATGATAAAAATAGTATTAGTAATGATATAACATTTATTATATGTTGTTGCATGTACCCCACCACAGAACAATCTTGGAATATAAAATGCTAAAATAAAGCTGACGGAAAATATATAGCGATGAAACAGTATAGACATGATTGTAATAGAAAGTAATGATAATATAGAAGAAAACAATAATTCAAATCCATATATATAAATAGGTTTTTGGTTGTCCTCAATATAATAGTATTTTGAAATCTTATTTACACAAAAAGTTGCACTTGAAAATAACAAAAAATCCCCTCCATCAATTTCTATAGTTATTGTAACGCTTTAGAAATTGAAAATGGGGGGATTTGTCTAAATGGTATATTTTTTTGTATTATTATGTTTTTTTGAAATCATAACAGAAGAAGTAAACATACCGTCTTTATATTCGTTCTTTAATATTCCGCTGTATTTTTCAGCGGTAGCTTTAATATTTTTTATTCCATAACCGTGGGCTTGGTTGGAATTGCCTTTTGTGCTTTCTAAGAGTGCGTTATTCTCAAAAGGATCACTGTTAACGGAATTTGTGACCTTGAATAACAGAATTGATTCTTTTTGGCTTATTTTTAATTTAATGAATCTTTTGTTTTCATCGTATATTTTTAAACAAGCTTCGATTGCATTATCAAGCTGATTGGCTAAAATAGCGCATAGGTCAACTGATGAAATTTTGATAGCTGTATTAATATCAATGGAATAGCTAAATGAGATTTTGTTTATCTCGGCTTCATTCATTTTGCAATTTATAATTGAGTCAATGGTATCATTTCCGCAATTACAGCGATTTGAATTATTATAAATTTCACCGACAAGCTCATCAATATATTCTTTGGCTTTTTCGTCCCTTTCAATCAAGCCGTTAAGTATTCGCAGGTGATTTTTGAAATCATGTACTTGTTGTGAAATTATACCTTGTGTAGTCTTCATTTCCGAATAATTTTTCTCAAGCATGGAGTTTGAAAGAAGCATTAATTCCGTTTCACTTTTCTTTTCCTGATATTCCGAACTGAGGACTATTGCAGCAATAGAGATGGTGACGGTTAAAACAAAAAAGAAAATAGAAAAAATTATAGCAATTTGTAACGTGAGAACAGAATCGCTGATTGCAAGATTCATAAGAATTTGCATTACAATGTAAGAAAATGTCGAAACAATGAGAATCATTATTTGACTGCGTTGGTTTAGCGTGCCGAGCTTTTTATAAAATCTTCGGCATAAAATAAAAATCACCGCTTGTAAAATCTTATCTGTAAGTATAAATATTGTTCTGATTTTACCGGGCTGCATAATTATGGCAAAGCCCTTTGATATATCAAGAGAGCCGCCGATAATCATCATAATTGTATAGGTAAGAACATAATCCACTGCGATTATAAAAAACCACGCTGTTATGGAAGATGTTATTTTTAACAACAGTTTTCCTTTTGAAACAAAAAGCAATATCAAAAAAGTGTAAATAATTGCGAATGTAAGGGTGACGATTGAATAGCTTTTCCACTGATTTAAAAGAGAAATTAAAATAGTGTATATTGCACTTGAAAAAACAATAATGGGAATATGCTTTTTGTAATTATACTTCGGAACGGATAGACTGCCGGCGACAAAAAGCGCAGTTAATCCCTCAATAAAGGTTGCGAGATATTCGAACAGGGTATAAATAACATTCATTTTTTCTCGTCCCTTTCTAATTCCAGCGATTTAGCAATTCTTGTTTAAAGGATTGAACGGTTCTGCGGCTTATCGGCAGGAATTTACCGTTTTTTAGCGTAATTATATTTCCACTTATCTGTTTTATATAATCAATGTTGATAAATGAGCCTCGATCAATAAACAAAAAATTATCGTCGTCAAGGAGGTTGTACAGCTCTTTGATTCCACGATTGTCTGTTAATGTGCCAAATGAAACTGTTTCGATTTGAAGCTGTCTGGAAATTTTGGATACAGATATAATGTCGCTGTATGGAACTCTCCAGAAATCATTGTAATGTCGGACTGTAAGAACCTTACTCGCATCGGTATTTATTTCATATACTGCATCTTTTATTGCTTCCTGAAGCTCGCTGCGCATATTGATTTTTGCAATGTATCTGAATGCCTTAACTTTGTAGCCGAGAGAGGCTTGATGTTCCATTGAAGTTAAAAATATAATGATGGATTTTTGGGTGTACTTGCGTATTTCTTCGGCTAATTCAAAGCCGTTCTTGTAAGACATAGAGACATCCAATATGTATATGTCGGCTATTTTATTGTCCTGAAGCTCATATATTAATTTTTCGGGATTGAGAAAAGAATCAATCTTAAATGAAACGTTATTTGTTTTCATATATAACATTAATTCGTCTTGTATTTGACTTAAATCAAAAGAATTATCGTCACAAATATGAATGCATATCATAAATATTTCATCTCCTTCTATAAGGTACCACTTTGTAATTTTAATTATTGTATTAATTTTTAGAGTATGATACATGAAAACAAACTATTTATCTTTTAAAAGCTTGCGTGAATGGCAAAGAAACATGTAGTTTTAAAAAGCCTTATTTATGAGTCAGGAACATAAGTGATAAAATTTTGACCGTTTAGTAAAACAATAACTAATGATACTGTTTTAGAAGTATAATTATAGTTAGAGAAAACTGGGTAACATTATTTTTATTATTATATCATGCCTTGATAAATAATTCAAGTTTGTAAAATTTTAATATTCTAGGGATGTGATTATCATGGTTTAATTGAATTTATCTTTAGTTAAATAAATTTATCGACACGCTTCGTTGCAGCGAAACAAATCAGTTTTAGAAAAATTTTTTAATATTCCATTTTTTAGATGGAGAGATTGTTTGAAAATGGCTTAAACGATAATTAGGAGGGAAAAACAATGAGTATTAAATTAAAATTGTATAAAACAATATCGATTATATTGACTTTATGTATACTGCTTGGGATTTTCTCGTATTCGTTTTCTGTATTTGCAATAGATGATACAGAAATGGATAATAACTTTATAGAGAAAAAAGAATTATATACTAATCAACGTTTAAATGATTTAATTGCAGGAGAAGACTATGTAGAAGATGAAATAATAGTAAGTTCAAAAGTCGATACAGCAGAAGATGTGCTTGAAGAACTTACCAATTCATATGGGTTGAGCGACAAATATTGTTTGTCAAGTTGCGTTGGTGATTCAACATCTACCAGTACAAGTGATGATGTTACATATGTTATGTCATTGGAGGAAGGATCAGCAACAGTACCAGAAATTATTACGGATTTGGAAAAGAATGAAGATATAATCTATGCTCAACCAAATTTTATTTATGAAACTGCAGAAGAAGTAGATTCGTACCTTTCAATTTCAAATTCTGAATTTAAATCGTATGAAAATAGTCAAAAAGCAATGTTCAACTCACTCAATTTTACATGGAGTGAAACAGGTGGTGCAGATATTAAAGTTGCCGTAATTGATACTGGTATAGATTTAGCTCATCCAGCATTAAATGGAGCTTTATGGTCGGAAAATGGA
>OIZV01000147.1_pt1 | contig 45625 bp, 38 predicted proteins | sample 1588681 | NCBI WGS metagenome assembly OIZV01 (sample SAMN03283281) | human gut metagenome | biome: human-associated habitat; material: feces | host: Homo sapiens | place: Peru | collected 2012 | reverse complement strand
GCCTTCTTGCCGACCCATGTGAACTCGTATGCCTCACCGCCATCCACCACATCCGGTGAAAGCATCTGCTTGAGCATCTCAAAGTTGATTGCCCGCTTAATCCCACCGTGTCCATCCGACGCCTCCGTGACGCAGTTTGGGAACAGCGCTGCAATGCGGTCTATGTTCTGCGCCGTCAAGTCCGGCGATTCCATGCGTAGTTTATCCATTTGCGGTTCCTCCCATTTTTATTGCATACTGCTCAAAACCTACATCGTCAATATAAGCCTTTTGCGCATCACCGAAGATTACGGATTTTCACTTTGTCTGCAATTGCGCTCGTTCTCTTTTCAAAAGCCATATCTACATATTTTTCAGGGTTAGAGACAAAATCTTCCCATTTCACAAGAACACAGTAGCGTTCATCGTCTGACCAAGCGCAGCCAGAGTGAGGTTCAATGTAGTAGTTTTTGCTAAACTCACGAATCACTGTCGAATCGTTCATTACAACTGTGTTATGAGTTCCACCACATTTCAGGCACTGATAAGTTCCCTTATAGATTTGATCATACATTTCGGGAAGAACAACTCCCAAAATTCCATTTCGAGTGTTACCTTCGCCGTTGAAGAGTGAGGCCTGTAATTCGCGTTCTATAAAATAGTTTTTGCGCCGTCCCATATAATCGAATCCTTCGTTTTCAGACGAATGCGTTCCGATGAGAAAAACTGTTACCGTGGAGTCTTTGAGATAGTCTTGACGGATTGTTTTCATAATGTAGTCACCGTCATAACTATCGATTACTCGATCAAGTCCTTTGTTGATTATATCCGAAACGGAAAAGAGGTCATCTATTTTGTTGCGATACCACTGATCCTCTTTTTTGAATGAAATAAAACACTTATGTGCCATATAAAATCCCCCAATCAGCTATACTGTTTCTTTATGTCATACAGGTTGACTTTGCTTAGACAGTCATTTGTCAAAACAATCTTTGCTTTAGATGGATATTGGAACCTAATTCGACTAACTTTGAAAGTCCAAATAATGATTTCAAGCAACTCTTGATCAGTTATGTTTTCATAACCCCGAAACCGCGTGATTCCTGAACCAAGTAACGGCAAAACCACAGTGTTCCCTCCGTAATGAATATCACACTCATTCCACATATTCATAAGACAATCAATGTAGTCGTTGATCTCTAAAAATGCTCGGTTGTTTTCGTCAAAATGGGTAAATGCCATTAAGAAATAATCTCCATTTTTCACTATCGTTCCAAGCTTATATCGTGCCGTTTTGCCAGCTGCCCTTTCGATTTTACCAATGATTTGCTTTGCTGAATGAATATCATCAGAAATAATTTTATCCAGTTCAGAAACCTGTGGATAGAAGCGGGTTATGTACTTTCCATTAAGTGTCCTTTTTAAAATGATTACGTCATCTACTTGAGTATCAAAAAACTCGTTGAACGCAATAACCTTGAAGCCCTTTTCCTCAAAAATATCCCCAGACTCGATTTCCAACGTTGAATTGTTGATATTAAGTGCAACTTTTTTGATGCTGTTTGCCCTGGACCAAATTATCAGGAACGCTATTATGAGACATCCTAAAAAGATAAATAAAAAGGCAAACTCCTTGCCGTCCGGTATTCTCAAGAACAAAAAGAGAAGTGATGTAATAACACTTATGACCGAAAGAACCGTATAGTATTCCTCCCACAGTTTTTTATTAAATATCTTGACCTTCATTATGTAACACCTCCAAGTTTTTCCTAAAATTCATCAACTCCGCATTCATTTCCATCCTACGGTTTAGCTGTTTCTCTTTCCGCATTTTGCTTTCCAGCGCAGCAATCTGCTTTTCCAGCCGCTTCTTCCTTTCCTCCCGCTCGACAGATTCTTTCAAGCTTTCGCCGGAATCCGCTTGCAGCTTGTCCCCGGCAACCTGACGAACAAGGCTTTCATAGACGGCATCCATATTCAAGCCGTCGATGCTGAGATGCAGTTCGTCTTCCGGCATCCAGTCCGTGTGATAATAGCGACTGACCTTGAAGGCGTTGCTGCCGGACGCAGCAGCCTCCTTGTAGCCGATCCACGCTTGCAGCCTACCTTTATATTCTAACACAAAAATGATGTGATAGGGGATTTGTTTGTCAATTTGCTGCAATACCCGTGTATCAAGGCTGCTTTGATTAAGCTTCGTTTCAATAAGTTGATGCTCATTAAGCGGCGTATGCCTTGCTCACGTCCTTGTTGATTGACGTTCTTCGAGGTATCGACATACTTATCGAGCTTGCTCGGGAACACATAATCCGTCGGCGTGTAAATGTGCAGATTGAGCTGCATCAGAACGCACGCTATATTCTTTTTCAAGGAGAAATATCGTTTAGAGTACCGAATTGTTGAGGCTTTCAGCTTATTTCAACTTCGCCATCACAATGCACTTCCCGGGCGCATGACCGCTGTACTGAAATGGGTAACAGGTCATATGCAGCGCAGCAGCTTACGCTTCAGGCTGGCAAAACATATACGCTATCCGCATACTTCAAGGGAAGCGACGGCGCTCGCCTTGCCGTATCATACGGCACGACAACCATAGAGAGCTTAGGTGTAATGGGCGCATCTTCTTCATGGCAGCGCGAAAGCCTTACTTTCACCGTTCCAACAGATGCCGGCTCTTCGGTAAATGTACAGCTCAAGCTTCCCGGCGACGTTTCCGGCAGCGTATATGCCGATTGCGTAATGCTTGAACAGGCGGACGCAATGAATAGGTATAACCTGCTTGAAAATTCGGACTTTAACTCTAACACAATATGGAGCCGCGGGAGCGGACTTGATTCAAATGACGCGATAGTAAGCGTATCCGGTTCACTTCATCCGGATTCTCTGAGCAGCGCGGCATACAAAATAACCGGAAGCACCACCGCAGACAAGGTGGTATCCCAAACGCTGCCCATATCAGGTTCAACGGGCGACTGTTATACCTTCGGCGGATGGGCGCAGATGAACACCGTACCCGCATTCACGAAGAATGCAGGCACAAGCAGCGAAGTCAACTACGGCCAACGCAAACTGAGGCTGGGCTTTGTAGGGGCAAGCGAAACAAAGTATTACGAGGTAAGCTTTAACCCGGACAACAGCGAATGGCAGTATATCTGCGGTGCGGCAGTAGCGCCGTTTAACTACACGGCCATAGTGTTCAGCTTTGAATATAACTACAACTGCAACGACGCCTACTTTGACGGCATGCAGGTATTTAAGGAAGAGTTCTGCCAAAGCTACACATATGATGACGATGGCAATGTTGTAAGCGTAAAAGGGCTTGCCGAAAAGAACAGCTCTTTCGAATACAACGGTTCCAATGACCTGATAAAGGCTACCGACGCCAAGGGCAACAAGTTTAATTATACCTACGATTCCAAGCACAACCTTCTGTCCGCCGTAAGCGAATCCGGCATGAAGTACACCTTCACTTACGACAGCAAGGGTAATGCCCTCACCTCGCGTACGGGCAGCGATTCGGAATACATACAAACATCCGCAACCTACACAAGCGTAGGCAGCTTTGTATCCTCTGTGACCGACGCACGAGGCAAATCGGTAAGCTACGGCTACAATACCGATAAGGGTCTGCGCACAAGCGTGACCGACGCCAACGGCAACGTGGCTGCATACAGCTACGACTCCATGAACAGGCTTTCCGGCCTTACGCAGGGTAACGCGCAGGTCGGCTACACATATGATGACGATGAACTGATAGGCATATCCCACAACGGCTTCAGCTACGGCATGACATATGACCTGTTTGGGCACACACTGGCGACCAAGGTGAACTCCGATGTGCTTTCGCAGAACACATACGACAATAGCCGCGGCCTGCTGACGAGCGCGCAATACGGAAACGGGCTGAACATACACTACGAATATGATGTGCTTGACAGGATAACCGAAGTGCGCTTTGGTTCCACCAAGATGTACAGCTACTCGTATGACGGCGACGGCAACCTGCAGCGGATGGTAGACAACCTCAGGGACATAACCACATCGTACTACTACGACCTGAGCGGCAGGCTGATACGTTCCGCGTCAAGCGACGGCAGCGAGTATCTGTATGAATACGACCTGAACGACAACCTGACCAAGCTGCACCAGTCTGCGGGCGGCAGCAGCTGGGTAACGGAATACACCTACGACAAGGACAATCGTCCCGTTACCGTAAAGGTCAACGGCAAGACCATAACCGACAGCTACAATGCTACCGGCACGCGCTCCTCGCGCGTATATGGCTTCGCAACGCCTTACACGGTATCCTTTGGCTATCTTGCCGGGGCCAACGGGTCAAAGACCACCATGCTGCAAAGCTACAAGAACGGCAGCGACGCGGCCTATACCTATACCTACGACAACAACGGCAACGTGACCGCCATATCCCAGGGCGCTAAGAGCGCAGCCTACACATATGATGCGCTTAATCAGCTCACGCGGGTAAACGACGGCTTCACGAACAAGACCACGACCTACACCTACGACAATGCAGGCAACATTCTTGAGCGCAAAGAATACGCCTACACCACGGGTACTCTCGGCACACCCACAGCCACATTCGCCTATGAATACGACAGCGAGTGGAAGGACAAGCTGGTAAGCTACAACGGGGAAACCATATCCTACGACGAGATAGGCAACCCCTTAAGCTACCGCGGCTACACCATGGCATGGCAGGGCAAACGGCTGGAGAGCTTATCCGGCAACGGCTTGACCGCAAGCTACACCTATGACGAGCAGGGCATACGCTCGGGCAAGACAATAAACGGAGTGACCACATCGTTCAGCTACAACGGCAGTCTGCTCATGGCGCAGGTAGCGCCTGGAAAATCGCTGCTGTTCAGCTACGATGCCAACGGGCAGGCGGTATCCGTGAACTACAACGGCACGGAGTACTATTATCTGAGAAACGGCCAAAATGATATAGTGGGCCTTATGGACGAAAGCGGCGTGCGTGTGGTAGAATATATCTACGATGCGTGGGGCAAGCTGATATCCACCACCGGCACCTTGGCAACTACACTTGGCGCAGACAACCCGTTCCGTTATCGCGGTTACTACTACGATACCGAAACCGGCCTCTACTATCTCACCACCCGCTACTACGACCCCGAAGTCTGCCGCTTCATCTCTGCCGACGTATATATGTCCACCGGTCAGGGCGTCCTCGGCGGCAATATGTGGGCGTATTGTTTGAATAATCCGGTGAACCGTTTCGACACCTGCGGTACTTGGTCGATGCCTAATTGGCTAAAGATTACGATTGGTGTTGCAGCGATTGCCGGATTGGCGATAGCCACGGCTTGTACCGGTGGTGCAGCAGCAGTGGTATTCGGTGCAGCGCTCTCTGGCGCCATTTCTGGTGGTGTTTCCGGTGCAGTAATGGGAGCTATTGGAGGCGGTATTTCTGGAGGCTGGCAAGGAGCTTTGGATGGTGCATGTTCAGGATTTATGTCTGGCACATTGATAGGTGGTGTGACAGGTGCTGCATCGGCAGGGCTAAATATAGCTACTGGAGCTACAACCGTTGTAGGGAATGCCCACGGATCGACTTTACACAGGCTTGCAACAAATATGGAAGCAGGTAAAATGGCTGCATCTGGACAGTATTCACGAATTGGCATGAACAGAGCTTTAAAGACAATGGGGCTAACTGGAACAAGTCGACCAGATGTTATTGGGGTTGCTAAAAAAGGTATGAATAAATTAGTAGAAGTTGTAAGTCCAAAGCAAAGCACAAATTCTATTATTAACAAGATGTCTAAAATGCTCTCAAACAATCCGCGGTCTGTGGGAAAGATTGTTAAGTGGGTTAGAAAATTGTTTGAATAGGGGGGCGATGAAATTGATTCCTAAAAAAATTCAACCGTATTTTAAAATGATACACCAAATAAACGATAACGATAACGATAACAGCATAATTGAAGGAATGCTTACATGCTGTAATGCTCATGATTTTGACGTATTTGTTGTTGGAGAAGTAAGACACGGTATGTTTTCAAAAATGTGCCTGTTTCCAGAAAACGGCAAAATCTTAATAGAAGTTCGTTGCAGAAAATGCGGTAAAGTTATCCAAGTATTTGATAGCAGTTGCGATGGGTATGAGAAATGTTGGAAAGCTCAATATACACATGCACAAGCTAAACCTATTGATTGCAGGAAATGCCAAAATGGAGGATTTTCTGTCCGTATCAAATATGAATATCCTGCTATTCAAGAACTTGCAGAACTTAGAATAGCTGAAATGGATAATGCTTTTACTTGGATATGGATAACGATTGAGTGCAACAACTGTAAAACTAAATATAAGAACTTTGTTGATTGTGAAACAGCTTAGTTTAAAATGTCAAATACCATAGAAAATAAGGCGAATTTGATACTTGGTTGTTTAAAGGTAAAATATAATCTAATCGTGCGTATTCTTGGGGATATGATATTGACCGGGGCAGTTAAGCAACTGCCCCGGCTTTTATATACGGCCAAAATGATATAGTTGGCCTTATGGACGAAAGCGGCGTGCGTGTGGTAGAACGTTTTTAAGATGCCATTTTCATGCCGTGATTGAGTATAAAAGAAAAGCTCCGAAAGCATATGCTTTCGGAGCTTTTGGCCTCCCCGGCGCGGCTCGAACGCGCGGCCTTTCGCTTAGAAGTTAAGCGTGTAGTTCCCCGTTTAACGCATATTTTACGGGACGGGGTTATCGAAAGACTTGCTCAGTATGTATTTCAATATGGGCTTGGTATATGCGGGCAGACGGCAAAGCTGCCTATTCGTTTGCTTTGATAAGGACGCCGTTCCCCGCTACGCAATGCTCCGAAGCACCGACCCTTCCTCCCACGTTTTTGCGGGAGGTTGAGGGCAGCGATAAGCGGTATTCCTTCCGCTTGCCATCATAGGAGCGTTCCCACAGGCTATTCCTGTTTGAAAGTGCCATTGACTGCCTTTCCTTTATCGAATTACAGCGCATGGAAAACCCGCTACGGAAGCCGGACAATTACCTGTCCCTATCGGGCGTATACCGGCTGCGGAGCGGCAAAGCAGCTTTTGCCGCTGGATAATTTGCGGCATGTCATGCTGCGTGGTGTAATATTTGAGCATATATCACCGATGCACAGCGGCGATCAAAAAGCGGGCAAAACAATATGCCCGCTTATTATGGAGTGCAGCTATCCTCTGCAGTCAGACAGCACACCTTCTTTATTACGTTAAATTATGCAATCTGATATCATGGCGGCACGTGTTCCCCGTGCCGCCAGCCAAACGTTTTCATATAGGCTTAGAGAATGAATATTTGGGTAGAAGCACCTGTGCAATGTATCTGCTCTCGCTTACTTTAAACCGACAAGTGCACTGCACATATCCTCTATTTCTTCTTTGATGACCTGCGTATTATAGCAGTTCATCAAATCTCGGGTATATCTGCGTCCAGTATTAGCCCTATAAGGACTTTGTGCAGGAAGAACGGCCTGCCGCCCCAGGGGTTGATGATTATGCCTTCCTCCGGCATATTCCTGCACCCCTTCAGCGTTTCACTTATGAGATTGGAAATGGTCGAGACGGCAGCCCCCTTTTCAAATTCCGCCTGCGACGTAAAAGCGACGAGCCACTGCTTTCCGTCCTTCAGCTGTATATGATGCAGTTTGAAGCGCATATCCTCTTCGCAGGTGATAGTATCGCCGACCTTTATATGCTCGATATCAAACATTTTTATCATAGCCTCGGGCGGAATGACCGGCATCATGAAATACCCGTCATCATGGCTCCTCTGCCTTATGGCTTCAAGCACGGTAATAAGCGTTTCCCTGCTTTGGTTCTCATGGAAATTCTTAATGGCATTCTCTATCCTCCCATTCCCATCAGGATCTGTATCGCCGTGTTTCCCCGCTTTGCCTCTCGCAATGTCAAACCGCCTCAGCACCTCCAGCATTTCTTCCGGCAGACGGGCTTTGCACTCCGCCTCCAGGCCGGTGGGGACCCCATAAAATGCCTCGGCAATGCTGCCGGCGATGCAGGTCAATGTGTCGCAGTCGCCGCCGAGGGAAACCGCCGTCCTGATCACATCCTCAAGGCCGTTCCCTTCAAGAAACGCGGTTATCGCCTCCGGCACCGTCTCCTGGCAGCTTTCCACATGGCGATACGCCGGCCTTATTTCATCGCAGGTGCGGGAAAGGTCATATCCGAACTCCCTGACGATATAGCGCCTGATCTCTTCCTTGCCGCTGCCGGTGCGGGCAAGGAATATCGCGCTTGCTGTCGCCTCTGCGCCCTTGATGCCCTCCGGGTGATCGTGCGTGACCTCAGCCGTAAGCCTTGCCATCTCCCTCGTCCTTTCGATAGTGTCATACAGCCATCCGGCAGCCGCGACCCTCATTGCGGAGCCGTTCCCGTAGCTGCCGTAGGGCTTAGGGTCGGCTTCCCACAGCCAGCCTATGAAGCGTCCGCCATATCCGGCGTTCGGATACTTCCTGCCCCACTTCTGCATGGATTCTATAATAAGGGCTTTTACCTCCGCTTTCCCCTTGCCCTCCGCATTCAGAAGCGCCTCAGCCACGGCTATCGTCATTACGGTATCGTCCGTAAAATTGCTGCCGCCTGTAAACAGGGTGAAATCCTTCGTCTTATTGCCCCTGTCAAACTCGTATGGTGCCCCTATCATATCGCCTAAAATTGCGCCGTACATATTTATCTGCCTCCTTGTCCTTTGTTAGCATCAGTATAGCCCAAATAAGCCCATAGCTGGTCGCCTGCAAAACGACAAACGGCCGGCTTTTTATCGTTCCTCCAAAGAGACGCCGCCCTGCTTATTCGCTTTCATAAGAAAAGCTGCTTCCTTTGCATATTGCTCCGCCCTTGCATAGTCTTTCGCCGAAGGAGCCGGCATCCTGCTCAAGTCGGAATTATGCGCAAGATCGGCGAACTTCACCCTTACAGCAAGAGGATTCTCTGCGATCCTGGAAATATATGCCTCACGGGTCTCGCCGTATTTATGGGTCAGGCAGCAGACTGCCTGGAGCACCCTGCCCGAAAATCCCGCATTGGCAAGATCTTCAAGCGTAACAGGCGTGTCCTCTACTATATCATGCAGCAGCGCCGCCGTTTGCTCGTCCTCGGTGTACAGCTGCTCTGCGACCGCTATCGGGTGCTTGATGTAATCCTCGCCCGCCTTATCGACCTGCCCTTTATGCGCGGCAGCTGCCAGCCCAAGCGCTTTTTCAACGCTTTCCGATTCCAGCAATAATCTCATTCTCCGCACCTCCGCTTAATCAATACGTCCCTTACCCAACTCGTCACAAAATCGCGTTTTTCCGCCGCAGCGCGGACAATATTCCCTGCTGTCCGCCAGATTGCACACTACCCAAGAATAGCCGCATACGCCGCATATTCGTTTTCTTTTGATAGGCATTGCCCCATAAATGGTATTTATCATGTTTTCATCCGCCGTAAATGCGTTTGCTTCCTTTTGTGTCCCGCATACCCGGCAATACTTGTCCTGCTCTGCTATTTCCGATCCGCAATTTCTGCATATATTATGGTTCATGGTTAGAATTATTTCCTTCTTTCCTCAATATTTCCTTTACGCAAATACGAGGTTCGTTCGCGTCAAAATCCCATGTATGCATGGAGTCTCCTTCGCAAAACAGCCGCTCCGAGCACTCTGCACAGGCGCTGCACCTTGCGCTCCTGTCCTCACGGTATGGGGCAAAACCCTTTTCCCACACCTGAACAAAATCATCTCTGTATATGTTTCCCTGAACCAGCTCCGGTCGGCGCTCTATATCCAGACAGCCGTATATATCGCCGTTTACAAGTATTCCGGCAACCATTATACCCGCGCCGCAGATAAAGTACGCATCCCTCACCTCCCTTTCATATTCCGGCGTTAAGTAGTGAGAGCATCCGTATGTAACATTCATGGCTATCTGCGGATCATGACGCACAGCTTTTATCATTTTCAACAGCCTTACATAGTCATCATTATCCAATAACAGCTCCGGGTGCTCCAGTGCCCTGCCGATAGGCTCTATGTTTATCGGCCGCCATGCCGATACGCCCAATTTTTCAGCCAGTCCAAGCATGTCATTAAACTGATCAAGGTTCATTTTGTGAAAAACGGTGGTTATCTGCACTGACACCTTCCCGCGCGAATACTCCGTAAGCTCGCGTATACCCGAAGCCGCGCGTTCAAAGGCCCCCGGCACAGCTCTCAGCATATCGTGGCTGTGTTCTTCGCCATCCATGCTGACCGACACGGAGCGTATGCCGCTTCGCACTATTCTTTCGGCTGTGTCGCCCGTGATTAGTGTGCCGTTCGTGGTAAGTCCGACAACGAACCCCAGTCTCGAAGCGTATTCCGCCATTTCAAAAAAACGTGGATGCAGCATAGGCTCGCCGCCGGTAAAGCACACCATAATACGCTCCGCCTGATATGCCTTTGCCGTGCATTCAAGCACCTCTTTTACTTTGTCCTCGGACAAGAATCTTACTTGCCCTTCGCCGCAGCTGCTCCCGCAGTGAAGGCACCGCATATTGCAGCTATCGGTAAGCTCAAAAAAGAGGTAATGCAGCCGAGGGCTCCTTTGCAGCAGCCTTCTATGCTCCGCCAGGGCGGTCATATCTCTGCGCTTGATTGCTTCCCCCATATATTCGTTAATCAGCATCGATATCCCAAGGGCTGATGCCCCACTTTTTATCAGGATCAGGATTATCATCGCTTAGGCTTCTCACATTATTATCCAACTCGTTATGTGCATAGATATAACGCCCACGATCTTCCTCTATTATCGGCACTTTTCCGTTAGTTGCAGTATAATAAAATAGTCCTCTACCAATACTACCATCTTTGGTATCCACCTCGTAGGTCATTGTCCCGTTATCTAATCCATCTGTATAATTGCCTTTTTCACAGAGAATTGCGCTTTCGTTCTCGCCTAGGCGTTCCCCATACCCGTTAGGCGCGTCATTTGCCCATTCGCCGGTAAAGCACCATTTTGTATCCCCAGAAGCATAGTACCACGCACCCTGCCCGCACCTCACGCCATCCTTGTATTCTCCGATGTAAATATAGCCACCGGGATACAGGCCTACGCCGTGACCGGCGCGTTTGCCGTTTTCGTCATAGCTTCCCGCATATATGCAGTCGCCTATGTTGGCTGTTTTAAGATATTCCGCCAGCTTCTCGTTGTTAAGCATCTCTATCGCTTCTTCGGTCTTTTCCTGCGCCGCGAGGCTCAGCAGCAGCACTGTGCCCGCCTTATTGTCCCCCTCGCCGTCCTTCCAACGCTCAGATGCAAGTCTCTCCGCGTCCGTATACTGCCCGTTGGCGATATACGCGCAGCCCAGCTCAAATGCCACATCAGGCGAATCATCAAGCTCATATGCCGCCTTAAGCGTCTCCACGGCCTGTCCGTTGTTTCCCGTGCTGCGGTAAGCCTTTCCTAAGCCAACCGTCGCGTCGAAGTTGCGCGGCTCTATCTCGATAGCCGCCTCATACAGCAGTATGGCTTCCTCATAATTGCCCGCGTTGTAGTATTTCAGCGCGTCGGCAAGCAGCTCCTCCACCGTCGGCGGCGCGGGCGTCGGCTCCGGCGCTGCGGCGGTCATTACCGCGCAGCCGGAGGTGAATAGCATCAGTGATATCAATAAGATAGCAATTGTTTTTTTCATAATTGTCCTCCTTGAGCCTACGGCTTTACTGTTTTTATCATTGCCAGTCAAAGCCTCTTCTGGCAATAACGTTAAACCCGAACGGCGATTCAGTATTATATTTTACTACCATACCCGTTACATCATCATAATCTTTTTCTTCAGCAGCGTCATTTCCGATAAATACAATGTACAGCGTATCATCATTCAGTTTGTAACACTCGCCAATTCTAAACCGTACATCTCCTCCAGAATCGCCGCAGCCCATCGTATATACTCCGTCTATGCACGGGTTGCCTTCATCCGGGCTTACGTTAGGCATTTTCATCCGCTTTCCAAATATTGCGTACAGCAAGTCGTCAATCGTGGTTTCTTTTACATATGAGGCGCAGTCATTATAGTCATCATAATATTCATACGCAAAGCCGTACCGCTCGATATATATGTTTTTATCGCCGTTCAGATAATACCCTATCGCTGCCTCAAACATTTCTTCATCGCTCAGGCCGGCAGGGTCACAAAACTCCATCCACCCCGTAAGATCTTGCAGGTCATTTATAATTACAGCCTCCTTTTCCGCCGGCTGGTATTCATCGTACTCCCCAGGATACCTTATATGCAGCCATTCCTCAAACAGCTGCTTCCGTCCCGCATCGTCATCTCTTGGAAGAGCGTCTATTTTGCTTTGATATTCCTCATCTATGGCTTTTTCATCGTTTTCGTTGGGCGCACTCTCTTCGGCATCGTGAGCTTCAGCCGCTTTTTCGTCCGTTCTGTTTTCTTCTTCCTTCTTTTCACTTATTTCTTCATTCTTTGAAACCTCCTGCTCCAAGGCCGTTCTGACTATCCCAAAACAGCCGGTAAGTGCTATCGTCATTAAAGCTGTCATTAAAACCATCACTACCTTTTTCATATTTTTCACTTCTCCTTTTGTCCTTTTTGTTCATTTGGCAAACACAGCTTGGCCTCGAACTGATCGCATATCATTTTATTTACTCTAACCTTCCCCAAGGAGATACATTTACTTCTATCGGGCCCATTAGCCTTGCTCCGCAAGCTGAACATTTCGCTACGACTTCGCTGCCGTTTCTCCCTTGCTCCACGGAAAAGCTCCAGTAATGTATATCTCCGCCATACATATACCATGTTGCTTGGCATATTCCTTTAGAAATACCGTTTACAAAGTCGCATTCATAACAGCTAAGGCGGGTATATGTAAATCCGGGCTGCTGCTCGGCAGGCATATCCCGATACATACATATAGTTCCTTTGCCGTTTGGCGCGTCATCAGCCCATTCGCCTACAAAATAGTAATCTTCCATATAGTACCACGTACCCTGCCCGTATCTCACGCCGTCCTTATACTCGCCTGCGTATATGTAGCCGCCCTCATATATGCCAATTCCGCGCCCGGAGCGTTTGCCGTTCGCATCGTATTCACCCATATATAAGGGGCCGCTCCCGCCGCCCGTTCCAAGGAACAGGGTGAAATCCTCGCTTTGCAGCATTTTTATTACCTCTTCGGTCTTTTCCTGCGCCGCGAGGCTCAGTAGCAGCACGGTACCTGCCTTGTTGTCCCCCTCTCCGTCCTTCCAAAGCTCAGACGCAAAGTTCTCCGCGTCTGCATACTGCCCGTTGGCGATGTACGCGCAGCCCAGCTCAAAGGCCACATCAGGCGAATCATCAAGCTCATATGCCGCCTTAAGCATCTCCACGGCCTGTCCGTTGTTACCCGTGCTGCGGTAGGCTTTTCCCAGCCCCACCGTCGCGTCGAAGCTGCGCGGCTCTATCTCGATAGCCGCCTCATACAGCAGTATGGCTTCCTCATAATTGCCCGCGTTGTAGTATTTCAGCGCGTCGGCAAGCAGCTCCTCCACCGTCGGCGGCGCGGGCGTCGGCTCCGGCGCTGCGGCGGTCATTACCGCGCAGCCGGAGGTGAATAGCATCAGGGATATCAATAGTATCGTTACTGCTTTTTTCATGCTTTTCTCTCCCCTTCCTGTTGTATATGCACTTTTATTCCCCTATTTTCGCCACTATCTTAGTGTCCATATTTCCTAAATAGAATTCACATCTGTTCCCCGCCGCAAGGGGGCTGTTGGGCTCGATCTTCATTCCGTTTTCAAGAAATGTCCCGTATGTCGAGCCTAAATCCTCTATAACTATGCCGAAGCTCTCCCGGCGCACAACGCAGTGTACCTTGCTTATGCCCGGCGTATTTGCCGGAAATATGAGCCCGCACTTCGACGGATCGCGCCCGATATATATCGCATTGGATGAAATTACCCTTTTCCCCGCTATCGCGCCTTTTTCACAGGCAACGTTCAGCAAGCTGGTTAGTGGCTCCGTTGTCTCGATCTGAAGCTGTTTCTCCGTAGGCGCCTCGGTTGAGTTGGGGGTCTGCTTAGGCTCTTTGTGCAATTTTTCGGGACGTCTTTTGTTTTTTAAGGTCACAAGTACGATTGCTAAGCAGCCAAGCACTGCGGCAGCGATTATAACCACGGTGAGCGCCGTTCCCGAGAAATCCGCCGCAAGGCCGTCTCCTTCCCCGTCGGAATAAACCGTGGCATCAACAGCAGCAGCCATATCCGGCGTTTTTTTCGCCTCGGCAGCCTGAGCCTCGCGTTCGGCTTCCGAAAGCCCGGAATCGTAGCTTATCCCGAGAGAACGCAGCGCGTCTATCACATAGTCTATGCTTACCGCACCATTTACGTTTCCGTCGGCTCCCCATGTGTTTACCCCCACAACCTGCCCGTGCTCGTCAACCATGGGCCCGCCGGAGTTTCCGGGGTTCGTCACTGCGTCGGTAAGCACCGTGACTCTTCCTTCAAGATCGGTAAAGCTCGGGTTGCTTACAGCCCCCTTAGTTATGGTGATATCCTCTATCCGTGAATTGAGCATATCCGCGTCCTTTGAAATGCCGTCTACAACGCCCGGAAAGCCAAGACAGTAAATATCCTGAGATTTATGTATTTCCTTTGGGGACAGCAGCTTCATAGAACGTCTGCCGCTCAAGCCCCCGCTTACCTTGAGTATCGCAATATCCGTCGTTTCGTTCGCATACAGCACCTCTGCCCATAAGCAGTTATCTATATCCGTTATCGTCACAAATACATTTTCGGGATTTTCCTCTACAACGTGATGGTTCGTGGCAATTATGTATTTATTACCCGAAACATTTACTACAAAGCCTGTTCCGGCGGAATAGTCAAAGCTCCCGTCCTTATATACTTTTATAACATCTATCACCCTCACGACTCCGTACTGTGCGTTCTCCACAGCATTATTGGAGGCCGCAAACGCCGCTGCAGAAAGGCCGAGCATCATCGTCAAAACCGCCGCGCCGACCAGTATCCGAACCAATTCTTTTTTTCTCCGCATCGATATCCGCATTGTCCTTCTTCCTTTAATACTATTTGTTAAAAGTCGGTATCCCCCTGCTTTTTCTGCCAGCTACGGCATGCCAATCTCTTCAGCCCTTCTCTCTCCCTGAGCCATCTCCGGTATGCCTATCTCTTGGAAATCGCTTGTTTCCTCCGGCAACTCCGTTTCCTCTGCTTCCTGCGTTTCCGCCTGCATCGGGCTGATTTTATCTGCAGCAAACAGCAGGCCAATAATCGACAGCCCTATCAGTATGAGCGCTGCGCCTGCCCAAACAAGAGGCTTTTTCCGTTTCCCTGTGATCGATATCGTCGTGTCATCCTTTTGGGCATTCCCCGAAGTGCGGCTTTCCTTCAGTGTCTTTTCCACTCGCATTATAAGCTTCTTCATCGCGCCGGTCTCGGCTATGCTGCCTTTTGAATATATAGCTGCGGCTATCGGCGCGGCTTCGCTTTTATTCAGTCCAAATGCCGCAAGCTTATCATTCACCGTTCCTTTAGAAATGTCCTTTGGTTCTTCATCGTCATGTGCGTTTGCGCCGCCTGCAATCAGCGAAAACAATGCGAACCCGGCATCGTTTATATCGCTTGTTTTATCGGTATCGGAATGTGCCGTTTCGGTATTTTCCAAGGCACCGAGCTTTATCTTTCCGTTTTGTGTAAAATACATCGAGCTGAGCCAAACGCCGCCATGCTTGAGATCATATTTATTGAGCAGACCTATGCTTTTGAGTATTGGCAGCATTATCGTAAACGCTTCTCTTTTGCTCAGTCTTCCGCCAATGCCGCTGCGGTAATCCAGCAGGGTGTCTCCTGTTATTGCCTCGGTCACGATATATGCGGTGCCGTTTTCCGTAAAACTGTCAAGAGGAACGAGCATCCCCTCTTCTATATCAAGATTTTTAATAATACTGCATTTGCATATCAATTCATCGCATGATTGTTGGAATTTCTTTTTTGTCTCTTCGTCTGAAAAGCTTATGCTGCCGTTCTCCATCCGCTTTTCGAGTTTTTGGGGCAGCAGCTCCCACACAGTTACCTCTGAATCTTTTTTAAAATCGCACGCCCTGTATATCTGGTATGTGCCATCGTTTATTGTTTCCGTTCCTATAAAGTATCTTTTATTAAGTACAGTTCCCGGGGGCAGCAGCAATGGCTCCTTGGGCTTTGTTCCGAAGACATACCCGCAAAAGGCGCATATCTCAGCGCCATCATAACAATTTACCCCGAAATTATATCTAAAGCAGTTCGGGCATATTGACATCGTACCTTCTAACACTCCTTTCGGCTTTCGAGCAGCGCAAGCAATTTATTTAGCCGGAAGGCAGGCTTGCCTCCCGGCTTCTAATTCGCTTAGTTGAGTAAAAACATATTCTTTTCCGTGGCAAGGTATATCTTTGTTCCCTTTGGAAGCGACACCGGAACGCCAGATTGCAGCCTCTGTTCGCTCCCGTCCACAAAGGTGCCGTTCTTCGAATAGTCTGTTACCGTATATCCGCTCATATCGTTGTAGGTTATGCGGCAATGAACGTTGCTGATTTCAGCATTGAATTGATCGAACACAAGATTACACTGGGCGCTATCCCTGCCGAGCACTATGGATTCGCCCCCGCTGAGCTTAAACCGCGCTCCCTTGTACATTCCGTTCAAGCCTTCGATAACTCCATTCTTAGGAGGAAGCGGGGTCTTTATTGTTCCATCGCCCGCCACTTTCTTTATAAAAGGCGTTAACGGCCTGCCATTATCGTATGCCATGAGCAGATCTATGGTGCCGGACGCTATTGCGCTTATTCCGGGGACAAGCTGCATAACGGCGAGCATGGGGTTAAAATCAAACTTTGCATACAGCCTGCGGTGCCAGCTATACGTTATGTAGAGCGTATACCCGGCATACGCAAGCCCAAGCAGTGCGCCCATAGTAACAGAAACGCTTACGCTCTTAGTTACCGCCAGGAATATCGCAGATATAATATTTCCAACGAGCAGCGCAAATGCAAAACCGATGTCTTTGAATAAGAACACCTTCCATGGGCTCTCATGCAGCATACGCAACTCATATATGGAACAGGCTATCGGCACAAATGGCATCCAGTCGGATCTTGCATTAAGCTTGCGCCCTATGCACATAATCGTGTATCTTCTGAAGAAGTAAGTCACAGCAGCGACCAGCACCACAACAGTTATCGCTATCCAGGATACGCTCATTATAAGATCGAGCGCGCTTTTGAATATGTTAGATGCGAACATTTCGGCAGATTCCATCATAATAGCTATTTCCTCCTCTTTATCGTTGGTATTTTAAAGTTCTATTCTTCGGTAAGGTCAAACCATGTAAAGCTCTCATCACAGCAGGGTATCAGCATCAGCTCGACATCGCCTATTTTGAGCCTGTCGTTCTTCTTAAGCGTGACCGGAGACGTCACCACGGATCCGTTCACATAGTAAAGGCTGCTGGATTCGCCGATCAGGGCTATGAATTCGTTCTGCACGGGCTCGTATATTACTATGGCGTGCTTAAAGCGCGATACCGTCTGCTCGTTTGCGATGCATACATCCATGTTCTCTTCCCTGCCGATAAAGTTTTGGCCGGCCTTCAGGCTATACGCCTGCCCGCAGTTCTTTCCCTTTGTGCATACCAGCCAGCCGACTACGGGCGTATTCCCGCTTTCCATCGTTTTTTCACCCTTGGTCTTTCCCCAGAATGCTACGGTCTTGCCGCTTTTTGCGTCTCCGCCTACCGTAACGGTTGGTCGGCGCTCATTGTTTATCATGGTTGTGTGGTCATAGCTCACCCCCGCGTTGCACTGGGGGCAGACAGGATAGACGTCTGCATCGTAATAATGCTGGTTAGGGCATTTAATATAGTTCATTTTTCTCTCCCTTTCTTACTTTGTTTTTTTATTGAAGCGGCCAATTACCGCAACGCTTATGTTGTCATGGCGCATCCACTTTTTTGCGAGAGCGGCTAATGTCAGCGCATCTGTTGCCGCCTCCTTATTTTTACTGCCGCGGAGGATTATGTTCAATATCTCGTTTTTGCTCAGGGATTTGTACAATCCGTCGGAGCACATGAGAATGACGTCATCTCGCCCCAGATCCTGCCCCGAAGCGCAAATATCCATTAGCTCCACATTTCCCATTCCGATATAGCTTATGAGCGCCTCGCGATTCGGGTCGCTAAGTGCCGCGCTTTCGCTTATCTCGCCGAGCTTTGCCCGTTCCATAAGCCTCATCAGGTAGTTATGATCCCGCGTGAGCTGCTCCAGCCTTCGGTTTTTTATCCTGTATATCCTGCTGTCGCCCACGGAAGCCCAGTAAACCAGCCCGTCCTTTACTATCACCGCCAAAAGTGTGGTTCCCGCATTCATCGGCCTGCCGCTTTCATCAGCGATCGCAGCGACAGCCTTGTCCGCCCTGCGGATAGCATCCATAAAGAACTCATTCGGGCTTCTCTGCGGCCCCTCGTAATAGCTTTCCATCATCACACGGCAGCAGGTTTGGCTTGCGTTTGCTCCGCCTCTCATCCCCCCCATGCCGTCGCAGAGCACTACGAGCTCGCCCCGTTCCCTTTGCAGTTCCTCCGGTATGCCATATGTCTGCGGTGTGAGCACATAGTCCTGCTGCGAATCGCGGGAACCTATGACGCTGGCAAAGGATATGCTGACCTCGCCACTTGCCTTCCTTTTCTTCTTTGGCACGCTGCGGCATACTATGCACCATATACCCGCCGCTATCATTACCAGTGCCGCAGCCAACAGCAGCTTCGCAGTGTTATCCGTAAAGCTAAAAAATCCGTTTACTGTCATTGGTAGACCACCCTGATCTTTGATTCCGTATTTGCCAGGCACAGCGTCGTTTCTTCGTCATATAGCGTCATCGCTTCGCCTTTGTTCACCGTTCTTCCTTCCCTCGTCTGTATTCCGTTTATCGATGTACACTCGACCTTTACCGCCTGCACGTCCGCGTCAAAGTAGATTCGGCAGTGCACACGCCCGATATAGGCGTTGTCCATTGTAATGAGGTCACAACCTTCGCTTCTTCCTACTGTAATCACATCATCTCTTTTCAGGCTCTTCGTTTTTCCGGTTTCAAGCACGGTGACCTTTGCCACCGATTTAAATATCCATTTTACCCGGTCGATAAGCCCTTCTCTTTCGTTGCCCTCGGGCGCGTCAGGGGTTCCTATCGCCTCCATAAATTCGGACATGCTTCTGTATCTTCCGCCCGGATCCAGCGTCATAGCCTTTTCTATGGCATTAGATACCTCCTCCGGCACGGTCTCCGGCATAAGCAGATGAAGCAGGGGGACCCTTTGCCCTTGTATCCGCTCCCTTGCGTCCGGCACCCTGACCCCGCTGACCAGCCTGTAAAACGTGCAGGCGAGGGCATAAATATCCGTCCACGGGCCCTGGTTTCCGGCGGCGTCATACTGCTCCGGGGGCGCAAAGCCGGGTTTCAGCATGATCATATTTCCCGTCAGCCCTGTGCTTTGCGCTGTTCGCGCCGCACCGAAGTCTATAAGGCGCAGCCTCCCGTCAGGCTGAATAATTATGTTTTCCGGGCTTATGTCCCTGTGCAGCACACCCTCGGAGTGAACTGTCTCCAGTGCCTTCAGCAGCTCCTTCAATATGTAATAGGCTTCGTCGTAAGGTATCCTTCCGCCTCTTGCCCGGGCAAGCTCTTTAAGGCTATGCCCCTCTATGTACTCCATGACCATGTAACCGGTCCCGTTTTCATAAAAGAACTCATATACCTGTACTACGCTCGCCGCCCTGCCCCCCCTGAGCATCGCAAGCATATTGGCTTCTCTTTCGAAGCGCCTGAGGCCGATATTGTACTCGTTACCGTAATTGCCAAAGGATATCTGCTGCGTCCATATGTCGCGTCTGGCTATGCCGGATGGATAGTACTCCTTGATCGCGATCCTGCGATCCATAGCAAATGTATCCTGCGCCACATAGGTTATCCCGAAGCCGCCGATGCCCAGCACCCTTCCAATGATGTATCTGTTGCCCCGAAGCCTGGAAAACCGTCTTAGCGGGGCGGCATCCTCCGCTATATTTATTGAATTGTCATATCCGCAATATGCGCAGAAATTACCCGGCCCCAGCGGTCTGAAGCAATTCGCGCATACTCTTTCCTCCATAACTCGTTTCCTTTCTCAATGCGGTCTTTATCAGCTCAACGCCATTTCGTTGCAGCCCCAGTCTATGCTTGCCACTATCCTGGTCTGCCCTATCTCTATATCGTCGCCGTCCGCCAGCCTGTATCCGCCCGCCGGTATGGGTTTTCCGTTCAGCTTGGTAATGTTTGTTTCGCTGAGGTTTGAAATGATCATCTCGCCGTCCCTGTATGCCAGCCTGCACTGCCTGCGCGAAATATACATATCATCCTCTATGTTAAGGTCTATGCCTGAATTCTGAGCCGCCGACCGCCCGATGATATACCCGCTCTCGCCTATAAGCACCGTTGCTGTCCTTCGTAACCCGTTCTGCCCGGTGATGGTTAGGGTTACCCTCTTCCCGCTCCAAACGGGCGGCGTTACAATGGGGGGCTTTTTCTTTTCTTCAAGTTTCTTCCGTTTACGTTTGGCCGCAATTACTATTGCCGTTATTATAAGTGCCGCAGCCGCTATGGCTATCACGACGAACCACACTGTCGGAAGCCCGAGTATCTCCGTTTTCCCATCCGTCATTTCCAGCGCATATTCCGTCTGCTCAAGCGGATTTTTTTCCATCGATACATCCTGAACGCCGGTGATGTTCAGCTTGTATTCTCCGTTTGGAACGGCTTTTGCAAGATGCAGGATCGCGGTGTTTGCCGCATCGTCATAGGAAACGCTCGATATCTCCATCGGCTTATGGTTTTTGCCCAGCAGGGTGAAGCTTGAAATAACGTCTGCTCCGGTCACAGGCTCGCTGAACTGTATCATCACGGACATGTCGTCTGCGAACTCGACCTTTTCCACCGTAGGCGCCTGTATATCCGCTATCCATCTGTCCGCCCTGACGATAACCTCATCTGTGCTGCCGCCGCAGCTTATCTCCAGCCGTTTTTCCGTTCCGTCCGCGATGTTGGAGCCAGTGCTGAAGCGCATTACCTTGGCCGACGATATATTCGCAAAAGCGATATTCATGGCAGATACGGCATCCTTTGAGGCATTATAGTAGTCTCCTCCGTTGCCCCTTGCCATCTCGCCCAGCGAATCAAGGTTTTCCTTGCTGCTGCCTATGCCGAAGGCATAAAGCGGTACGTCTGCCTTATTTAGCAGCTTGTCTATTTCGTTCTTAGTCGTGCTTCCGCCTTCGCTGAAGTCCCTGCCATCCGTCAACAGCAGCAGCAGCCTGCGGCCTGCGTTTTTGTTCATCGAGGCCAGCTTTACCGCCTCGGACATACCATCGAACAGTCTGGTCTTTTTATCAGAAGCCTCCAGCCCGTCTATCCTACCAGCGGCGACCCTGCCGCTTTCTTCTCCGTTCAGCACTATCCTTATCTCATCGCCGAAGGTGATAAGGGTAAAGCTGTCCTGCGTACCGATCCTTCCTCGCCATTCCTTAAGCCCGGCTTTTATCCCGTCAAAGGCTTTTTTGTTTATGGAGCCGGATATGTCCAGTATGAAATAGTAATCCGTAGGCAGCGCTGACGCAGGCTCGATCTGCACGGTCTCCAGCTTCATTCCGCCCAGCGCAGCAGATACATCGTTCTCCGCGCCGTCTGCGGCGTAAACTACCGCCTCAATCTCAGGCATATTAACAAAAGCCTGCTCTATCCGCGTATCATAGGCCTCTGCGGCCCATGCCGGAGCATAGGCTGACAGCATTACGGCGGCAAGAAGGATCGCTGTTTTTCTTATTCCCATCTTTTTTCTCCCTTGCAATATGCTACAAAATCAAACGTTGAACCGCCAAGCCTTATCCGGTCGCCTTCCTGAATATCGGCTGCGCCGCTTACCGGCACACCGTTCAGCTCGGTACGCGCTCCGTTGCCGCTCAGCAGTATAAATCTGCTCTCTATCGGCTCATATATGACGGAGGCGTGGTTTTCCTGCGCTATCTGCTGGTCTTCCACTATGCTTACGCTCATCCTGAAGCTGCGTCCGATAAAATTCCGCCCTGCGCGCAGGCGGTAATCCCGCCCTCTGCCCGGCCCCTCTACACACACGAGCCAGCCCACCACTGGGTCGGTCTCCAGCCGTTCCGCAAAGGCGCTTATTGTTTTTTCATCATCTGCGCCGCACAGCTTCCGCGTAGGCTCATCCTCTACATCTTTCAGCTTAAATGTCTTGTCGTATGCAGCCGAAAGGTTATATGCGGCCTCCGTTTCGCATATAGGGCATTTCCTGTATAGCGTGCTGTCGTAGTTATGCCCTTTCGGGCAGCGTATTATGGCCATGCCTTTTCCCTCCGTTGTTTGCCTTCCCCGGCAGTCGATTCCGCGTTTCATCTCTTTATATCAAATCATATTATTTCTGCGGTCATATTCAATAAACATGTCAAAAATGCGGGATTTAGTGTCATTTACGCATTACAGCTATTTGAGAAGCTTAATTTATGATGGTATCTGTCGCCGATAATATTTCATCCATATCATCGTAATTGTCGCCGACGTAATTCGTGAAGGCCGTCCTGGTCTCCTTCAGCTTTCTCGCGCTTACCGGCACGCTTTCGCCGTTATACAGCACTATGCTGTCCGCCTTCAGCTCCACTGCGCAGGACAGGTTTACGATAAAGCTCTTGTGGCATTGGACAAAGCGGCTGTCCAGCATGAGCTTTATGTCGTCCAGTTTGCCAGGAAATGTCCTGATTCTGCGCGGCTCATGTATGTTCATGTTTCTCAGGTCGCTCTCCAGATATAATATGGAATCGTAGTCTATCTTTGTTATGAGTCCCTTGCTTGTGAGGGTAATATACCTTTTTCCGGATACCTTCGCGTACCTTGCAGCCCCGTCGAGTACCGCCCCCAGATGACCTGCCTTTAGAGGATAGGGCAGAAAGGCTATGTGTCTTACGGCATAGGCGTCGTATATCATCTCGGGATACTTTGAGACAAATATTATCTGCAGATTAGGGAGCCTCTCATGAATGGCGCCCATCAGGCGTATCCCGCTTATTCCGTCCATCTCGATGCTTGCTATGACCACATCGGTGCTGTCGCCGCATCTCTCCATGTATGTAATAAATGCCGCAACGCTGCCAAAGCCGCGGACGCATATTTCCTCGGCCTTGGCGTAATCAGCAAGGACCTTATCCAGCTGAGCTCTGTTTCTTTCCGATGGATCGCAAAAGACCAGCTTCAGCATACCTCAATAACCTCACAGCATTTATCGCAGCGGCACTTGCAGCTATCCCGCCGCAGGGTGAGTGTTCCGTTATCTTCCTGTTTTTGTTACTCCCCAGGGCTCAACGCCCCACTGCGCGTTTACCTGATGTTCTCCTATGACCCAGTTGCCATTGCATTGTCCTTTGTGCGTTTTGCATATAGCGTAGTAATACTGTACATAAGACTCGTTCTCCGGTTTGTATTCATCCCCTGTAAGCTGCCTTATTCCCATGTTAGAAACATACGGCGCAACGTGATCCTCAAAGCTGACCGTCATCTCTCCGTTTTCATATCCGTCCGTATAGTTTCCGCTGCGCGTTACAGAAAAGCTGTACTCTCGGTATACGATATGATACTCCCCATAGCCGTTGGGCGCATCGTCAGCCCACTCGCCCGTAAAGTATGTCGTACCCTGCTGGTGCTGTGTGCAGCTGTACCATGTGCCCTGCCCGCACCTTATGCCGTCCTTATATCCGCCTGCGTATATGTAGCCGCCCGGGTATATGCCGACCCCATACCCGGAGCACCTGCCGCTTCCGTCATATCCGCCCATGTATAGGAAGTCATTCCCTTTTCCCGGATTGAGGAAGGGTATGAAGCTCTCGTTTTGCAGCAGCTCGATCACTTCTTCGATCTTTTCCTGTGCCGCAAGGCTAAGCAGCAGCACGGTGCCGGCCTTGTTGTCGCCTTTCCCTCCGTTCCAAAGACCGGACGAGAAACTCTCGGCATCGGTATACTGCCCGTTGGCTATATACGCGCAGCCCAGCTCATAGGCCACATTCGCCGAGGCGTTGAGTTCATAAGCCGCTTTCAGCGCCTCCACGGCCTGCGGGTTCCTTTTCGCGCCCCGGAAGGATCTTCCCAAGCCTATTGTCGCGTCAAAATTGCGCGGCTCTATCTCTATAACCGTCTCATACAGCAGTATGGCCTCCTCGTAGTTTCCGGCGTTGTAGTACTTCAGCGCGTCTGCAAGGAGCTCCTCCACCGTGGGCTGCGCCGCGCCCGGCTCCGTCTCCTGCACCGCCGCAATACATCCGCTCATCAGCAGCGCCATAATGACCGCCGCTATCAATATCCTCCGCATCGCCATTACCCCCTTATTGCCTTATTCCGCCGCGGCGTTGGGGTCTGTTACCTTAGTAGCCCCCCAAGGCATGACGCCCCACTGCGCGTCTAACTGGTATTCCTTCAGCGTCCAGCCGTCACCGCATTTTTTGTGGGCACTGCAAATGGTGTAATAATATTGTGTCGGCCCGTCCTTAGGCTTATAGGTCTTATCTATAAGCACGCGAACTCCCATATTGGAAGTGTAGGTTGCCGAATGATCCGCCCAATATACCGTCATTTCTCCGTTTTCATAGCCATCCGTATAGTTTCCGCTGCGCGTTGCGGATAGGTTCCCCTCCTTTGGATATATGACGTGATACTCGCCGTAGCCATTGGGCTTGTCGTTTTCCCAAGCTCCTTCATAGTAATCATAAGCGTCCTTTTTATCCGGCAGGCCGTTCTTGGGCAGCCCAGTTTCATCGTCTATGCGTATGCCGTCCAGCCATACGCCGTGGCCGCTTTTCTGCCCGTTTTTGTATTCGCCGCAGTATATATACTGTCCCCGGTCGTATATGCCGACTCCCTTTCCGTGCATCTGGCCCGCCGCGTTATAGGGGCCGAAGTAGATCACCTTATTTTCGTTCATGCTCATGAAATAATCCTGAACCGACTTGTTTTCAAAGAAGCTCACCGCCGTATCATAGCTGCCCTCGGCAGCATAGCTGAGCACCAGCAGTATCGCAACCTCCGGCGCCATATCGTCGCCCGTCTTTTCCATCCTTACCGCATCCCGTGCGTTGCTGTATTCGCCCGCGTCAAGGTAGGCATAACCCAGTTCATACATTGCCCGCTTATCATCCGTGGAAAGCTTGGCGGCTTTCTTGAGTATGCTTATGGCATCCATCGTCCTGCCTACCGATCTGTACGCATGACCCAGGCCGTACCCAGCCTCGTAATTGTTGGGCTCTATCTCTATAATCGCCTCGTACAGCAGTATGGCCTCCTCATAATTGCCCGCATTGCTTAGCTGGAGCGCCTGGGCGAGCATCTCCTCCACCGTGGACTGCGTTGCGCCCTGCTCCATAGTTGACATCATCACACTGCATCCGCTCATCAGCATCGCCATAATGACCGCCACAATCAATATCCTTTTCATCGCTGCTCCCCCTGAATTTTCTTATTTATCGAATCCAACCGTATCGCCAAGCGGCTCCCCGTCTCGACCATCGCTGTCCGCAGTGAGCGGCGCAGTGCTTCCTGGCTCTTCTTCCATGATGGGCTTCTCCCGGTTCGCATCCTTCTTGGCCTGACTGCTTATCTTTCCAGCCTGAAGTATGAACAGCACTATTCCAAGAACCATTACCGCCGCGCCCGCCGCCGATATTATCAGTCCCATTATCCCTGCCTCCGTCAGTTCTTTCTCACTCGGCTGAACGCTCTCAGCCGTTTGCGTATTTGCCCGCGCTTTCCGTTCCGCTCTCTTTCCGTGTTCTCCAGCTCTCTCTCCGGCTCTGTAACGCTTTGATAGCGTTTATCAGGCTCCCGTTGCGTACACCGCATTGGCAGTCAGGCTCGTAGTCCATCTCACTCACCTTATCCATCCCGCAGATTTAAGATCTGCCATCACGCCCTCCAGCCTTTGCAGCTTTTCGCCGGAAGCGCCTAATTCAACCGCCTTTTTGTAATAATCCTTTATCGTTGAATAGTTCCTTCTTGACTGAGGCTTTGCCCCCTCTCTCTCGATCGTCAGGAAGGCCATCTGCACATAGGCATCGCTGTTGTTAGGGTAACGATCTATCATTTGCAGAAGCGCTTTTTCCGCCCCCTCGTAATCCGCCCTGCGCTGGCTGACTATCGCAATATTCAGATAAGTGCTTGCCCTGCCGTAACCTAATGAAATAAGCTCATTAAAGCAGCTTATGGATTCTTTTCTGAGAAGATCGGCCTTATTATCCGTTTCGTCCCCGCTTTCCTCGGAAACAATCCCGCTTTTTGTGTAATAGGCCTCACCAAGCTGCTCCAGCACAAAGGCCTGCTCGTCATTGGGGTATGTGCGGCGCATATCCTGCAGCACGGCGATCTCCTTATCCAGCATCCCTATGTCGCTGCCGTTCTTCCCGTACAGGCTGACCAGTTCCTTATACGCCGCGATTCTTATATCGTTCTCCTTTGCGGTATTTATGCAGAGCGTATACTGCTCCGCCGCCTGATCTACCCTGTTCTGCGCGGCCAGTATGCCCGCATATACAAACGAACTTATGCCGTCGTTTGCCTTTGCTTTTACCTTTTCAAGCATCTTTTCGGCTTTGCCGTCCTGTCCGCTTTTCGTATATGATTGGGCAAGATAGTACATATAAAGCACATTATCCGGCGCCTTTTCCTCAGCCGCCTCGAATTTCTTCGCCGCTTCCTCGGTGTTCCCGAGGCTGTCGAGCGCCAGCCCCCAGTAGTAATTAAACTCAGGATCCTCGCGCATTTCGGGGTACTTTGCCGCCGTATCCTGTATCACAGAAAGACACCCGCTGCCATTGCCGTTGTCCATATACGCCGCGGCGACGGCTTTATGCCCGTCTCCCCTGCCTGCATATTCGTCTGCTGAGTACAGCGTCTTGACTGCCGCGTCCAGTTCTCCCTCGCTCAGCAGTGCGATGCCCTTATCGTACTGCTCCATATATGCCGCTTGCCTTTCACCTTTCGTTATCTCGGAACCGTATGAAATGAGAAACACGCCGAACGCGAATATCATGAAGCAGCCTGCGAGTTTAAGCCGCTCTCTGCGTTTTCTGCGCTCACGCATATTGCCGAAATCATCTATGTTGTCAAGATCGCGCTGCAGCTCGTCTATGCTTTGATAGCGGCGTTTGGGGTCTGCCTGCGTGCATTTTTGTATTATGTATTCCATTCCCTCGCTGTATGACCTGTTCCATTCCCGTATGGGTCTTAGCTCATAAGGGGGCTCGTATGGGCTCTTGCCGGTTATCATGTGGTACAGCGTAATGCCGAGGCTATATATATCCGTCCTCGCGTCGGTCGGAGCTGAGGTGTACTGCTCCGGCGCGGCGTAGCCCATGGTTCCGAGATGCTCGCTCGGCCCGTTGGCGTCTTTTTTGTATTCCTTGGCAATGCCGAAATCTATCAGCTTTATGTCCCCTTCCGGGGTGATCATTATATTCCCCGGTTTTATGTCCCTATGTATTATCGGAGGCTTGCGCGTATGCAGGTACTTCAGCGCCTCGCATATCTGCCCCGCCCATTTTCTGACGTGCGCCTCATCGAACTTTCCCCCTCTTTCAATCCCCTCCTTCGCGCTTATGCCCTCGACATAGTCCTGAATGATCTGTATATTTTGGTCGTCCTCATATATGTCGTGCAGCCGCGGCAGCCGCTGGTGATCAAGGTTTTTCAGTATATCCACCTCGGCGGGCAATTTGGTCGCATCGTCCTTTCGGACCACCTTCATCGCCCTCAGCACGCCCAGCCGCCGGTGCCGGACGAGGTATACCTTACCCATTCCCCCTTCGCCAAGCAATGACAGTTCTTCATATACTTCCTTATAAGACATCTGACGACCTCGCAAAAATTAAGATGATTTTTCACTCTATGTGATTAAAGCACAAAAATCGCAGGCCTTTTCCCCAACCGCATAATCGCCGCTTTTAATGTAATAATTGTCGAATTCCTTGCCATAAAGCTATTCTTAACAGTATCCTCTGGCGGCAATAACGTTATATCCGAAAGCCGACTCGCTGTTCCTTTGAATCACCATTCCCGTAACATCGCTTTCCGTTCCATCCGGCAGCTTCTCCTGACCAAATATCACATAGTAAACTCCCTCGTCCACTTCGTATACGCTCTCCACAAATATGTCTTCCTCCGGCGCATCGGCACCTGCCTCGCACACATATTGATTCTGCTCTGTTTCCTCGCTGCCCCAATGCGGATAGTCGCTCGATGCATATCCGCGCCCGTACAGGCTTTCCACCAGCCTCTTTACGGTCTCAAAGCCGACCTTTGAATAATACCCGTCAAGCTCGTCGTACCGGAATCCGTATTCTTGAAAATTCTGATCTGAGCAGTCCGCATATCCATAATATCCAACAGCAGAACTCGCCATCTCTTCATCTGTCAAACTGTTCACGTCACAGAAGTCGTATGCAGTCCAATATTTCAAGTCGTAAAACAACCATTTTTCATCCTCTGTCGGAGTGTATATCTCATACGGTCCCGGATATTTTGCTTTTACCCACTCGTTGAATACTTCTTTTCTTCCCGCTCTGTCGTCTCTAGGAAGCGAATCCAGCTTAGCCTGATAAACGGTGTCCGGCGTCTCGCTCCCGTCCGTCGGTGCAGCCTCCGCCTCAGGCGTCTGCGCCGTTATCTCCGAAACGGCTTCGGCGCTCTCGATTTCGACGTCATAATTATAAAGAGCGGCAATGCATCCGCTGCTGCTCAGGCAAACCGCCGCCAGCAACGCTATTGCTATTCGTGCCTTCCGGCCGTTATACCTTTTGCTTTTTTCACTGTATACCATATTAAACATTTTCCCTCTCTGAAGCTTACCCTTTTATTTTAAGGCATTCTTGCAGCGCTGCCTCATCTATGTAATAACCGGTCAATTTAGTGTAATAATTGACATGAAATTCGGTATTGAGATTTTTATCAATGCGTGTTTCTCTATAATTGCTCTTACAAACAGGCGTGTTTCGGCGTCGTTTTGTTTGACAATCGTATGTTTATGTGTTATTTTTTATTTAATCCGTCTTTGTTGAATTATCTCGTTTTTACAGGAGTGCAGGCCGCATGAACTCAGCTATCGTATATGCTTCCAACTGTATACTCGGTATCATAATGGCACTATTCTGTATGCTGACCCTGAAGATGAGGTGGGGGCGCGCAGTCACGTTCATCGGCGCTTACGCAGTGGTACTTTTCAGCTTCTTCGGTCTGCTCCTGTTGCCTGATCAAAACATAGCGGCAAAGCAGACAGTCGGTTTTTTAATAGATCTCATCGGATTCCGAATATTATTCACGGACAAAATGCCCAGGCTGGCCATATGCACCTTCACCATATTCATGAACGAATGGATATGCGAGTTCATCAGCTTTTCATTTTTCTCAAATGTATATCCCCAGACCACTCAGGGGATGTTCCTTATACCTCCGCTGACCCAGGTCAGTATGTATGCAATATATATTTGCGTTTACGCCTTCCTCATGTGGATATTCTCGCTGCTGCTCAACCGCATACTCAGAAGCTTTTCCTGGCAGGATATCCTTTCATATATCTTTTTCCCTTTCATGCAGCTTGCCATGGTGACATGGGGTTCTCTGCCCAACTTTTACAATCATGCTGAAGCAGTGCGGCTCTGTATAATATTATTCTGCATAATTTCAGACGTGGGACTGTACTACTCCATGCGGGGCATAACCCAGCGGGCGGAGCTCCGGGCCTCCAATGCCCTGCTGTTGAAGCAGGTAGATGCGGAAAAGGAGCATTACGCCGCCCTTACGGAGCAATATGAAGCGATGCGCCGCATGCGGCACGATATAGCAAACCATCTCTATACCATACAGGCGCTGCTGGACAACGGCGACACAAAGCATGCGGCGGAATACGCCAAGGAAATACTGCCCCGGCACACCTTTCACTCCAGCTTGGGCAGCTGTGAAAATCCCGTAGTGGACGCTTTCCTTTATTCCCGCATGAGCAAGCTCAAGGCCGCCGGAATAAGCGCGGAAGCAGACGTGCGGCTGCCCGCTGAAACAAGCATATCCAATGCAGACATGATAATCGCCTTCGGCAATATGCTGGATAATGCGGAAGACGCATGCCGTGCCCTGCCCGATGGTAAGCGTTATATACGCATACAGGCCGACATCAAAAACGGCTGCTGTACGCTGCGCATGGAAAACTCCGTTGCAGAGCAGCCCGTCTCAAAAAAGGAGCGCATACCCGGTCTGAACCGCGGCGTAGGCCTGAGCATACTGGAGCGGCTCGCGGAGCAATACCGGGGAACCTTTACCTATGGGCTGAAGAATAGCCGTTTTTGTGCTGTATTGACTATGCAGACAAGCGAGGTGAGGTAAGAAATGCTTAGTATAGCTGTATGTGACGATGATGAGCTGCACCGTAAAAGGACGGTTGCGCTCATACGAAATACGCCGGGATTTGAGAATTCCCTTATACGGGAATTCAGCAGGGCGGAAAACCTTCTGGACTCCATAAGTGAGGATCATTATTTGCCGGATGTAGCTGTGCTGGATATTCAAATGGATGAAATGGACGGCATAGAGCTCGCCATGAGGCTGAACCGCTCGGTGCCCGAGTGTCAGATAATATTTCTCACGGGATATATTTCATATGCAACCCGCGCCTATGATGCGGAGCATGTGTTTTATGTGCTCAAGACCGAGACGGACAGCCGCCTCGGCACCGCCCTGAACAAAGCGGCGGAAAAAAGGCGCGCCTGCTCATGCCAGCAGATAATAATCAACGCCGACGGCGCATCCCGGCGGCTGCTTTGGGATCAGGTCCAGTATCTCGAGCGCGTGCTGCGACGCGTGAGAATAGTGACTTTGGACGGCGAGCTTTGGACGAACACCCCTCCATCCGACATAGTTTCTCAGCTCGACAGCCGGTGCTATTGTCAATGCCACAAGAGCTTTTATGTAAACACTGCCTGCCTTGCGGCGATGCTGCCCACGGAATTCATACTGCAAAGCGGCCTTCGTGTTCCGATAAGCCGCAGCTATAAAAAGGCCGCCAGGGAAAGCTTTTTGTTTAAATCGGATGTAATATCAGATAAAAAATAGGGTAATACAAAATATGGAATAAAACAAGGAGAGCAAAACAATGATAGGCGCAATTGCAGGAGATATCATAGGCTCGATCTATGAACGGCACAACATCAAAACAAAGTCTTTTCCGCTGTTTCAGTCGGAAAGCCGGTTTACCGATGATTCAGTCCTGACCTGCGCGGTAGCAAGAGCCATACTGAACGGCGGCGCCCACGAGGACTATCTGACCTCTATCCGGGCGATAGGCCGTATGTATCCCGACTGCGGCTACGGCGGGCATTTTATCGACTGGCTGAAGAGCGATTCCGCCGAGCCCTACAACAGCTGGGGCAACGGCTCCGCCATGCGCGTATCGCCTGTGATATGGGCATACGATTCGCTCGAGGAGGTTTTGCGGGCGGCAAAAGCCAGCTCGGAGGTAACGCATAACCACCCCGACGGCATAAAGGGCGCGCAGGCCATCGCGTCGGCGGGCTTCCTCGCCCGCACAGGGCATACCAAAAGCGAAATAAAGGATTATATAAGCTCGCAGTTCGGCTATGACCTCGACCGCACACTTGATGAGATACGCCCCGTTTACGGCTTTGAGGTGAGCTGCCCCGGCAGCGTGCCGGAGGCCATTATCGCATTCCTCGAAAGCGGCGACTTTGAAAGCGCCATACGCGGCGCAATCTCAATAGGCGGCGACAGCGACACGATAGCCGCCATGACCGGCGCGTTGGCAGAGGCGGCATACGGTGTGCCCTACATTATCCGCCGTGAAGCGTTTAGCAGGCTGCCCCTCATATTAAAAGGCATAGTCGAGGAATTCGAAAGCAAGTATCAGGGCCATGCGTGAAATATATGCCGATACTCCGGCGCTTTTTGCTCAACGTATGTCAGCACATCGTATGGCGGCGCTTTCACTTATACAGGCGCAGGAAAGCACAAAAAGCCGTTCTTCAAAGCGGCCCGCATACTCTGGCGCTCACTTTTTCAAAAACGGGAACAGCCCCTTCTTCTCATAGGGAGCGGTGCTTATCTCCCCCGCCGTGTAGCCGGTTGCGTCGATTGCGGCACGGAGGGCGTTTTCATCCAGCGGCGCCTTGGAAATGATGACAGTCTCGCCCCTGGAATGGGACGAGCTGACCCTTTCAACGGGGAAATTCCCCCGAACCGCATCGTTGATATGCGCCTCGCACATGGAGCAGGCCATGCCGGAGACCTTTATCGTTGTTTTGATCATTGCTGTACCTCCCTCTGCATATCAGTCTCGGTTAGTTATGACTAACCGATATTTCCATTTATTGTACTCGCATCTTGACCCGTGTCAAGACCCGAAACGGCAAAATCCCTTACATATAAACGCTTATAAATGCTTATTCCGAACAACTCCGCCTGCGGCGCACAGGCGGAGTTGCTTTGGCGCTTAAGCGGCAAACAACCACCAGCTATGCTGGTGAGAATTGAAAGCTTCAAATGGAGACGCCAATACCATATTGTGTTTGCGCCAAAGTATCGACGGCAGGAAATATACGGTAAGCTAAAATCGGATATAGGAACGATCCTGTGAAAGCTATGTGAACAAAAAGGTAGGGAAAAAGCTCACTAATGATATTTGACCGGCACGTAAATCTCAAGTATGAGTACGGTAACCGTCACTTTTAGTGCCGCGGATATTATGTGGATACGGTTGGACGAAATGCCAGGGTAATTGAGGAATACATAAGTCTGGCAGTCAAGAGCCGGAAAATGCAAACTACCGCCGGCAAGTATCATTTTGAACGGTTTGTCGTGAAACGTTTCTTTGCCGCAGCGGTTGAGAAGCAGCCCCGAAGCCGCATCGCATCATCCGTTCCAGTCACCACAGGTGTACCGGCTTCAAGCCCGTTTTCCCGGGCAGCTTTAATGGTAACACATCCTGCAATTTCCGTGTACCAACTTGCCCTTTCCTATTAGTTCCTCAATTTTTTAGAGTTCTTTTGACGCTCTGGAGTCGATGCCATATAAAACCCAAATACCACTGCTCTTTCAATAATTATAGAAGCATTCTCTCCGGAATTCTTTCACTATGTCCATGAAGTCCTTCACTCTATAATAATCGGTGAGGTTTTCGAGCTTCCCCTCCACCTTAAATGTCGTACCCATAAACGAGCCATCGGCAACCGCCAGCTTATCGCATATATTTTCCTTTAGATACCTGTGATGACGTCCATAGCAGACACAACCAAGTTGAGTTAACAATAGAGCGGCCTGTGCAGGCAAGCCGCTCTATGTAGCACAGCAAGTACTATTCTTTTGTCGCTTCGGATTTGAAGCGCCGCAAGTATTCTTGGTATTCTTCTTTTCCTTTATTCGATGACAGGCTTATGACCACAAGAAGAGTCAGGCCAACTCCCAAGGAAACCCACAGTGGAGCTATGCCAAACGGGCTCCCTGCAAAATGCCATATTGCGGCTATAACTCCCCCCGCAACGATAGACCAGAAGGCTGCATCGTTCGTTACCTTATCCCAGTGAAGCGATATGACCAGAACAATTCCTGATATTGCCCTTATTTGAAAAGATGCCAGCAGATCATTGAGGATCGATTTCATATTTGAGGCTATAAACACCGAAAGCACAGCTATGGCCACGACAGACGCCCTGAAGCATATCATCTGCTTTTTCTCGCTCGCCTTTGGCTTAATATTTAAATAAATATCGCGCACAACAGTAGTGGCCAGCATAAGCAGTATTGCGGGGCCCGTAGAGAGAACCGCGCCGAGTATTGCAATGCTCGCGAGGCCGCCCCAGCCTGGCGACAAACGGTTTGCCATTTCGTACAGTATGCCTTTTCCGTTGCTTTCCGGCAGCAGAATACGCCCCGACAGCCCTATCGCGGCAGGCAGCAGAGCAAAAATCGTTACAAGCACAGCCACTACGATGATACCCTTGCGGGCCTCATGAAGGCTCCGGCAGCAGTAGCATGAATTTACCACCGTCATAGCAGAAATCATTGCAAAAGCCGCCCCAATCACCTGTGCGATAACGGTCGGCACATCTGGATACATAAGGTTGAAGTGGGTGTCGAGCAGTTGTTGGTATATATTCTCAACGCCGCCCGCATCCCTGACGTTGGCCCAGGCTATTACGCTGAGGAACACCACTATCACCGCCATATGAAGTACATTTGCCCCCGCAACGGACTTTATGCCGTTTAAGGATATGACTGCAAAAAGCACGGCACATCCAATGAGTATGGTAATATCATTTATATCCGCCACGGAACGTATTATCGGCCCCACTATCGACACGACCGCAACAGACTGCATCGAGTATATCACTAGGAATGCCAGCAGGACGACCATAGTAACAGCCCAGCGCACTTTGTTGTTAAAACGCATTTCAAAGGCCTCCGCAACGGACATAGCGCCTTTTCGACCCGCTTCATAAAAGAACCGTGAAGCGAAAACAACAAATACAATACAGCCTATTGCTTGACCCCAGTTGCCCCATACTGCATTTATACCATGCGTAAAAGCCTCGCTGGCATTGCCGACAGTACCGGCGCCTGCTATCAGTTCACCGAAGAGCAGCGGGATAAGCGTACAGGCAGACATACCGTTCTTCGCCACGAAAGTATTCCTTGTGCTGCTCTGTCTATTTTTATTTATCAGGCTTATTATGCAGGTCAGCCCCAAATATACTGCGACCATTATGAAAGCCGTCATTCTTTTTCCTCCGAATCTTCCCTTCTTTCGGTATACCTGTCAGCCATCCTTTTTGCTGCGACAAAACAAATCGCCGATAAAGCACCTATCACAATACACATTCCCCAGCCCAGCTTATATGATCCTGTCCTGTCAAAAACCGCCGCCAGCAATAATCCCCCAAGCGACATTCCGAGCTGCATCGGGCTTTGTGTTAGGCCGCGCATTATATTGAAGTTCTTTGTGCCAAATGTTGCGCTTATAAGAAGCGGGGCAGATACCGTGCCGACCCCGTTGCCTATGCCGTACAGTATAGCCATAAGGTACATTATCTGCATACTGCGGCCAAGCATCAGGCACAGAAAGCCTCCGCCCATTAGGCCAAACGCCGCCATAGCGCCTTTTATGGTGCCGAACCTGTCGTTTATCCACCCTAATATGAGCTTACCGAATATGCCGACAAAGGAGTACATGGATACGATCAGCGCGGCTGCCTGCGGCCCATACGAATCAGATATGCAGGGGCTGATCTGCCTGAGCGGTGCAGAGCAGATTATACCAAGCAAGAGCATTCCGAGCATATGTACATAGAAGAAACAATGCGTTTTCGCTTCTCCAAGGCTGATATTTGGAACGCCATCATCTCTATTTGTCTTATTGTTCGGCTCGTTTTCGTTTCCGTAAGGGCTAAGCCCTTTATCCTTCGGCCTTGTCCTTATCAACAACAAAGCAATAGGCGCTGCGACCGCAAGAACCAGCAATCCTATCATTCGGTAGGAAGTACGCCACCCATAACTGGTTATCATCGTCGTTATAAGCGGGCTCAAAAAAGTCCCACCGATGCCGATACCTCCTAAAGCAATACTCATTGCCAGACCTCGGCTTCTATTGAACCATGCAGTTATGAACATCGATACCGGCATGAAGGCACAACCAGAATAAAACACACCTACCAGCACAGAAGATACATAGAACTGCCAGACGCTGTTTGCCAATGAATAAGACATATACGACAATGCGAAGCATATAAGGGATCCAGAAAATATCCAACGCATATTGTACTTAGAATATACCTTCCCCCATATCGGAGAAAGTAGTAATCCGCACATGGCGACTAAAGTGCTGGTTACCGTAAAAGCACTGCGCGAAATTTCAAATTCTTCCGTAACTGCCGGTAGGTAAAGGCTTGCGCAAGCGTTTACAAGCGGTGCTGTAAAAGCCATCACCACAAAGCAGGCACAGCAGATTACCCATCCGTAGTGAACTTTTGCCAATTTCATTATGCGACCTCTATCCTTGTGTACAGATGATTTTCATCCTTGCCTTAATTGTTTTTAAGATATTCGAAAGCACACTGAGCATGTATGGCGGCTCCGTATGGCAATGCATCCTCATTGAATACGATTTTCGGATTGTGTGCCGGATAGGTAGGGCCGTCTCCATCCGGTTTGCAGCCGATGCTGAAAAACACACTTGGGACCAGTTCAGTTATGCGCGCATAATCATCCGAGGCACTAGACGGCGGATATGGAATGTATTTTATATCCAAGTCTTCGCAATAACGCATCATTTCGTCAAGCAGCTCAGGATTCGTATACATTGCAGGAACATCGGACAGTACTTCGTATTCGGTTTTTGCGCCGAAAGCCAGCGCTGTATAATCAACGATTTCATGGACTCGTTTTCTGAGCTTTTCACGAAGCTCGGGATCAAACATTCGCATGGTTCCCTGCATGACCACTTCCTCAGGGATAATATTTGCCGCATTACCTCCGGCAAACTGCCCAAATGTCAGCGTCACGGTTTTATCGGCAGGAGCTTCACGGGCAATCAATTCCTGCAGCGCAAGATAGGTATGAGCGGCAACATTGATGGGATCTATGCCGGTATGCGGCCACGCACCGTGGCATCCTTTGCCTTTTACGGTAAGCTTCATCCCGTCACAGGAAGCGCAGGTATAGCCATGGCATACGGCAACCGTACCCACGGGATTACGGGCGTTCATATGCATATCCACAGCTATATCTACCTCCGGGTCGTGCAAAACCCCGGCGTCTATCATCGCCCTTGAACCTATAAACACCTCTTCACCCGGCTGAAACATGAGCTTTACGGTTCCGCAAAGCTCATCCTCGCAGCTCTTGAGAATTTTCGCCGCTTCAAGGAGCATGGTCGTATGGAGGTCGTGCCCGCAACAATGACCGTACCCGTTATCTGCGGAAAAAGGCAGCCCGCTGTTTTCTTTTATTGGCAGAGCGTCCATATCAGTGCGGAGCATGACCGTTTTCCCCGGCTTTTTCCCTCCAATTATGCCAACAATACCGCATTTGCATATTTCCTTGTTCGGTATGCCGTACTCAGTAAGCTTCTCCGATACAAATTTCGCCGTAATCGGAAGATCATCCCCTATTTCGGGGTTGCGATGGAGGAACCTTCTGTTCCCTATCATTTCTTCTTTGTCATCAATCGCCTGCTTTAAAAACCGGTTCATTTGCCTACCTCCTTTTTCAGACCAATGGATACAGCGCTCACGCTGCCGCATGATTTGCATTTCATTCTATCATATAACCAATAAAAAAAGTGTTACATAGGCTACATAACACTTTTTATGATTTTGATATTATTTTGAAAAATCACCATTCGCCCATGCTGGCATCGCCATTACAATGTTCCATTATCCTTTCCACGTCCAGTATTTTTATTCGTTTTCTCTGTATATCTATGGCCTCTTCTTTTTTTAGCTGTTGAAGCACCTTATTCGCGTTTACTCTATTGAGTCCGGTAAGCATGGCGATATCCTGCTGCGATATTTTCACGCATTCAACAGGATGCGTATGTTTTATATGTCGGTTTGCGATATGAAAATACAGCAGCTGGCATACTCGAACCATGCCGTCATCGTACATCTGTGAAAGCATTTGGGCAGCAAGGGAATGCTGAAGGCAGACGGCAACATCCAGCATTTTTTCCATGAGCGGGTAATTGCGGCCTGCAAGCTCCTCAAGCTCGCTGCGGGTCAGCAATATTGCCTCCACATCGGTATACGCCTCCATAAGAAGATTTTCCTCCCATTTAGGCATACCATGCGGGGAAAACTGCGGAAGTAAACATCCGCTGCCTGCAACATACAATGCTTTCTCGTTCCCATCGCTATGCAGCACCACAGCACGCACAAGCCCGCTCCGCACATAGTAGAATTTGTCTGCGGGCTCATTGAACTGTTTAATAGGCGAATGCTTTTCCAGCGTGACTCTTTTCCCGGTCTTAAATATCAAGCCTTCAAAATCGAAGAAATCTCCATACATATAATAGTTTGGTATCATGCTGCCCGCATTCCTTTCTTATGTTTATTAACGCACAGAGATTATAGCATAATATGCGAGTATATAAAAGATGGCTGTTCATGCTGCCTGTCATCCAATCATCCATGTGTATTCGACCCATAAAATTTTTTTCGAAAACTGTAATGCAAATCACTTATTTGAATAGGCAAACTTGATAGAATTTCTTTAACCAGTCGACAGGGAAAACACAAACTGCTCATGAAATGGAGGATTTATGAAAAAATATCTGCATTATGCGTGGGTGATATGCTTTGGCTGTGCATTTATATGTGCCCTCACCTCTCCGATCATCAACGCAACGGCAACACAGTATCTTATCTCTGTAACAGAAGAATTTGGAGTATCCAGAAGTGCTTTTACCCTCAGCTCCACCATAGTTGCGCTGGTAGGCATGGTGATTTCCCCGCTGTGGGGTAAAATTTACTCCGACCGCAAGCGTATGCGCGGCGTGTTGACTATTACAACGTTAGGCTTTGGCCTGGCCTATATGTCCTATTCGTTAGCACAAAATATCGGTCAGTTCTATATTTCTGCCGTAATACTGGGGTTCTTCTGGGCAGGCGCCTGTTTCATGCCCGTATCCATGATGATAACTGCCTGGTTCAACAAAATGCGCGGGTTGGCAATGAGCATCACCCTGGCGGGCATAGGCTTTGGCGGATCAGTCCTCGCCCCCATAATAAACAGCTTCATAACAAATTACGGTTGGAGGATAGCCTACCGCTACGTTGGTATAATAATCATAGCCATTGCTTGCCCGGTAGTATTTTTCCTTCTCCGGGCTACTCCTGAAGAAATGGGTAAGAAGCCTTTCGGAGCGGATTGGGAAGAAAACGAGAAAGATAAGAAAAAAGCTCTCATCTCCAATGAGGGAAATGTTGAAATATCTCCTAACGATGTCAAAAACAAGGCTTTCTTCTGGATATTCATGATAGGCTTCTTCGGGATGGGCCTTGTGTGCTCTGCGCCCATGCGTCAGATGAATCCTTATATTTCAGACATATACGGATCAGAATTTGCGGCAAGCGTTATAGGTCTTTCATCGTTGATGGGCGTATTTGGCAAAATACTTCTCGGCGCCCTGCACGACAAATTCGGCAGTATCAAGTCCTCCTCCATCGCTTTTGTAGCCTTTGCGTTGGCCTTTATTGCCGCCATTGCCGGTGCCCACGGTGAAAAGAATCTATTTTATGTGTATATAATTCTTTATTCCTTTGCTGCCGGCGTTGGCACAGTCTCCGCGCCCCTCATCATAAGCGCCACATTCGGTACGAAAAGCTTTAATATGATGCGCGGCTTGACTCAGAGCCCCCTGCAGGCAGGTATGTCATTGGGCGGCCTTATGGTCGCAGGCGTATTCGATATTACAGGTGCGTATACCCTTGGCTGGGCAGCATGTATTGCAATATCTGTAATATCCATAATATGCTTCTATGCGGCTCACAAGATGTCCCGCAAATATGCCGCCGAAATCGATATGGCAAAATAGTGCGGCATAAAAGCAAAGTAATATTGTGAATTTCGGCTGATAGTATAAAATGAGAGATTTGTTTCCATTATGCACTATGGAACAAATCTCTCAAATTCATTATGCAGAGCATTTCCCGTTCTCATTTCATTCAAGCATCAACGGAGTTATTTTGATAAGATCTACCGAAAACTGATCGGCAAGAACACACTCGATCGTTTCTTTATCCGTATTTTCGCCCTATTCGGTTACAAGTATCTTGTATGCGCAATAGTCATATCGATGCAGGACAGCTACCTTTTGAACGGCGTCACCACCAAGCTTTGCCCCGAGATAGCGCGGCGCTACGGCGTCAACCCCGACAGCATAGAGCGGAGCATACGCACCGTTATATCCGCAATATGGTACGACAGAGGCCCAGCGCTCCTGCGCGATTTTATGGGGCGCAGCTATCAGTTTCAGCCGGGCAACGCAAAGTTTATAGGCATAGCAAGCCGCCGTTTTTCCCTGTACCTCCGCGCCGCGATGCGCAGTAGAAAGTAAAAGCCCGAAAAAATCAGACTTTATCGGGCTTTCTGGCGTCCCCGGCGCGATTCGAACGCGCGGCCTTTCGCTTAGGAGGTCGCCAAGACGTTTTTTACCGCATTATCTATGATACCTTGTGATGTTGCCCATCATCAAAAAAATCAGAAAAATGGGTGAATTGTTTGTAATGCCGTATCATTGCATACCACTGCATAAACTGTTGTTTCAAGCTAGGCGATTAGCAAAATCTTAGCAGAAGCAACGTGGAATGATGGCATCAAGACAATAACCACAAGTCGGGACACGCCTTACACTTGGATTATACCATATACTGCGGACTGTAAAAAGGGAGATGTGATGAGCATTTCCCTTTTTCTATCGGATGGGAGATATGTGCTATGAAATGCCTCTTTACCTACAAGTGGGTCAAGCTGCCGCGCGCCCACATACCTACAGGCAAGGGGTTAATGGGTTCATTCCTCCGGCTTGCTTCCCGTGCAGCGTTCCGTCCAGGCAAAGCCCGGTACTGTGGTTACACAAACGATGTCAACGCTGGCTCTTGGGTCGGCGGCATCGTAGGACTGAAAAGCATACTCGGCGTCAAGGATCGCAAGCAGGTGCTCAACGTCATGGAGCGGCTTGTGGAGATGGGCTTCATCACCTGCTCGCTCAACACACAAACGAAGAAGCTCACCTATACCATCAACGACTGGATCATGGAATGTAGCGGCGATACCTGTCCCACTGGCGCCATCTACACCACCGAAGGCTACGGCTTCCTTTGCATTCCGCGAGACGTCACAGAAAGGCTTGTCCGACAGGGATACCGCTTTGGCGAATCTGACGCATGGCTTGACCTCTGGTGCCACACTGTATGGGGAGACCGTTATAACGCATTCTCAAGATTGGCGCCAACCGTTCAAATTATGCGCGGTAAACCGATACTCACGCTTGAAAGCCTTGGCGCACGCTGGGGTTGGGAGAAAACCAAAGTCTGGCGCTTCCTTAAAAAGTATGCGGATACCTTTTCGCTTTATAAGCTCCCCGGCTCCTATGGCTGCCTCATATTCAACCATCTCTATCCGGCAGACGTTGGCCCGGTGGAAGCCCCAACCGACGCCGTCATAATGCGTGTTTTGAACGAAATACGTTTTATGGGGCAAAAAACGCATTACTCAAGCTCTGACCATGAGCGAATCAACCTGTATACGCTCTGGTTCAGCAATAGGATCGAGCTTGGCAACCTCAACGATGGGTGTCCCTCTCAAAGTCACCCGGCTGTTGATCGTGTTGCAGTTTTTACCCCATATAATACGCGCGCGTATTCTTCTCTCCCAAAGAGTACAAATGACTGCGTGGGTAGTATATACAGGGAACGCAGGATACAGGATCTCAGCCCTCCCCGGTCACGGCGATGCGCCTGGCCATAACGACATATCCAAGGAGGGATACCCAAATGAAAAAGCAAGACATACAGAACGCCCCAGCAAGGGATATCTATGCCCAGCATGAAAGCCAACTCTCCATGCAGTCCCACGCCTTTGTCGAGATGCTGGCCAAGCGTGGGCTTATCGAGGACGACGCGATCCAAAACGAGGCGGTTCGCAAGGCCGATAAAGAAAAGCGCCGCAATATGCACCATAACACGCTGCTCCTGCTTCGGAGCTACCGCGATATCCGATGGATGCTGCAATGCTTCCCCGACACAATTGCCGAGGAGCTTGACGCGCCGCTGCACGACCTTGACACGCTCATCAACCTGGTGAACTCGGAGATTGATTTGGATAATTACCGGCTGGAGAATCGCATTCAGAGCATGCGGCTCTCCCGCAGCATGATGGACAGACTGAACGAGGCAGTCTCCATACTGCGCGACAAGCCGCAGAACGGCGATATGCTCTACAACATCATCTATCTGACCTATATCGCCCCAGAGCGGCTTATGGTAGTCGAGATATGCTCCAAGCTGCACATTTCGGACAGGCAGTATTACCGGCTTCGGCAGCAGGCGCTGAACATCATTTCGATAAGGCTCTGGTCTGCGCCCGCAGCCGAGCTGGATAGCTGGATCGAGGTGATGAGTCTGCTGGAGGTGCTGTAGTGAACAACTATTCGAATTACTAAGACGTATACCGGATTGCCATACTCTCCTCCAATTCTTCATGTTAGCTCATTTCTGCTCGTAAGCAAGGAAATACGCAAGATAATACACAAGATGTTGCAGAGCGTTATGACTTTTGGGCATAATAAAGCATAGAAAGAGGTGGAGAGCATGGCAAGTTATCAGCCCCGTTTGCTATAACCAATCACATGGTCAAGCTTGTTTCGGAGATCGCGGAAAAGATTGGCAGGCTTGATCGCTATCAAAGCCTTGATGCGAAACCATGCCTGCGGCGCAACAACCGGATCCGTTCCATCCATTCATCGTTGGCCATAGAAGCAAACTCACTGTCTATCGATGCTGTTCGCGGCGTTATCGACGGCAAAACCGTCATCGGCCCGGTAAAGGAAATCCAAGAGGTCAAGAATGCATACAGGGCCTATGACGAACTTGGTAAATTCGACCCATTTTCCATTGATGAGCCGAAACGCCTTCGCGGCGTCATGACCTACCTCACCGTCGATGAAAGCGGACAGTTCCGTCGCGGAGAGGAAGGTGTTTTTGACGGCGGCCGGTGTATTTTTATGGCTCCGCCCGCAATGCGCGTTTCTGCCCTGATGGATGATTTGTTTTCATGGATGAAGCAGGCAAGAAAGGATGTGCATCCGCTCATTCTTTCCTCGGTATTTCATTATGAGTTTGTGTTCATCCACCCGTTTGCGGATGGGAACGGACGCATGGCGCGGCTTTGGCAGACAAGCCTGCTCTGCGAGTGGAACCCGTGTTTTTCAATATATGCCGATAGAAAGTCGGATACATGCGTTTCAGTCGGAATACTACGAGGCGATTTCAAAATGCCACAACGAAGGCAGCACAAATAGCTTTATTGTATTCATGCTGGAGAAGATCAGTGAAACACTGGATCTGTATTTGCAGCAAGCAAGCTCAGGCGACGCACAGGTAAGCGAGTATGTGCGAAGGCTTCTTGATGCTATGGAATACGATGTTCCCTATTCAGCCAAACGCATTATGGAACTGTTGAACCTGAAATCAAAGGAAACCCTCAGAAGGCACTATATCAATCCCGCGCTTGAGATGGGCTTGATTGTGATGAGCATGCCGGATAAGCCCACGAGCCGGAATCAGGCGTATGTTAAGAAGTAGACTGCTATTGCAATTATGCTATAACGGTAGTAATTGAGGTTCTTGATAATAATATAAAAAGAGCCCCGAAGGGCTCTTGCATTTGCTTAATATGTAAGAACGAGCTGATCGTTCCCGACCATATAAGCAGTATGCAGTTATTATTATGGATGCTTGACATGGGAAATAACCGTTTAATATTTTTTGTTTGAGTAAATTGAGATGGTACAGGAAAAAAGAAAACGAGAGCCTTATAAACTCTCGCAAACCCTACTACCTAAGAAAGTCGAGCCGATCGCCCCCTTAAGTAGTAATTTATTCTACCACTACGATATCAAGTTGTCAAATAAAAATTTTAATCTCCTCGAACCCTCCTGAAACATCCGACGTGCCAGAGGTATTATTGCCTCTCTTGCGGTATAACTTTACTTCCCCGTCTTCAGATATCTTTATGCCAAGCCCCTTGCTTCCTAACATTCTTGCTGCCGCATCTCTCCCCCACCGCTCTCCGATTGCAAGGTACTGTTTAGTATATACCCAATAGCCAAATATTTACCACACTGATTAATTACTGTAGCACCATCTAAAGATAAAAGTTCCATTTGTATCTCGCGATCGGTGTCACCAAATGATATTGGCTGCTCTTTCGTTTCTTTATTCGCATGAGAAGGAGGGATAACGCAATTCAGGAGTGTTGACTTGATAACTGAGTTATCCTTTTGATTAACGGAACCTTTAGTTTTTATATTTTGCTCATAGAGTGTATCTTCGCCAATTTGTTCACCTTCTTTAACGATACCGATGCACCCACCTGAATGAGCAAAAGACACGTCTATAATTGATGCAAAAATACAGTTAGCCAACTGACGGGCCTGTGAGCGATCGATAGACTCATCCTGGGGTTCCAGCTCTTCAATACTTGTTTTGATTATATCAACGACTGCGGATTGATCATGATAATGCCATACTCCCTTTCGCTTTGAAAGTATTAGCGCTTCCTTCTTGAAGACTAGTATCTCTCCATCAGCGCATAGAACAATGCCAATGTTCTCATTTTTGCATTCGGATGCAAGACGAGAATAATTGTTCGGTGCAAAAACGACATGCTCACGCTCATGCTTTGAGGGAGCACTCAAACTATCGTTAACATAACCCAGTAAATATCCGTTCTTGCTAATCCGGAAATATGTCCAGTAGCCATTTGCAAACAGATAGCTTTCCTTGCTTTCCAAGAAATCCAATAATCTAATGCAGTGTTGCCGACGATCTTTTTCAACTATTTTATTCCCATCAATTATACACGAAAAGGGACGATGCTTCCCTTCATATGTTTGAAATGCCCTTGCTTCAAGCACGGAAAGCAAATCACGAAAAAAGGATCGCATCTCATCCTTAACGTAACCGCCACCAATCACAAAGTCGAAGAAAGCCATGTTCGTAGCAAACACATATCTTGCTCTTAGCGAACGCGGCATATTATATCTCTGCGATTTTCCAAGGACATCCCTAAGCCTTTTTCCAGAAATACCTTTCAAATATTCAATAATTGTGTCATTGATTTGAACTGTTTGTGAGTTAATTTTATTGTAAAATCGACATATGGCATTGACAAAATAGCAGAAAGCATTTTCATCAAAGTTTCTGTTAAAAAGCACTTTATAATAGAGGCCGGAAAGCGCGGGAATATTCGGAATGCGTATATAAATCTCTTTTGAGCCATCGGCAATTGCTGTGTTAATGCTTGCATCAACCTTTACGACATAATTGTTCGGGTCGCTGTTTTTTATATGAACGCCAATATCTCCATAAAATATCGAGGTACTGCTTATTTGTAGTGCTGGAAATTCTGCACAGATTACGCTTTCTATCCAGTAAACGCTGTCCAAAAGGGAAGGCATTTCACTATAAATTCTGTTAAAGCACTCACATTCATCTCGTCCCATATTTACCCCTACATTGTAACAACGATACCTAATTTCATAGTTTTCTCTATCTCCTTATTTTTCAAGGGTTTTCGGCACTTGAACGGCGCTTACTGTACCATTACTGTACCATTTTGATTTTGCTGCACTTTTTCAAATTGTAATACGGCTTTTGACATGGAATCATTCGTCACATGAACGTACCGATCCATCGTCGTTTTGATGCTGGCATGACCGAGCAATT
>OIZV01000146.1_pt1 | contig 46258 bp, 35 predicted proteins | sample 1588681 | NCBI WGS metagenome assembly OIZV01 (sample SAMN03283281) | human gut metagenome | biome: human-associated habitat; material: feces | host: Homo sapiens | place: Peru | collected 2012 | reverse complement strand
GAGCAGAAGCGCGCCATGAGCCAATGGTGGATAAGCGCGCTCGCGGCCTTCGCAGCTATCGCGATAATCGTCGCGGTAATTGTGGTGAGTAAGTTTGCAAGGATGATGAGGATGAAATAGCCGTATGGCAGTGTCGGTTATTAGTATATAAAAAATACGCTTACGGCGACAGATTTTCCCGCGTCAGCGTGTCTTATATATAGCGAAAAAGGAGGTGGTTCCATTGAAGGAATAAAAAAGCCCTTGCAAGTCATGAGTTGGACAAGCTCATCGCTGAAAGGGCGATGCCGGTTTGCAAGGGTATGGCTAAATTGTATCCCATGATATACAAAAATGTAAATACCGTATTTGAAAGGATACTAAAATGAGAAAAATAATAGCTTTCCTTATTGTTGCAGTTTTGATTTTTTCAATGTCATCCGTTGCATTTGCCGGATACCATGAATACTCCGGCGGTGCAAATAACTACTTTGATACCAGATCACTGGATAGGGTTGGTACTTCTTGGAGCTACGCGCGAGACGAATGCACAAGTAGTGCAACTGAAAGAGACAGTCCTTACGCCTCTCCGCATAAATCAAAGGTCGTAAGTGGCAGTACAGCGCTCAGCAACGAATTAACCGTATGGGGCGGCGACAGTGTTACTTTAACTTTTAAAAGCGGAGCCAATAATTACTCTTCTGCTAAGTTAAGGCTGTCTGCTATTTCGTCTTATGGTTACTTTTACGCCGTAGGCAAGTTTTATGCCGCTTAATTCCTAAGGTAAAAGCGCATGATGCTTTCCGCATCATGCGCTTAATATACCTGCTGACTTCCGACATTTATGAAAGGAGAACAAACAATGTGCACAGCCATACGGTGATTTGCATTGCTGGCATATTGAAAAATAGATGAAAAAGAAGATTGTATGGTTCGTATTGACGATAAATATATTGTTAATATTTTCTGCCTGTCAACCCACGCCCAGCATTTCGCCCATCGTTGGCGAACAGGACGGAAAGGATAGCTTAATAATCAGCGGACAAGGATCAGACGGCAAAAAAGGTGAAAAGGCCAGTGCGGACAGTTTCCCGCAAAAATATAATGACCAAATCGACTTCCCGAAAGCCAATATGATAATTCGCTACGATGCAGATATCAGCGCAGAGGGAATTGAAGGAGCATCCATATATACCGTGCAGAGGCTTAAACGTTCAGACGATGAAAATATTAGGCTCGTTAATATGTTCTCGCAGGGCGCAAGTCTATATGAGTATGCTCAGGCGAACAAAGCATATTGGGCAAATGTACTGATAAGGCTTAAGCAGAAAAGCGCAAACGGGGATTATGACGAACAATTTGATGTGAACTCGGTCGTTCGTGAAATCGAGGAGAAAATCAAAAGCTCACCCGAGTCCACAGGAAGGACAGCATTCGGCTGGGAAAATCATGACCAAAATGAACTGTGTATAGTGGACTTTGAGAATGACGGAGGATGGGAGCAAGCCCAGTTTGAGAGGAACGGAAACTACTTTTACTATGCAAAATATCCTGATTCCGTATTGCAGGCGGAGAGTATGGTTCAAGCCGGAGATGCCATAAGCGGCGAACCCGCCGGAACCACCATATCGGTAACGGTATCCGAAAAGGCCGCGGCAGACCAGGCGGATAAATTGGTAAATGATATTTGCAGCGGGTCGTATAGCCGCACCGATTCCAAAGCAAGACTTGTCACGCCATATACGGGGGAAATAATCACTAATGGCTGGCTTTTCACATACGCAAAAAGGATAGGAGGGCTAACGGCCTATTTGATAGGCAGGGATTGCAGGATAAACAACGGCGTTTCCCCAGCGTTGGTTGCACCGTGGGAAAGCGAGCTGATAGAGGTTTTCGTTGATGAGACAGGCGTTGCTGTGTTTGATTGGCAAGGAGCGGTCGAGGAAATCGGAAAAAGCGACAGTGGGAGCTTGGTAGGGCTTGACGAGTTGATATCTATCGTTACCAATCAAATGAAATACTGCCATGCAAATAAAGGCAATCCTGAGCATCAATGCGTAATAACAATAAACAAAATATGTTTGGGAACCGGCTTGTTGGCATCGGCTAATACAAATCAAGAGCAGGGACAATATACCCCATCGTGGTATGTATTCTATGATCTGCAAATAGACGGCATCCCGGAGCTCTATTTTGAAGATTGTATGGTGTTTTCGGCCATTGACGGCAGATATGTTGAGCCTCGAATGACAGTACGGCAGTTAATGGAGATACAATAAACAGTGTGAGGCTTGGTTGCATATTGGAACAACAAAAGCCGTTTATGACCCGGCGGCCAGGGAGGGATGCCTATGATTGTCCATATATAAAAACACCCCTGCATTTCATGAGCGGGCGGCTCGCATCGCGCCAAAATAGCGCTAATCTGTAAGGGCATTACTTAAAATGTTTCTTACGATCTACAAAAAGACAAATACCATATTTGAAAGGATATTAATCTGTCTCTATATTAAAGTACCCTACAATTGCAAACCAACTGAAAGAGAAACTGCTTTTAATAATGCAAGAATGTAAGGGGGCGATTCCGTTGAATATACGAAACGTTGCATTTAGGATGTAAGTCAAAATCATCAATGATTATGGGAGGTTTATTATGAAAAAACTGTTTTGCACAATTATAGTACTAATCATGATAATGTTCACCATGTCTACCGCATTTGCCTATAAAGGATCTGCGGGATTTAGTAGTAGTAATTTTACCCATGAGTTTCAAACCACTGACTACCTCTCTAAAGCCACTAGTGAAACCTGGAGTACCATTACAAATATATATGTAGGATCCATAACGGGAGTAATATCAGCCCAACCTATTAACGAACTTGGCCAAGCTATCGGCGCTGCAATGACTTTTAGTAGTGCCGGCACTAAATATAGCCATATGACAAATCAAAATTGCAATACAGTACATCTGTTAATCAAAAATAAGACAAGCGACGGTGGCACGGCTGCGGTCAGTGGAAGATTCTATAATACTGCATCATAAAAGTAACATAAAGGCACCATCAGAATGGCTGTATATTCATGGTGCCTTAACAATGTGGGGTTCTATTATGCATCGAAGAGCTTTTACACTAACACTGACTCTAATACTTCTTGCAATGTACATAACTACTTACGAACAAGCAAATAGTGCATATTTCAACTATTGTGGTTGCAGCACCGTATATTCAGAAGTTTCTAATACTACTTTTAATATTGACGGAATTATTAACGATTTTCATTTGAAGTTTGAAGTGCCTATTGAAGTAGATAAACCAACAAATCATTTACTTCTTGGCATTCAATGCAATCAACGGTGAAAGATAGAACCTCTGATTTATTCTTCTAATCCAAATTGATGCTTATAAGTAATGAACAAGGAGTTTCTAATGAAAAAGTGGGTAGTATACTTAATCCTCCATTCGTTTTTAGTCTTGTGCGCCTGTCAGCCCACACCTGAGCAGCCCGCCATCACGGAAAAACAGAATACGGGCAGCTTTTTGGAGCAGGCCGGCATGCAGGAAAACGGCAAGCATTTTAGGGATATGGATATTCCCGACGGCAAGTATGTGTTTAGCACAACAGGGCTCGGCGGAAGGCTGAGTATAGACGTGTCGGCAGAAATAGACCGGCCCGATGTGGACAGTATAGCCATCTATCGGGTAAAGGCGGGCGGTTTCACGCAGGACGTAGTATCAAAGGCGTTTAACTGCCTGTTCGGCGGCAAAAGGGTATATGCAGCTTACGATGCATCGGTCGATGAGCTCATCCCTTCCGACGGTACTCTATCCGCACAAAGGATAGAAGGCTTCGGCGACCGTTTGGTTTTAGACGCCGATGCGCCGGACAACTCAACGGAGCCAAAGGATTTATACTGGAATATGTATGTTATGACGCCGAAAGCCGGTGCCGAGAACAGCAGCGGCCTCGGCTGCCTGATGCAGTTCGACTACCACACGAGAATAAAGCCCATACCGGCTTATAATGAACAAAATTGCATCAGGATAAGCTCAAATGGCGATACAAGCCCCGAAGCATTGGACAATATCGGATTTGGCCTTGCGGAAGCGAAGAAAAGGTGCGACGGGTTCTTTGAGGCGATAGGGATGGCCGGTGAATATGGCCTGGGATATTCTTTTTTGGTGGACGATACCGGCATGGGAATATACAGCGGGGACGGCAGGAAGCTGGGGGCTCCGGCGGAAAACTACGCATACAGGCTATATTATACCCGGGTCGTCAATGGCGTAAAGTGCCTTGTGAACGAGGGCAAGAGCATCGACGACATGTCCGACGGCATTCCCTGGCCCTATGAAACGGTGTGCTTTACTGTGGACCGCAGAGGGCTGCAGCTTTGCTGGGAATCTCCGCTGGAAATAATAGATACCGTGCATACCGATCCGGTGTTAAAGCCGTTCTCCGAAATATTGAATACATTTGAATCCATGATGAAGATCAAGTTCGAAGACGTTACAAACCGCATGACCGACGGCACCGGTAGGATGGATATAACCATTGATACGATGCAGCTGGGCCTCGTAAGGGTGCGCGAAAAGGATGGCGACGGCCTTACTGGGTTGTTAGTACCTGCATGGATATTTTACGGAAACAACAGGATAATCTCGGAGGATGGATTCACTCGATACGATTACAGCGACGGCTCGGCATCCTCCTGGAATAAGGAACCCTTCCCGATGCTCGTAATCAATGCTGTAGACGGTACGATAATCGATCTGAGTAATGGTTACTGAATAGCACAAGAGAGCAGATCGCACCGGACATTTCCTCAATCAGAATTCGCCTTGCTGGTTGCTGGTCGTTCCTAACTACTGTACGTATCACAAATACCCAGCATTATACGATCGCACAACAGCAACTGTTTTTTTGATAAAGGATCCACAAACAGCAGCATCACAAGAAAACTGATTTTTTAAGGCAAATGGGTGTCAGATTTTAGTATGCTGAACTGTCTCATATATAACGACGGATAAAGGATTACTTCATCGTCGTTTCCAATTAGTCATGAGGGATGCCTATGATTGTCCACATATAAAAATACCCCTGCATTTCATGAGCGGGCGGCTCACATCGCCAAAGGGCGATGTAGATATGCAAGGGCATAACCAATTTGTAGCTGCTAATTGAGAAAAAGACAACTAAGTTATTTGAAAGGAGAAAAACATGAAGAAGATAAGATATACTGCCCTAACTCTGTGCATGGTATTTATACTGGCGTTTGCAGGGGCGGCTTTTGCATATAGCGCCTCAAACATCTCCTCCATGTATGATTTTTCTGCAGGAGTAGTTAATGCTTATGCCAGAAACCACAATACAAATTGCAGTCAAGATTTTAAAGAACAATGGGTGGCCGGTGAAAGCGGATGGACTCAGAGTTCCAGAACAGCCTTGAGTTCGATTGCAAACCGTGTCCCGGGTTCTTGTTACTATCTTTCCACAAGTGCATATAAAGCATCCAATCCGAGTCATGTGGTATATCTGCGCATTAGGCCCACATCCGGCACAATTACCAATATAAATGGGTATGCATTTACAAGTTCTTCCATGAGCTGTCCTTACGGATCTCACGCTAAATAAACATTAAATTTTGGCACAAAGGGTGTCAGTTAAACTTGACACCCTTGCTGAAATGCAAGGAGGAAATTATGTTATTTCATAAGAGAGCCATCACTGCTTATGGTATTTTCATATGTGCGCTGTTATGCGCCTGCCAGCCCACGCCGGAGAGCAGCATTGTTGTCGGTAGCGAGCCGAACTATACAAGTGCGGATGACAAATGCGCGATTGGCGAGTTGATCATTCCTGAAATTTGGATTGAAAAAGATATGGAAACATCAAAAACATACCGCATTTCGGCTGATGCATGTATAGAAGTTCCTCACATTACCGAATGCCGCAATATAATCGTTAAACGTGCCCCGTTTGATAGCACAAAGATAGAAAAAATAGCTAAATTATTCGTTGAAGATATGTCGCAGATATATATGCGAGATATTAACCTTACGAAACAGGAAATTTTAGAGATGATCATTGCTTATGAGCGTCAACTTGCCCAAAAATCAGAAGAAAGAGACATGTCGTCAGCAGAGATAAATACTATTCTGAACGATTTGTACTCAAGGCTTGAAACTGCCCCGGAAACCAAGCAGCAAGGAATCCTTAGTTTTAATTCCAAATCAGAAGGTGATGAGTATATAGGTGAATTTTTGCTGAATAACAGGAAAACTATCATTTTCGGAATAATGAACGGGACGTCGTTATATATAGCGCCCGGCGGGGTAACGCAATATGAGGGATTGGATTGGGGCGATGGAATACTTAAAATCGACGATATAGGCATAAGCGAACAGGAGGCCGCCGATATAGCAGAATTATTCGTCAGCAGTCTGCCATGCGACAATATGGCGTTAATCGATACAAAAAAAGCACAGCTTGTAGAACCAAGCAATGAATATATAATACCGCTTTATGTGATGGTATACGGCAAAACAAACAATGGATTATCAACAGTTGACGTGGGCACAGGTTATACTGTATACCCTACTACTGCGGCTTCTGAATATGCTGCGCCATGGCCCCAGGATATTATCCTGGTATATGTCAGCCGCGATGGGGTCATAGGGTGTGAGTGGAACGGCGCAAGCGAAATAGACTACGTTGATAAATCCGAATGCGAGCTAATACCATTTTCACAAGTACAGACTCGGATAAGAGAGCAGATGAAATATCGCTATTCCTATTTAGAGGATGAAAAATACGCCCGTATTGATCCGATTGATATATGCATTGACAAAATAAAATTTGGCTATTGCATTACAGGAGTAAAAGGAAACGCCGAAAGAGCCCGGCTTGTGCCGGCATGGTATGTTTTGTATAGGGAGTTTGCAGAGGAAAACGGTGAAGGAACCGAGGCCGTCATGGTTCTGAATGCAGAAACAGGCGCATTGATGGATCCGAGAATCGTAAGCGACAATAACTCAACCGCGGAATAAGCAAATGGATAAATAATAATTCCAGCAAAGGAGCAACATCCCCATGTCCCATACCCTTACTGCCAGCCTGAAGCAGGCTCTTTTAAGCCTTGACTTCTTAATCGCCTTTACGGGCGTCGTCGTGGTGCTTTTGTTAGCGGCTTTTGAGGATATGCAGCACTTTTCATTGAAAGAGGAGATTAAGATGAAAAAAATTATAAGCACACTATGGTTGGTCGTAAGTTGTATATTATTATGCGCCTGTCAGAAAACGCCGGAGGCGCCTGTGATAATAGTTGGCGACGATAGTAAATACCTCGAACCCGCTTCTCAAGGCGGCAATCCGCTTACCGATGATCTCCCCGAAAGGTATGAGGGCATAATAGACGTAGGAAATAAAAATGTAAAAATCAAAATCAATGCTTCTGTAATAGCCCCTGTATTGGAGCGGTATGCCGTTTTTTCCGCAAGGCCGGAGTTTCTTTCCCAGGCTATGGTAGATAAGGCAAGGGCGGCGCTTATTGGCGATAAAACCATGTACGATCCGCTGTCCGTTACCGACCTTACACAGGAAGAAGTGCTTATTCGCCTGAACTCATATAAACAGGCGCAGGCGGAGCTGCAAGGCAGAAATGAAAGCAGCCCATATATAGATGATATGATAGCTTTCTATGAGGAAAAGCTGAAAGCAGCCCCAGTGACTATTGATAGAACGGTTAATGACGGAAAATTCGGCGATAAACGATCCGCCGCCGAGCAAAAATCCGATTCGCCGCCGGTTCCTACGCTTCTGCTTCCCGGCAACGACTATAACCGGATAACGGCCTCTGTCGATCTTGGGAATGAAACCCTTGCAACGTTTTCCGCTTACCGCTCGGACAGCGGCAAGTTGAGCTATATACGTTTAGAAAATATGGGTACGGCATATCTTGCAAAGCAATATAGGGTAAACAGGGCGGACATAGAGGAGCTGAGTACCACTTTTTCTAAAGCTAAGAGCATGGCGCAGGAGGTTATAAAAAATATCGGGCTTGACTATATGGAGGCTTTTGCAGAGCTGTCCGTAACGGCAGTAAACCCCGTGGAAGGCCGGAATAGCCATGACTGCTACTTGTTTATATTTACAAGGGGATTTAACGGCCTGCCTGCCATGTACCATAAGCCCATGCTGGCGCGTGGCGAGGCTTCCGCCGCTTATGCCGAGCCTTGGGCGGACGAGTACGCCGCCGTCACTATTGATGATGCCGGAATAGTGTATTTCACATGGGAATCGCCCACCACGGTAAAAACGGTGAACGAAAGCGTGGCCTTGCTGTCCTTTGACAGGATTATGGAATTTCTTGCACAGCATTGCAGATCCTCCCTTTCATGGATAGATGAATCCATAAAGTCGATCAGCGTCGAAATAACTCAGATACGCCTATGCATGGCGAAAATCAGCACGGGCGCAGACGAATACCTGTACGTTCCCGCATGGGATTTTATCGGCATTTCCCAAAGCAACATGGCCGACGGGACAACGGCAACGGAAAATGGCGCAGAACAGAGCTATTTCACCATCAACGCCATCGACGGCAGCATAATCGATTTGGCGAGGGGCTACTAAGGTGGCAATTATGAAAAGATACATGGCAATTCTGCTCTGCACGGTTATGGCGATTGGTTTTGTTGCCTGCCAGCCTACTCCTGAAAAAGAACCTGTTGTTGTTAAGACGGAGGACTACGTAGCAGAGGCTATACAGCCGAAAGATGGAACTCAATATAAATACGATGCACCGAATAACGTGGAGTTCCATAATGAAATAAGCGGATTAGATTTGACTATAAATGCGCCTGTAGTTATACCTCAAACAGATGTATATCCGGTTGCGGAAATTGAAAAAGCGGCGTTTGATGAAACATATTACCGGAATGTGATGCGATTCTTTTATCCGGACGAGCAGTGGGTAGAAACTCCCCAAGAAACGAAACGGGATATTCTTGAAAGAATGTCTTATTTGACGTCTCTAGCGGAAGAGAGCGATACTGATATATCCAATGAACTTATAGAATTGCAACAACGGTTAGCAACAGCTCCCGATGACAGTGCAGCTATTCCCTTCTCTTTCAATGATTTGCCGGGAAAGACTTTTTTTGAAGCATATCACTACAATGAAAATACGGCGACATACACTGTTTTAGTTGCACAGATGAATGGCAATACCTATCAATATAGACGTGATAGTGATTCATACTGGGTGCGAGAAAGCAATGCGGAGACTTTAGAACAGAAAAATGATTTTACATCCACCAACCCCAAATTGGAAAGCGAATCTGCGATGGAAATTGCCCAAGATGCTATGAAAAATTTAGGCGCGGACTCAAACATGAAGTTTTCTTTTATGGAAAAGGCGATTGCATATAACGACAAAGGCCTGCAAGGGATCGGATGGATTATTTTCTTTATTCGTGATTGCGGAGGATTACAGGCTACCTACATGGATGAATGGCGAATATGGAAAGGCAGCCCGCCGCCAAGCAATGCTGCGCCTTGGGAAAGCGAGTATATGTATATTATTGTAGATGAGAATGGTAAGATCGCACAGTATGATGTTCGTGGAGCTGGCAAGCAAGTAGCTATTATTGCTGAAAACACCCAGCTTATGCCTTTTGATGATATTTTGGATCGGATTAAGCAGCAGCTTGTCTATAATCATGCTTATCAAGAGAATCACGTGGAAGAGTATTCGGTTATGGTCAACGAAATCCGGTTGGCGAGTGCGTTGATAAATGTTAAGGATCGTCGAGACATAGGTCACCTCGTTCCAACGTGGGAAGTGATGTATGAGTTTCATGAACGCCTTAAAGGAGAGAATGAGCCCACTGTTTACCACTGCCGTGTTTGTTTGAACGCAATAGATGGTAGTTATATTGAACCCAAGGCATATATCGGCAGGATAGCACAATGACTGCTTGGATTCAAATGCATTGATCTGATCTGGCGGAGCAAATAGTGACAGGCAACCGAAAAAAGGCAAACGGTTTTTAATCTGTCCTTTTGCATACTTTTTTCTGTTATTTTCTTGCAGTAATTAGGAGTTCGCAAAATGCTAGATGCCCGCGAATCGTCTGCCGAATATGCCGAGGATCGTATAGAGCGCACCGCCGGCCTTTGCGGGTATTGCCATTATTGCTGCGCTTATTGTGGTCGGCAGGTTTACCCGGATGGTGAAAATGAAGTAGACCCGTGGGTCGCAGCAGATATTTACTGTATGGCGAGTCGTCTTATTGCTTAAAGGGCTAAGACACGGCAAACAAGAATCATTGCTGTGTATTATCAAAAATGTGCGAATGGCAGGTGTTTTGTGGACTGCTATATTAATGCTTTTCTATCCACCTCAACAGTTTACTGGTTAATGCCGGAATTACTGTTGGGTTTCTTAGGATGGTAATCGAGTCCGTATCGTACACGGGTAAGATTAGACAGCCGGTTGAAGAACCAATAGCATCAACTGAATATCACGAACGGAGCATGATGGTATCGATAAGAACCAAGCATGCTCCTTTTATATCTATTCGGGCTCCTCCCGCCCCGTTTCAGCAACCTTTTCACCCACGACTGAAACGGAGGAAACATATGATAGTGATCAATCTCCGGATTTACTATCCGGTGTTATATAGGCAGGACGTTTTCTGCGAGGTTCCCGAGCAGGTAAAGCTGTTATTGGAAGAATTGAAGCGGCTTGAACATGCGCAGGATGAACGGCGCAGATACCACGGTGAGTGCTTAGCATTTATTGAGGCTGTTACCGATTTGGAGATGGAGCTGCCATCCTTGGAGGAAATATACATGAAAACGCAAAGGAATGAAGCTCTCTATAAAGCAATGCTGAAGCTGCCGGTCAAGCAGATGCGGCGGATATACGCGCATTTCTTTCTACGATTGAGCGAGACTGAGATTGCTCGCGCTGAAAGAGTGAGCATCGCGGCGGTATCCGCTTCCATCGCACAAGGGCTTCGACATCTTAGACAGTACTTGAGCAAAGAGTGATAACGTACAGCGGGCGTTAGCATGGCAGTGCCGACGCCCGGTTTCTATTCGTAATACCGGGCAATCACGTTTTCAACCGGAACGAACGGATCGACCCAGAGCCGGGAATCGATTGACACATCTATATTGTCACCGAGTAAGTAAAGCATCCCGCAGGGTACTGTTTCAGGCCCCTTCCATGTCCACGCCGCCTCGCCTGCAACGGCCGCCACTCGTTTGACAAGCACTTTGCCGTCATGGCTGAACACTATTATGTCCCCCACCTTCGGCTCAGAAGACCAATAGGCCATTCTGGCGGCTACAATGAAACTCCCCTGCCGGATTGTTGGCTCCATTGAGCTTGTAGGCACATACCCCAAAAAGAAAAAGACCCTGAACAGTGTCAGGGTCATAATACAGCATAGCGCAGGAATAGCCATGTGTTTTATAAAACGCTTCATACTTCCAGTTCCGCTGCAAAACGCATGAACTTTACATCGAGTCTGAGTGCTTTACGGGCTTTAGAAATCCAAGCAGTGACATTGTTCGCATTCGTTCCATACATTTCTCCAATCTCACGGCAGGTGAAGCCTTCACTCATGAATATCATCGCATCTATGCCTTTACGGGTAACGCCTTTGAGCCTATCCTGAGTTTCACGGAGGACTTTGCGAAGCTCGTGTGCTTCCGGAGTGTCCATGGGGACTACCGCAACTGGCTCGTTAGGGAAATCGCTCTGTTTCTCCCTTTTGCGGCGATATGTGGCGCATGCAAGCGCATTGTAGATCCGGTTGCGTATCGCTACAAAGGCATAGGTCGAAAACACGGCGCGCCCGGGTTGGTATTCGATCACAGCTTCGCATAAGGCAATGCATCCAATCTGGAAAAGGTCGTCATATGAATAAATGCCGGTTGAACCGGGGCTGCTCACGCAACGCGAAAGCACTGCTCTTACAAGCCCCAGGTTTTCTTCAACGATACGTTGTTGTTCAACAGTCAGCGTCATGCCGATTCACCTCCTATATTGATTTGTGGCCTCATGCGATTTTCATTGCTTTTGGCCTGTTGCCTATTTGCCAGAATTGCCTTGCTCTGCCGAATTACCTGCTCGCAGTAATACTCCCGAAGATACCCGATATGTGCCTGCGAACGAGGCGCTTGAATCATGCTTGCAAGCCACGCATAGGCTTGATCCTTTGTCATAACATCGGTCAGGTACAATCTGTTGAATGAGTCGTGCGCTTCCTTTCGCAGCTTTCTAAGCCTATGGTCGGCGAGGCTGCCCACAGGCTTGTTGGTCCCTTCATGGACGCGCACATAAGCGTCGCAGGCCGGATATCGGCTGCAAACGTAGAGTTTTGTATTCGCATGATTTTCTTTGTAGATACCATCCGCCGAGCGCAGAACAACAGGGCTGCCGCAGTAAGGGCAGCGCATTGCGCTCATACCCGGGATTCCTATAAAGGGGTTGTTCATCTTATTCTTCTTCAATATTCTCACCAACCTTTCTGTCGTCAACATCCACCTGAAGATGGATGAGTACAAAAAGCCGGAAAGCTGCCAAAACGACATACAGAGCCAAGTTGGCTGAAATAGTGGTGTCGCATCAGCCCATTGACTCTGTAATATGTTTGGTGCCTTCCGGCTATTCAATTCTCTGCTTGCGCCGTATGGATCGGCTCAATGCACCGTTCCGTAACTGCTCCATACCCTTCTGGGTATGTGTTGGCGGCCGGTCGACTTCGTCCGCGCAGAAAGCCTGAGCGCAAGCTTTTCTACACGAAAAGAGTAACATATTTTGCTCGCAAAGTCAAGCATAAAAAGCCAGAAAAGTGCCTGTTTTACTGGATATTTTGCTATCTCAGTTCTACGGAAAGCGAAGTCAGTTCTACAGCTTATTCGTCATCTTCATCGTCATATTCACGATGCTTTTTTACGATCCGTATGACGATAAGCCCTCCGATACATAGCACAGCCCCTCCGATGAATAGCACAAGTTGAAGAGTGGGGATGTTCTGTCGGAATTCATCTGCCGGCGTCTCAGATTCCATCTGTGGCTGTTTTGTCAGATCAGCGGTCGGGTGCTGTTCATTTTTATTTGCCGGTGCAGGCTCGCTCGGCTGCACCAGATCCGTAGCAGCATATATAAGGCCCTCTGTGGACTCGGCTGCTTGCACATTCGACTCATGCAGCTCTGGTTTGGGCGGCGTTACTTTGGAATTCAAGCAGGAAAGTGTGAATGTGGAACTGTCGCTGAGTTCAAGCGCCAGCACACCCGTGTTATCGACCACGATCGTGCAGGGATATTTACCTACGTCCGTCACCAGCTCGAATTCCACGCCCGCCCAGTCGGGGCCAAGCTGTAGTATCAGCTTGTCTGCGATCGTGGTCTTTGTGGGTTCTGCGTCTGGCGTGGCATACGCTACCTGCGTCCACGGCAGAATGCTAACAGCGCATACGATCAGCGCCATGGCCAGGATGAGCATCTTTTTCTTATAACGGGTCATACGAATTACCTCCTCAAATGAGTGAAGGCCGCCATGTAGACGGCCTCCCGCACAGGCTCTATCAGTTATGCTTCGCACGGCGCTTATCGACGGCCGGCTGCTTTTTGCGCAGCAGATACCACGCGCATCCACCGCCGCCGAGCACGCATACCGCAAGCAGCGCAATGCCCCACCACGGGAAGCTGTCAACGCCGGTCTGGGCGGAGGGAGAGTTCTCCACAACGTGCGGTTCGGCCGGGTTTTGATAGGTTTCGTTGATCTCCACCGTGACCAGCTTGCCGTTGACCGCATAACCGCTGGGCGCTTTCAGCTCCTTGACGCTGTACTTGCCCCATGGCAGCTTGGTGAACTGCACGAGGCCGTTGTTGTCGGTGGTCAGGGTCGTGAGTAGCTTATCGGTGCTGTCGTAAAGACCGAACTGCGCGCCTGCGAGCAGCTTGTTGGTCTTGGCGTCCACTTTCTTGATCACGATGTTGGCAAAGGGATCCGTCACAATGAGCGTTCCGGCGACTACGCCCTTCTCGTCGATCTCGAACGCATACGCCGTAGGGTTGAGCGCATAGCCGCTGGGGGCTTTGGTCTCCTTGTAGGTGTACTTGCCGGCGGGCAGATACTTCACGGTCAGCTTGCCTTCCTTATCGGTCTTACCGTCGAACACCTTTTTGTTCTCGGCATTATAGACCTCATATGTGGCGTCGGCTACCGCCTTCTTGTCTGGGTCAAGCTTCGAGATAACGACCAGCGTGGGGACATTGACGAGCTTGGTATCGCCCGTGACCTTGCCCTCGGCGGTAATCTCAAAGGGGTACTCCTTGACCTGCAGCACATACCCGAGTGGGGCCTTGGTCTGCTTGAGGACATACTTGCCGGGCTTCATATAACGAATGGTCAGGTCGCCCTTCTCGCCGAGCGTACCGGACTGCACTTGCTTGCCTTCCGCGTCCACGATATTGATCGTGCCGCCGGGAAGCAGCTTCTCGGTCTTATCGTCCAGCACCTCCACATCGGTCACCAGAACCAGTGTGGGCTCGTTTGGTATCTCGGTCGTGCCGTTCACAGTGCCGTCGTCAGCCTTGGTAAAGCTCCATGTCTTGTCCGGCAGCTGATAGCCCGCCGTCACCTTGGTTTGGGTGATGGTGTACTGCCCAGGATACAAACCGTTGACCTCAACCGTGCCTTTCTCATTGGTCGTGCCGGTGAAGACCGTTTTCCCGTTCTTGTCCGTGAGCTTCAGCTCGGCGCCGGCCAGCTTATCGGTCTTATCCAATGCGTTCACCACGGTCAGGATGACCGGCGGGTTTTTCACGGGCGTGGGCGCTTCATCTTCGTTATCGTTGAGATTGATGTCGGTCTTGGCCATGCCGTCCGGCGTTGCGACGGTGATGGCCTTGCCCTGCAGCACCAAAGACGCTGATGCGGCCACGGAACTCACCTTGAAGGTCAGCTCCACATCCGTATGCGCGCCGGGCTCAATGGGCTGGGTCAGCGAAAGCTTGCCCTCGGGGAGCTTGGCTGCGGTGGCCTCTGTTGCGGTTAGCCCAGTGGGAACGTTCAGGGCAACAGTCGGAACTGCCGCTTGATTGCCTTTATTGGTGATACGAAGCTGATAGGCGACGGTATCGCCATACTTGGCTGTGATGCCCTCCGTCACAGGAGTGTCGTTGACCTTGATAAGCTGTACGGCAAGCGCCATATCGTAGGTCTTCTTCACGAAGGGAATGCGGATCTGAGCGGGCCATGTACTGAATTTGCTGCCGTCCATCAGAACCGCTTCGCCCTTGGGGGAAATGTAGTCGGGGTGTGCTTTAACCACCTCCCAAGCGTGCGTGCCGGGGTCAATCACAGCGGCAGTTTTGCCATCAGCGGAGGTGTCGGGCAGGTTCTCATCGTCGAGGCTGAAGCCCACGCCCGAGAGCGGATCGCCGGTAACGGCGTCGACTGCCACCAGTTCCACATCAGCGCGCACGGTGACGTTGCGGGTGTGCGTACCGGTGAGGCCGAGGATATCGGCGACGGAGTAAACCACCTGGTATGCGCCTGGCATGTTGACGTCCACATTATTGGAGGTGATCTGCACCTTGTTGCTGAGATCGCCGTCTTCCGCATCCTTGGCGCTCACATTTGCATTAGGGTCAAAGCTGCCGCCGCGGTCAATCACCACATCAGGCACCTTGATAACGGGCGCGGTGTTCGGGCTGATCTTCAGCGTGAAATACTCGAAGCTGGAGGTCGATATCACCGAGCAGTTATGGCTTATGAAACTGCCGAATGGGCCGTAGCCGCTGCCAACGGAGTCGCCGATGGCCACGTTGCTGAAAATCGCCGTCTGGCCGCTTGAGAAGCCGGCATCATCGTACTTATAGAACGACAGTGAGCCGGGACTGACCTGTAATTTCAGGTACCAGGTTGTGCCTGCCGAGTATGCGGGCTTGGCCTCCTGCCGGATGAGCGTCACGCCTGAAAGCCCGGTGAACTGGGTGGAGGCGAGCGCGGCCATGCTGACGTTGGCGAGCTTGTAATAGCCTACATTGCTCTGTCCGAACAGCACGGCATACCCATTGAGCGTGTTCCCGTCCGTGACAGCGTTGAACACGAAGCCGCTGCCCTCGAGAGTATGCCAGTCGGTATTGCCTTCGGTCAGGTGGAACGTAAAGGTGCGGTAATCACCGTCCTGCGCCGGGCGGAACAGAAGGGTGGTAAACGGATCGGTAGGATGCCCGGAAAAACTGACGGTATCGCCGCTTGCCGAGGCATGACCTGTGCGGCCGTACTGTGTCCAGCCTGCGTCGCCTTCTGCGGCCAGCGCCTGCATGGGTAGCACCGCGATGAGCAGCAGCGCCATGAGAAGCAGCGGCAGGATACGTTTGCGAATGAGTTTCATGTGAGATTCCTCCTTGATTACTGAAATAAATAAGCCCGGTTTAGCCGGGCTTGGGCGCATAGAAAACGACCTGTGCAAAAGCACGGGTCGTGAACATAAAGGTATATGGGGTTTACTTAATGCGAAAAACCAATCGTGTCCCGATCATCTGGGAGGAACTGCCATATCGTACATTTGACGGAATGCACGGATGATTGTTTCCCACTGAATATCGGCGGCATAGTCGAAGCTAGTTCTGTAGTTCTCCCATAGAGATTGCAGTGCAGAGCTGTTCTCAATCTCGTCTATGGTAGTACCAACGTGATCGATGACAGGCAGTGACCCACGCTTCTCGGCTGTGTTGATCAGTGCGCGTCCGAGAGTGTCTGCGTCAATATTGTCCTGCTGCGAAATGCCCAACACGTAAATATCGTAGAAATCACGCATACGAGTATTAAGCGTTCCGCGGGAAAGAATGGTCTCTAGCTTTTCTGCAAGCACCGTCTCCAAATTGTAGGCCAACAAGGAAATTGTTCGATCCTCAAAAATAAGCTTGAACACATAGAGAATCTCGCCCGGCGTAATCACATCGTCCGTGGAAAAATCGATCTTCAAGGGCGTGTGCATCGTTTCCAGGCAGGTATCAAGCTGTACCCTGACGCCGGGATAATCAGCATCATCCATGATGGTCGTCACGCTGGCAATGGTGAAGGTCATCCCATCATCAAGAGGGATGGAGATGATCTCGCTGACGATTTCGTGCGCTTTTTCCTCTGTAAGCGTCAGGTTTTTGACGGTCGTATCCACGTCCATCGTCGAACGGTTATCCAGTCCTACCATAGCGGAGACAAGCGTGCCGCCTTTGAGGATGAGATTATCCCGGTATGGGGAAACGGCAAGCCGTTCCAGAAACCGTTCCATGACATAGTTGCGTATGATGATCATAGCCTTGTTGCTGTCGCTTTTGGACATATTGCGAACTAAGGGCTTTCAACTGTCTTGCCGTTCGGATCATTAGAGTAACACCTCCATATACTGCCTGATAACACTCTCGATTGAAAGCGCTTTTGCATATCGCATGAGTCGCGGAGTGTTTTTCGTTTTACTTCGCGCATATCCTTTGACCGCTCCTTGCAGCGTTTGCGCTTCAATACATCGACGGCTTCGCACAAGATCGCAAATCGTGCGTTCCATATCATAGCTCCGCAGCGTATGCCCCACGGGCGAGGCGGCCTCCGAAAGACCCATCTCAAACAGGTCTTTCTTGATTGTGTGTACTCTTACGCCCTGCTTGGTGAGGCCCGCAACATTTGTGCCGGCTTCAAGCGTAACAGAAAAGCGCAAGGGTTCATGTTCCGCGGCTCCCAATAGGTAGAGAGCCGTTTCGTGTGAAAAGACTGCCTTTGGATACCGTACCTGAAGCACATAGAGAGCATCAGGCCACGCTTCTTTTGACATGTAAAGCCCATGCGCCGTGCGCTCCAAACCGTTTTCTCTCACATATGCAGCAAGCGTACTCTTTGATACACCGGCTGCAACGGCATCCGATGTACGCAGATATCCTTTATTTTCAGACAGCAACTGATCCAATCGCTCAAACTTACCCATGCCATCACCACACTTTCACGCTATTATTGCAACCCAAAATAGCGTGAAAGTAAACCTGTAATCACAAATCCTTTCAAGAAAGCCCAGCGATGCCAGACTCAAGGACATAAAAGGCCGTCTGCTAATTAAGCAAACGGCCTTTGTGCAATGACTCGGCGCATTTATCGCTGCTGTTTTTTGCGTTTCGGTCTGCGCAGCGAGAGGATATCCGCCGCAGCCGCGCACAGCAGTCCGGTGATAACCAGCGCATACCCCCAGCACTGGAACGAGAACACGCCGGTCTTGGGAACGGTGGATGTATTCTCGACCACGAACGCTTCCTGATTGACATAGGTGGACGTCACCTCCACCGAGATGACCTTGCCGGACATCACATAGCCCTCAGGCGCCTTCAGCTCCTTGATGGAATACTTACCCGGGCTGAGTTTGCTGAACACCAACAGGCCGTCCTTGTCGGTTTTACCTGTCATCAAGAGCTTGTCCTTGCTGTCGTATAACCCAAACTCCGCGCCGCGTAGCGACTTCTTGGTCGCGGAGTCGACCTTTTTTACGGACAGCTGCACGACCTCGTCGGTGAAGATGGTATCGCCATGGATCGTCCCATCGGGCTTGATCTCAAAGTTCATGGTGTTGGGGTTAAGTGCAAAGCCCTCCGGCGCAAGCGTTTCCTTGAAGGTGTACTTGCCCGGCGCAAGCGTCATGGTGCTGATTTTGCCATCCTTATCCGTGACCGCCTTATACACCGACTTTCCGTCGGCGTCGAATATCTCCACCGTAGCGCCCGGTACCGGCTGTTTGCCCGTGACATCGGTCTTGGTGATGACAAGCTCGATTCTGTTGTTTTCCATCGTCATGTCCCCGGTGACTGTGCCGTCGGCTGCAACGGTGAACTTCTTGACCGTCGTGCTGAGACCATAACCTTCCGGTGCTTTGAGCTCTTTGTATGTATAATCGCCCTCCGCGAGGTAGATGACCGCCAGCTCGCCGTTCCCGTTGGTTACGCCGGAGAATACCTCCTTATCCTTGACGTCATAGATGGCGATCTCTGCACCCGGAAGCTTTGTGCCGGTTGACTTGTCCACTTTGGTAATCACGACACGGGTAGGCGTGTTGACGATTTCGGTCGTGCCGGTAATCTCACCGTCCGCTGTGACGGTAAAGGTAAAGGTCTGATCTGTCAGCACATAGCCCGTTGGCGCTTTCAGTTCTTTTACGGTATAAACGCCGGGATGCGGCATTGGGAAAGCGAGCTCGCCCTTATCGTCCGTTTCATCCGAGGCGATGATCTCGCCGGCCGCGTTTTTGACCTCAAGCGCAGCGCCCGCAAGCAGCCTGCCGTCTACGGAGCTGACCTTAGTGATGTGTACCTGCTTGGGCGAGTTCTTGCACACACACTCCAGAACCTCATCGGAGTCTGCCGTAATGACTGCCTCGTACTCCTGCCCGCTCAGTTCGAAGCCCGCGGGCGCTTTGGTCTCGCGGATGACGTATGTGCCCACGGGCAGCTCCGGAGAGAGCGCTTCGCCGTTTGCGTCCGTGGTCAGCTCTATGGATACGCCCAACTCTTTATTGGATACCTCGAAGACCGCTCCCTTCAGCCTGTAGTCGGCCTCGGTATCACCGCCGCCGAAGATGCGTTGGAGGAGGTTCGGCGCCCGATAGCGTTCGTCCAATTTGATGATCCTGATCTTGCCCGTTATCAGCTCGTTGATGATGGGATTCCCATCGTTGGCGGCGACACGCACGGTTTCGGTATTCGGGCTGCCGTATACGAGTGCAATCGGATATGCATCTTTGGAAATGATGTAGCCCTCCGGCACGGCCAGTTCTACAAAGCGGTACTTTCCAAACGGGACGTTCTCATGGACCTGAAGATTTCCCTCGGCATCCGTAGAACCCACATAAACCAGCGTATCCTTAGGTAGGAGTGTACTGTTCTCGCCCAGTATCTGCTCATCCGTGTACAACCCAAACGTGAAGCCCTCGCCGGGGCCTGTGATTATCTTCGCCTCTTCGGCGTGGAACAGCTCGGCGCGCTTTATCAGGGTCAGTTCCACATTGGGCGCGTCGTCACGGATACCGACCTGCGCGCTGACGATCGCGGTGTACTGGTCTTTATACCGAAGCGTGACCGCGTGCGGTTCTGTATCCAGCAAATACCCTTCGGGCGCTGTCGTTTCCACGACTTCGTATTCGCCAAGATACAGCGCCTTGCTGACGGCGCTTCCATCGCTGCCCGTGGTGACGGTGTCGGCGACCTCTCCGGCGCTGAGCTTCAGTGTGCCGTCCGGAGTTTTGATATCGGTCTTGGCGCGGATCTCAAACACCGCGCCTTCGAGCGGGATATCGGTATAGGTCGCAGTTTTGATCGTTCCGTACTCGCTTTCGGTTTCGGTCACGCCGGTGAATGCAGAGCCGATCTTCTTAACCGTAATTTTCCCCATGACAGGCGTATTGGCGCACTCCACCACAACGGTCTCGCCGTCTTTGCCAACGCTAAAGGGGATGGGGGATGCGTTGAGCAGGTATCCAACGCCCGCCTTCACCTCATGCAAGGTGTAATCGCCATACAGCAGCGGCTCGGGCAGCACCAGTGTCCCGTCAGCGGCCGTTTCAAACACGGTTATATCCACAGGGGAAGGATAGAGCTGACGCTGTACGACCCAGTTGCCGTCCGCATCCTTAATCCTAAACTGCACGCCGGCAGCGGGGATGATTTTGCCGGTTTCCGCGTCCAACTTAGCGATTTTGACCTCACTTTGGAAGGCCTCATCCTCCAAAGCATAAGCAAACACCTTTTCGTCAACGTCAATGGTCACATCGAAGGGCTCCACCAGCTTATGGCTGTCGATGCCCTTGATCTCTGTGACGGTGTATGTGCCGTACAGGAGCGTATCGGACATGGCATAGCCCGACGCATCGGTGGTCAGCGTTTCAATCAGCTCTCCGTCTGCCTTTCGAGTGATGGTGAACTCGGTACCTGCGAGCGGGCGTGTCTCCTTGTTGCTGCCATATCCGAACTCGGCGTACTTGATGATGCTGATCCTGCCGCGTATGACGGTGTTCTCTACCGTGACTGCTTTCTCAACGATCTCGACTGTCTGCCCGGCGTATTCTATGACCACCGGATACTCGTTTTCATTGAGGGTATAGCCAAGCGGCGGCGTTTTTTCCCGCACCACATAACTGCCAAGGGGCAGCTCAGGGCTCGTCACCATATCCGTATCCGCCGTCAAGGTGTGCAGCACATTGCCTTCGGTATCGAGTATCTCGAACACAGCGCCGTCGAGCGTAGCTTCACCCTGCGGCTTGGCTCCGGTTTCAGCATCCAGCTTGGTGATGGTAATGGTTCCGGTCTGGGGTTTGTTCGGTACGGTGACGGATTCATATACCACCTCGATGGTCTGACCCGCATAGGCCAGCTCCACATCGTAGGCAGCGGTGTTCAGCACGAACCCCTCGGGCGCGGCCTTTTCCTTTATGATGTATGCGCCAAGGGACAGCAGCTTGCTGACCGCCTTGCCGTCGGCGTCGGTGGTGAGCGTATCCACAACAGTATCGCCGCTGTAGATCTCAAACACCGCGCCGGAGAGCGCATAATCGCCCATGTCCGAATCCGCGTTGGTCTTTTGCACGGTGATCTGGCCTGCCTGCGGCTTATTCGGGATGTTCACATCGCCATATATCACGGCGGCGGTCTGGCTGCCGTATGAGATGGTGACGTTCTTCGGGGTCGAGTTCAGTACGAAGCCGTTAGGGGCAGTGATCTCATTGACCGAGTACGTCCCCAGCACCAGCTCCTTGCTCTCGGCCTTGCCTGTGTTATCGGTGGTGATGGTATCCACCAGCGTCCCCGCGCTGTCACGCACCTCGAACACCGCGCCAGCAAGGGAATGAGAACCAAGCGAGTCGTCGGCGTTGGTCTTCTGCACCCGCACCTTACCCATTTGAGGCATATTGGGAACGGTAATGCTGACGTTCACCACGCCGTTCACGGCATTGGCGGCCGTAATATTCACGGTCTGGTCGGCTGCCGCGACAAATCCCTGGGGCGCCGTGATTTCTCTCACGGTGTATGTCCCAAGCGGCAGCGCTTTGCTTTTGCCCGTGCCGTCAGCGGCTATGGTCACGGTATCCACGGGGGTGCTGCCGCTATAGATGGTGAACACAGCGCCGGTGAGCGGATAGCTGCCCTTCGTTGGGTCTGCGTTCGTCTTTTTGATGGCGATATACCCCTTGATGCTGCTGTTGGTAAGCGAAAGCGTCGCGGTGTTGGCAAGGCTCACGTTCACCGTGTGCACGGTGGGATCGAGGTTATAGCCGCTAGGTGCACTGATTTCCTGTACATAGTACGTTCCGGGGTCGAGGCCGTCCATGCTGCCGTAGCCCCGGGAGTTGGTAGTGATTGTGCCGATCTGCCGGCTGCTTGCGTCCTTTACGCCGAATACCGCTCCGGCAAGCGCCGCGCCGTTGTCGCCGGTCTTGTAGATCTCGATCCCGCCGGAGTCGGGCGTGATGAGCGTCAGGCGCGTGGTGACCGTGGGCAGCTCCAGTCCGTTGCCAACCATGACGACCTTCTGGTCGTTGTTGCTGGGAGCATACCAAGCATAGTTGGCGGTGCTGCGGCTGTCGTAGCCGGTAAAGGTGATAATGAGCTGTTGACCCGCCATACTGGTGGGAACGGATATGGTAAGCACATCCCCGTCGTTGCCGGTGAAGCCGGATATCTGCACGCCGTAGGGCGCGTCATAGGTATATCCGCCGTTGCAGTTCTTAAGACTCACCCGGGTCTGTCCAACGAAATAGGAGCCCTGCTGGGTCATATTGATCGTCGAGGGGTTGACCTGTATAGAATGCTGCAGCGTCGTCCCGTTGCGAGCCTTGTTGAGCAGATCCATCGAATACGCCCACATGGCGGCCGCCGTGCTGTTGCCGCTTTTCGGCCTTGTGTACTGGTTGGAGCGGGTAAGGTTGGTGAAGTTGTATTGCTGGAAGTCCATGCCATACACTTCCTGCGATTCCGAGAGCCAGAATCTGATGGCGTTGGCTGTAGCGTACCGTGCCTGCTCTGCGGAAAGACCGCCCGTACCGCCCGCGGGATAACCACAGGTCAATATGGAGTAGATACCCTGATATACGGCATATGGGTAGGCCTCGGTGGGATCGAAGCTCGAATAGGTATCGCCTCGCGGTGTGCCGTTCTTATGTTCCAGGCAATATGCAATTTCACCTGTCTGTGTATTCCAGTGATGAGGCGTTTTCAGCGCCTCCCATGCCCCCGCCGAGGAATAATACTCATACAGCCGCACGAAGGACGGTTCATCCTCCGTGCCTACCGGGGCATAGGCCGCAAGCGCCGTCAGCGGCAGCGCGCATATCGTGAGCAGCACGCACAGCAGCAGCGCAAAGAATCGTTTTCTCTTGTTCATATTCCCTCCTGAATGGATAAAGGAGCCGATCACTCAGCTCCTTTGCTTTCTGGTCTTGTAATACCGAATGCCGATGAATCCTGTGGCGCTCAGCAGCAACGCTCCAACCCCGTGCCAAAGCGCGCCGCTCTCCACACCCGTCTGCGGGATGGGCTTTATGACCTCAATCTTGGGCGTGGCGGTGGGCGTGGCGGTGGGCGTGGCGGCCGGTGTTGCGCTGGGCTTGGGCGTGGTTGTCGGCTTGGGCGTTGGGGTCGGCGTTGGTGTGGGCGTAGGTGAAGCCTTGGGTTGGTTGACAATGTCCTTCAGCCCGCTGACCACACCCTTATCGCTCACGGTGAGCGTATACTTGGTGCTGTTTACTAGGTAGCCTTCGGGCGCTGCCGACTCGTAATAGGTATAGCTCTCGCCGGCTTTCAGGCCGCTCACGGTTACGACGCCGTCCGTGCCGGTCTTGCCCGAAAACACCTGCTTCTGCTTCGCGTCCAGCACAACGATAGTCGCGTCCGCGAGGGGATTGCCCTTATCGTCCACCTTTTTGATGGGCACGGAGGTCGTGATGCGGGCATTGCTGAAGCTGAGCGTGCCGGTCACCTCGCCAGTGTCGGAAACCATAAAGGTGTATTCATTTTGATCCAACAGATAGCATGGTGGCGCTTGGAACTCCTTATAGGTATAGGAACCTGGCGCAAGACCCGCAATAACCGCATACCCGTCGTTGCCGGTGGTATACTGGCCAACGGCAGCGCCGGACGCGGTCCTGACCTCGATCTTGCAGCCGGAAAGGCCCGCTCCGGTATCCGCACCCAGCTTTCGGATGCGCGCTTCGCCGGTGACAGGCGGCGGTGCGGGGCGCTTTTCATTGGTCAGCGTCCAGTATTCGGGGTTGCTCCCGGTGGAGGAGAGCCGCAGCGTATGCCAGGTCTCGTCCAGTTCATATCCATCAGGCGCTGTGACTTCAAAGTAGGAGTAATCCGTATCGTACTTGAGCTCTACGTCCGTAGAGACAACGCCGTTATCGGTCGTGCCCTGAAAAACCGTTGCGCCGTTTCCGTCAACGACCCGGATCACCGCGCCGTCCAAGGGCGCCTGCGTATCTGCATCTATCTTTTTGAAGCTCACTCGTTCGCCTGTCGGTCTGGGGATAGGCGGCGCAACGGCGGGCAGCACCAGCGTATCATCGGCCGAGACCCGGTTGGGCGTGCCGCCGGTACCGACGGGTTGCAGCTCCGCCGCCTGCTGAGCGTCGGCATGGACATACATCCGGCCTCGGTCGCTCCGGGTCAAAGTTAGGGCATCCGTAGTCTTGGCTTTGAGCGTGAGAGCATCGGAAGGTCGTGCATCCGTGCGCACATAGTATTCCTGACCTGCACGCACAACGCTGAGCGCCGTCCCCGCTGAATCGGTCACGCTCGCATTCACACCGCCCGCATCTATGCTCAGCTCGGTCGTTCCGGCGGAAAGCATATCGGAGGAAACGCTGAATGGGCCGTAGATGTAGCCCGCACCGTTCTGAGCAGGCGTCAAGTCTGCGGGGTGCTCGATCGAAATGCTGTCGCCGAAAACCTTGCTGCGGTAGTTGGTATATTCGTCCCGCTCTTGTGTAAGATACTCATACAGTAGCTTGGTATCCTGATGTCCCTGAATGAGCTTTGCGCCGATAAACCGCTCCGGGTCGTCATTGACCTTCGCAGGCTGATGATGCCATACTGCCACCTGAATCGTAGCGTACACGATGGTTTCCACCAGCTCGTCAAGCTCAGCGGAGGACAGCCCGCCCTGGGAGGCAGCAATCTCAGTATACAGCCGGTCGTAGTCTGCGCCTGCATCGTGCATCATGGTGCTCATAGAGATAGCGGGATAGCTGTGCTCGATAACCCAAAGCATTTTATCGTATACGGCGCCGCTTGGCCAAGCGGTGGTGACGAAATTGTACGTCTGTACCACGCTCTTGCGCCAGAAGCCGTAGATCCAATGCCCATCGTCACGGGTCAGTTCATATCCGTCCGCGAATGTTGCACCGTTGATCTCAAACTGAACACGCTCATCATTGTTAAAAGCGTCCAGCATAGTCTGGTCAACTGCCGTTGTGGACAGGAACCTAAAGGAAGTGATATCCCCGTGAACGGCCATGAGATCGCCAAAGCAGGCAGAAGTGTTTGGATCGGAGCCGTTGGCTGCCGTGTCGCCCGCTTTCAAAGTTTGAACAAACAGACCAAGGAGCATATCGCTGTCCTTCACATATAGCGACTGTTCGCCCGTGTTTGAAATGGTTGGAGGATAATGGCGGCTCATGTCGAGGCAATACGCAGTAAACTGCTGCTGATCAGTCGTAGCAACCCAAATCTTCATGACATTGGTAAGCCCATGAATACCGCCTGACTGCTCTGTGCCGCTGCTATCCATAACGGAGAAGGTATAGCTGCTGAAATCCAGCACCATGTCCGCTTTGGTGTAAACCGTTACCGCCTCGCCGATCTCTGGCACACGGGTCGGAGTTTGAGCAGTGAATGCAAAAACGGTCATTGGCATAACCGCCTGTACAATGCACAAAAGCGCTGCCAGAAGCAGCGCCCACTTAGACCTTTTCATTATGATTCCCTCCCAATGTGTTGTTTTGTTGTATGAAAAAAGAGCACCGAAGCGCTCTATCGTTGATTAAAGTAGCTTTTGCTTACTTCATATACCTTTTCAGCTCATCGTAAAAGTTTTCGCGCGTCCCGGCCATAACCACGACGATAATCTTCTCACCTTCGTATTCCACCGTATAAGCAAGTTCATAATTGGTCTTGTTATAGTAGATATCATACCCGTATAAGCCGGCGAGATCACCGGTCTTAGGTTCTCCAATCGTGTAGTCCTTGCAAATAGCGTCAATGGCAACTTTATACAATTCTTTCAGCCGCTTATCCTTGAGCTTCTTTAGATACTTGGCTGCAGGAGGAAGGAACCTGACTTCCGCCATACTCACTCCCTATCGCCAAATACATCATCATAAGTGGAATACTCACTGCTACCCTTTGCGGCATTTTCCGCATCGGCCAGCATAGCCTCTACAGCCGGCCGAACCTTTTTTTGCTCAGCCTTAAATGCGGCGAGCAGTTCATCGTTGGATAAGCCCTTTGCAATCAAATCAGCAAGAATTTGCTCGGCAAATTCTCCACCGCTTACGGTTTTAACAGGCCGTAGAACGATTTCGTTCCCTCTCATCAGGCACTCGGCTTCATTGGTGAATCCAAGTTCTTCATAGTATTTCTGCGGAATCGTAATCTGCCGCTTTTCTGATATTTTAATTGTTTTCCGGTTCATAGCCACACCACCCTTGCTCAACGCAGACTCCATATCTCTTACTCCTATTCTATGCAATTAACAAAGAAATCATACAACAAAATATCCTTGTTTCCTTGTTCATTGTAACATTAGGGGTACTGTCTGTCAAGGTGGTAATGACGCGGTGCGCCCTATTATACAGCGGCATAAGAGTCAGTATAAGCGGTATTATCCATTTCGTAAGTATGGCCTCCTTTTCGTGATACTGGATAATACCGCTCACACCCTATATTTACGACGAGCCGCATGTCTGGATGGTCGAATAGCCGTGCTGCGCTTCGCTCAACGATCGGTAAAGTATCTCGAAGAAGCGCTCGCGGGTCAGGGGCGCATCCAGCCAATGCGTCGTCCGGTATGCATAGCAGCCTATGCCGGTATCGACCGTGTGCCCGCCAAGTACGCTTGCAAGGTTGAGCTTGTTGACCTTATCCTTATCGTGGATCGAGATCTTCCGCTCCAGATAGCGCACCAGATAGATGACCATCAACGGATGCAGCTCGGAAAAGGATATCTGCAAATAGAAATCCTCAAACATCATCATAAGACCCGTATCATCCTCTTCCTCTATGGTCAGCGACTGCTTCACCATATTGCGGGCCTCGTCGGAAAGGCTTTTCCGGCGGCGCGTCTCCTCTATGGATAACGCCTGTACGTCATATTCCATACTTTTCTCCCGATCAAGAATACACAATAGCGCCCCAGAGCCTAAGCCGCTCCAAATCCGCGCCCAGTATCCTGACCGTGACCGGCGAACCGATGGCGGGGCGCTTGCGCTTGGGGAACTGGCAGAGACAGCTCACATTTTCAAAAGAAACGAATACACCCACCGCTGTGATCATCGTGACGTTTCCGACATAGATGTTGCCGACCTTGAAGCGGCTGATGGCCTGCTTAAAAGCGTCCTCGCCCGCCTGTTTCACCGAGAGCTTGAGGCTGATATTGTTTCGGTCACTTCGGTCAAGCTCCAGTATTTTCACCAATACCCGGTCGCCTACGCGGAAGTGCGGCGTAGCGTCCACCCAGCGCAGGTAGCTGAGCTCCTCCAGCGGAATAAACTGTTCTATGCCGAACAGTTCCACAAAGGCGCCGGGGCGTATGACCGAAACCACCCTTGCTTCGGCGATGTCTCCCGCCTCCAGCTGATGGTGGCCGTTGCGGTCGGTGTCAAGGTAATACTCGCGTCTGCGCTGGCGCATGGCCTCCATGCGGCTGCCGGCCGCAACACCAGCGTCCGTTTCGATGCCTTTTACCACATAGTCGATCTCAGCGCCCAGCCTGCGGGAGAGCGTTGCGCCGCGATAGTTATCCGCAGCATCCTCATCGAACTCAAACATCTCGCTTGCGGGGATGATGACCTTGAACGCGCCATGATAGACCACCGCATACGCGAGGTCAGGGCTCTCATCCATGTGCTCGATGCCTGCGATGATGCCTGTAATGACGCGCCGGCTTTTCATAGACTCTGAAAGGTCGATGATGTCCTGCCTGCGCCTGGCTTCGGGGGTCAGCTCGCTGCGCTGGCCGTCAAGGGATATGACGGTGCGCCTGCGCGGTCTGCGTGTGGGCGAAGTCTCTAGGACAGGTGCGTCAGCGGCCGGTTCATCGGATTGCGGTAAAGGCGTTACCTGTATAACCGATTCAGGCTCAGGCTTGGAAGCGCTTCTTCGGGACCTCTTGGGCTTTGGTTCGGGCGTTTCCTGTACAACCGGCTCTGCGGCTGTGTTTTCCGGCCTGTCTTCAGGCGCCTGAGGAAGGTTTGCGGCTTCTTCGGTTTCAGTTGTGGGGGATGGTATTGAATCAATGGCTTCGACGCCATCGTCTGGTGCAATATCCGCTTCGGCTGTTTCAGTCGTAGGGGACACCGTTTCATCAGGTTTTTCGACAATCTCCTCAGCGGATCCCAAGGCGATTTCACTGTTTTCATTCTCAGTCATGGACACAGCGGTGTCTTCGGCTGTACCGGGCGTGGATAACTCCATATTCATCGTTTCAACGGTTTCGGTTTCGGATGTTTTCTTAGGCATGCTTTTATTTCCTCCTATCAAAAGTTTTCGGGTGGGGTGGCTGTTTCGTAAAGGTCGCCAACGCTGGGCGTAAGTGGCGTGTACTGCGGCTGCACTGCATACGGCTGGCTCATGGGCTCTGAATAAACGCTCGCCTGATAATCCAGTATGGAGCAAGGGCGCAGCTGCTTTGCCGCGGCGAGCCGGGTATAATCGAGTTTCTTTAACCGCAGTATTTTCTGCCCCCTTAACGCCACGAGCATATCGTCGTGCGGTAAGCGCATAACTTCATCAGGGGTGAGCAAGCGACGCTTGCCTAAGCCCTCGGAGTATCGGTACTGGGGAATGACCTGCGCTACTGCAAAGGTCTGTCGGGTGGTCATGGTTGAGTTTACGTCGATGGTCATGTCCCCGCTGCGGGTGGAAACATAGGTTGCCGTCACATCGTCCGAGCAGCCCATCATAAGCTGCGTATCACAGCAGCCGAGTATTTCGGCCCAAAGGTTGTTGCCGTATCGGTTCTGCAACTGGGGAAGGCTTTGCAATGCCAGTACCAGCGCGACCGCACGGGAACGAAGCGTGGCTGCCGAGCGGGCGAAGTCCCGTCCGTTGTTTCCGCCGATGGTGCCGATGTTCGCAAATTCGTCGAGTACGAAGTTGACCGGTATGGGGCAGCGACCGCCCGGCGATGCGTCTGCGAAGCGTGTCAGCCGGATAAACAGGAACGAGAAGAACAGCGAGGAAAGAAAGTTCATGGTGCTGTTCTGATCGTCGAGTATCACGAAGTAAGCGCATTTGCGCTTTGCCGGGGCAGTCAGGTCGATGTCACTGCGGCTTAGGATGCGCTTGACCTGCTCACTTTGTAGGGTTTGAAGACGCGTTCCCAGACCGAGCAGGATACCTGAGCGCACCGTGTCGCTGGACTGGCGAAACAGATTGTAGGGCGCTCTGGCCGGGTGCTCCACAGGCAGCTTATCAAACAGCGCCGATAGCTGCCGTTCATTGGTTTGGGTTAGGAAGCGATATGCCTCCGGCAGATTCCGCCGCTCTGCGCCAAATGCTGTGGTATGGTCAACATAGAGCACTAGCGCCTTTAACAAGTTGGCCTCGCCATTGTCCCAGAAATGGTCGCCCCTTTCTCCGCTGGTGTTGGAGATGATGACGTCGCTCAATACCTGCGCAAGAAGCGTGTCCTGCTGCAGATCGGCCATGCAGTTCCATGAGTCGCTATGATGCGGGTCAACGAGGTTGAACACTTTGACCTCATACCCGTTATCAATGAAATAGCCCGCCATATCGTTATACAGTTCGGATTTACTGTCTGTCACGATCACGGATTCCTGACGCTTGACGCTCTGGATGAGGTACGGACGAATCACGGCCCGGCTCTTCATGGTGCCGGACGCTCCGAAGATTAGAAGGTGCCTGTTGAGCTTCGTATCAACAGGCAGACAAACCGCCTGACCATTCAGCTCTCCAAGGATCGTGCCCTGCGCCTTGTCCGGCGGCGCGACCTCGAATACCTTTTTCACATCCTTCGGCTCCATCCAGCCCGCCGTGCCATACGCGCCGTATTTCGAGCGGGTGAAGTTCCTCGCGTCGTATTCCTTGCTGCCGAACTTATCGTGCAGCTTGACATACAGCACGACGCCGCCAGTGCCAAGCAAAAGAAAGAGCGTACCCTTTAGGCCGCTCGCGGTGAATGCGTAAGGGATACAGTAGAGCGGACTCGCCTTGAGCTCGGCCATGAGCACGCCGCCAGTCATACCGTCCTGCCGCATCCATTCTTCGTAGTTGTATAGCAGCTGGCCCAGCAGGCCGCCGAGATACAACAGCAGAACTGAGCCAAGCAAACAAGCCAGCAGAATGCCGGCCTTGCGTTTATCCAATATGGGTCACCTCCCTTGTAAGGCTGCGGCGATGCGGGCCGGGTCGATCAGTTTGAGTTCTATACGCTCACCGAGAAACGGCTTCGCGTATTCGAGCTGCCACGGATAACAGACCGCTTCATACCGATGCTCCGCATCCTCGATAGCGGCGAGCCAGAAACGGACGAGCCTCGCAAGGTCGCCATCCAAGTGAGATAGAATGTACTTCCCGCCGTCAACGGCGTCGCAGTCGCATTCCACGAATCCGTTCACCTGAAGACGCAGTGGAAACAGTACTCTCCTGAGCCGTGACTGAAGCGCTGGTATCGTGAGCAGCCGTAGCAGGCTTTTTCCATCATCGTTCAATGGCACGAAATGCACCGCCGTGTAGATGTGGTCAATGCGGCAATCCCTGCGGCCAGCTTTGTTGGTTTCCATGAGTGTATAGAGCGCCACGCTGCCGCTCCTGCCGAACAGGATCGCGCCGCAAAGCGCGTCCACGCCGGCGTTGCGCCTCGCCAAATCCTCACATTGCTGCATGGCTTTGAGTTCTCCGTCGCCGTGCCATTTCATAACAGCGTTCCGCGTGTTGTATACGGCAAATCCCACGCCCTTTTTCAACAACAGACCCGTCATGCGTGTGAAGCCGGTTTTGTTCATGGAATCGCCGTCCAGCTTTTTGACGATGCGGCTGGGATAGAAGCATGGCATGTCACCAACGGTCGGTTCTATATGCTCTGTCTGAAGCCTCGGCAGCAGATAAGGCCGTATCTCTATGCCCGATGAAAACATCATGGCCAGCGTCTCGGCGACTCTGTGGTTGCGTTCGATGTCCCCGCGCTTGCCGGAGAAGGCGTGGTTGCGGAACGCGGAGAGGTAATAATCCACAGCAGCCGGATGCAGCTCGTCCAATAAGGGTAAGGCGCTTTTGTGCAGCCGGATATTACGCATAGGGCCTCGTTTTCCGCTTATAGACAGCAATCGGGCGCAGTATCGTTTCCCGCTCCAGCTCGCCTCGATCTCCTGCCGGTCTTCTAGCCTGTGGATAAGATCCCGCATGGTGCGCGGATTTCCCAATATAGAAAGTCCACTCATGGGGAACTCGCCCGCGACGGACAGCAGTTCAAGCAGCTCAAGCACATGTGCGCCCGGGCGAATGTATATCATGGCGTCACTCCATATCGCATTGGCATTTAGTGCTCCTGACTGCTCTCTTCCCCTCAAAACCGGCGTCGCGTTTCAGGAAATGTGCCCGGTTTATCGATATTTTTACCGCTTCTCGGCATACGTGTTTCAGAAAGGCCGTTTTCGGTCTCGAAACGCGTATGTTTTTTCGGCGTTTTGGGTGTTAAGGGAACAGTGGAAGCAGCGTTTGCGGGTCGGTTTTGATGCGCTCATAGCAGACAGGGAATTCAGGTTGCGGAACGAGCAATATCGTTGTTGCGTCCCTGTCGTCAGTAAGCGAACAATAGTGGTGTTCACAGCGAAGCGGAGCGTCATCGTATAGCGTATACAGGGCAAGCGCATCGATGATGGCGTTCAGTTCGATGTTGTCATGGTCACGGTATTCCCGCTCCGGACGGCTCTTATCATACCTGTGGCACACGGTCAGCACGCAGTTGTCGATCCGCAGCTTCTCGTGGCATTTGAAGTATTCGCCCAGAGCAAGGTACAGGCTGTGCCGGATGTATTCAGCGCCGCCATGTTCCTTTTTTGGCAGAAGCGCAGGCATATCCACGCCGAACCAGCCCTCTGCGGTATAGCCTATGTGAAGCGGCAGCACCTCTTTGATCTGGCGCTCCATCTTGGGCCTTGCTGCGGGCGAGCCGGTCAATGCGGGAAGCGCTCTTGCGAGCAGTGTGAGCCGTTCCGCGTGGTATGCGAACTCGAAAGCGTTCCGATAGGCTTCCTTCAAATCTCCCGTGTCGTATGCTTCGCTGACATTTCCTATCACCATAGAAGCAAGCTGCAGCCGCTTGTAGGCGCGGTCTATATCCCGCTTAAACGGGGACGGTGTTTTCTTTTCCATGTTGACCTCCGTTATAGAATGTAATGTGCGGTTCTTTGCCTTCCGGCGCGTCCTTCAGCACCGCAAACAGACATGGCGCATGAGGAATCCGCAAGCCCTGCACCATAGCGATATCCGGCAGCACGATGATGTATTTGATATCGTCCTCCGGCTGAAGGAGCTTGAGCAGATGCCCTTCCTCCGCACCTATAACAATGATCTCGTACCCGGTCTGCTGCTTCAAAAAGAACAGCTGCGAGGGATAAGTCGCGGGGAAGTGCTCCATGGGCGCTACCTCGGTTCCATATTTGAGCAGCACCCACACGGCCGCGATGGTCTTTGGGTCGGGGCGGACGGTGGGGTCAATACCCAGATATCCGCCCTCGATATCCGTGACGTAAAGCCATCTCTTGAGATTGCGTATGATCTTCTCCGCAGTCGATACCGGTTTGTTCAGCAAGCGCAACACCTGCCCATACCGGAGCGCCCCGTATTGGGACAACCATTTGATCACATACTGTTCATCCTGTAAAAGCAAGGGCGAACACCTCCTTATACAAAAGCGTTTTTGATGCCAAAAACGTATTCCTTCCCTTTATGCGTTTTATAGGGCGCATGACAAGCAAGAATCCCCGTAAACACAGGCGTTTTTGTGAAATACGTTTATTCTTCCGAAAACGCATTTCCCTCCGTTTGCGTTTTCTGCGCCCGCTGCCGTTCCTTGAGAATGGCGGCAAGCTCACTGCGGTCGGTGGTGATGAGCTGCTGCTCCACCTTGGAAGCGCGCACCAGCACCGGCACTTTGTTGTTGTTGGAACTGATCAATGCCTCGCCGCGCTCGAACTGGGTGATGCTGCGTATCTCCGTGCGGGTGAGCTTCAATGTCTCCCGCACATACTCGGCTTCGTCCGGCTCCAGATTGAGGATGATCTTGGTCTTGCTGTTGTTGATGATGGCCCGGCCGTATTTGCCGTCCTCAAGGGAGAAAAAGTCGGATAGGTCCTGGCTGGCTGCGATAGCGGCCGCGCCGTAGCCGCGTGCGATCTTGAATATCTCCTGACAAAACTCACCCGCCTGCCGATTGGAGGATGCGCCGATGAGCTGCCATATCTCGTCGATATAGATGGCTTTGCGCTTCGTCCTGTCCGACTTGACCTGATCCCAGACATAGTCGAGGCCGATAAACATCCCGACCGGCAATAGCTTTCCCTTTAGCTCGCTGATGTCGATGACCACATACTTGTTGTCCAGATTCACGTTGGTCTGCTGGTTGAAGCTCTGGGCGCTGCCCGTCACAAAACGGCTGACGATGATGGCCAGCCGCTGCGTCAACGGATTCGCTTCCAAAAGCTTATGCAGATCGCCGAGAATGGGCATCTTCTTATATCGGGTATGCGCCTTATCGGCATACAGGGAGTCGTTGTCGTGGGTGATGCCAAACTGGCTGTAGGTCTTGATCAAGGCCTCGTCCAGCATTTGTTCTTCTTCATTGCTCATATCCGGTATCAGGAGGCTAAAGAAGATCAATAGCTGTTGAATCTTCCGCGACAGCAGTGAATCCTCGCTGTTGTAGTCCATCTCGTCGATCAGTTCCATCTCCGGGCTCAGCGTCCTTCGTATCTCCATGACGTTGATGCAGTTGGTGGAGCCGGGGCTTATCTTGATGTAGGTTCCGCCGACCGCAGCGCAGGCACGCTTGAATTCATGGCCTTTGAGCGGCGCAAGGATATAGCACTGGATTCCGCGCATTCGCATCCTGAGCGCAAGCAGCTGCATGGTAAAGGTCTTGCCCGCGCCGGAGGTGCCAAGCAAGGTCACGTTCGCGTTTTTGTTGACGCGCGTATTGAACAGGTCAACGACGCACAGCGAGTTGTTGTGCCGGTTGATGCCGAGCAAGACACCTGAATCATCGCTCATCTCAAACGAGGTGAACATATATGTGGATGCCGCGCCGCTTGTGAGGATGTTCCGCTGCGCCTTCTTCTCGATGTTCGGGTCGATGCAGAGAAACGGCATGACGGAGCGCAATGCGGCCTCCTGCTGGAAGTTGCAGTCGCCCACGTACATATCCATGGACTTCAAGAGATCCGTCATCTGCCCCCTGCGCCATAGAAGCTCCTCGTATGTCCGGGCCGAAATGGTGATGAACACGGACATATAGAACAGGTCCTCATTGTTGTTGGCGATGCCGGACTTGATGTAGTAGCCCGACTGTATGCTGCCGGTCAGCTCCTCATAATCGGTGCTGGTGTCCTGCATGCCCCGGAGCTTGGTTCTGTTTAGCCGTATCCTCTGCGCCACTTTATCCAGCGTTTTGCCACGGTTCTCACGGCGCAGGTGAACGTCGATGTCCACGCCTTCGCCGGCGTTGATGAGGCTCGACATCCAGCCTCCCCGCACCGTATGCGGGAAGCCGTTCCTTCGGATGTGCATGACCGAATAGTACATACCGTCCATCACCACGAAGTTATAATGTGAAAAGTCGATCCCGCGGGGCGCGATGAAGTTGGCCGGGCGTATGTGCGGCACGGCGTCAAGCCCGATGATCTTGCCCTTGGCCTGCATGGTATCCACTATGACCCGCTCAACCCTGCTTTGGAAAGGCTCGTTGACGCAGGAGGAGCGGTTGAAAAACATATACAGCACCTCAGCGGTAAAGGCGTCCTCATCCTCGGGCTGCACAATGGCGTTGCCGCACTGCATGAAATAAGTCTTGGCATTCTGTACCGCCGTCTGGATCATGCCGTAAATATCCGCATAGCTCTCGCCGCTGCTGCGCTTGCCCGCCGGGGGCTCGTACTGGAAGATAAGAAAAAAGCGCCTCGACAGCGCTTCCTTGTTGCCAACATCCTTTATGAGCCGCAGGTATTCCTCCCCAAGCTGACGGCATTGCTGGTTTTCTTCCCGCGAGAGTTCTTCCCGCACCATGGCCACATGCTTATCGGAATCCGCTTTGCGGCTCACCGACTTGAACTGCAGCTTCATGGGGCTGATCTTCAGCCATGTTGCAAACGATGAGATAATGTTGTATTGCTCCTCGCTGCTCCGAAGCAGGAAGTTGATGGGCAGTATCTCAATGATCTTCACATAGCGGTCGTCGGTGGTTTCGATGATCCCGTTGCGGATCTCCCTGACGGGCAGGAAATCCTGCACAAACTCACTTGTTTTGCTTCTTCTTTTTCTGCTTTTTGTGGGTTTCTTTTGCGCTTCCATACTTATATCCAATCCTTCTGTAATGCAGTTTTCTGCGGTTCAAGCCGAACCTTACGATGTGGCTGAGGTATTGCATCAGGCTGTCGCCGCCGATGCCCATGAGCGACACGACCCCGAGCGGGATCAGCGTCACCGTCATGATAACCACCTTCACGGTGGTATCCACATGCAGCCATGCGACCTCCGGATACCCCATCAGACCGAGCATGACGATGGCTTCGATGGTGTTTCGCGTTTCGAGCATTCCGCCCAAGAGCTTGCCGCTGTCCGTATAGTTCGCCGGTATGGCGTAGGTATTGTTGAACTCCTTTTCGTCCATGTGCGTTACCGTCCTATCCGATAGAATGTAGCTTCAGCCCAATAGCGTCCAAGCCGCAGGGCTTGCTTATGATCCTCAACGTAAATATCCACGCGGGCGATATCGTTCTCAATGCCGCTGCCGCCTCGATCCTCCACGGTATAGACCTCGCCGTTGATGACCAGCACCGTGCCGAAGGGATAGTGGCTGGACATTGCCACCATGCCCGGCGCAACGCGCTTGCCGCTCGCGGTAATGCCGTCGGCATTCTTACCGCAGCATTTACTGCAAGCGCAATAATGCGTTACATTGACCTTGAGCGTATAGAGCGGTTCGCCAAGGTCGCCTGAACTCCCGCCCCCGACCGGCGAGCTATAGTCGATCCCGTTGGGGCGGCGATAATATTTCACATAGCTGGGCGTATTGAGTACCACGCCGCCCTTGGAACTTGAACAATGCACCCACTGCCTTTTGCCGTCCGAGGTCAGTCCCACATACATGAGCACATGGTTCGTACCGGGGTCGGAGGGCATTGCTTTGAAGCCCAGGTCGCCGGGAAGCAGCTCCGATGCGGAGATCTCTGTCGACTTGCTCCATTGATTTGCGCTGCCCGTGCCTATGGACTGGCCAAGCGCGGTCTTGTAAACCCAATCCGTAAACCCGCTGCAATCAAGGCCGTAAGGGCGGATCGTACCGGAGGTAACGGAGCCGGAGCCCGTCACCTTCTTGGGCTTGCCCCAATCGTCGTTCCAGCCCGCCGGGCTTTTGCCGCCCCAGAAATAAGAGACCTTGCCCACAAGGGAAAGCGCCGTTTCTATCAGCTTCTTTCGGGCGTCGGTGGTATTGAGCCCGTCCACGATGCCAATAAGCTCCTCGCTTGTAAGCTCCGGAATGTCGCCTGCCGCAAGCGTGCCGTAGAGCGTCATCTTCAAGGCGTCTGCCATGGTCTTGATGGCAGCGCCGTAGGTCGTGCCGGTCGTCTTCTCATATATGGCGTCCGGGTCTATATCAAAAGCCGTATAGATAACGCCCTCATTGAAGGGAGCTATCGTGCATTCGGCGTATTTCACTATCTCGGTATCCGGCGTAAGCGTCTCCACATCGCCCGCCGCATAGTACGTTTCGGAGCTGACGCCCACGATGATACCACGGGAGTATACGGGGATATCCACGCTGACAGGCGAATAGGCCGTGCGCTGTATCTCCATTTCCGTTGTCCCCTCGCCAAAGGGGACGTAATAGGTTCGCGTGGCCGTGGCGTAGCTGTATTTCGGCACGCCGTTGACCTCGCCGATCTTGGTTCTGCCTGTCACAACTGTCAGCGTGACGGGGGTATAGGTGGAATAAGTCAGCGGGATGACCCGCTCAAACTCCTTTTCCTCATACGTTATCTTGAACATCTGCTCGGCTACGGCGTCCAGTTTGCGCCGCATATCAGCCTCGCTCGTGCCGACCTGACCCATGGAAGCGGAGTAGGCGGCGAATACATAGCAGACCTCGTAGTCCGGATTCAGGCTGCCGTAGTTTACGAGCGCATCCATGGAAGTTTCATAATCGTAACCATTCTCCTCGATGATCTGTTCAACCCTGGCAAGGGCAGCATCATACCCATTCTGGATACAGGCCGCAACCACATCCGACATATCGACTGCACGTTCGATCAAATCGACTGCACCGTTTGGATCAACGGTGGAGGGATCTGTATGAAATAGGTTGTTGCTGATGATACTGGGTAGCGTGACCACTGCCATGATAAAGAACAGTATCACAAGGCCCAGGCAGATCAGCACCTTAAAGATGGGTTTTCGAAGCGCCCACGCTGCGGCGATGATAGCGCCCCATGGTCCGCCCGCCGCGGTGCCTGTCGCCACCTCCGCTACGGCCTTTCCGCCTTCTACGCCGGCCTGTGCAACGGCGGCGGTGGTGTTGGCTGTAGCTTCGCCGGCAGCGGCCGCTGTTTTTTCCGCCGCCGCTTTTCCTGCTTCCTTGATGGCCTTAGCGGTCTTCTGCGCCGCGTCCGCATAATTGATTGAGCCGTCGCCCAACTGTTGTTTATCCTGCTCCGACACCGTTTCACCTCCTCCATAAGAAAAGGAGCGCGGCCCGATATCGGGTGCGCTCCATTCGTTACATCAGTCTTACTGCTTGCGCTTCGGCGGTTTCTTCTCGCTCATATCCCGGGGTTGGGGATCGGCGTACCGCGTCAGCGTGCTCTTGTATCGTATAGCCTCCACCTGCGTGGTCTTGACCTGATCGCCGTCATATACGGGCTTGCCGCCTTCGTATACGGGCCGCCGCTCCACAACAGGCGTACCGGGTATCGCATACCACTGACCGCCTCGCTTGTCCTCATACACGGTATAGTCGCCGCGGGGCGCTTGGAACTGGGTATGGTCATAGAAGCGCATGGCACTGCCGTCCTCGTGCCGCACGTCGATGACACCATCCCTTGCGCGCGACGTATCCACATACGCGGGCTGGGTTTCATAGCCGGGCATGAAGGACTGGAACTGCGCCTGGTTGTACGCTTTCGCCTCATCGGTGGGCGATTCAAACTTCGGCACGTCGTTATGCGGCTGCATGGCGTACCAGCCGACGCCATCCGTGGACTGTATGGTATCGTGAGGTGCGTCCGGCTCCTGATACATGGCGCTGTTGTACCACATGCTTGTACCATAATCCGGATGACTTGCCTCCAGCACGCCTTCTTCCGGATGCCCAACGGTGCGAAGCGTCGTACCCTCGGCGACAGAATCGCCAAAGGCTGCGCTGACCTGATCCTGCGAAAGCGTTTCGCCCACGCCAAGGCCCGCAAACGCCGCGGGGGTATAGAAGCTGCCTGCGCCATCGCCGGCAGCCGTTTGATACCACTGGCTACCATCCTGTGCCGTGACGGTGGAGTGCGGCATGGACGGACGCTCGAACTGCGACGCACTGAACATCTCCACCTCGGAGGTTTTTCCGTCCGCACCTGTCGCCACAGTCGATATACGACCGCCGGTGATCTCGGTGCAGCTCAAGCTGTAACCCTGAAGCTGCGGCATATAATTGGCTGTGCTGCGGTCGGCGATTTCTCCGGCGATCGTGCCGGATACGTTGCCCGGCCGAGCCGCCACAGAAGCGATGGATTCGCTTGAGAGTGTTGCACCATTGCGGGCAGCCATGCCACCGAATGCACGGGCGACAAAGCCAGCGCTGCCGCTCGCGCCCATGCGTGTTCCACCTTCCACAACAGCGTCACGCACATACGAATTTGGCTTAAAGCGGCTTGCAAAGCCCGCGAAGAACCCGCCGCTTGTTGCTGCTGTTCCTGATGCGCCCGCAGTACCGTTTGCTCCGCGGAATACGCTACCGGCCGTCCTTGCTCCGCCGGAGGCCACGCCGGATATCACACGGGCCGCCATAAGGAGCTCCATTCCCATGCTGCTGCCGGTTTGGGCCACATTCAACCCCATCGCCGCAAGATAGCTGTCAAACTTCTGCGCAGTCTTTAGGAACGCAAGCGCCACGAACATCCAAAGAAATATGCTACCCTGACCGCTGGAGAGAGCGCCGCCGTTGCCGACGAACTGGCCGACAGTGGAATTGAATGCTCTCAGGAACCATACGTTTAGCACCAGTAACAGGAGTTGTGAACCCACCATGCGGGTCCAGCCCTTGAACACATTATTCGTCGTTTTACTACCGCCCATTGAAAAAGCAAGCGGGCTGGTATAGCACAAAACGCCCACGACCACATATCGCTCAACACATTCCAGGAGCATTTTGAAGTAGTTCCAGCCCAATGAAATCATGAGTATGATGGTCAGTAGCGGGCCGACCACAGTGATTGTCGAAACCATTGTGCTCAAGCCGTTTGTAAGAACCTGCTCCACCCCGGCAAACGTAAAGCTGCCCGGGTCCATTGTGGCATCCATAAGGGCGGTGTACGGAGCGCGGGCAATGTCCAGCGCCAGCAGGAATATCGGCTTAGCATAGCCTATCAATATAGCGAATATAGTGCTGCGAACCAGTAGCTGCCATGGATTCTCAGCCTCGGTCACTGGCCCGCCGAACACGCGGAACAACTGCCAGACCGTTATTAAGAACAGCAGCGCCCATGCCGTGTACTGAAATATGGAGAACGCCTCGGTTACGAATGGGAAATACTGTTCCATAGCAGTCATATCCGTGCCCAAGGCGTTCAAAAAGATGCCGGAAACAGCGTCCATGATGCTTGTGACGATGGACGCTACCCAATTTACAATGCTTTCAAAGATCCAGCTAAGATCCAATGGCGCCCACCTCCTTGCCGCCGGATATCAAGGTTTTACTCATTACCCGTTATACATGCCGCCCTGGATCAGGGGCTGCAAGTATGCTACCGCGAAGCCGAGCGTATTGAGTACCAGCCATGTGACGATGATTCGTTTCAGCCAGCTCGTGGCTTCATCCACGGCACGCTGATTGCGCGAGATCATCCTGATGAGCAGCGCTACAGCGGCTGCCGTAACGGCCACAATGGTGGATATCCCGACCAACTCGCCGTATACATCCTTCATGATGGTCGAGAATCGCGACCAGATGTCATCCGCAAGCACGGGCTGCAACGAAAGGATGAGTGCGCCGGCAATGCCGACAATGGACCAGTAGCCCCGCACGGCACGCTCCTTGAGGGTTAGCTTTTCTGTCATGTAGGTTCCTCCTTGATGAAGTTTAGGTATGAAAAAAACCGCCTTCTGCGCTTTGCAAAAGGCGGCGAAATTGCCATACCCACTATTTGACGCTACAATCTTACCACGATTCGATTTCCTTGTCATCGGCGGGTGCCTGCCAGGAATATGACAGAAAACCGACCATAGACAGCATTACATATTCACATTATTATCAATAGTGTTTAGGGCTTTTTCATCTTCGATTCTCTTAATAATTGAATTATACATTGCCGCGGTTCTTAGTTCATTGTCAAATATATGTTCTTCAATCCTGTTTTTCCATTTGCGAATTATACCTTTTACAATGGATGCTTTTGTAATATAGAAGTCTATTACTTGGATACCCACTTATATAAGCTCTGCGACGAAGCGGGGATCAAGCACTTTTGTATGCACGCCCTGCGACATACCTACGCCACAAGAGCGATTGAATGCGGTGTACAGCCCAAGATGCTGCAAAAGCTGCTTGGTCACGCAAGTATAAAAACAACGATGGACAGATACGTCCATGTTACATCTGAATCCTTGGATCAGGCTGTGCGGCAATTTGAATCAGGCAGGGTTTCCTAGCATATAAGTCCATGCGAAAATGGCGTAAAAATGGCGTAAACCAAACGCGCCGGATTCCGGAAGCCCTTGAAAATCAAGACTTTTTAAGGAGATAGAGAAAACTATGAAATTAGGTATCGTCGGGCTTCCGAACGTCGGCAAGAGCACGCTGTTCAACGCGCTGACAAAGGCGGGGGCGCAGTCGGCCAATTATCCGTTCTGCACCATCGACCCGAACGTGGGCGTCGTGCAGGTGCCGGACGAGCGGCTGGACTGGCTGACGGAGCTGTATCAGCCGAAAAAGCGGACGCCGGCCAGCATCGAGTTCGTGGATATCGCGGGCCTTGTCAAGGGTGCGAGCCACGGCGAGGGTCTGGGCAACAAGTTTCTGGCCAACATCCGCGGCACGGACGCCATCGTCCATGTCGTGCGCTGCTTCGACGATCCCAATATCATTCGCCACGAGTGCTCCAGCGACCCGAAAAGCGACATCGAAACGGTCGATCTGGAGCTGGTGATGGCGGACATCGAGATGCTTCAGCGGCGCTTTGAAAAAACGCAGAAGCTGTTCAAGGCTGGCGAGAAAAAGCTGGCCCGCGAGGTCGATGTGCTCGAACGCCTTTTGGCGTGGATGAACGAGGGGAAGTCCGCGCGCAGCTTCGTGTGCGAGGATGATGAGCGCGAGCTGATCGACGAGTCGGATCTGCTCAGCTCCAAGCCGGTCATTTACGCGGCGAATTTTGACGAGGACAGCTTTTCAAACGGCGTGGAGTCCAATCCCTATTACGCCGCGGTCCGGGAGCTGGCCGACGCCGAGGGGAGCATGGTGCTGCCCGTGTGCGCCCGCTTTGAGGCGGAGATCGCGGAGCTTGAGCCGGAGGAGGCCACCATGTTCATGGAGGAGCTTGGCATAGAGGAGGCGGGGCTGAACCGTCTGATCAAATGCTCGTATGCGCTGCTGGGGCTGATCTCCTTCCTCACCTGCGGAACGGACGAGTGCCGCGCGTGGACGATCACCCGCGGGACGAAAGCGCCGCAGGCCGCCGGAAAGATACACTCCGATTTCGAGCGCGGCTTTATCCGCGCCAACATCATCGCCTTTGACGATCTCAAGGCGGCCGGAAGCGAGGCGGCGGCCCGCGAAAAGGGGCTGATGCGCGCCGAGGGCAAGGATTACGTCATGCAGGACGGCGATGTCACCCACTTCCTGTTCAACGTCTGAGCGCATCGGCGCGCTCGACGCCTGGCGGGGATTGGCCTGCTGGTGCATGCTGGTCTACCATCTGGCGTTCGATCTTTTCCGGTTCGGCTGGCTGAGCTGGGAACAGTTTGACAGCGTGCCGATGTTTCTGTTTGAGCGCTTTATCGCCTGGTCGTTCATCCTGTGCGCCGGGATAAGCTGCTGCCTTTCGCGCGGGAATATCCGCCGGGGGCTTATCTGCGCCGCGGCGGGGGCGCTGGTCGTCGCGGCGTCGTATGCCGTCGGCGCGCCGATCCGCTTCGGGATATTGCAGTTTCTGTCGGCGGGGATGCTGCTGTACGGCCTTTTCGGGAAATGGCTCCGTCTGCCGTACCGGGCGGCGCCCGTCGCGTATCTGGCGCTGTATGCGGCGGCAAAATGGTGGACGGGCTCGGTCACGGTGCGCTGCCGGTGGCTGTTCTGGCTCGGCCTGCGCTATGAGGGCTTCGTGTCCTATGACTATTTCCCGCTGCTGCCGTATATTTTCCTGTTTCTTCTCGGCGTCTGGCTGGGCGAATGGCTGCCGGGCCGGCGCGGCGCGAGGCTTCTTTCGGCGCCCATGCCCGCGGCTCTGACCTGGACGGGACGGCACACGCTGCTCATCTATCTTGTGCATCAGCCCGTGCTGTACGGTGCGTGCTGGCTTGCAGCGCGGCTTTGAGCGCGGCCGCCATATATCATCAAATACAGGGCGTGTACGTATCCGCCCTTTTGGAGGTTTACCCTATGGAATACACATTCGAGGACAAAGACTACCGGCGGATGTACCGCCACACGACGAGCCACATTCTGGCGCAGGCGGTCAAGCGCCTGTATCCGGAGGCAAAGCTCGCCATCGGACCGGCCATCGAGGACGGCTTTTATTACGACATTGATTCGGATAAGCCCTTCCTGCCGGAGGATCTGACGGCGCTGGAGGCGGAGATGCGGAAGATCTGCAAGGAGCGGATCCCGCTTGAGCGCTTCGAGCTGCCGCGCGCGGAGGCGCTGAAGCTGGCGGAGAGCATGGGCGAGCCGTACAAGGTCGAGCTCATCAACGATCTGCCGGAGGACGCCGTCATCAGCTTTTACAAGCAGGGCGATTTCACCGACCTGTGCGCCGGGCCGCATCTGGACCATACCGGCCGCGTAAAGGGCAACGGCATCAAGCTGACCAGCTGCACCGGCGCATACTGGCGCGGCGATTCCAAGCGCAAGATGCTCCAGCGCATTTACGGCACCTGCTTCCCCAGCAAGACGGAGCTGGACGAGTATCTGGCCCGCATCGAGGAGGCCAAAAAGCGTGACCACCGCGTGCTTGGCCGCCAGCTCGGCCTGTTCGCCTTCCGCGACGAGGCGCCCGGCTTCCCGTTCTATCTGCCCAACGGCATGGTGCTGCGCAACACGCTGCTCGACTACTGGCACGAAGTGCATAAGAAATGGGACTATCTGGAGATCTCAACGCCGCAGATCATGCGCCGCACGCTCTGGGAGACGTCCGGCCACTGGGATCATTATAAGGAAAACATGTACACCACCGTCATCGACGGCGAGGACTATGCCATCAAGCCCATGAACTGCCCCGGCAGCATTCTGGTCTACGAGCTGGAGCCGCACTCCTACCGCGAGCTGCCGCTGCGCTACGGCGAGCTGGGACTGGTGCACCGGCACGAGCTGTCCGGCGCGCTGCACGGCATGTTCCGCGTGCGCTGCTTCACGCAGGACGACGCGCATATCCTGCTGGCGCCCGAGCAGATCAAGGACGAGGTCGTGCGCATCGCGCAGCTGTTCGACGAGGTGTATTCGCTGTTCGGGCTGCCGTACACCATCGAGCTGTCCACCATGCCCGACGACCACATCGGCTCGCGCGAGGACTGGGAAAAGGCGGAGGCGGCGTTGGCCGACGCCATCACGTCCATCGGCAAGGAATACGTCGTCAACCCCGGGGACGGCGCGTTCTACGGGCCGAAGCTCGATTTCCACATTCAGGACTCGCTTGGCCGCACCTGGCAGTGCGGGACCATTCAGCTGGACTATCAGCTGCCCGGCCGCTTCGACCTGGAGTATACCGGCGCCGACGGCGAGAAGCACTGCCCGGTGATGATCCACCGCGTCGTGCTCGGCTCGGTCGAGCGCTTCATCGGCGTTATCACGGAGCATTTCGGCGGCGCGTTCCCGACGTGGCTGGCGCCCGTGCAGGTCAAGATCCTGCCCATCACGGACCGCGTGTCGGATTATGCCGGCGAGCTGGCGGCCCGTCTGGCCGAGGCCGGCGTGCGCGTGCAGACCGATCTGCGCAACGAGAAGATCGGCTATAAGATCCGCGAGGCGCAGGGGCAGAAGATCCCCTACATGCTGGTCGTGGGCGACAAGGAGGCTGCGTCCGGCAGCGTGTCCGTGCGTATGCGCGGCGAGGCCGGCGACAAGGGCGTCATGCCGTTTGACTCCTTCCTGCGCGTGCTCAAGGAAGAGATCGACACAAAATCCAACAATTCTCTGATCGTGTAAAAGCATAATCGGACAGGCCCCCTCGTAGACTAAAAACGTCACGAGGGGGTATTTTCATGTTTTCACAAATGCCGCGCCGGCGGAAAAAGCTCTGCGTTGCGCTGGCGGTATTATTTGCATTCAACGTGTTCGTCATTCTGGCTATGCAGTCGGCGGATGCGGCGTCCTATCAGAAGGGGTCGAGCGGCGAAACCGTCCGCCAGATCCAGACAAAGCTGCGCGACTGGGGTTATTATTCCGGCTCCGTGGACGGCATATACGGCTCGGCGACAGTAAAGGCCGTGCGGTATTTCCAGCAGCAGAACGGGCTGACGGTAGACGGAAAATGCGGCAGCCAGACGCTGGCGGCGCTCGGGATATCCAGCGCGGAGACAAGCTCTCAGAGCTCCGGCGACGTGGAGCTTCTGGCGCGGCTGATCTCGGCGGAGGCGCGCGGCGAGCCGTATACGGGGCAGGTGGCGGTCGGCGCGGTCGTGCTCAACCGTGTGGAAAGCCCGAATTTCCCCGGCTCGATCTCTGGCGTGGTTTATCAGTCCGGCGCGTTCACCTGTCTGCAGGACGGCCAGTTCTGGGAGCCGGTGGCGGATTCGGCGTATCAGGCGGCGCGCGATGCGCTCAACGGCTGGGATCCGTCCGGCGGCGCGCTGTATTATTTTAATCCGAGCACGGCGACCAGCTCATGGATATGGTCGCGTCCGGTTCTGCTGACCATCGGAAAGCATTATTTCTGCTCCTGAAGAAAAGGAAAGGGAAAGCGAAAAACCGTCCCCCGGAAGCCTGTTTTCCGGGGGAAAAAATATTTTTGAAAAAAGTCAAAAAACGCTTGACATCCTTGGGGGATGATGTTATTATACTCAAGCGCCTCACGGAGAGGGAAACGATGAAGTGAGAAGCGGGTGTACCTTGTAAATTAAACAATGTAAGACGATCGAACAGGAATGTTTGATCGAAGCTTATGCAAATAAGCACCAAGAAGAGGGTTCTTTCGGATCGTGTGAGAACACAGATTCGTTATTATTCTTTTGAGAGCTAAGAGATTAGTGATCAATGATTTGATTTAAGCGGACATAAGTTCGTTTAGATACGATTTATTGAGAGTTTGATCCTGGCTCAGGACGAACGCTGGCGGCGTGCCTAACACATGCAAG
>OIZV01000145.1_pt1 | contig 46495 bp, 39 predicted proteins | sample 1588681 | NCBI WGS metagenome assembly OIZV01 (sample SAMN03283281) | human gut metagenome | biome: human-associated habitat; material: feces | host: Homo sapiens | place: Peru | collected 2012 | reverse complement strand
AAATCCAATATTATTATAGCATATTCAAGAGCAAAATTAAATAAATAAAATTTTAAATAAAATTTTATTGTCCGAATTGCATGACATTAAGTGAAATAATCGTCTATCAAATTTATTTTTGACAGGCGGTTTTTCTTTTTTGGCAATATAGGAATAATAAGGTCTGCTCGCCAAAGGAAAAATATGTGAAGAAAAATATTTTTTCTTCGCAGTTATTCGATTTGGGTGTGCATTTTGGCACCCTTTGTCCAAATGAGTGAAAGGAGTTTTTACAATGCCGAGACTATCGAAAAAGGAAAAACAGGAATGGGATTTTTTCATAAATCCCAAACAGGCAGAAGAACATACAACAAGTTTTGCAGAAAATGTCATAGCGATTGCAAACAAAGCTATCGTGCCATTATTGTTTACTGCCGCAAATTCAAGGCAAAAAGGAGCGTGATTACAAAAGGTGATAAAATAGCACTTATAAAAAATTTCAAGCTCATACAGGTGAAAAAATTGCCGATTTCGGCACCAAATCAATACAGAAACGGAGGTGAGGCAGTGAACAGATATTTCAAAATATCGGACGCTAAAAGCTTTGCATTCTACAAAGTACCGAAAGCATTATTTGAAGAAAAGTACAAATCGGTTTCAACCGATGCAAAAATGCTGTACGGACTTTTGCTTGACCGAATGTATTTGTCCGTAAAAAGCGGCTGGATAGATAAGCAAAGCAGAGTATACCAATATTTCACAATAAAATCTGTTCAGGAAAAACTGCATTTCGGTCACGAAAAAATATGCAAGTTGTTTTCTGAACTTGAAGCTGCGGATTTGATTCTTCGCAAAAGACAGGGTCAGGGAAAGCCAAGCATTATCTATCTAAAACAATTCTGATTTTCGGCTTTCTTGATTTCCGAATAACAGAAGGTATTAAGACTTATAGAGTAAGACATTACCTGCCGAAAAGAAAAACATATAGGAGATAACTAAATGATACAGATAATAGATATAGATTTGCTCATTCCTTTTGAAAATCATCCGTTTAAGGAAAGAAGCGGAATTGAGCAGCAAAAATTAACTGATAGCATAAAAGAAAACGGATTGCTTGAACCGATAATTGTTCGTCCTTTTCCGGCAGGTAAATATGAAATTATCAGCGGACACAGACGAGTTGAAGCCTGCAAAGCGTTAGGGATAACAAGTGTCCCGGTGACAATAAAAGGACTTACAAAAGATGAGGCGATTGTACAAATGGTGGATTCAAACATACACCGAGAACATATATTGCCAAGCGAAAAAGCCTTTGCATACAAAATGAAATCAGATGCTTTGAAACATCAAGGCAAAGCTTCGTGCCAACTTGGCACAAAGATAAGAACAGACGAAAAGACTGCAGAAACCGCCGATGATAGTGCAAGACAAATACAGCGATATATCCGCCTGACATACTTGATATCCGAATTACTTAAACTTGTTGATGAGGAAAGGATAGCCTTTACTCCTGCGGTTAACTTTCATATCTGTCGGAATACGAACAACAAATACTGCTTGACCAAATCGAATTTACCGACGCTACACCGTCATTATCACAGGCACAGCGATTAAGAAAATTCAGTAAAGACGGCAACTTTTTCGTCGATACGGTTTTCGCCGTTCTCAATGAAGAAAAACCAAATCAAAAAGAGCAAGTGCGATTTATTGAAGAGGATATACGCAAGTATTTTCCGAAAAACTACACCAAATCCGATATGCAAAAGACAATCATTTCCCTGCTTGAAAAATGGCAGAGGCAAAGAGAAAGAAACAGGAGGGACGAACGATGACAGATAAAAACAATTCAATATATGCACCGTATTTTGAAAAGAATGATGAACCGTTCTTTATGAAAATAGGCAATACAACTTACGAAGTCAGCACACATTTTAATCCCAATGGCAGAGAAAATGTGCTCCAACAATTTCAGAAACTGATATTGCCTGAAAAGTCAATTTGATATTCATACATTAGCTAAAAGACACAGGAGATAATAAAATATATATGTCTTTGTTATGCCCTGTTGTCGGAAAGGAGCGTAAAATTATGACAACAGAAACAAACGATGAGCTCATCACTGCTCTTTATTGCAGATTATTTGTCGAAGATGAAAAAGATAAAATGGTATCCGATGATGAATCAAACAGTATAAGTAATCAGAAACAAATCTTGCTTGATTATTGTAAAAAGCACGGCTACAAAAATACAATGTTCTTTGTAGATGACGGGATTTCCGGTACAAGTTTTGAAAGAAGTGATTTCCAGCGTATGCAAAGAATGGCTGAAGAAGGTAAGATTTGTAGGATTATTGTGAAAGGCCTTTCCCGTTTCGGCAGAGAACAGGTTGAAGCCGGTAGACTTACACAAATTGTATATCCTTCCTTAGGCATTACATTCATTTCCATTCAGAAAAATGTAAACAGCACAACCGGTGACGGTATGGAAATACTTCCGTTTTACAATATTTTTAATGAATGGTATGCTGCACAAACCTCTAAGAAAATCCGTGCTGTATGGCAATCCAAAGCGGAGCATGGTAAGCGTGTTTCTGCAACGGTTCCGTTCGGATATATGAAAACCCAGATAACAAAGAACAATGGTTGATTGATGAACCGGCTGCCGATGTGGTTAGTAAAATCTATTCGTTATGCCTTGCCGGTCGTGGTCCGCTACAAATTGCAAAGCAGTTGGAAAAGGAACATATACTTATTCCATCGGCATATTATGAAAGTATCGGAAGAAAACACGCACAGAAAGTGCCGTGCGACTCTTGCAAATGGGACCAGAAAACCGTTGTAACTATTCTTGAAAACAGACAATACACCGGCTGTGCGGTAAACTTCAAAAGCACGACTGTTAGCTACAAGGTTCATAAGGTAATTCATAATCCAACTGAAGAATATCAAATTATTCCCAACATGCAAGAGCCGATTATATCTAAGGGACAGTGGATTAGGGTACAGGAATTGAGAAAATACCGCCGCCGTCCTACCACAACAGGGAGACAAAGCTTGTTTTTAGGTTTGGTTTATTGTCCTGATTGCGGAGCTAAATTACACTTTTGTGCGATGAAAAGTCTTAAGCGAAATCAAGAATTTTGGCGATGCTCAAATTACAAAAGTGGCAGAGGTAAGTGCTAAATTCACTATATCAGAGATATATCGTTAGAACAGATTGTACTTGAATCTATAAGGAGCTTGGCAGATTTTGTAAAGTGCTACGAGTCTGCATTTCTGTATATGCTTGCCAAGAAAACAAATCTTGTAAGACAAACGGAGAATAAAAAGCTCAGACTATCAGTTGAACGTGGAGAAAAAAGAATAGCGGAAATTGACAAGCTGATTGAGAAAGTATTTGAGCAAAACGCTGCCGGAATACTTTCGGACGAACGATTTTCCAAATTGCTTCAAAATTATGAGTGTGAGCAAAAGAGGTTACAGACAAAAATAGAAGAATGGAAAGCAGCATTAGATGATGTAGGTCAGAAAGTTACCGACCTCAGGTTATTGCTCCGTACTCTTCGTGAAATTACAGAAATTAAAGAACTTACGCCAACGCTTGTGAATACACTTATTGAACGAATTGAAGTTCACAATAACGATAAATCAAGCGGTCATTGCTATGTTAAGGTGGATGTGTATTTTACCGCAGTCGGAATGGTTGATATACCGACTGAGCAGGAACTCCTTGCCATATTGGACGAGGTACAACAAATCCTCAAGAATTTCGTTTTATCGCATAATCAGAAAAACGGTGCAACCCATTTCTAAGTTGCACCGTATAGGCATCAAACTAAAACATCCTTATGTGGCGTTGGCATTGTCTTACTCTCGTTTTTTTATTTTGCGTATTGCTTAAAAACAAGTTAAATGCTAAAATATCTAAGGGTGATACTATGCTCTATGACTTTATAATTATTGACAAAACTTCTTCTGCTCCGCTTTATATGCAGATTTACGCATCAATAAGGCGTTCCGTGGAAAACGGAAGTCTTGTAAAGAATACAAAGCTGCCGTCAGTGCGCCAGCTTTCAAGCGGACTTGAGGTATCAAAAACCACTGTATCCGCAGCTTACGAACAACTATGCGTTGAGGGTTACATCAAAAACAAGCCGCAAAGCGGATATTATGTTGAGGCACAGTTTGAAAACGCCCCAAAGAAAAGCGAAAATACGCACAGCTCCGCAATTGCACAGATTAAAAGATATGACTACGATTTCAGCGGCAAAAGCATTGACGATAAAATCATTAATATTGACGAATGGAAAAAGTATGTCAAAGAGGTAATAAACACGGGATATATGCTTATGTCGTACGGCGAACCGCAGGGCGAAACCGTGCTTAGAAATGCACTGCAAAAATACAGCCTCGGAGTGCGGAGCGTAAATACAAGTGCCGAAAACATTGTTGTGGGCGCAGGAACACAGCTTTTGCTCTACCTTTTGTGTTCTCTTGTGGGCACGAACAAAACCGTTGCAACGGCAAAATCAAGCTACATTCAGGCGGAATTTATTTTTAAAACCTTAGGACTTGATATAAAGTATTTTGATACGGACAGCAAGGGAATTACCATATCCTCTCTCGAAAAAATAAATCCCGATATGGTGCTTATCAATCCGAATTTTATTGCAGAAAACGGTATGAGTATGCCCATAAGCCGCCGACTTGAGCTTATTAAGTGGGCAAAAGAAAACGATTGCATTATCATTGAGGACGATTATAACGGCGAGCTAAGATACAGTACACACCCTATGCCGTGCGTGCAGAATTACGACATTGAAAACACGGTATATCTCGGCTCATTTTCAAAAATTCTTTTGCCGTCGGTCAGAATCAGCTATATGGTACTGCCCGACAAACTGCTGAAAAAATACCGACAAATCAGCCCGTACATAAATCAGACCGCCTCAAAAACCGAGCAGAACGCACTTGCAAAATATCTTGAAAACCGCAGACTTGACGCTCATTTAAGAAAAGCAAGGCGAGTTTATCTTGAAAAAAGCAAACAAATAACAGACTGCGTATATAAGTATTTTGGCAGCGACACACAGATAATATTCAACGAAACTTCGCTTTATATTTCGGTAAAAATAAAAGGAATTTCCGATTATAACGAAATACGGAAAAAACTTGACGAAAACAACATTGCGGTAATGCCCGAAAAAGCAGAAATCAATGCACTGAACCTAAGTTTTTCGGGTATTTCCGTTGACAAAATAGACGCAGGTATAAAGAGAATATGCGATGTAATACAGCAAGAGAAAAAGTAAATTTTTTAAAGTCCGAATTTCTCATTTCACAAACAACCGTACAAAGCAAACAGGTGACCTTACTTTTGTAAAGTCACCTGTTTTAATGGTAGGAAATAATATAATAAAAACAATCAAGCAAAATTAATTTTTAATCTTCTCATCTCTGCCAAGAAGATAATCGACAGATACCTCAAGAATGTCTGCAAGCGCAACAAGCTCAACATCTGTTACAAATCTGATCTGTCCCTCGAGCTTAGAAAGACCCGATGCGTTCATATCTACTCCGCTTACCTGAAGCTGAGCAAGGAGTTCTTTTTGTTTCATTCCCTTTTGCTTACGAACGCTCTCAACTCTGTGTCCAATCAAGTTTCTGTCGCCCAAATCCTGTTTACGAAGTCTCATTTTTCTCTCTCCCCAAAATTTATATTTCTTTTTTAAAATTCTTTAAAAACATTGTAGACTTATTATATTACTTTATCAGAAAAAAAACAAGACTTTTTTGTAAATATTTTTAAAAAATTGAAATTTTTTTGAAATTTCAATTGCAACAGCATAATATTTAGCGAATACTAACAAATAAAGTTAATTTATATTGTCGATAATTCACAGATTATTAGATTTTTAGTTCACATGTGGAAAAATGTGAGTTATGTTAATATTCCTTTTTGGAATGTTGAAAGATGTTAAATACATAAAAACATATATTTAAGAGACATTCTTTACAAAGGTTACAAATGGTTACAAAATGTAACCATTTAAAAATTTTAAATTACCTCTTGACTTTCAAGAACATCTGTTCTATAATTTAATAAAACATTTGTTCGAGATGATTTTGTATGAAAATTTGTGACACAGTAAATTCAAAGCTATATAAATATGACCGTGCTATTCTGCACAGCGACTGCAACTGTTTTTATGCAAGTGTGGAATGTCTTTTAAATCCGAATATAAGAGATTTACCCGTTGCGGTGAGCGGTGACGCCGAGAACAGACACGGAATCATCCTTGCGAAAAACGAAGAGGCAAAAAAGTACAATATAAAAACAGGAGAAGCTATATGGCAGGCAAAGAAAAAATGCCCTCAACTTCTGACTGTTCCCGCAAGACTTGATGTTTACAAGAAGTTTTCCGACAAGGTACGCCGAATTTACTCCGATTACACCGATATGGTCGAACCTTTCGGTCTTGATGAAGCGTGGCTTGACATTTCAGAAGACTATAAAAATGACGCACACACCATTGCCAAGGAGATTTCACAGCGTGTAAAGGACGAAATCGGTATCACGGTAAGCATAGGCGTCAGTTTTAACAAGATTTTTGCCAAATTCGGCAGTGATTACAAAAAGCCTGACGCAATCACCTGCATTACACGGGATAACTACAAGACGCTTGTATGGAATTCACCTGCCGGCGATTTGCTGTATGTAGGCGGTGCTACACGAAAAAAACTTGAACAGATAGGAATATACACCATAGGCGACATTGCAAATGCTCCGATCGGTCTGTTGAGGACTCACCTCGGCAAATGGGGCGACCTGATTTACGGCTTTGCAAACGGATATGATTCCTCACCCGTTGCTCAAATCGGTGAATATTCAGAGGTAAAATCTATCGGAAATTCAACCACGGCGGTGCGTGATTTAAAAAATCTTGACGACATCAAGGTTATAGCCTATGTCCTTTGCGACAGCGTATGCAGACGAATGCGTGAACAAGGATTTGTGGGCAAAACTGTGTGTGTGAGTATGCGTGACACGGGGCTTTCCACAATTACAAGGCAACATACTTTAAATACCTACACTTCCCTGACAAGCGACATTACAAAAGCCGCTATGGCACTGTTCAAAGAGAATTTTGACAATAAATCACCTCTAAGAAGCATCGGCGTATCAGTTACGGATTTTGCACACAATAACATTCCCAGACAAATGGATATTTTTTCGGACGAAAGAAAAATAATCGCAGAAGAAAAGCTTGATAAAACCTTGGATAAATTAAAGCAACGCTTTGGCAATTATATCATTCGTCCTGCATCACTTTTAACCGACAGGGGGCTGTCTGCCTTTAATCCAAAAGACGAACACACAATTCACCCTGTCGGTTATCTGTGAACTAACGCTTATCGGAGGCTATTATGTTTAAGAAATATGTTAAGGTTACTGCAACATTTGACTGTGACGGCAGCCTCGTACCGAATTATATTTTTTGGGATGACAATAAACGCTATCCCATCGACCGCATAACAGATGTACGCTATGCCACATCTTTAAAAGCAGGCGGTTGCGGTATTCGATATACCTGCAGAATTTTAGGAAAAGAAAGATATATTTTTCTCGAAGAAAATAAATGGTTTGTTGAAGTAAAAGAAAATTGAGGTATTTTATGCATAAAGTCAAAGCAAAGGGAATTTTATCCGCCTCAAACGGCATTAATATATACAGAGGTTGTCTGCACGGATGTATTTACTGCGATTCACGCAGCGACTGCTATCAGATGAAACATAAATTTGAAGATATTGAAGTAAAAGAAAACGCACCCGAACTTCTGGAAAAGGCTTTATCGTCTAAAAGAAAACCTTGTATGATTGGTACGGGCGCTATGAGCGACCCATACATTCCGCTTGAAAAAGATTTAAGAATTATGAGAAAATGCCTTGAAATTATAGAAAAATATTCTTTCGGAGTTACCGTTCATACTAAATCGTCAAGCGTTATGCGTGATATTGATATTCTTGAAAAAATTAACCGAAAGAGCAAATCCGTACTGCAAATGACTCTTACAACTGCCGACGAAAAACTTTGTAAAATTCTTGAACCCAATGTTTCGACAACCGAAGAAAGAGTAAACACTCTGAAAGAATTTCAAAAGGCTAAAATTCCGACTGTTGTATGGCTCTCTCCGTTTTTACCGTTTATAAACGACGCCAAAGAAAATATAGACACTTTGCTTGATTATTGTGTCAAATCGGGCGTTAAGGGCATTATTTGCTTTAACATAGGAGTTACACTGCGAAACGGCGACAGAGAATATTTTTACAGTCAACTCGACAGATTTTTCCCCGGTATGAAAGAACGATATATTAGAACCTACGGAAATTCATATGAAGTTTTAAGTCCGAACAGCGATTACCTTATGAAAAGGATTGAAAATGTCTGTCAAAATGAGGGCATTATGTTTGGAATTGACAGGGTGTTTTCATACCTTCGCAAATACGAAAATAAATATGAAAATCAGAATATACAGCTAAGTTTGTTTGATAATTTATAAAAGGATAATTTAGCATCAACAAATTCTAATAAATAAAAAAGATATACAATGAAAATTAAATCAACTGTATATCTTTTGTAACTAAAATATATTAATCTTTTTCCGCAGAAATCTGCTTGTTTTCTTCTTTGTTTTTTCCTCTGCGGAAAATTAATCTGAAAACAAGACGAACAAACGGGCCGCAATAAAACATCTGATAACAAATAGCCATCGGAAAATTAAGCGCCCATGTCTGCACCCATGTACCGAATGACGGTATTTTGAACAAACAGGTTGCAATAAGACTCATTATCGGACACATAATACAGCAAATACATATTGAAATTGCATATGTAATAAACTGCGGTCTGTCAGTTGGTTTCATTACCGTAAACGCAAGTTTTGCGGCAATTTTGCCGACTATAAAAAATTCAAGAATAAAAGCGATCGGAGCCATAAAAATAAGTTCGTGCGTTGCCGCAAGAAAAGTTGTTCCGTCAACCTTGCCCGTATTAAGTGCAACATTGTAAACAATCATTCCGTACACCATAACGGTCGCCATAATGGCGGTGAATACTGCATCTTCAAGTTTGTTTTTTGGCATAATAAAGTCCTCCCATGATAACAATGTTTATGTGTTGTTCGTTATCATCACGGAGGATGTGCGTTTCCAATAAGACCATATTATGTTGTATTTTGCTGAAATCAGCTTGAATATAATAGCATACTAACAAATAAATGTCAAGAATTTTTTATTAAACGCAGGCAATACTTAGATTTCTAAGTATCAGCCTGCGTTTTGTTTAGTAATTTTTATTAAGTTTTTCAATAGTTGGGGTGAATTATGGTTTATCGAAATATTCATAAAACAATTATAAAAGTTTGTTTAACCATAATTATCCCACAACGCTGTTTAATTCATATTTAAAAACGGTTTTAAATACTGACCTGTAAATGAATTTTCATTTTTTGCAACTTCTTCGGGAGTACCCTCTGCAATTACAGTTCCGCCCATATCTCCGCCCTCGGGTCCAAGGTCAATAATATGGTCGGCAGTCTTTATAAGGTCAAGGTTATGCTCGATAACCACAACCGTATTTCCCGTATCAACCAGCTGTTGAAGAACATCAATAAGTCTGTGAACATCGGCAATATGAAGTCCTGTAGTCGGCTCATCAAGAATATACACCGTCTTGCCCGTTGGTCGCTTTGCAAGCTCGGTTGCGAGTTTTACACGCTGTGCCTCACCACCCGAAAGTGTAGTAGCAGGCTGACCGATTTTGATATAGCCAAGCCCCACATCACAAAGCGTTTTCAGTTTGCGGTAAATCCTTGGAATATTTGCAAAGAATTCCATTCCCTCTTCGGCAGTCATCTCTAAAACATCATTAATCGACTTGCCTTTGTACTTCACCTCAAGGGTTTCACGATTATATCTCTTGCCCTTACACACCTCACAAGGAACATAAACATCGGACAGGAAATGCATTTCGATTTTTATAATACCGTCGCCCTGACACGCCTCACATCTGCCTCCTTTTACATTAAAAGAAAATCTGCTTTGTGAAAAGCCTTTCATTTTAGCGTCTTGAGTTGTGGCAAAAAGTGCTCTTATGTCGGTAAACACGCCCGTATATGTTGCGGGGTTTGAGCGTGGAGTTCTTCCGATCGGGCTTTGGTTGATGTCGATTACCTTATCAAGATTTTCAATGCCTTTTATGCCCTTGTTCTTACCCGGAATAATCTTGGCTTTGTTTAAATCACGGGCAAGAGTTTTGTATAAAATCTCATTAATCAGTGAACTTTTTCCCGAACCCGAAACGCCCGTTACGCAAACAAGTTTGCCGAGCGGAATCTTTACATTTACATTTTTAAGATTGTTTTCGGCGGCACCGAGAATTTCAATAAATTTTCCGTTGCCCTCCCTGCGTTTTTCGGGAACAGGAATAACTCTTTTATGGCTTAGATACTGACCTGTAATTGATTTTTCGCAAGCCTTGATCTCATCAACATCGCCTACGCACACAATTTCTCCGCCGTGCACACCTGCACCGGGTCCGACATCGACAATACAGTCGGCAGCGTACATAGTATCCTCATCGTGCTCAACAACAATAACCGTATTGCCCAAGTCACGAAGTCTTTTAAGCGTGCTCAAAAGTTTTTCATTGTCACGCTGGTGCAAACCGATACTCGGCTCGTCAAGAATATAAAGCACACCCATAAGACTGCTGCCGATTTGAGTTGCAAGTCGTATACGCTGACTTTCACCGCCGCTAAGCGTTCCTGCAGAACGGGAAAGCGTAAGATAGCCAAGTCCGACACGCTGTAAAAAGTTAAGTCGTTCACGGATTTCCTTTACAATCTCGGCAGAAATAATCTTTTCTTTTTCGGTAAACTCAATTGTATCAAGAAATTCAAGCGCAGATACAACGGATTTTTTACAGAAATCCGCAATATTAATTCCGCCGACCGTTACGGCAAGGCTCTCTTTTGACAGTCTGTCGCCGTTACATTCGTCACAATGAATTTCAGACATATAATTTTGTATTTCTTCCTTAATCCAATTGCTTGATGTATCTTTATATCTTCTTTCAAGATTATTTATAATACCCTCAAATTTTTGCTCGTAACTGCCACTGCCGTAAACCGATTTACGGTGAATAGTCAAGGTTTCGTCACCTGTACCGTAAAGCAAAATTTTGATAATTTCAGGTGATAGTTCCGACAACGGTGAGTCAAGTGAAAAATTATATTTTTTGGCAAGTGCCTCAAAGTACATAGCCGCAATGGAACTGCCCTCCATTGCCCAGCCGCTTCCTTTTATAGCACCCTGTCGCACACTTTTACTCATATCGGGAATAATTTTATTTTCGTCAATCTTAAGAAATACGCCCAAGCCCGTACATTTAGGGCAAGCACCGAACGGATTATTAAAAGAGAACATTCTAGGCGATAAATCTTCAATACTCACACCGTGGTCGGGGCATGAATACTTCTGTGAGAACATTACATCTTCTCCGCCGACAATATTCACAAGAATGATACCGTTTGAAAGTTTAGAGGCGGTTTCTATACTGTCAGAAAGTCTTGAAGTAATTTCAGGCTTTACTACAAGTCGGTCAACAATTACTTCTATATTATGTTTTTTATTTTTCTCAAGCGGAATTTTTTCTGACAAATCATACACAATTCCGTCTGCTCTTACTCTCGCAAAACCCGATTTTCTTGCACTTTCGAGTACCTTTACATGCTCGCCTTTTCTGCCACGCACAACAGGAGCCAAAATCTGAATTTTTGTGCCCTCGTCGTAAGACATAATTTTATCTACTATCTGGTCAACCGTCTGCTGTCTGATTTCTCTGCCGCAAACAGGGCAGTGCGGAATACCGACTCTTGCATAAAGCAAACGCAGGTAATCGTAAATTTCGGTTACGGTGCCGACGGTTGAACGAGGATTTTTCGATGTGGTCTTTTGGTCAATGGAAATAGCAGGTGACAACCCCTCAATGCTCTCTACATTCGGTTTGTCCATTTGTCCCAAAAACATTCTTGCATAAGAAGAAAGGCTTTCTACATATCGTCTTTGTCCCTCGGCATAGATGGTATCAAAAGCAAGCGAGCTTTTGCCCGAACCTGAAAGACCTGTTATTACAACAAGTTTATTTCTCGGAATTTCAACATTGACATTTTTCAGATTATGCTCTTTAGCTCCTCTTACTATAATTTTGTCGTGTTCCATCTCTTTCCCCTTTTTCCTTTATTTAGCAATTATAGCCTCTCATAAAGAGAGGCTATAAAAATTATTATTCGTTATCTTTGTTTTCAGCAGTATTTGCATTATCTTCTTCGGATTCAGCATCATCTGCCTCAACAGGCTCAACATAAGTGCCGTTCATAACAGCCTCAAAGTCTTCGCCGCCCATTTTTTCATGCTTAATAAGGTAAGCTGCAACCTCATGAAGTTTATCAATATTATCCTTCAAAATGGTTTCTGCTCTGTCGTAAGCATTGTTGACAATCTCAAGAATAAGCTCGTCAATCTTAGCGGCAGTTCTCTCTGAATAATCTTGAGTATGACCCATATCTCTGCCAAGGAATACGGCACTGTTGTCTTTGCCGTAACAAATACAGCCGAGTTCCTTAGTCATACCGTACTTTGTAACCATATCACGGGCAGTCTTTGTAGCCTTTTCAATATCGTTAGACGCACCGGTTGAAATATCGTCAAGAATGATTGCCTCCGCAACTCTACCGCCAAGACATACTACGATGTCTTCAAGCATTTCTGTGCGTGAGTTGTAAGACTTATCTTCAGACGGCAACGGCATTGTATAACCGCCTGCCATACCTCTCGGAATAATAGAAATCTCGTGAACAGGGTCTTGTGTAGCAAGCTCGTGGAAACAGATTGCGTGACCTGCCTCGTGATAAGCGGTAAGTTTCTTTTCCTTGTCGCTCATAACTCTTGTCTTTTTCTCTGCACCGACTACGACCTTGATTGTAGCCTCTTCGATTTCTTCCATAGTAATGGCTTTTTTATTCTTTCTTGCAGCAAGCAAAGCAGCCTCGTTAAGGAGATTCTCAAGGTCTGCACCTGTGAATCCTGCTGTTGTCTTCGCAATAGTCTTGAGCTTAACATCGGGAGCAAGCGGCTTTTTGCGAGCATGTACCTTAAGGATTGCTTCTCTGCCGTTGATGTCAGGATAGCTTACGATTACCTGTCTGTCAAATCTGCCCGGACGCATAAGAGCAGGATCGAGAACATCAGGTCTGTTAGTTGCGGCAATAAGGATAACGCCCTCGTTTGCTCCGAAGCCGTCCATTTCTACAAGCAACTGGTTAAGAGTTTGCTCACGCTCATCGTGACCGCCACCGAGGCCTGCACCTCTCTGGCGACCTACGGCGTCAATCTCATCAATGAAGATGATACACGGTGAGTTCTTCTTAGCCTGTTCAAAGAGGTCACGAACTCTTGACGCACCGACACCGACAAACATTTCTACGAAGTCAGAACCGGAAATTGAGAAGAACGGAACTCCTGCCTCACCGGCAACAGCTCTTGCAAGCAAGGTTTTACCTGTACCCGGAGGGCCTACAAGAAGTACACCCTTAGGTATTCTTGCGCCGAGTTTATTATACTTATCCGGAGCTTTAAGGAATTCAACGATTTCTTCAAGCTCTTCCTTTTCTTCGTCTGCGCCTGCAACATCTTCAAATGTGGTTTTGCGCTTTTCGTCATTTGTATTTTTGATTTTAGCCTTGCCGAAGTTCATTTCTTTTCCGCCAAGACCGCCGCCCATTTTCTTCATAATGAATATCCATACAACTACAAAGAGGATTCCCGTTACAAGTATAGGCAAAAATTCATATAAAAGTGTGTTGTCACTGCCTCTTTTAAGATCTTGATTAGGATTGTTTGGGTCATGCGGATCGGGGTTAAACGGTGCGATATCATCAAGGAATCTTTCAATATCAGCAAGCGTACCTCTTACAACAACATTTTTTGCTGAGCTCTTTGCATTTTTTCCGTCAGGATCTGTAGCTGTGATATTATCATCCGTTGTATTCTGAATAATGCTGTCAGCTGTAGCGATGTCCTTTGCGGGTTTAAGTTTTACACCCTCTTTAAGTGTAATTTCAATCGCACCTGTGCCGTAATTGATTATATAGCTTTCAACCTGATGATCTCTGAAAAGATTGACAAGCTGCGAGGTTGTGTAACTTGCAGATGAATTTTGGGTCATCAAAAATGCCACACCGAGCACAACCATAACCGCAACAGTGATATAAATAATTATGTTACGCAGTTTTTTGTCCAATAGGAATCACTCCTTTTTATATTATGAATTTAAAAGCGCAATTTTATGTATCCTGTGAATAAACAGACTCCTTAAGAACGCCTACATAAGGGAGATTTCTGTAACGCTCCGCATAGTCAAGTCCGTAGCCTACAATAAATGCGTCGGGAATTACAGAACCGACATAAGCAACATCAATATCGGTAACTCTTCTGTCAGGCTTGTTGAACAATGTGCAAATCTTTACAGACGCAGCATTTTTTGCATAAAGATACTGTGAAATAAAAGCAAGTGTTCTGCCCGAGTCCACAATATCCTCAACAATGAGAATATGCTTGCCGTCAACAGAAGTTGAAATATCTTTCTGAATATTAACTCTGCCCGAGCTTACAGTTGAGTTGCCGTAGCTTGAAACAGCAAGAAAATCTATGCTGAAATCAAGGTTTACTTCCCTCATTAAATCAACCATAAACGATACGCAGCCCTTAAGCAAGCCTACCATTATAAAGTCCTTGCCATTATAATCCTTTTCAATCTCTTTTGCAAGCCTTTTCACAATATTTTTAATATCCTGCTCACTGTAAAGTATTTTTTCGATGTCCTTATGCACAAAAAATCCTCCCTTGTTCACATATTATAATAAATTTTCTTTTTTCTGCACTATAAGATGTCTGAACCGAATTTATCCCCTCACACCACAATATTTCATTATTCACTGCCACAAGCGGAAGTTTATCCCTCAATTCAGACGGAATTTTAAATTCATTCATAGCCTTTCTTAAAGGCTTGGTAATATTTCTGTCCTTGAAAAAAATCTTATCGCCCTGTCTGCGTGTGCGTATCACGGCATTTTTCGTTTCTTTTTCGGATAAATAAATCGGATTATCGGTTAAATCGTCAAAATCTGTAATTTCTTTTACAAAATATTTTATATTATCAAATGTAAATTCTTTATTAATAACATCGGCAAATAATATTTCTTCACTGAAATTATTAACAGCTTGGGTATTTTCTATCCGCAGTATTCCCTGTTTTACCACAGCTCGGAAATTACCGCACAAATCAACACAGCCGCTTGCAAAAAGAGCATTATCAATAAGTTCGATATGAATATGCTCGGGAATATCGGCTCCGTTTTCAACACAAATTTTTTTGATTACATTCTGCCGTATGATTTTATCCTGCTCACAAATCTTTTTTGCCGAATATCCGAAAGCAAGTCTGCTGTCGGCAACCGCTTTATCTGTCTGTTTGTCAAGATAAACTGACAGAAGTTTTGCGTCGTCGCACAGTCGCTTTAAAGAAGCTTCAAAACTCGGATTTATCTTTTTCAGCTCGGTGATTACATTATGACGGATTTTGTTTCTTGTGTAATCATCGGTAAGGTTTGTGCTGTCGGTCACATAATCAAGTGAATTTTCACGGCAGTAATTTTCAATGTACGCTCTGTCGCACAAAATCAGCGGTCTGATTATATAATCCCGCCTTTCGGGAATTGCACAAAGTCCGTTAAGCGATGTGCCCCTTACAAGGTTAATCATCAGCGTTTCCGCATTATCGGAAAGCGTGTGTGCAGTTGCGATTTTACAGTTAAGCTTTTTGGAAAGCTCGTCAAATTCTTTATATCTGACATTCCTTCCACAAAGCTCCGTACTGATTTTTTCTTTCTCCGCTATTGACGGAACATTTATTTTTTTTACAAAAAGTTTGACGAAAAGTTTTTTACAAAATTCTCTGCAAAATTCTTCATCTCGCTCTGCCTCTTCGCCCCGTATCATATGATTAATATGAATTGCGTATAATGTAAGATTATATTTTTCTTTTACAGAACAAAGCATATGAAGAAGTGAAACCGAATCTGCTCCGCCCGAAAGCGCAACGGCAACGGAATCATTTTTTTCAATCAGCTTATATTTATTTACAGCCGTCAAAAAAGGATTACTCACTTCTGTCCTCCGTACCTGTAAATCTCATAAACTCACCCTGCCAATGCATTTTTACCGTACGAGCCTCGCCGTGACGGTTTTTGGCTACAATACACTCACCCGAATTTTGATCTGCACCCTGCGGAGAATCGTCCTCGTTTTTATCGTAATATCCCTCACGGTAAAGAAAAAGTACGATGTCGGCATCCTGCTCAATAGAACCCGAATCACGCAAGTCGGAAAGCTGGGGTCTGTGGTCGGTACGCTGTTCGCTTGCACGGGAAAGCTGTGACAGTGTGATAACGGGAACATTCATTTCTTTTGCAAGAATTTTAAGATTTCTTGTGATTTCAGAAATTTCCTGAACTCGGTTATCTATTCTTCTGCCGCTGCCCATAAGCTGTAAGTAGTCAATAATTACAAGGTCAAGTTTTCTCATTCGTCTTAACTTTGATTTCATTTCGGTAATGGTAATACCCGGTGAATCGTCAAGATAAAGCTCCGACTTGCCGAGAATATCGCTTGCCGGAATAAGTCTGTCCCATTCCTCATCGTTTAGCTTACCTGTTCTCAGCTTTGTACCTTCAATAAGTGCCTCTGCCGACAATAAACGGCTGGCAAGCTGTTCCTTTGACATTTCCAAAGAGAAAAAAGCAACCGTTTTTTTAGCCGTACAGGCAACATATCGTGCAATATTCAGCGCAAAACTCGTTTTACCCATACCCGGACGGGCGGCGAGCAAAATAAGGTCGCTTCGGTTAAGACCCGTAATTACTCGGTCAAGGTCGCCGATACCCGTAGAAACAGGTTTCATACTGTCGTCTGTTGTGCTGTTGAGAGCGTCAAGTCTGTCAAAAGTCTGCATAATAACAGAGTTAATTCTCTCAAGTCCCTTTTTCTCGTTACCCTGTCTTATGTCAAAGATTTTCTGCTCGGCAGAGTCGATAATAACAGATGTATCCTCCGTGCCTGCCGTAGCGTCATCAATGATTTCTCTTGCAGCGGTAATAAGCCTGCGGGTATTGTATTTATCTCTTATAACCTCCGCATAAGCCTCGGCATTGGATATTGACGGACAGTTGTTTACAAGGTCATAAAGATATGTCTTGCCTGTCGTTTCGTCAAACGAACCTGTCTGCTTAAGTTTTTCAAGCAAGGTGACAAAGTCGATTTTGCCGCCGAAGTTGACCATCTCGGTCATCGTCTTGAAAATCAGCTTATGCAGTGAAACATAAAAATAATCGGGGGACTTGATGTATTCAATTACTTTATCAAAAACATCGCTTTCAAGAATAATCGCACCAAGCAGTGCCTGTTCAGCTTCGGGACTGTACGGCATATGAAGTCCGTCGTAGCTGCTTGAAATTTGATTATCCGCCATTTGTCACCCCTCCTTTGCAATCGTAAATAAAATTAAGCCTCTGATACCTTAACGGTAATGTTTGCAACAATACCCGAATAAAGTTTTACATCAGCTTTGTAAGAACCGAATTCTTTAATATCACTTTCAAGAACAACCTTACGCTTGTCTATGTTGATATTATACTGTTTCTTGATTTCCTCGGCAACCTGCTTTGCGGTAATGCTGCCGAAAAGTTTGCCGCCCTGACCTGCTTTTGCTTTCATCTCAAAGGTTTTGCCCTCAAGCTGTGCTTTATAACCCTCTGCCTGCTTTTTCTCGGTAGCAATCTTAAAGTTCTTTGAGTTTTCAGCGTTTCTATATTCATTCATAGCCTGTGCATTTGCCTCTCTTGCAAGGTTCTTAGGAAGAAGAAAATTTCTTGCATATCCGTCAGAAGCATTTACAAGGTCGCCTTTTTTGCCAAGTGCCTTAACATCCTGCAAAAGTATTACTTTCATAATTATCGTTCCTTTCTGCTATTTGCAACTTGCATCCTCAAGATTTGTATCTATAACTTCGATAAGCATCTTGAGAGCCTGTTCTTTATTTATATCACTAAGCTGTGTAGCCGACATTGTCTGATGTCCGCCACCGCCGAGCTTTTCCATAATAATCTGCACATTTACAGCGCCAAAGCTGCGTGCGGAAATACAAATTTTACCGCCGCTTTCATAAATTACAAAAGAGGCTTTTACATTTTCAAGCGTGAGTAATTCGTCTGCTGCCTGCGCAGAGGCAAGTCTTACATCACCGTCAGCGCCCTTTGCGATTGAAATTGCGCAGTTTTTGTATATTTTTGCATCGCATACTATGCTTACTTTTTCACGGTAAGTTTCAATTGAATCGGAGAACATCTGCTTTACATTGATTGTAGTAGCGCCTCTTCTCCGCAAATATGCGGCTGCTTCAAAGGTTCTTACACCTGTTTTTAAAACAAAATTCTTTGTATCAAGCATAATGCCCGCAAGCAAAGCGTCCGCCTGTGCATATCCGATTGCTTTATCATCAATGCAGCTGATAATCTCGCTGCACATTTCACACGCAGACGAAGCAAACGGCTCGTGGCAGAAAACAAGTGCGTTATCTATATAATTAACCGCTCTGCGATGATGGTCAATAACAATGACCTTTTTACATTCATCGTAAAGCTGTGGACTTTCAAGAGAATTTCTCAAATGAGTATCAACAATGATAAGCAAAGTCTTTGGTGTAACCTGTTTCATTGCCTCATCGGGGGTAATAAATATATCTTTTCCTATGTTTTTCTCTGCATAATCAATCAGCTTTTCAGCCATAGTTTTTGTTTTATCAACAACTATTTTTGAATACAGATTAAAAGATTTTTCCATAACCGACTGCATACCGATAGCCGCACCGATACAGTCAAGGTCAGAAAATCTGTGCCCCATAACAAAAACTTTATCGCAATCGTTTATCGTACGCTTGATTGCATTTGCAATAACACGCATACGCACCTTGCTGACCTTTTCGGAAGTAGCGGAAGTACCTCCGAAAAATTCGTAAATATTGTTGCTTATAATAGCAACCTGATCTCCGCCTCTGCCAAGCGCCATATCAAGCGCCTTTCTCGCATTGGTTTCGCTGTCTTTGAGAGAGTTTATGCCTCTGCACAAACCGATAGATACCGTAGCGGTATGCTGACCCGCTTTTATGCCGTGAATTTCCTGTAATATTGGGAACTTTTGTTCAACAAGTTTGTCAACATCGGTTTCTTTAAAGATAATCATATAACGGTTATTGCCGATTATCTTAAACAAAGCGTTATACTCGTTCGCCCATCTCTGCAAGAACGACTGAACATTCAGAGAAACCTCGGAATAAATTTCATCGGATTCGTTTGAAAAGTCATCGCTGTTATCAAAAGTAATAATCGCTACACAAGGACGGGTTGCATTGTACTCACGCATAATTTGCCTGTAATATGTATTCTCCACAAAATAACAAACATATCCCTCGTTTGTAGAGATGACAAAGCCTACAAATTCATTGCCGTTGCAGGCGGTTTCAAATGTATCGTGGTCGGCGACATCTGTTATTTTCTTGTCGCCTATGTAAGGCGAAATCATATCGCCTTCGGGATTTTTACCGTTGCAGAACTGCTTTCTGAACCTTGTATTGCTCCAAATTATCTCGCCCTCTGCACCAAGCACCGTGACGGGAATTTTGTATTTATCAAGAAATTCGGGATTAAATCCGTTGATTTTCTCAGCTGTACTGCGAACGGTGGTAGCTATATAGTTACGAAAGCGAAGGGTTGAAAGGACAACTATACCTGCGGTTACAACCGACACGGCAATCTCAATGTAGCAAAGCATCGGGTCATAGCTGTATGATGCAAAAGACATAGCAAGCATTGCAACCGAAAATATAACAAATGTCGGCATAGTCGTAAAACTTTTCTTCTTCAATTCAAACCCTTCCTTTCGTAGATTTTTAATTATACTTCCTGTAAAATCGGAAGAATCATTGGGGTTCTGCGTGTTTTTTGTGAGATAAGTTTGGAAACATCATCTTTAATTCTGTTCTTGATTATACCCCACTCATGAATGTTGTTGTCTGCACAATCTTCAAGAATGTTGTTTGCAACCTGTCTTACCTCGTCAAGCAAACCCTCGCTCTCACGAACATATACAAAGCCTCTTGATACAATATCAGGGCCGCTGATAACATGACCGTCATAAACATCGAGAGATGCAACGATAATGATAAGTCCGTCCTGTCCGAGGTGCTTTCTGTCACGAAGTACAATACTTCCGACATCACCTACTCCAAGACCGTCAACAAATACCTTTCCCGCAGGTACGGCAGGCAATTCTTTCATATAGTTTTCGTTGATTTCAATGCAGCTGCCGACATCGCCGATATAAATATCTTTTCTGTCCATACCGAGGAACATAGCAAGATCGGCGTGTTTTCTTAGGTGCTTTTGCTCGCCGTGAACAGGGATAAAGTACTTCGGTTTTACAAGTTTATGAATAATCTTAAGTTCTTCCTGACAAGCATGTCCCGAAACATGAACTTCATACATTGATTCGTAAACGACCTTACAGCCCTTTTTGAGGAGTTCGTCAACAACATTTCCGACTGTTTTTTCGTTACCGGGAATAGGATTGGCAGAAATGATAATAAAGTCACCCTCGCCGACCATAACTTTGCGGTGGTCTGAATACGCCATTCTTGACAACGCACTCATCGGTTCGCCTTGACTGCCTGTAGTAACAAGAACAATTTGCTCTCTCGGGTATCTGTCAAGCATATCAAGGTCAATTAAAATATTTTCAGGCACGCTAAGATAGTCGAGCTCGCTTGCTACAGCCATATAATTGACCATACTTCTGCCCGAAAAAGCTACTTTTCTTCCGTATTTTTCCGCACAATTAATAATCTGCTGTACTCTGTTTACATTTGAAGCAAAGGTAGCAATAATAATTCTGTCGTGCTCCGCTCTTCTGAAAAGATTGTCAAAGCTATCCGAAACCGTGCGTTCGGTCTGTGTGTAACCGGGACGCTCTGCGTTTGTGCTTTCAGCAAGAAGAGCCAATACGCCCTCATCGCCTACACGGGCAAAAGCCGACAAATCAATCATATCGCCTGTAATAGGTGTGCAGTCAATTTTAAAGTCGCCTGTATGCACAATTGTGCCTGCGGGTGTGCGGATAGCAAATGCAACCGCATCCGGAATTGAGTGGTTTACATGGATAAACTCAACGCTCATACAGCCGAGTTTAATTGTTTCGCCTGCATTAACTCTGTTAAGGCTTGACTCATTATAAAGGCTGTGTTCCTTGAGTTTGTTGCCTACAAGTCCGAGAGTAAGCGCAGTTCCGTAAATCGGAATATTCACTCTGCCAAGTAAGAACGGAAGTCCGCCGATGTGGTCTTCGTGACCGTGAGTAAGCACAATACCTCTGATTTTGTCTCGATTCTGTTCGATATAAGTAAAATCAGGGATAACAAGGTCAACACCGAGCATATCTCCGTCAGGGAAAGCCATACCGCAGTCAACAAGAATTATATCGTTCTCGCACTCAATCATTGTAATGTTCTTGCCGATTTCGTTAAGCCCTCCAAGGAAAGCAATCTTTACAGACGGCTTGTTTTTAATCGGTTTAAACTGTTTTTGATAAGGCTTTTTGCGGTAATTCTTTGAATATTTAAAATTTTTATTACCGCCCTTAAAAGTACCGCCCTTAAAAGATTCGGATGCTCCCTTGCCCTGCGACGGCTTGTAAGAAGACCCTCCGTAATTTTTTTTACCTTTTGAGTACTTATTGTAGCTGTTGCTTTTTCTTCGATTATCGTACTTAAATTCTGTACTCACAAATTTACCTCCATATTTCTTAAAATTTATTAAAATTAACATTTCACACAATACAGGCATAAATTCCTTTTGTATGTATCAAAATATAAAGCCTGAAAATTCGTAATAAATACAAAGTTCTGATATAAAACGGTCATATCAGCAAAATGAAATATTAATTATTATATATTATATATAGTATAAATATATTTTGAATCCGTATTTAATACAGATTAAATCCTAATTGTAATCTTCTTTATTGTACCGCAAATCAAAGAGCAATGTCAAGCGTGTTAAAGAATTAAAAGACAATTTTAATATTACATTTAAGTAAACATTCCATATATTTCTATTTTAGTATGCTCAATATTTGAATTTTAAAATCATAATTACGGAAGATTTTAAAATTAAGAATTATGATTTAATAAATTCCGTAAATAATATAATTAAATTGAAAAAATAAACATAAAATATGGTTGCATTTGGTGATTTTGCGTATTATAATATAGGTTGAACATCAGCTAAGGAGAATTGCAAATGAAACAAGTTGAAATTTTTACAGACGGAGCTTGCAGCGGCAATCCGGGACCCGGTGGCTGGGGTGCGATTTTGAGATATAATGAGCACGAAAAAGAAATCTCGGGAGGAGAAGCCGTCACCACAAACAACCGTATGGAAATTAGTGCCGTAATCGGTGCGCTTTCACTCCTTAAAGAGCCTTGCAATGTAACTCTGTACAGCGATTCTCAATATGTTTGCAACGCATTAAAGCTCGGTTGGGCTAAAAAATGGAAAGCAAACGGTTGGATGCGCAACAAAAAAGAAAAAGCGCTTAATCCCGAGCTTTGGGACAAGCTGCTGTCTTTATGTGACATTCATAATGTTGATGTTGTATGGGTAAAAGGTCACGCAGGACATCCCGAAAACGAGCGCTGCGACCGTTTGGCGGTTGCCGAGGCGCACAAGTTTTCAAAAGCCTGACTGACCGATTTTTATATAGATATAGATAGGAGATTATCAAGTATGAGATATATTTATGCAGACAACTCCGCTACAACAGCTATATCGCCTACAGTGCTTGAAAAAATGATGCCTGTACTCACCGAGTACTACGGCAACCCGTCAAGCCTTTACAGAATAGGCGGTAAGGCCAAGGAAATTCTTGAAGACTCAAGAGAAAATATAGCAAAAAACCTTGGTGCTGCTAATGCTAATGAGATATACTTCACCTCAGGCGGCAGTGAATCTGACAACTGGGCATTAAAGGGCGTTTGCAGAGCCCTTAAGGCAAAAGGCAAAAAACACATTATCACTTCTAAGTTTGAGCATCACGCTATTCTTCACACATGCCAGACTCTTGAGAAGGAGGGCTTTGAGGTAACTTACCTTGATGTGTACGAAAACGGTATTGTTCACCCCGAAGATGTAGAAAACGCTATCAGAGAAGATACAGCTATTGTATCTATTATGTATGCAAACAATGAAATCGGTACTATCCAGCCAATTACCGAAATCGGAGCAATTTGCAAAAAGCACAAAGTAATTTTCCATACCGACGCTGTTCAGGCTGCCGGCTATATAAAAATAAATGTTCAGGAGCAGAATATTGATATGCTTTCAATGACTGCTCATAAATTACACGGACCTAAGGGCATCGGACTTCTCTATGTAAGAAGAGGTATCAGATTAGAGAATTTAATTGACGGCGGTGCTCAGGAAAGAAATAAAAGAGCAGGTACAGAAAATGTTGCGGGAGTAGTAGGTCTTGACGCAGCTCTTCAGGAAGCCGTTGACACAATGGACGAAAGAAGAGAGCATCTTGAAAAATTGCGTGACAGACTTATTGACGGACTCCTCAAAATTGAGCGTTCAAGAGTAAACGGCGACAGAGTTCACCGCTTACCGGGCAATGTAAATATGTGCTTTGAGGGCATTGAAGGCGAAAGCCTGCTCTTAAGACTTGATATGAACGGAATTTCGGCGTCTTCGGGTTCAGCTTGTACTTCGGGCAGCCTTGACCCAAGCCATGTTCTTCTCGCTATCGGTCTTCCTCACGAAATCGCACACGGCAGTATGCGTCTTTCTTTCTCGGCAGAGCTTACAGACGAAGATGTTGACTATATGCTCGAGGTTATTCCGCAGGTTGTAACATACTTAAGAAATATGTCACCTCTCTGGGAAAAAATTAAAAAGCAAGAGGCTCAAGAAGCCCTTAATAAATAAACAGGAGGCTTAGTTATGGCTTATTCAGAAAAGGTAATGGACCACTTTGCCAACCCAAGAAATGTTGGAGAAATTCCTGATGCCGACGGCATCGGTGAAGTTGGTAACTCAAAATGTGGCGACATTATGAAAATGTATATCAAAGTTAAGGATAACACTATTGTAGATGTTAAGTTCAAAACTTTTGGTTGCGGTGCGGCTATTGCTACAAGCAGTATGGCAACAGAGCTTATCAAAGGTAAATCCATTGATGAGGCTTTAAAACTTACAAACAAGGCAGTTATGGAGGCTCTTGACGGACTTCCGCCTGTAAAGGTTCACTGTTCTGTACTTGCCGAGCAGGCTATCAAGGCTGCTCTTGCAGACTACTACAAAAGAAACGGTATCGACCCAACACCTATCGTAGGTGAAATCGGCGACTGCGACGATTGTCATTGCCATTAATCAAAATTTTAGGACAGGCTTTGTGCCTGTCCTTTTTTGTTGTTTCTTTATCAAAAGTTGAGATAAATTATGGTTTAGCGGAGTGTCGGTTGGAGATTGAAATTTAGCTAACACTAAATTATCCTCCCAAAAGCAAAAAAGTTTACTCAATTTTTTCAAAAATTGCGGGTTTGGGCAGCGCCCATAAAATCTTCCGATACAACAATTTATCAGGCGCAAACAGCCACGCTGTTTGCGTGCTAAAACTAAGTTTGTTAAAACAGGCGACAGTCTTTTATAAAAGAAATTATTAACTTTTCATTATATATCGAATGTCTTTCTTGTTGCTATCGCATTTAATGGCGTTCTCCGTTGTGTTCAAGCCTCCAAACAGCGAGCTGTTTGGCTATCGTCAGATTGCATAAACGGAAAGTATTTGTGGGCTTTGCCCACACCCACGACCTTTGAAAAGGTCGACCAAACTTTTATAATTGCTTGATAAAGCAATCAGCTAAACAATAATTTATCTAAATGAATATTATTTTCAAAACTGAAAATAATAATATCGGTGATGAAAAATGTATAAAGATATGCCGTTAGGCTTTGTAAATGCACTTGCAAAAAATGAAAGTGCAATGCAAAAATTTGCTCAAATGGAAAAAGACGAAAAAGAAATCGTGCTTGAAAAAGCGCACAATGTTTCATCCAAACAGGAAATGCAAAACCTCATCAACAGCATAGGTTCATAACTAAAGACGGTCTTTCGACCGCCTTTTTTCTTTAAAATAATTTACAAATTTGAACTGTTATCAAAGCGTTTTCGTAAAAGTTTTAAAGCCTTGGTTTCAATTCTGCTTACATACGAACGGGAAATATTCAGTTTCTGTGCAATCTTTTTCTGCGTAAGCGGCTCGCTCCCGTCAAGTCCGTAGCGCATAACAATTATCATTTTTTCCCTTGGTGAAAGTTCTTCGTTAATAAACTGACCGAGCTTTTTACTGTTGAGTTGAAAATCAATCTGCTCAAGTATATTGTCATCAACCGCCATTATATCAAGCAAAGTCAGCGGATTTCCGTCCTTATCGCTGTCAATCGCTTCGTTGAGTGAAATATCCTGCGCCGTCTTTTTAGCATTACGGAAATGCATTAATATTTCATTCTCGATACATCGTGACGCATAACTTGAAAGCTTAATTTTTTTGCTTATGTCATAGGTATTTATCGCTTTTATAAGTCCGATAGTGCCGATTGACACAAGATCATCTTGTTCACTCTGATTGCCGTAATATTTTTTTATAATGTGCGCCACAAGCCTTAAATTATGTTCAACAAGAATATTTCTCGCCTCTATATCCCCTTTTGCACTCCGCACAAGATACTCGTGCTCCTCTTTTTCGGAAAGAGGTTTTGGAAAAGAGCCGTTTCCGCAGATATGAAGAATAAAAAAGCAAAGGTACTGCCCCAGAAAATTAATTAATTCAATCAAAAAATCACCCCTGACAATGCTTATAATCGGATTTATACCTAATTATAAGTATTCAGTCAGGAGTGAGATTTTGCTTGTACCCACCTAAATATCGTAAGAAATAATTTTTTTATTCTTAATTACAATTTCTTTGTTGCAAATTTCTTTTGCCGCCATTTTATGAGAAATCAAAATACAAGTTTTATCTTTGAGTGTTTTAAGATTTTTAAGCAGTTGAACTTCTGTTTCGGCGTCAAGTGCCGAGGTTGCCTCATCAAAAATAATAATCGGAGAATTACAGTAAACCGCTCTCGCAATCGCAATTCTTTGTATCTGACCCTCCGACAAGCCCTTTCCGTTCTCACCCACGACAGTATCAAGTCCGTTTGGCAATCTGTTTATAAAATCATAAGCGCAGGCAATTTTCGCAGAGTCTATAATTCTTTCGTCATCGGGATTATTCGACACAAATGCTATGTTATCTCTGATTGTACCCGAAAGCAGAAAATTACCTTGCGGTACATACGAAAACATACATCTTATATTTTTATCGACAAACACATTTTCTCCGTTTGAAAGTGAAAGATAAATCTCGCCTTTATCGGGTGAAATTACATTAAGCAAAAGCTTTGTAAGCGTACTTTTGCCTATTCCAGAAATTCCCGCAAGCAATGCAAAATCACCTTTTTTTAGCACAAGACTTGTATTTTCAAGCACATTTTCCCTGCCGTAGCTGAAAGTAATATTATCAAAAACTATTTTTTCTGTCTTATCATACAGCTTTTCGGTATCGATTGCAGAATTATTTACCACATCTTCATTATCGAGATTTTCAATATCCATAAGTCGCTCCGCACTTGCAAGAGCAGAATAATATGACGGCAAAATGCTGCTGATACCACGAACAGGGCCTTGAATTTGCGACACAAGCGCAAGCATAGAAGTCAATACACCGTATGTAATGATATGGTCGCTGATTGCAAAAGCACCCCAAATTAAAGCATACATATATCCGAGGGCAAATATAAAAGAAAATCCGGTCGTGGCAACTATAGAGATATAATTTCTTTTTCGTTTTATTTTAAAATTATTCTGTTGCAAATTCATAGCATTTTCAGACACCTTATTTTCAGCACCAAAAACTTTTACCACAAGCAGACTTGAAAAAATCTCCTGAAAAAACGACCTTGTCTTACCGTCAGATTCCTGTACCGCCTTATGCAATGTTTTCATTTTTGACTTAAAAAGCAGCACAACAACAAACATCAGCGCACCGCCGAAAACAAAAACAAGGCTGAAAGTTTTATCAATAGCAAACAGTACAACAAAAACACCAACCAATTTTACGATAAAATACACCATATTCGGCACTATAGAAATAATCGAACTGACTAAAACCGACACATCGCTTGTTATTCTGTTAAGTAGTTCGCCGGTGTGTATGCTTGAAATCTCATTATATTTTTTTCTGATAATATTATCGAAAATATCTTGTTTTATAGAAATTTCAAGTTTTGACGATACATTGAAAGTCAGCACCTTACTTATAATTCTTATGACAAGCTGTGCGATCGTAAGTGAAATAAGTATAATTGCGAAATACACAATTCCGCCGACATCAGAGTTAACCGCCGAATCCACAATACCCCTCGACAAAGTAGCGACCGCAACACCGAGATATGCCATTCCGCCGAAAATAACAGACATAATTATAATACCGAAAACCTGTGGTTTGGCTTTTTTTACTATCCACTTATTGGTTTCGGAATCAAGTATTTTTTTCAGCTTTTCCATAGCTATCTCCTGTCAGTAAAAATTTTTCGCAAATTTCCGCCGATTCAATATTCATATTGCATTTTAGCAAATAGAAATAATTTTCCTTAATCAACTTATCAGCCGTATTTAACATATATCCCGCATATTCATCATCAAGAGAAAATTTAATCGTATTTTTATATATTCTTGAAAAAATACTGTTTTTATCAAGGACTTCAATACTGTTCTCCTCTGCCCTTTCAAGAAAAATAATGCCGCCGAGTTTTGCACGGATATTTTTATTTATGCCCGTTCCACCGTCAAAAGGCGAACCGTACACATACCAATCATTGTCAATAAATCTGATAATCGGTTTATCATCATTGATTATCTGTACATTTTCAGCGCCGAATTTTTTTATCCACAGTTTTGTGTGCGTTGACTTGCCCACTCCCGAATCGGCAGAAAAAAGATACGCTTTGCCTTTATAAAGGATTGCAGACGAATGGAGAAATATTGCATTATATTTCAGAATTTTTTTATTGAAAACATCTGACATAAAAATACATTCCAATTCACCGATAGAAAAGAGCATATTCTCGTTGTATTTTTCACGCAGAAAATCTTCTTTGACTGCAAGTTTAATTTGAGCAGGTTCGTTGCCCGAATACTCATAATTCTTTGCATTTTTTTCAAATGTCGGAAATTTAGGTTTTATATCAGTTATAATATCAGCAATTTTGTAAATTGGCATAACATCACCAAATTTTATTATATAACAAAATCTAAAAATAAGCAAGAAAAAGCACAGATGTTGCCATCTGTGCTTAAGTTTAATAATTTAGTTTTGACCGTGAGCGATAAATGTCTGAATTGCTGTAGCATCAATTATATCAATAATTCTGTCCTTGTTAAAGTCGGCAGCCTTAACAGCGTCATCTGTTAATACAGACTCACCTGCAATGTAACGCTGTAGAAGTGTTACATCATTAATATCTATCTTGCCGTCAAGATTAACATCACCGTACAAAGTTTTTTCGTCAAGTGCAACAAAGTTAATTCCGTTTTCTTCTGCATAAGTTTGAGCATAAGAATTTGTATAACCGAAAATTGTAAGTTTATCGCAATTCAAAAATGCTTTGTCAGAAATATTTTTAACTGTTTTCGGAATAACGACTTTTTCAAGAGAGGTACAGCCTGCAAATGAAAAATCCGAAATTGTACCGACAGAATTAGGAACGGTAAACTCTGTTAAAGAAGTGCAGTTCTGAAAAACCTGTCCGTTAATTACAGAAATATTAGAGCTGATGTTAATGTCAGTCAAAGAAGTACAACCCATAAATGAACCGAAACCGATTTTATCAAGTGTACTCGGAATATTGACTGATTTTAAAGATGTACAGCCCGCAAACGAAAACTCGCCTATAGCGTCGATTGCCTTAGCGTTTGCAAATGATACAGATTCAATATCTTTATTATTCGTAAAAGCAGAATCGGCAATTTCCAATACGGTAAAGGAAGAAAGTTTGTTTGGAACTGTTACATTTTTATCAGTGCCTGTATATCCGTAAATTCTGCAATTGAAATCACTTGTCGGCAAATATTTAAAACCGTTTTCTTCAAAATATGTTGCAGCATTTACAGTTAATACAGTTGAAACCAACATAACCAATACAACAGCTAAACTAATAATCTTTTTAAACTTATTAATTTTCATGATACATTACCACTCAACATCAGTACCGCCGCTAGCCATGTTATCAGGATTACTCTGTTTTATGTACTGTGGGTCATCAGTATTACCATCTGTAAGAATATTCTCAAACGAAAATTTTATGACCTCTATTTCAGGAGAAACATATATTTTTTTGTTTGCCATGCAAATACCTCCATAAAGTATTTTCATCGGCAAGGCAGATATACTACTCTGCCTTGCCGAAAATTAAATTAATCAAAGTTCGCCGGCAGGCTGTAAATTAATGTTTGCTAAGTCAGATGTAATGTATGTAAGGTTACCTATATCATACATATTCATATAAACAGGGTCACTTAAGTAAATATCGCCTGACTTTGTATCGTAAATGTATGAGTAAACTTTCATAACATTCTGCTGTGATGTTTTACTGTTCTTGAATCTTAAATAGTACTCAATTCTGTTCTTTACAGAAATATCAGAATTATTAATCTCATATCTGTAAACATTTCTGTCAGCACTGTCGTTATCAACTTTATAACTGCCTACTTTGCCGTTAGAAGTTGCATTTTTTAGCAAATCACCGATTGCCGCTGTATTAGAATCTGTTTCATATTTCTCAAGATTTTCAACATCAGCGTATTTTGCAACGACTTCAAAAGCAATACCGACCTTAATGTTAGCATTATTCTTGATGAGTTCCTGATTCTTATCAAAGCTGAGTGCAAAGTCTGTGTAGAGGTAATCAGTCTTTGAACCGCCTTCATTAAGAGTACCGTCACCCTTAACACCATTTTCATTTGTCCACTGGTTTCTGGTGTATTCAAGAAGTCTGATGCTTGCCTGCGACTCTTTGATTTGCTCCTTTGCAAATCTGCCTGCATAAACAGGAACTATATAATAATCCTGATAGCTGATGTAGTTATATTCCTTAGAATATGACTTAGCAATAAGCTTATCATAACCGTTAAGAGTTGTAAGAGCAGTTAATCTCTTTGACATATCAGCATAAGGAGTACCTGACATATAAGTTGCTACTGCGTTGCTGTAATTTTGAGCCGCATCTAAGTTATCAAAGATTGCCCAGAAGCTGAATTCGTAATCGGTAGCGCCCGAATAGTTAAATTTAGCTGGGAATTCATCTGTACCTGTCTTGTAGAGATAATCACCGTTCGACTTAGCTAATGTGCCATACTCAACTTCAGTAGGCAATGTCCATGAACCCGCAACTGTCAAAGCAGAAATTTTAGGATTAACAGTTTTTGTGTTAGAAAATACTGTTGCAGTATAATCATGGTCAATAATCGCATGATCCATATCCCACGTAATTTCTTCTCTGTAGTTTGAAACAAATGGAGCTTTCTTTGTGATGAATGCTTTGCTAAGCTGTTCTTTATCAAGACCAGCAGCTTCATTAGCAGCCCACATTTCCTCTAACTCAATACCGGATACTGTATCCTTAATAACATAAATCTGTTGATCGTCAAGTCTTGTAAAATAAACGTAAGTAATCTGATAATTTATCGGATTTGATGTAATGTTTGAATAGAACGGAATGTTTGATTTTATAAGGTTGTAAGATACATTACCTTGACCGTCATTATCTTCTTTAAACAACGACTTAATCTCACGGGTTACAGTGTAAGTTTTCTCACCTGTGCCTGTAATTGTTGCATTATAACGGTTAGGTGTGTCACTGCTGTAACCTTCATAGAAGCCTTCTACTGTATCGTTACCGTAAGGTACGGTTCTAAGTGTAAGACGAATGCTATATGTGCTTGTATAAGTAACATATTTTGAAGGAATTACAAGGTTACCTGATGTTTCGGCAATAGACGCCTTAACATTACCGTTGCTGTCTATGATGTCTGCCTTAATGTAAGTTTTGCCATCTGCAGAGCCATTAAGCAATGTGTGAGAAAGTGTTAATGTGCCGCTTGGAGTAGTAATGAAACGAGCAACATAAGTTTCGTTGTTTGTCATTGGGAAGTCAGCATCGGACTCATTAGTAATGAATGAATAACCGTCAGAAGTCTTAAGGTACCAGCCAATGAAATAGTAGTTAGCATTGTCATCTGTTTGAGCATGAACACTGAAGTTACCGCCGCCTACTGTACCATCACAGGTTGTCTTGCCGCTGTAATCGGCATTTGTAAAGTAAGCCATAGCACCTGTTGCTGTACCGACATTGCTGTCTTTAACAAACGCATCTTCAACAAACGCAGAATTATCGTCTTTTCTGTACTCAATCTGAACATTAGCGGAAATCTTCTGAGCTTTCTTAGAGAAATACCAACGGCCGTCAGCACGATCACCCTGTTGTTCACCACCGAATATTGACTTTTCATAAGCAATCTTTACAGGTATACCGTCACACTTCTCCTTAAGTATTTTATAAGCGTCCTCATAATCAGTGTGAACCAAGCTCTTATTAATAAGGCTAGAACAGTTGATTGTAGTAATGTATTTACCCTCATGGTCATATACTGACCACTCGGTAGCATAATTACCAATACCTTTAATTGGCTGATAACCGTTAGATATTACTGTAAGATAATTGCTGTCATAATCAGTAGTCCAATTTTCTGAAAGGATATTACCAAAGATGTCAACGATATTACCATAGTAATCCTTAAGCGGTTCAAGTTCTTTCGGATTATAAGTAGAGTCGCTTAAACCTTTCTGTGACGGTTTATTATCTGTTGTAGTTCTGTAACGGAAGTCGAAGATAATATTATCTACATCCGGAGTTTCAGAAAGCTTGTAGAAGTCGTCATAGTCATAAGTCTGGCAGTTATCATTAATCTTGTCTTTAAAATTAAGACTATGGATATCATCCCAGATATAGTTGTTCAATGTGATACCTGATACCTTATTTGTTTTATTACCGTTAAGGTACTTAGGAATCTGCATTGAATATTTACCACCCTCATATACCAAAGGCTGACCCGGATAACCGCCAAGCGCATTCTTTGTAAGAGAATCAAATTTGCCTTCTTCACCTTTTGCTTCATCTATACCGCCATTGTACCAAGCCTGAACAGCAATTGTGTTGCCCCACTTAGCCTGTACTGTTTCGTCAAAGTCCTCTACATAGAAAGTTACTGTATCAGTATCATCAATGTAGTAGTAAATAGGTGTGATTTCGATAAACTTATCTGTGCAGTCCTCTGGAACAGTATAATCAAATGTATAAACACCGTTTGTTTTATCAGCAGCCGAGCTGTTGATTATACCGTAAGAATAGCCGTTCACACAGAATGCTTTTACATAGTACTTGTCTCTGTATTTCTCATCAATTGTAGTTGTAACTGTAATTGTTGAGCCTAACTTTGCGTAGCCTTCTTCATAATAACCTACAGGTTTCAGTTTAGTTACATCATCGCCTGTGAAAGTAATTTTAGTATCCGCCATATCAGCATACTTCTGATAATCAGCTCTGATAGTACCGTCCTTAGCATATACTTTAACTCTTGAAGAAACTGCACCTACATCAGGAATAATCTCATAAGTTGTAGCCGGTGAAGAGTCAGTTGAACTCTCAACAATTTTGTTGTTGTTAGCGTCGTAGTAACCGAGGTTAACCTTTACGCCTGAAACAGTATCTGCATAATCTTCAAGTACATTAAACGTAGCGGATTTTACATGTACATATTCGCTCTCACCTGCCTTAGGCAAGTTCCATTCGGTACTGCCGCATTTAAGATACTCACTTTTAGATGAAGCCACGGAATTATTGTAATTATCATACGCATATTGCCATGATGTTGACGTACCTGTTGAATCAGAAATCATAAAATAATATTGTTTAGAGCTGTCAAAATGGCTCGAACTGTCAAAGTAAGCATACACCTGATTATCTGAATCACAGTAAAGGTTGAGATACTTTGTGAATTCACTCGGATTTGCACTGCTGTCGCTGTAAATGAGGTAAAGACCGGAAATCTCTGTACCTGTAGCTTCAGCAAACTTTGCAAATACATCAGTATCTTTTGTAAGTTTAAATGTGTATGTTGCATCTGTTGAAAGGCAAACACCTGTACCGTTGATATCTGAGTACCAACCTTTAAATACATAACCGTTTTTAGCAACAGCCTTAAATGTTACCTCTGTGCCATATGGATATGCTCCTTCGGTCATAGGACTGCCACTGCTGCCAGAGCAACTGAAAGTACCCATTGTACTAGTGCTGCCTGTTACATAGTCAAAGCCTAAACGGCAATCCGGTTTTTGTGCAAATGTAGCAGAAACAGTTACATTGCTTGCAGGCATTGTGTAAGAACCGTCATTGTTAGGTTTGATAGCATTATCGCTTGCATCTTTTACAGTAACAGTATCAAGCTCATAACCGTCATCCGGTGTGGCTGTTACTGTAAATGTTGCACCTGCCGCAAGTGAGGTAGCAGAAGTAGTAACTGTACCGTATGTGATATTTGAATCAACAGTTATTGTATATTTAGCACCAGCACTTTCCCACTTAAGTTTACCGTTTCCTATTCCGGCAGTAATGTCAAATGTAATTTTAATTTCTTTATCTTTCTGATCAATAATGCCCCACTTATTAGCATCGCTTGTTTCACTTGTTACAATAGTATTAGTAGAAAAGGTATTTTCAGAAAGTATTTCATATCCTTTAGGACAATATACAGTGTTTGTAGAAGATTTATCAGTAACAGTAACATATAAATTATCTGTAGGTGTCATCATACATGTATAAACACCATCAGATTCTTTGGTAAATTTAAAGTTATTAGCTGTAGTTAAATCACCACCCATGTAACCTGTTACATAGAATTCATGATCTTTTTCAGTAGTAATATTAATAGTAACATCATTAGTACCGGCAGCTAAAGTATAAGTACCGCTTGTACCAAGATTGGTATTACCCTGCATTACTTTTGAAAGTGAATAGCCACTGTTAGGTGTAACTGTAAGTGTATAATCTTTACCATTATCAACAGTAACAGCAGTGCCGCTTGTGAGAGAAGTGTCACCAAGTTTTACAGTTGCATTGCTGAAGTTTACTGTAACAGTATGTGAAGTTTCAGAATCCCAAGTAGGATCTGACCAAGACGAACCATTCCAATACTTATCTTTAATAGCATCAATAACAGTCCATGTATTATTAATAATTGCTACAGATTTTTCTTGCGTTGAACCGCTATAAATTTGAAATTGAAGAGTATTAAGTCCGCCCCAATCACTATAATATCCAACATCAGCTGTATATACTGTTTTCCCATTAATTTTTTTGGTGTACTTAGTAGCATCAACTAGCTTCCAAATATTAGCACCATCTCCGCTTCCGCCATACTGCGTATTAGCTTTTAAGATATAGCCAGATTTCAGTGAACCATCGGAGTTTATGTAACTGCTAAATTCGCTTATAGAATCAAGAGTTGTATAAACAGTAGCGGTTGCTTCATTAGCCGCATTCGAAGTAACCATACCGACAAGCATAGTCGAAAGCATCATCATAACAGCAAGCACAATAGAAATCGACTGTTTGCCAATACGCTTGAAATTCGTTTTCATTTTTATTACCTCCATTAAAAAAATTGAAACATATGAGCCGAATAAGTCTGTACCGTCCGAGAGGGAAGTTTTGCTTTGACGGCGACCGCTTTTACCGACTGACCTTCGGTGAATTTGCTGTATTCGGCAGTCAGACCATATACTAACCCATAATTTTATTCTTTTATATTATAACATTTTTAGGTTTTTATTTCAATATTTTTTTGATGTTTTGTCGATTTTGACATTTCTTTATTAATTATACACAAAATAAATATATAATTATTGTGCAATAATAATATTTAAAATTACTACAAAGAATTATAATTTTATAAATTTTTTATAATAAAAATTTTTTGCTGTCAATATGCATAATTTGCATTGGTTTTGCAGTTATTTATTATAACCGCACTTTTTTAGCAATATTTTTCACAATAAAGCATTATAACAAAAGAAAAAGCCTTGCCTAAATCGACAAGACTTTTTAAAATTATGGCGGAGAGAAGGGGATTCGAACCCCTGGTACGGTGATTACCGTACACATGATTTCCAATCATGCTCCTTCGGCCAGCTCGGACATCTCTCCAAAGACAATGCCTATTATATCAAATACGCAAAAGAAAATCAAGACTTTTTTTAAAATTAATAATACTTATTATTCGCTTTCCCTTAATACCTTGTTAATATAGTTAAGCACACGCTTTTTGTCTGCGCTCCACAAGGGGGCTACAAGTATTTTTTTATCTCCGTCACCCGTAAGCCTGTGTATTACTGTGGTTTTTGGGATAACTCTAAGGCATTTTACAAGTATATCCGCATATCGCTCAAGCGACAGAACGGGCACATTGCCCTTTTCGTATTCATCGCATAAGTCGGTATCCTTTAATATGTGCAAAAGCTGTAACTTAATTCCGTCGGAACATTTGCCCGCATATTCAGCACTCTGCACTATCATATCTTCCGTTTCGTTAGGCAAACCGATTATAATGTGCGTTATTACGCTTATGCCCTCCTTGTGCAGGCGCTTAACCGCATCATCATACACGCTTAAGTCATATCCACGGCGAATATAGTCTGCCGTGCTTTTATGCACTGTCTGCAAGCCGAGTTCCACCCACACAGGCTTTATTTTATTAAGTCTTGAGAGCAAATTTACGGTTTTGTCAGGCAGGCAGTCGGGACGGGTAGCGACCGACAAAGCGACAATTTCATCGGGTTCTATAGCCTCGGTGAAAATTTTTTCAAGGTACTCAACGGGCGCATATGTATTTGTAAACGGCTGAAAGTAAGCAATAAATTTTTTACAATCGGTTTTTCTGCCGATTCTCTCTTTAGCCTCACGAATTTGCTCGGTTATACTGTGGTTTCTGTCGGCGGAAAATTCTCCCGAACCTCCCCTACTGCAAAAAATACACCCCCGTGTGTCTATTTTGCCGTCACGGTTAGGGCAAGTCATACCGCCGTCAAGAGAAATTTTATATACCTTTTCGCCAAAGGTGTTTTTTAAATATTCGTTTAGCGAATAATAATACATAACTGCTCCGTTTTCGGTAAAATGCAAAATGACCGACTGTGTCGGTCATTGCATTGGTTAAAAAATTTAGAAGAGGAAAATCTATGAAAACTTCTTGTTAACTTTATTGTGCTTATATAATAACCTGCTTTTGTGACGATTATATGAATAGAAGTACAATAATATGTGAAACATTGTGAGTTTTATCAAAAATCAAAAGGTTGAATACAATTTGATATACTCAAGAAATTTTGCATTGATTTCATCTTCAAGTTTTTTCAAATTCTTTGTCAATGCCGCCGTTAAAAAATTACTTGGTATGAATTTGCATTGCGAATTGTAAATGTAAACATAGTTTATCTAAATAATTCCATATCAGAATTATATAAATCCTCTCTCGTAATATCGGCGTAAAATTCTTCGCCCGTAGCATTTTCCAAAGCCTTGATAATAAGGTTCGGATTTGCGTTGTCGGTACTGCCTGCGGAAAGTACAATTTCAAGCTCGGCAAAATCACATTTTTCCGATAAAGAATAATTTTTAATACTTTTCTTTAAATCAACAGTCTTGTAACCCGACTTTGACTTCTTTTCAAGCATAATTTCTTCGCTTTCCAAAAGTTCTTTCAGTGCGGTATATACTTTATCAGAGTTAAGATTATCACTGCTGATTTTCATATTAAACCTTGCATACGCAATTTTTCCGGCTTTCATAATCGGTTCTGTAACCGCAAAAACCCTTATGCCCTGCGGCAGGCAGGCATTAAGATTGTTGATTAATTCTTCATCGGAAATATCTTCAATCAATTTTATATCCATACACTCGTTAATTCCTCTGAATCCGAGTGAAAGCGGCAGAGGAAAAGTTGCGAACGGGTGCGGATTAAATCCCTCGGTATGCCATATCGGAGCTTTGCTCTTGTGCAATGCTCTTAACATACAACGGTTAAGGTCAAGGTGCGATATATAACGGCACTCGTTATCTTTCTTAAACCAAACTCTTGCGTTTTTCAAAGCACACACCCTCCCCGTATTTTGCCGCACCGCAGTTGTTGCACTTCAAACGGCAATGCGGTGTTGTTGTATTTTCATATGCTTTTTTACATTCTTTAATAAGATAATCCTTAGTTACGCCGTAGTCAAGGTGATCCCACGGAAATACCTCGTCAAACGAACGCTGACGGTTTGCGTAGAATGTCGGGTCAATGCCGCACTCTTCAAAAATATCAAGCCATTTCTGCAAGTCAAAGCAGTCGCCCCAACCGTCAAAATGAAAACCTTTTTCGCAGGCAATTTCCATTGCTTTACACAGCTTTCTGTCACCACGGGCAAATACCGCCTCAAGGTAACTTGTGTCGGCATCGTGGTAATTAAACTGAATCTTGCGGGTTGTAATGCTTTCTTTGATATGCTGTTGTTTAGCGTGCAAAGTAGGGATTGTGTCCTGTCCGTGCCACTGGAACGGCGTAAACGGTTTTGGCACAAATGATGACGCAGAAACTGTTACTCTTACGCCCTTTCCCTTTGGCTTATTCGGGCAATTATAATAAGTATCGACTACAGCCTGTCCGAGGTCGGCAATTGCCTTTACATCGTCCATTGTTTCTGTAGGCAAACCGATCATAAAATAGAGTTTTACAGTAGTCCAACCGCCTGCAAAAGCTGTTGCGCAGGTCTGCATAAGCTCATCATGCTGAACATTTTTATTGATAACATCACGCATACGCTGACTTCCCGCCTCGGGCGCAAATGTAAGTCCGCTCTTACGCACTGTTTTGATTTTATTCATAATATCGTCGGTAAAACCGTCAACTCGCAATGACGGCAGAGAAATACTGACTTTTTCGTCCTTACTCCACTCATTGAGTTTTGTAAGCAACGGCACAATCTGTGTGTAGTCGCTTGAACTCAGCGAAGAAAGCGACACTTCGTCATAACCCGTATTCTCACACAATGCTCTGCACTGCTTATTGATAACTTCGGGAGATTTTTCTCTTACGGGGCGATAAATAAATCCTGCCTGACAAAAACGACAGCCACGAATACAGCCACGGAAAATCTCCTGCACCGCTCTGTCATGCACAATTTCCACAAGCGGAACTACGAAATTATCGGGATAATAGCTTTCGTCCATTTTCTTCATAAGGCGCTTGTGAACAACAGACGGAGCGTTATGTTTAGGAATATACCGTTTAATTGTGCCGTCCTCGTTGTACTCAACATCATAAAGCGACGGCACATACACGCCCTCTATCTGTGCACATTCAATGAGAAACTGCTCTCTTGACTTACCCTCTGCTCTGCACTTTCTGTAAAGCTCCATTACCTCAAGGTCAACCTCTTCGCCCTCACCTATGAAGAAAAGGTCGATAAAATCCGCAATCGGCTCGGGGTTGCAGGTGCAAGGGCCGCCTGCCACAACAATCTGCTTTAAACCCGTACGCTCACAGGATTTAATCGGCACACCAGAAAGCTTAAGCATATTGAGCACATTTGTAAAACTAAGCTCATACTGCAATGTAAAACCGATAAAATCAAAATCCGATACAGGGTCGCCGCTCTCAAGTGCATAAAGCGGAATATTATTTTTAATCATTTCTTCTTCCATATCAATCCACGGCGCAAAAACTCTTTCACACCATATATACGGAATTGAATTAAACAAACTGTATAGAATTTTCATTCCGAGATGCGACATTCCCACTTCGTAGGTATCAGGAAAGCAGAAAGCAAACCTCACATCAACATCTTTTTTATTTTTTACAACTGCGTTAAGCTCTCCGCCAACATATCTACCCGGCTTTTGAACCTTTAGCAACAGTTTTTCTACTTCCTTGCTGACCATTGTATTACCTCCGTCAGAAATACCTGTTATTTTTAAAAATTAATGAAAGTATAATATAACCGCATACAAATAACAGCGAAAAATTATAATCCGAATTAAAAAGTATTATAAATCCCAGCACCGCTATTGGAAATAATGCGATGAAAGTTATGATATTTACTGCCTTTTCCGCTGTATGACCTGTAAATCTGCGGCTAAGCAAAATATACAATAGCTGCCCGCCGTCAAACGACATTACAGGCAGTAAATTTAAAATACAGAGCGACAGATTTACATAAGCAAATTTTAATAAATCTGTTCCACTAAATAAGTATATCAGAAAAATAATAATAAAACAAATAAAATTAGCAAACGGCCCGAAAAAAACTATAAGAAAATTCTGTAAATCACCTCTTTGCTGTCGGCTTTCGTCATTTATTGCAATTTCAAACAAAGAAATGCTTATTTTCTTCGGTTTGCTGCCGAAAATCAGCATCATTAAAAGATGCCCCGATTCGTGAATGACCACCGCAAAACTGCACATTACAAATCCGCCGAATATATCAAGTATAATACAAACGGCAATCAGGCAGAGCAATGTGTATGAAACACTGAATTTAATATTGAACAGTTCAAACTTCATCGTCTGTCGCAGTACCGAAAATTTCGGATAAATTGTAATCGTCGGGAGTATTTTCGGCTATAATTGATTTGTTAAGTTCGCCGTAATACCATTGTCGGGCAGCAGTGTAAAAATCGCCGCCGACAGTTTTTATAACAAACGCAGCCAAAGCAAGCAATAAACATATTATAAGCTGCATCGTAACAAGGACTTGCGTATTGTGAGATTTTTTACGCTTTTGCGGCGGTAATTCTGTATTTTGAGGGCTTTCCTCTTCCGTTTCCGTATGCGCAGGAGTTGAATATTCGGGGCAAGAGGCACTCTGCCAACCGTCATCGTATGTAATTTCATTTGTAAAATTTTCTTCTGTCAAAACAACCACCTCAATGCAATATATGCACTGAGGTGGACAAAATTAACCTAACTTTTTAAAATCGCCTTTAACAAGATTTATAAAGAAACAAATCGCAATAGTAAGCGAGAAAATCTCGGCAATCGGAAATGCATACCAAACTGCTCCGATTCCCCAAATTCTTGAGAAAATAAACGCAATCGGTAAAATAAGCACAAGCTGACGGGCAAAAGACATAATAAGACTTCTCATTCCCTTGCCGACTGCCTGGAACAAGGTGGTAAAGATAATACCCGCTGCGGCAGGAATAAAGCAAAGACTTATAATTCTGAACGCAGGCACGCCGATCTTCATAAGTTCCTCTGTGCCGCCGAACATTGAAATAAGCTGTTCAGGGATTATCCACATTGCCAATGTGCCTAAAGTCATAATAATTACGCCAATTATAATACCACGCTTGAGTGCGGAATATACACGCTTGCGGTTTCTTGCGCCGTAGTTGTAACCGATAATCGGCATAACGCCCTGGTTAAGTCCAAAGCAAGGCATAAATACAAAGCTCTGCAATTTATAATAAACACCGAGAACCGTTACCGAAGCCTCGGAAGCGGCAAGAATACCGTTAAGTCCTACAATCATAATCGAACCTATCGACTGCATAATAATAGACGGGAAACCAACGGCATATATATTTTTTACAGTCTTCATACTGAATTTAAATTTTCTGAATGTAATTTTAATTAAATGAGATTTCAAGAAAATTATCAGAAGTGCAAAAATCATACTGCAAAACTGACCGAATACCGTTGCAACAGCTGCTCCCGTAACACCGAGTTCTGGGAACGGACCTATACCGAAAATCAAGAGCGGGTCAAAAATAATATTAATTATCGCACCCGTGAGCTGAAACAACATCGGGAAAATCATATTGCCCGTAGCCTGCAAAGTTTTTTCGATTGTAACTTCTATAATCGCAAAGAGCGAAAAGCAGAGAACCACTGTAAGGTACTGTGTACCGTATTCTATGATATTTTCGTTGGTTGTATAAAGCATCATAAAAGGTCTTGAAATCACAATACCGAGGACAAGAAAGATTGCGTAGCTGAAAAAACTTAACAGCAGACCGTGGGTTGCAACCTCGTTTGCCTCTTTAAAATTCTTTTCGCCAAGTCGTCTTGAAACAAGTGAGTTAATACCGACGCCCGTACCGACCGCTACAGCAATCAAAAGCATCTGCAACGGATAAGCAAGTGAAGTGGCATTAAGTCCTTCCTGACTGTACTGTCCGATAAAAATACTGTCAACTACATTATACATTGCCATAATTGTCATTGAAAAAATTGCAGGCAACGACATAGTAAGTATCAGTTTTGTCATGGGCATAGTGCCCATTTTGTTTTCTTTTACATTTTCCATTCGTTTCTGTTTCCTTTCCTAATCTTAAATATTCATTTATTTTCACTTTTAGCGATAAAACGCTTTTTGTATATCAAAAAAATAAAAAGCATTATTATTGTGCCGAAAATCACACCCGAAAAGTCGAGCAGTACATCTGTAATCATTCCCGCTCTGCCCTCTACATTAAGTTGTATGGTTTCGTCACAGACCGCAGTCGCAAGTCCGCAAAACATTACATTTATATAGTATTTATACGGTTTCAGTTTGTCAAAAGCAAATGCGCATGACATAAGCATTGCTCCTATTGCCGTATATTCACAGAAATGAGCGGATTTTCTCACTATATGGTCAGTAAGTTCGGGAGTAAAACCTAAAAAGTCTAAAATTTTCTGCAAAAATTCAAGTACATTTCCGCTTTCTTCCGATGATATATCAGCAGGCATCGAGGAATGAATAAATGCAAATGCCACAAGAGCTATCGTTATTATAATTAAAATCGCTTTGGCTTTTTTGCCGCAACTGTATGTAGCCATTTTTAGTCACCTCGTATTATTTTACACAAATCTGCATAATATGTCAATCGACAAATAAAGGAATGGTTATATTTTAAATGTATGTTAAAATTTTGCGTAAAAGCTGTAGTTTTTTAGATAAAAAATAAATTGCAATATATATCGGTATCTGTTATACTATTTTAGTACCTTTATTTTGAAAGGAGTATTGTTTTGTTAAACTATATCTTGGTATTTTTGATTGCTATGGTTCCTCTTATTGAGCTGAGAGGTGCCGTTCCGTTCGGTGTAGGAATGCAGCTTGATTTATTCTGGGTGTATGTCCTCGCTATCTTAGGTAATATGTTGCCCGTACCTTTTATATATTTCTTTGCAAGAAAAATTCTTGTATGGGGCAGCGACAAAAAATTTATAGGTAAATTCTTTAAATTCTGCCTTGAAAAAGGCGAAAAGGGCGGTAAAAAATTGCAGGCAAAGGCCGGCAGAGGTTTGTTCTTCGCTTTACTTTTATTCGTAGGTATTCCTCTCCCGGGTACAGGCGCCTGGACAGGTACACTTGCCGCAAGTATGCTCGATATGGACTTTAAGTCAAGCGTAATTGCAGTAATGCTCGGTGTAATTCTTGCAGGTATAATTATGGGACTTGCAAGTATGGGCTTATTCGGCGGATTAAGCGCAATTTTTGCTCCAAAATAAAAACCGACGGGCAGCTTTGGCTGCCCTGTTTTTTAGGATGATAACTTTGAAAAATACAAATTATGATATAATAACGGTCGGTGCGGGTGCTGCGGGACTTGCGGCGGCTATATCGGCAAAACGAAATAACAGAGATTTAAAAATAGCAATTCTTGAGGCTCAAAGCAAAGCAGGCAAAAAAATTCTTGTTACAGGCAACGGCCGCTGTAATCTGACAAATACCAATGTCAGTAAAGAATTTTATCACGGCAGTTTTGATGTTTCTAAAATCTTAAACAGATTTTCCGCAGAAAAACTTATAAATTTCTTTTCAACCTTAGGTCTTGTATGCGACACAGAAACAAACGGACTTGTTTATCCTCATTCAAGACAAGCAAGTGCCGTGCTTGATGTTTTGCTTATGGAAATTAAAAGGCTGAAAATCGAAATCATATGCGACTGCAAAGTTGAACTTATCCGTAAAAAAGGCGAATTTTTCAATATAAAAACCTCGAACGGAGAATACACCGCCAAAAAAGCAGTTATGTCATGCGGTGGAAAGGCCTTTCCTACAGCAGGCGGCACAGGACTCGGACTTGATGTTATAAAAAATCTCGGTCATAAAATCACACCGTTATTCCCTGCCCTCTGTCCTATTCAGGTCAAAAGTGATTTTATGAAAAGTCTTAAAGGAATCCGAGCTAAAGCGGAAGTTACTCTTTATGATGGTGAAAAAGCAATAAAAAGCGAAATCGGCGAAGTACAGTTTACGGATAATGCACTTTCGGGAATTTGTGTGTTCAATCTCACAACTCTTTTACCCAAAGCCAAAAATCCGATTATTTCCGTAAATCTTACAAAAGATTATTCGTATATAGAATTATTAAATTTACTTTATGACAGAAAAAAGCTGTTTGCAAATGAACCGCTCGAAGAATTTTTCACGGGTCTTTTTCATAAAAAAATAGGAACAGCACTTATTAAAAGCATTACAAACAAAGCATTGACAGAAAGCTGTAAAAAGTTAAGCGACAAAGAACTAAAATCACTTGCGAATTTAATTCAAAATTGGAAATTTGAATGTAAACAATGCAAAGATTTTTCAAAAGCGCAGGTAATGCTCGGCGGCGTAAACGGAAACGAAGTAAACGGCTATACATTTGAAAGCAAAGTTGTAAAAAATCTATACATCTGCGGCGAAGCACTCGATGTTTGCGGAGATTGCGGCGGATTTAACCTGCATTTTGCTTTTGCAAGCGGTATTATAACAGGAGAAAACCTATGATAAGAATAAGCAATATACATTTACCTCTTGACTACACAAGCGAAACCGTCTTAAATAAAGCGGCAAAACTTATTAATGTAGATAAAAAGTTTTTTAAAAGCTGTACGATTTTCAGACGCTCGATTGACGCAAGAAAAAAGGATAATATATTTTTTCTTGCAACCGTTGACGCAGAACTTTTTGTAAACGAAGAAAAGATATGCAAAAAATTTAAAAATGCCGAAATCGCAGAAAAATATGAATATAATGTTGAAAAATTCAGAGGTACGGTCAGTCCTGTGGTAGTCGGAGCAGGCCCTGCAGGATTATTTGCCGCACTTATACTTGCACAGAGCGGTGCAAATCCGATTTTAATCGAACGTGGCAGAGATGTAGATACCCGAACGGAAGATGTACATAACTTTTGGAAAAACGGTATTCTTGACACAACAAGCAATGTACAATTCGGCGAAGGCGGTGCCGGAGCTTTTTCTGACGGCAAACTTACCACAGGCACTAAAGACACCCGTCAGCGCAAGGTACTTATTGAATTTGTAAAACACGGAGCGCCTGACGAAATTCTTTACAATGCAAAACCGCATATCGGAACGGACAAATTAAGACCGACAGTTAAAAGCATAAGAAATGAAATTATCCGCCTCGGCGGAAAAGTTATGTTTGAAACAAAGCTTATCGGATTTTCAGCAAAAGACAATTCTGTTACATGTGCGGAAATTGAGCATAACGGAACTAAACAAACCATTGATACCAATGCAATTATCCTTGCAATCGGACACAGCGCCAGAGATACTTTTGAAATGTTAAATGAAAAAGCTATACCGATTGAGGCAAAAGCATTTTCTGTCGGCGCAAGAATTGAGCATCACAGAGAAATGATTGATAAATCACAGTACGGCAAATTTGCAGGCAATAAAGCGCTTGGCGCAGCAAGCTACAAGACAAATGTTCACCTTGAAAACGGCAGAGGCGTATATACATTTTGTATGTGCCCGGGCGGAAAAGTTGTAAATGCCTCAAGCGAAGAAAACCGACTTTGCACAAACGGAATGAGTGAATTTGCAAGAAATGAAGAAAATTCAAATGCCGCCTTACTTGTCGGGATTACTCCTGCCGACTATCAATCGGAAAATCCGCTTGCAGGAATGTATTTTCAGCGTGAGCTTGAGCATAAAGCATTTGTTGCCGGAGGAGAGAACTTTAATGCTCCGGTTCAGCGTGTATGCGACTTTATTGAAAATAAGGCAAGTACAAAAATCGGTGATGTAAAACCGTCTGTAGGCCCCGACTTTACACCGACCGACCTTAATAAATGTCTGCCTGATTTTATAACAAACTCAATGCGACAGGCAATAGTGCAAATGGATAAAAAATTACACGGTTTTTCATACGGTGACGCAATACTTACAGGTGTAGAAACACGCAGTTCTTCCCCAATCAGAATTATGAGAAACAAAGATTTGCAAAGCGTAGCAATAGCAGGACTTTACCCATGCGGTGAAGGCGCAGGATATGCAGGCGGAATTATATCTGCCGCAGTAGACGGAATTAAATGTGCGGAGAAAATTATAGAAAATTCCATATCGGAATAAAAGCAAAATTACAGCAAGCAAAAAGTGCAGTTCATACGAGCTGCACTTCTTTTGTTTATAAGGTATATGAATATTTAATTTTGAGCTGCAATATACATCTGAAGTTCTGTTACATCTAATACTGTAAGCTGACCGTCACCGTTGAGATCGAGTGCCTCAAATACCGCCTTGTCGCTTTCATCTATTATAGGCATACCGTCATCATTTTTAGAACCCGCAATATGTAACTGCATAGATGTAACATCGGAAACATTTACAACCCCGTCACCATTTGCATCACCCTTGAGCACTTTTTTGCCATCAATAGCTTTAAATATCAGCTTATTTCCTGCGCTGTAAGACTTTACATAGCTCTGTGCATATGAGTCTTCATAACCGTAAATTGTAATGTCTGAGGTCAGGCCATAGAATAATTCGCTGCCAATAGATGTTACGCTCTTCGGAATAGTTACACTTTTAAGACTGTAACACTCTGCAAATGCATACTCTTCAATAGTTGAAATGCCGTCCGGAAATACTATACTTTCAAGGCTTGTGCAACCCCAAAAAGCACAACCCTTAATGTATGTAAGGGTTTTTGGAAGAGTGATGCTTTTCAAATTTGTTTTATTATAAAACGCACCACGAGCAATGTGGTGACCCCCAAAAGTTAGATTTGAAAGCGTAGTGGCTTTTAGCTGCTACGC
>OIZV01000143.1_pt1 | contig 46808 bp, 48 predicted proteins | sample 1588681 | NCBI WGS metagenome assembly OIZV01 (sample SAMN03283281) | human gut metagenome | biome: human-associated habitat; material: feces | host: Homo sapiens | place: Peru | collected 2012 | reverse complement strand
GACAAATTGGTTTTGAATGGCCGGTTTCAAAAACTTAGTTCCATCAGCCTTCAAAAATTGCTTTTGCGTATCGGAAAAGTCAACGGTAATGAATCGGCCATCCAAGGAGGTAATCTTACCTATGCCATACTTTTCATGGTAGATGAAATCATTAATCTGCATAATAACCACCGTATAATCGTCAACCTTATTTCAAGCAAATAAATTGGCTTCTTTTGTGGGAAAATATCATAATTTAACAGTTTTATTTATAATAACATACTTTCATTAGCTTCTCAAGAACTATAACGTGTTAATTGCTATTTTGCTGAAAGAAATGGTTTACCTTTCTATGAAAGTAAACCGATCATTGCCAGCAAAATCATATTGCGCTGCAAAGACCAGTAGAGTCTTTGACATTTCTCTGCTACATTTTAGTATAGCAAAGCTTTCCTGTATTTTCAGAATAGAATAAAAAGAATCCGGGCAAAGAAGGGCGCAGCCTAGCAAGCTATTCACAAAACGATGAAATATATAATGCGTGCCAGCGCGGAAGGAGAAGACATAAACATCAGAAAACCTGTGAATTACGGCGTGATGTACGGAGAATTGACCGCAATTCTCGTGCAAAATCTTCCGCAGATGATTGAGGCCTATACCATCGGCAAGGCCATCAGCCAGCGCTTGGAGGAGAGTGCAGCGGTCGCAGCTGCAGAGTTTTTGCAGACGAGTTACCCTGACTGCACAGGCTTTTCCCAACGCAACGTGCGCCGGATGCACGATTTTTATAAAACCTATGAAAAGGGCCAAGTGCTCCTCCGACTGGCGATGAAAATCGGCCGGACACTGAACGTGGTGATCATGGAAGCGGAGTTGACAAGAGTACAGCGGATATCCCGCCTGTAAAGAACTGTAATCGCAAGACTCTCGACAAAGAAACTTTTGGAGATCATTTTGAATGGGGCATTTGCGGAGGAATCTATCGGCGCACCCGACGAAATATGCTATAATATTACAAACCCAAGCGACGGCAGAAACGATCAAGCACAATTCGAGCCACCGCCGCATTGCGTGGCGAAAAGAAAAAGATGGGCTATACGATGCGGTCGAAGAAAAATCGTGTCATTGGTTTTTTATTGTTGCTCCTTTGTATCGGACTTTTTGCGCACAGTTTACATTGAAGGCAACATAAAAGAACCCGAGATTCCGTTTTTGATTATGCCATGTCTTGCGTTATACATTTTGCACATGAGCGATAGAGTTTCTTTCTGGTAAAGTTGGTGAGGTAACTTAACCGATGAGACTCTATTTCTCCTATCTTATCTTTAACTCACTTGCCCAATATGTATTGTAGTCCCACACTGAAAAAAGAATGATGTCAAATGTTGACTTTTTCAATTCACAATGCTACTATAAAATAGTATTTTATAATGTCTAAGGAGGTAATCAGTATGGGATACAGTGGTGGCGGTGGTGGAGGAGATATCGGTGGCAACAACAACAGTGGCGGATACTCGCGTCCAGACTCCTACGGCGGCTATTACAGTAGTGAATCCGGCTATACGAGACCTGATTCCTATGGTGGTTACTATAACGAGAAGGGTGGTTATAATCGCCCCGATTCCTATGGCGGTTACTACAACGAGAAGAGCGGTTACAACCGCCCCGACTCCTACGGCGGTTATTACAGCGAGAGCGGCGGCTACAACCGTCCCGATTCCTACGGCGGTTCTTACAACAGTGGTGACAGCGGTGGAAAGTGATGGGGCTTCATTTGCTAACTCGTTAAATAAAATATTTTAAATCATATACAATCGTGTCCCCATCACGACGTAGTGAATACGTGGTGATGGGGATTTTTATTGGTGGTTACTTATGGATTACACAAAATTTCTCTCAATTCTCCAAAATATATGCCCTGAGGCAGAGGAAATCCTTCCCGAGAACCGATTAGTCAGTGATTTAGGGTTATGTTCCTTTGATATGATGATGCTTTTGTTTCAGCTCGAGAATGAATGCGGATATCAAATATATATTTCCACTATAAAGCAAGACATAACCGTAAAAGAACTATTTGACCTTATCAGTAAAACGAGGAATATATAATGGCTAACATTATGATGACGGATGCCTGTAATTTGAGTTGTCCGTATTGCTTTGCCAATGAATTTGTCAACAAAAACAAGAATGATATTACGGAAGTCGCATTCGACAAGGCCGTTAATTTTATCGTCGGTGACGGGAGCCACACTTCTGTAGGTCTGATCGGCGGTGAACCTACAATTCATGCACACTTTGACTATCTAATGAGAAAGCTGTTAGCTGATAACCGTGTCAACAGTGTGATGGTTTATACAAATGGCATTTTGATGAACCGTTTCTGGGACGTACTCTGCCACCCTAAAACGCATTTGTTGGTCAATGTGAACCCGCCGGAAAATATTGGCGAAGCCAATTTTCAACAGCTGCGCGAAAATTTACGTATCCTGATCGAGGAAAAAATGTGTACTGATCGGGTCACGCTGGGCATCAACATGTACCAATCAGATTTCAAGTATGATTATTTACTGAATCTGCTGAAAAGATTCCATCTCCATCATGTCAGGGTTTCCATTACTGTCCCCAATCTGGACGAAGAACGCAATAAAGATGCACATTCCTATTTTCGCAGTATGAAGCCCCGCATGTTCGAATTTTTCCACAATCTTTTCAGAAATGAGATAGTCCCAAATTTTGACTGCAACAAAATACCTTTCTGTTTAGTGACTGATGAGGAGCGTTCACAGTTTCTTCCCTATCTGGACAACGCATATATCCGGCAGAGCATAAGCCGGAGTAACATTGCAACCATAGACGTGCATTGCTCCCCAGTAATTGATATTCGTCAGGATCTAACCGCCGTGCGCTGCTTCGGCCTGTCCTCCTGCACGAAACAGCGAATTGCGGACTTTGCCGGCATCCGGGAACTGGAACACTACTATCTGCGAACAATTGATGCCTTTGCATATAACACCTCCTACTGTGCTACTTGTGTGGATTGCCATTTTCGCAAGGTTATGCGATGCTCAGGAGGGTGTCTTGCATACAAAATCGGACATATTGCCGACTTGAACAAGGTGGCTAACGAGCAAATGTATGAGTTGCTATAAGGATGGTGCCGACTGTGATAAGATGTATTTTAGATTCAGTGATTCTCCCACGGGATACGCATTTCCTTTACGAAATAATTAGTTCTGAAGATCAGTATTTATATTCTACCAAACTGCGGTTCTATTCAGAACAAAACTTTGAGCAGTGGCTTTATCAGCGACTGAACCATGATTTTCACGATTTCTATATCATCCGTGATACACATTCTTCAAGTATATTCGGATATGTACATAACTACGATTTTTCCCTGACGGATGGTCACTGTAAGCTAGTTGTTTGTATTGCGCCCAAGTTTCGGGCCACAGGAATTGGCAGCGTCGCGGCGATTTTGTTCATGCAGCAGTTGTTTGATATGTATCCGTTAAGAAAACTGTATTCCACAATTTACGATTACAACAGGGAAAGCCTGCGCAGCAATCTTGCGGCGGGCTTTACCTTAGAAGGAACAATACAGGAATACCGTTACTTCAACGGCAAGTTCCACGATATGCACTATCTTTCTATTTCCCGCGAACAGTTCAAAAAAACGCTCGGAAAGCTGGTGGGTCCATGCTTTGCTTGAATCTGTGTGAGATATATAGCTCGCATTTGTTCCGCAGTATCGATCTTAATGTCTTCTTTGATTATCTTTCCACCGAGAAAAGTGCTCCAGTCGAAAGGGTCTATCTAGGTTCTTCTTTCTGCAGTCAATATTTTCTACTGACTGCGTTTGATCCGCTGCTTGATTTCTGCGCTAAAAGAAGGACTCCGGTCACGCTCACTCTTCCAGTATTCTCCGAGAAAGATCTAGAAAGTGGAAAACAGAAACTCGACCGGATCTGCCGTAGATATTGTGGGGTTATCGATGAGATTACTGTGAACGATATTGGTATGCTCTCTTTTGTGCACGAAATACAGCAGTTCCGACTCAACCTTGGTCGTCTGTTTTTCAAGGATGCAAGAGACTGCCGGGTACCCGAACATGGCGCACATTCCGTACAGCCGATGTTGTTGTCCAATATGGCAGATTCGTATTGGAGCAGATATCACATCAATGCGGTGGAGCTAGACGCAACAAATCACATTCTGGATACCACTGTGCTGGAAGCCTCGGATATTCAAGTAGGATTACATTTTCCATATTGCTACATGACAACGGGGAATATCTGCAAGTTTGCATCGATTCACAAACCTGTCGCCCAAAAATTCCGTCCCAATCTGCGCTGTGGTATGGAATGTGTCCATGTTCACGACACTTACTCTGGGTACGTGTCGCAAACCAAATGTAACCCTGTGCTGTATAGGCTGGGACGAACGTTGTATTTCAAGGCGGCTCACATTACGGTTACCGGAAAAACTATAGCTCGCCTGATTTTCTTTCCAATCAATGAATTAAGGAAATTTGCTGATGAAAATATTGGTTCCGTTAAGTAAAAGGGAATATATCTATCCGTATATTCGGGCGGGAGCCGATGAATTCTATTTCGGCTTTTATGACGAAACTTGGTGCTCTGCTTTTGGTAAATATGCCGATATCAACAGGATGTCAGGATTTGGCCATACTGCCAATCCGTATTCGTTTGATCAGATCATTCCGATGATCGAGATGATCAAAAGCGAAGGCAAACAGGCATTTGTAACCTTGAATTCAAACGGATATTCAAAAAAGCAGGTTCAATTCATGGAACGGAATTATTTTCCCGTGTTACGCAATACGGATCTCGACGGCGTGATTATGTCTGATGTTAACGCAATAATCGCAGCTCAAGCTGCCGGGCTACGTCCTGTTGCAAGCACTATGTGCGCGATATACAATTCCGATATTGCCCGCATGTATCAAAAACTAGGGATACAACGCATGATCTTACCAAGAGATTTATCTTTGTCAGAACTGGAAACCATTTGTGGTCAGTTGCCGGAAATTCAGTTTGAAGCATTTTTCATGCGAAACGGGTGCATTTTTTCAGATGCTTTCTGCCTCGGACTGCACCGTCCGGAATGCGGTGCAACCTGCACATACACCAGATACAATATCCATCAGTATCATCACGATTATTCTTCTTTTGCGGATTTTCATGACGTAGATGTGAATGACTATCTGTACCGCACGGCCTTCCTTCTAGATGCATGCGCCATATGTGCTCTGTACAGGCTGAAGAAAATTGGCGTTACATCCTTGAAAATCGTAGGTCGTTCAGATGATTGTGAGGCTGTCTGCCGAGATATTGCACTGACTCGGCAGAATATTGATATCATGGAACACGCGCACTCGGAGAATGAATATTTAGACGCGATGGTTTTCCCCCATGATTACCCTCAGAAATGCAGGATGGGGATGTCCTGCTATTATCCGGAAATCCGGTTTGAGAATTTGTAAGCAGTTCTGAAAGGAGCTAGATTGCCGATATGCTATGCTTTCGAAAAATCGATCCCGTTCAAGATGGAACACAGTTGTACAACTTTCTGCAATCGCAGGGAAACTGTCAGACGCTTCCGTACCAGCCCCGGTTCCTTCAGCAGGACGACTTCTTCAACTGGCTTGTAAATCAATTGCGTGGTTGTTATCATGACTTTTTTTTAATCGAGGATTCAGCATCTGACTGTATCAAGGGATTCCTGCTGGCCTTTGATTACCGACCATATGACGGCAATTGTCAAGTCACGGGATATGCCGACTGCGACATAAATCATTTGTTGCTGGGTCAATTTGTGGATTTCCTTTTCCGGGAGTACCCACTGAATAAAGTGTTTCTAGAGACTGTGGACAGCCAAGAAGTACTGATTCGAGCTGCCGAAGAACTGGGCTTTATCCGCGAAGCAGTTTTGTCTGCATACAAATTTATATCAGGGGATTACCAAGATATGCTAATTTTGGGCCTTAATCCACAGAAACGGAGGGAAGTCTCGTGTCATCAAATAACATAGCCTATAATCATATCCTCCCCTGTGAATCCTTTCTGGAATTTACGGAGAAAATCAACTGCCTGTACGGCAATCGCATTGCTTTTCAGAATTATTTAGAAAACTGGTCATATCACGATCTCTATGTCGCGATTCGAAAGTTAACGGTCTATTTTTCCAGTGTGAATACTCCTTATATCCAAATCAGCATTGAGCATCCTTTCTATTTTTCCGCAGTATTTTTTGCTGTCACCATTTCTGGAAAAATTGCGTTGCTAAGTCCATTCGATGGATCTGCGGCTTGTGCTATCGGAACATTTGCGGAAGCGGATGCCATCCACTGGCTGAGTGTAAGCCCCGAGCAGGATCTGCCGCAAGTATGCAATCCCGATGCTCCAGCAGTAATTGCACAAAGCTCCGGAACGACTTCCGTAGCTAAAGGTGTTGTGTTGTCACAAAAAAACCTGATTAGTGACACCATTGGCGGTTTGACCTATTATGATTATCCGCTAGGAGCCGTATATTACCACGTCCTCCCGTACTCACATCTGTTTGGTATTGTTGCAGAACTCCTCGGTCCGCTGTACTCTGGTGGAACAATCTGTTTTTCAGATAATAAACTGAATTTCTTTAAGGATATGCAATTCTTTCAGCCAACGCATATGAATTTGCCCCCTGCACTTGTCTATGCGATTGAGAAAATGCTGCTGGCTACCAGCGATCTTACCGCTTCAACGGGTGGGCGTTTGCAAAAGATCATGTGTGCCGGTGCGGCCCTAAATGAACAAAGTCGAATCCGTATGCACGGCTACGGAATCCATGTATTTGCTGCCTACGGCTTGACGGAATGCTCTCCCTGTGTGAGCATGAACAGTGATTTGTTCATGAAGCCCGGAAGCGTCGGAAAAATTCTGCCGTGCTGTGAAGTATCTATCCTTGAGGGTGAAGTGGCTGTCCGTGGCACAAACGTGATGCTCGGTTACTGGAATGATCCCCAAGCAACAGCCAATACAATTCGCGATGGTTGGCTGCACACCGGAGATATGGGGTATATTGACCAGGACGGATTCCTGTTCCTGACGGGACGGAAAAGCAGTATGATCGTGTTTGAAGATGGAACGAAAATCATGCCAGAAATAATCGAAGCAGCCATTAACGACATTGATGGGATTGACGAGTGCATTGTTACAAAGATTAATCGTCACAACCGTGTGCTCTTGCGCATGACAGCGGTTTGCTCTAAGCATGATGAAACCTTACTGCGAACGCACATTGAACATTGTCTTGATAAGTTTGGGCTGCCAGGCAAATTTCATTCTATTGTTTTTCAACACGAACCATTGCCGAAAAATAAACTAGGGAAACTCATCAGAAATAAGTAATCTATACAGTATCAACTCCAGAAAATCCCCCAAAGTCTGCAAACATTTTGTAGATAGCGATGGAATTGGTGCAACAACCTTTGCTTTTGGATTAGAGCGATTAGTCATGCACCGGTTCGAGACATCCGATATATGGTCATGCCCAGCCTTCAGGATTGCTGCTGATGGCGAAAAAAACGGAATAGTATTGGACGAATTGCGCAGAAACATATTTATTAAGGCAAATTCTATGCAATACAGAATGGATAAGAGTAAGTTGTGCTCGACATTACTTCCACTTATACACCTCTAATTTTGCGCAAGTATGTTTTAATTTCCTTGTGTTGCGCATCAACTTTTTCAGGAAAATGTAATTTTTATGTTGGAATATGACAATTTTCGTGATAAGATACAAATTAGAGCGATGCTGAAGCCGTTTTATGATGCAAATTATCGTGTGTTTTCCTGCGCATATATCACAAACGGATTGGAGCGAGAAAGATGGACGAACTCTGGTACACAATCAACCAATTGCCAGATTTGACACTGAACAAATATTCATCCCTTGAGGACAACGGTGTTGATGGAGTTATCGAAAAACACATCTCCTTTTTGCGTCAATTAAACAGAGCTGGTATTGTATCTGGATTGTCATACCATCTCTTTTATTTGTATCTTAATCCTGAAAATAAAAAGAACGATACTCCTGGACGTAGATTGAATATTCTCTTGCTTATTCGAGGCGAGCAGGCTGCGATGAGAAATGTGCCTGCATTAATTGAGGCTTCCCCTTTGTCGGACTTTTTCCACTTCGAAGCTAAAATAAATCACAAAGGGGAAAAAGTACCCGTATCTCTCGATACCGTGCTTTCGTGTAAGGGAATTCAAAAACCTCAGTTTAGTGTATGTAGTTTCTTGACAAAAACAGAAACACTTCTTCCCGCAGGAATTGGTGAGGGCGAAGACTATTACATTCTGCGTGAATGGGAAATGAATGACGATGGGCGTCTCTATAATATGTGTAAGATGATGGAGGCGTTAAACCAAACTGCATTATACCGAGTGGATCTGTATCCCGTAGAGCGAAGCGCTTCATTACGAGAAGCTCTTCGCAAGCCAATGAGTATTTTACGCAAACGCCAAGATGATCGTGCGGTAGGAGCAAAACGAGATTATGACGGCAAAGATGTTCTTGATAATTATGAAGACTTGATCGAAAAGTACGACTCTTCCCCGCATTTTATTTCCAATGTGATGGTCTTTGCCAATAACCGAGAAGATGCCGCATCTATCCTTGATGCAGCTGGCTCAGAGAGCTTGCTTAAGGGAAAATATAGCATTTCCACATTTGCATCAAAGTTTGCTCCGGAGAGCTTAATCTCTAAGGACATCGAACCGCTGGACAACTTGCGCGATAGAGTTGTAATGAGAAAAGGACGTCCTGGACTCATTATTTGTAGGGAGGATACCGCAAACATCAACCTGAATTATTTGCCCACGCTCTTTTCTCTTGAGGAAATCGCGCCATTCTTCAGGTTCCCTACCCTTTATGATGGAGAAGTCATTCAGTTGCCTAAAGAAACTGCCCCAGCATCCATTGGCCGTGAGGGATCTCTGTTTTTAGGGAAGGATCGGAACGGTTATGATGTTAATTTTCCACTGAAACTGTTGCCCAAACACGCATTTATTTCCGGCGTTCCCGGTTCCGGTAAAACAAACACCATGCATCACATTACATCTTCTCTATGGAAAGATCATGGCATCCCGTTTTTGGTTCTTGAACCGGCAAAACAAGAGTATCGCGCTTTGGCAAATGACCCGGATATGGAAGGACTATATTTGTTCTCTCCTAATGCGGATATGAGTTTTCCATTACATATAAATCCGTTTGAAATGCCCAAAGGTACGTTGGTTGCCGAGCATATCAGACGGCTTTGCTCCGTATTCGAGGGAGCTTTCCCCTTAGAACCGCCAATGCCGTTCCTGTTGGATACCGCTATAGAAGCAGTATATCGAGAGCTTGGCTGGATACCTGAACATGTTTATACCGGTACGGAGACAGTAAAGAACGGAACTGCAAAGAGACCGTTGCCAACCATGTCGATGTTATATCATCGTCTCGAACAAGAGCTGAAAACGACAAACTACAGCGATGAAGTTCGCGGCAACTTGGAGTCGGCTCTGAAAGTACGAATTGGAAGCTTGTTGCGGCGCGAAATGGGTGATGTCTTTGATGTTCCCGAATCAACTTTTACTCCCGAAAAATGGTTGGAAGTACCTGCGATTATTGAGTTGGAGTCTATGGGCACTGGCCCCGCAAACTTCTTAACCCTCATGCTTTGTTCATTGATCCGTGAGACTCTGAAGGTCAACCCGCACTCTGATAAAGATGTACGGCATGTGATTTTTATAGAAGAGGCGCACAATCTGATCGGCCCCGAATCCGAGGAACAGACTGGTGCGGATGCTGATCCCAAGCGCGCCGCAACAGCGTTTGTTGTAAAAATGCTTGCCGAGGTGCGCGCACTGAAAGAAGGCATCGTTATTGCGGATCAGCTGCCGACTGTTATGGCCCAAGAGGTTTTGAAAAACACCGGACTAAAAATTGGCTTGAGAATTACATCTGCGGATGACCGCGCCCTCTTAGGCAGCACAATGGCTGCAAGCGCATTGCAGCTTGAGGAAATGGCTACTTTTGCGGTTGGTGAAGCGTTGATTTTCTATGAAAAGTTGATGCGACCGTTCAATATGCGGATCAAAGAGTGGTGGGGAGAGATTAAGGATGACGCGGCAAAGTCGCTTATGACTACTCCCCGAAACGACGAAGAACTTCGCAATGCACTCAAACATAATCCGTGTTATGCCGATGAGAATTTGTTGAGCATCAAGATTATAGGCAAAAAGTATTTCCGTATGTTTAACGAATTGAGTTCTAAAATCGAAGCAACAAATTACTGGTATAGAACCCTGGGTAAGCAAAAAGCGCAAATTGAACAGTTGAGCAAATATCTTGAAAAAGTCGAATTGGGAGTTATCGCAATCTCTGAAGATGAAAAGGATGGCAGATACGACCAACTCGAAATGCTCCAAAGCCAGTACGAAGCTCTTGTTTCTGATAGAAGTAAGGATCGCGAACCGGTGGAACTGATTTCCTCTATTATGGGTTGGGTCTACACTTTGGAGCGACTGAAAAAAGGGCGTTGGCAGCGTTTTGATGCTCCAGAAAAGGAGCTGGTTAAGACGACACTTCTTCAATCAAAACTTGCTGAAACAGTATTGGAGTTGTTCCGAACTGCAACTGCGGTCGTAGGAATGACTAAAATGTTTAAGAGCATGGAAGCAGATATTATCGAGCTGAGCCAGCTCGATAAAGAGTTCAATGCAACACTTAGTTCCTATATCGAGAAATATGGTGCAGCGGCGCTTAACGGTTAAGGAGGCAAATATGGGCAATTTCAAATCAAAGCTCGGCGAGGGCGTCAATAAAATTAAAGAGAACAGTAAGGAAGCAACCGATATCGGCGGTGAAATGACAGAGCAGGCAGACCAAATCAATGCAATTTTGGAAAGTATTGATTTGCAGGATAGCGAAGATATTCAAGCGATGTCCGATACAGGAAACGCCTATCAGTCAAGTTTTGACAGTGCATTTTCCGAGCAGGTTGAAACAAAAGGTGCAGAAGTATCCGAGCAGAGTGAGCAGGTGTCCGGAGAAGCTGATGGAGAGCTAAGCAATGTTCGTTCCGGTATATCTAAACTGGAACAGGCCTCCTCGATTTCTGAAATTGGCAAAGAAGCTGGCGACTCTGGCGCGGCCAAGCTTGAAGGGAGCGCCGAGGAATACGAGTCTATTATCACCGATGCAGAGAGTGTTGCTGATACAACTCAGCAGGAAATTCAGAACCTCAAGAGCAATTTGAGTGGAATTTTCGGCTGATAACAAGCAGGAGGCACCCACATGGCTAAAAGCTTCAAAGAAATCGGCAAAAAAGCTGAAGCGTTAATCGAACAAGGAAATGAGGCTGAGCGTAAAGTTCAGTCGTGCCAAGGTCGGGTTGTTTCCGCTAATAGCCGAGTTGCCATGGCGAGAGCCCAACTGGCCGCTGCAAGAGAAACCGATGAGGAAGGAAACCCTAAGGGAGATGTCCAGCAGGCGCAAGCGCAGCTGAGCATGGCGCAAAACCAATTAGCGGCAAGTCAGAGGGCCTTGTCTGCAGCCAAAAGCGACGTTGCTAGAGTCAATCAAGAAAAGCAATCGCATGTACAGACCATCGAACAACACAATAGGGTTGAACGCAGCAATTTACAAAAGCTTCAGCGCATAAGAGGCTCTGCGTTTAGTCACGATTCAGCCGCAATAACAAAGGGAATGGCAGAAAGACTAAACTCGGCCGAAGATTCAAGGGTCGCACTTTTGCGAAGCATGGGTATTGAGGCAAGCGCAGAGTATGTGCCTGTCAATGAAGATGGTACAAACGGTAATCTCTGGACAGCTGGCGGATTCTCCGCACTCGACTTGAGTGGTGAGATACAGAGTTATCAAGGCGGAAATTCCGAGGGGCTTCCTTCGGACGGAGTGGTTGCCTCCCCTATAGGAGGTGGACTGACTTCTGCCGTAACATCTGGTGGGATATCAATTGGAGATGCCCGAAAAACACAAAGCGTTGAAAGTGATCAAGATAATGATCCCAATAATCCACATTCTATTGTATCACAAGGCATTATTGGCAGCGAGTTTCCAAGTAGCGAGAATCTACAAGAGACATATGGCGCTTTGGTGACCCGAATTATTGAATCTCGCGTTTTATCTGTTGAGCAAAAGCTATCAGAACTAAATATGCTGAGAAACCAGCTACTGGCTGTAGCTCAGAACTACTCTAATCAAGTAGAAGCAGATGCGATAAAAGAGAATGTTAAAGTTTTAAAGCTTTCTGCTGCGGAAAAACGCCAAATGGGCGAAAGATATATCAATAATATTATCGAGGTATATAGAGATAACTTGCTTGATAGAGGTGTTGTTTCTGTTTCTGCATTAGATGCGACAATGAGCGAATTGCGAAGGCACTACACAATGGAACTCGAAAAGGACATATCGGGGCAACCAAATGAACTATATTCAGACCCGAATTACGAGGAGTTAATTGAAAGAATAAATAATCGTCGGCCTCAGATAGCAAATGTGACTCCTGGTAATAGTATGACATTTGAGCAGGCTGACTCAGGGCATGTAAACCCGAACTACGGAAAGGACTATGGGTATTCAATCAATTGTCAATCATGTGTAGTTGCTTTTGAGGCTCGTGAAAGAGGCTACAATGTTCAAGTATTGCCCTGTACTAAAGGTTCCGTACTTGATCGCTTGTCTATCGATCCAAGAATGGCTTGGATTGATCCTAAAACAGGAAAGCATCCAGGGTATATTTATGATAACAATAGGCGAACCGCAGAGGAATACTTGGATTTTGTAAGCGAGGTTGTTAAACCCGGAAATCGATACACAATTCAGTTTGCATGGAAGGGTCGGGGGCATAGCGGACATATAGTCAATATTGACAGGGCACCGAACGGACTTCTAAGAATCAAGGACAACCAGCGAGGGCGCGAAGAGCAAAGTGAATGGATTGGAGATTTTGCAGTCCTGGATTATTTATCAAGAGTCAAGTACGAAGATAAGTTGCCATTCGGTAGTTTTACTCCTTGTGTCCCGCAGTTATTACGCGTAGACAATATGGATTTTGATTTTAGCATAGTTAATCACATTATGAAAGGAGCAGACAATGGTACAGCCAACAATAGATAAATTTGCGAAGAGTCAAGGTTATCAAACAGCGGAGTATCTCTGCGAGTGGCGTAGCTTCAAATGCTATGAGCCTATAGCTGCTGATGGGGAAATATCTTTTATTGGATTACCTCTTCTGATTTTAGAGGATGAAAATGGTAACATTAGAATGTCAACGCCAGAGGAAGCCATGCAACAGATAGATGAGAGCGTATAATAATTATATGCCAATTATTCAATTTGCTGAAACGGAGGATAGGCACACATGAGCACTACAAACGCTAATATTACTGTGGGACAACACTATTCAGGCAGAATAGTCAATTTTGCCCCATATGGGATTTTAGTAGAGATTGTCCCTGGCATTGTTGGAATTATCAAGAATGCGGCCAAAGAACCGGACATGGAAATCGGCAGTTTAATCGACGTACAGATTTCTAGTCTGGGTGTATCTGAAATATATCTCAAACGAGTTTTCAAATCTTCTGCGGTTTCGCCTACAAAAAATTCAACAGAAGGGCAATCTGAAATAAGTCCTTGGATGAGATGGAAGGATATCCCTACAGGGCACAAGCAGGCAACGACTGCAATGATTGCACTTAAGCACCACACTACTGCTTTCAAGCAGGAGCTTACTGCAGCTCGAAAAGAGTGGACCGATGCAAAAGAGCAGAGCCAGAAAATCTATGATTCTGTAACCGCAAGCGCCCGCAATCAATGTGAAGACGAGCGTAAGCGCTTCACTAACGAATGCAATAGCAATGTTCAAGCTACTGAGCAAAGACGCAGCAAGGCCACCGGCATTGTTCGGGGGTGCGAAAACTTTATTGCCAATTTACCTGCACAAGCAAATAACGTAAAGAACCAGGCAAATGAAGCCATGTCGAGCGTTCGCTCAATACAGGGTGAAGTATCAAAGGCAATTGATGCCAAGATTAGAGCTTATAATGCCTTGCGCGATTGTAACATTGCTGAGTCTGAAAGAACCAGAAACGATAAACTGGACAAAGCACGTAGAGAGCAAATTGACAGAGACAATCAAGCGGAACACCGTTTCGAAACCAAGCACAGCGGCATTTGTGTAGAACGCCGTGGAGATATCTATACTGGCTTTAATAAGACAACTATCAAAGCCTATTCACAGGAAGTGAAATCCTCCAGGTTCAACGTGGCAAGTTATGAATGCCCCAGTGAAATTCCTGACTATGTTATGCTGGGCAATATCGGATATTCAATTCCTAATCAAACAAAGGATGATATGTCTGTCGTCCAAGCAGTAGAGATACAGACTGCGGATTTCGGCACTAAGAAGGGTGACGCATATACTGTCCAAATTCCATACAGTCAGCGCTTGGAGGATGGTATCTCTCTCATGGTTCGCTACTCTCCCAACGAGAGAACTGTGGTCCAAAACATGATGCAGCCCCTTTTGTTAAAGTTGTTCATGTCATTCCCAGCAGGCAAACTTGAAGCAACCATGATTGATCCTCTCGAACTTGGCGCAAGTTTCCCTGACATTCCTAAGCTTGCAGAAGGTCCGAACTCTGCCAGAATTATTGACACTAAGATTTGGAGCAAAGAGCGCGATATCGAAAATGCAATCGCAACTTTACGCCAGAGACTTGAAAATATGACACAAGCATACGGTGGCGATAAGGAAAGCAGACTCAAAAAGGAGGTCGTCCGCGCTTTAGCGATCACCGACTTCCCCACCGGTTTTAGCGATACTGCGCTCAAAGATCTTCATGCAATTGTTAGAAACAGTGCCTCTCTTGGTGTTTGCGTCTTGATCTGTGCCAATGATGAGGAACTTGAAAAGCTGAAGCAGAAGAACGGGACCCTTGTTGCAGAAATTGCACAGAGTGTTGTTGAAACCAAGGCTACCGGCACTAAATTGATGATGATGGGTACGCAGAATGAGGGGCTGTTCCTGCGGCTGGATGATATGAACGATGTCATACAGAACAAAGATCAGATTCTTTCTAAAATTAGTGGTGTGATCGAGCACATGCAGTTAAAGGTTGAGCATTTTGAAAGCATGTATAAGTTTGACATCTATGATAGTAACAACTGGTTCACCGGCAATCATGATGAAATTGCTATTCCTTTGGGTATTAAGGGTGCGAACACTGTTGTTAAGATGGTTCTCGGTAGGGGCGGCGGCAGCACTGAACATCACGCTTTGATTGCCGGTCAGACAGGTGCAGGTAAGTCTACCCTGTTACATACGCTCATTATGAGCACCTTGATTAGCTATTCTCCGGACGAGGTACAGATGTATCTGCTCGACTTTAAAGAAGGCGTTGAGTTCAGCGCATACACCAGATACAGACTTCCTTCGCTTCGTGTTGTAGCTATCAATAGTGAGCGTGAGTTCGGTCTGAATGTGCTCAAAGAGTTGTGCACCGAACTGGAAACACGCACCAAGCACTTTACTCGCTATGGGGTCTCTGATATTAACAGCTATGTTAATCTGAGTGATGTTCCCAAGGTTCCCAAACTCTTGCTCATTTTCGATGAAGTGCAGGAACTGTTCCGCAATAAGAACGAAAGTGACTCTATCAGCGCCGAGTGCTTGTCTTGCCTCAATAAGTTGGTCATGCAGGGCCGCGCTATGGGTATCCATGTGATTCTTGCTTGCCAGGACTTCCACAATTGTTCCGGTCTTGAGGCATATTTCAGCCAGATGGCGATTCGTATCGCGGTTAAGGGCTCGGAAGATGGTGCAGCATCTATTCTAAACGGAGATAATGCAGGTATTAAAACTCTGCAGAATCAGCCTGCCGGTGCTGCCATTTATAACGGTGGTGGCGGCGTAGAGTCCGCCAACAACTTCTTCCAGGTAAGCTATATTAACGAAAGCGAGAGACTTGAACTGCTATCTCGTTTGGATGCGTATTACAGCGATCCCGTTGTTGCTGATCTCTACGACTCTCAGCAAACAAGAATTCTATTGACAAATGCAGAAGACAATATTCACAACTGCTTCAACCAGTTGATCTTGTCAGGTCCCGACAGTATTCATCCTCTAGCTAAGTCCAAGGACGGATATGGTCTGCTTCTCGGTCAGGGCTTCGGCAAGAAGAGCCTGTTCATGCCCGAGCTTCGTAGTAAAGACAGAGACAATCTGCTGATCGTAAGCAAGGATGAAAAAATGGCTCTTGGCTTGTTTGAACTGGCTGCCATGAGTGTTCTTTACGAGGAGCTGCATACAACTAACGATAAGTCCAATGCACTTGTCTATATCGTTGACATGTTCGCGGATGAAATTGCCGATGGCGAGTGTGACTTTGAATATCTGGAGGAATGTTTCCCGCAGCAGATCAAAATTGCCAAGATTGGTGACACCGAGGATCTGATTCGCGATTTGTACGAAACGGTCATGGCGAGATCAGAAGGGAGCATGTCTACTGATGAGCGAGTTTTCCTCATGTTCTTTGGCATTAATCGCGCTCGCAAACTGCGGACAAGCAAGATTTATGATGATGATCGCGACAATCTCAGCACAATCGAAATGCTACAGAAGATTCTCACATACGGTCCTAAGTTGGGTGTGAATAGCATCATTTGGGGAGAGGGACTTCGTAGTATCGAGTATATGCTTGGTGAACGTTATGACGGAATGTTTGACAAGCGTATTGCGTATGGCCTTGATGACGATTCTATGGATATTTTGGTTACTGAGAGCTCTGCTAAGAGTTTGAGAGGCAAAACTGCGGTATATATGGACATCAACAACGATGTTAAGAACACCCATTTCCGTCCTTACGATATCCCCGCAAAAGTTTGGATGGAAAGATACTCTGAAACCTACGCTGACATTATTAACGAATAAAGGAGGGCTATGACATGACAGTTCAACAGGCGCAGACTGAAATTAACGACTGTGAGAAGAAAATAACTCATGCTCATTACTCATTGTGCAGTGCGGCCAGGGCAGTTGGATCAAGCGCCAAGGAGTGCGCAGATGGGAGTAAAACTAAGAAGACATTGCTTCCGCTGCTCATTTCCATTATTGGAATTCTCCTCTTTAGCTCTGCGTGGTTTTTAGGAGTGGTTCTAATTATTGTTGGTATTGTTATTGCTTACAACATGAATCAGAGTGCAGGCTCAGTGGTCAGTAATGTGGAGTCGGCTCAGGATACACTTAACCGCACGATAGACAGCAACTCGGATATTTAACACTGTTGGCAACGGGAGGGAATTTTCTTTCCCTCCCGTTGTAGCAATCATGGAGGGAGCGAACAATGAAAGACGCTAACAAGTGGGATAATATAGAGTCCTTTCTGCTTAAAGAGTGTTATACGCTTGCCGCCCAATACGAAAAGCACGGCGCAGCTCGCGATATTCTGCGTGCAAGAGGAAAGAAGATTTCTATCCCCGATGGATATATTCCAGATGGCAACAACATTACGCTCCCTACCTCAACTCAACAAACGGTGTCAAACATTATCTACGCACTGACCATGGAAGGTGCTGCGGGTACGACATCGGACAGCTTCAGAGCGCAGTACGAAATTTCTTCTATGCCTAATTGCGGAGATAAGGAATATCTCTTAGCTATTATGGCATTAAGAAATGGAAGAAGTGAAACACAGCGCCTTGAGGCTTTGCGGCATGTTAGTTTGGCATTATCATATTCTCCTAACGACCCAAGATACATTGCATTGGCAAAAATACTGCAGCAAATCAACAGATAAAGGTGCGGCACAATGGATACAAAAAAGGTTATTTACTTTTTGAATATGTTACGGAGAGAAACAACTGGGCGTGATGCAGAGCTTAATCAGCTATATGGCGCTGCCATTCGTGAAGATGAAGATGTTGCGAAATTGGACTCTTTCCTGAATGACTATAATTATTACTCCAGTATTGGACGCACTTTGCATGATAACGGTTCACAGCTAATTGATAAATTAAGAGCTAACCCTTATGATGCTTTACAAACCATGCAAGGTATTCAGCAAATGAATGAAATGATTGCTAACGAAGCGTCATTATGTAGTAATCTGTTACGATCGCCAGAGCCGTTCACTGACAATATCACGGTACTGCCAAAGAAAGATACGATGGATCATATTGAGGCGTTAAAGCAGACTGCAAACTCTGCTGCATATCTTATGATACTGTACAGTGGAATGAGTGCTGTTAAGGACCTCACATGGCCAAACAACGCAGGTTTACAAGAATATATTTACACTGTTAATACTAAATATTTGACCAAGCTAACAGAGATCAAGCGTCCAGGATACAGTTGGGTTATCCGAAAAAAGAAACTCGGTGGACGAGCGCTCTTTAGCGGGGACTATTTCTACTTGAACTACGAAAGCAATAGAAGCGTGGAAGTGCTGTGTAGCGCGTTACATAAAGAACCTATTGGCACACACGCCTTTTTGAATATTAACGCTTACGAAGCTGATGAGATTGATGTTCCATATTGTTGGGGCATTGGTAATTTGCTTTCCACTACGCCGTCAAAAGCTCTGGCATTTTTGCAAGCTGATGTTGCAACTGCGCCTCGCTCACCATCAGCCAGTGAACTTACACGGAAAATACCAACGCCTATTGAATGTTTGCGAATTTTAACCGATCAGAAACCATTCTGTATCACGCCCGACGAGCTTGTAAGTGCGATGAACCAATGGCAAATGGGGCATGAGTTCTATTTGCGGGAAAAAGATGGACGCTGTTTGTTCTGCGGACGAATGGTAGATCGTGGGGCGTATGTTTGCTCCTCCCACTTTACAACGGAGTTCTGATTGCTATGCCTTTAAGTGTCGCACGAATATATTTCCCGGTTAAAACATTGGGGCCAGGTCAAAGAGTCGGAATATGGACCGCCGGATGCAATCGTAACTGTATTGGATGTATTAGTCCAGAACTGCAATCAGTCAAAGCAGGTCAGATGTTGTCTTCTCGGGAAATAATTGAAATCATCGACCGTATTGGATGTGTTCCGGACGGATTTACAATATCTGGCGGTGAACCATTTCTTCAGATTGAAGCACTTCGCGATTTGGTCGAAGAGCTTGTACTTGTCGTAGATGATGTTTTAATCTATACGGGTTACACACTAAATGAGTTGGTTGAACGACACGATGTTCGAATTGATCGTGTGATTTCGCTATGCTCTGCCATCGTTGATGGACCATATGTTGATGAAATGAATGATGGAATCGGAATACGCGGTTCGTCAAATCAAACGCTTCATGTGTTCAAGCATCGCGAAAGGTATTGTGGTTTAGATACCTGCAAGCGTGAAGTGCAGAATATTCTGTATGGAAATAAATTGATCACCATAGGTATACCGGAGGTGAAATAATGATAAACGCTGATGAAACAAGACCCCCTCAGCAGGGTGGCTTTCAGAATATTAACGCGGCAGAAACCGTTGCCCCTGGTGGTGCTGTCGCTGATGCTGGTGCTTCTTTACACCTTATGTCCGGTGAATCTGTTGCAGGCAGCTACATTATCAATGCAATGTTGAGCGGCCAAGGAAAGCAATCAGATGTGTATCTGGCTAAAAAATGGGGTAAGTCTTATGTGGTTAAGGTTTATCACGATGGTTGGCATCCTTCGCCGAAAATGCAGGATTTTTTGATGAATGTACGCCACCCCAATATTGCTCATATTGTTGAGTGTGGCGAATATCAAAATCACTATTTTGAGATATACGAATACTACTCTGAGGGTACATTAGAAACTGCTACCGATGTAACCAATGCCCACATTCAGAATGTCATTATCCCTTCGATAAACGAAGGTCTCAATGAACTGCATAAGCATGGTATTGTCCATTGCGACATAAAGCCAAGTAATTTGTTCTATGCTGATAACGGAAAACGAGTTGTAATTGGCGATTGTGGTATAAGTGGATATGCAAATTCAAACGGGAAATTAGTAGATGCGGTACGAGGAACTCCGGAATATGCGCCCAGAGTACGCGCACTATTGTGGAGTGCGGCAATGTCTCCCGCCTTCGATTACGGCTCATTCGGTTTGGTTCTTTGCCGAATGATTCTTGGGCGCTCATTGTTCTCCGGTATGTCCGTAGAAGAAATATCCCGTGCATGGGAAAATGGGATTGAATTGCCCAGCCAAATCGAAGGTCGCTTCTCTTCTTTGGTGAAAGGTCTTATTACCGAGGATGAAGAAAAGCGATGGGGATATACACAAGTCAAACGGTGGTGTGAGGGCGAATTTATGCGCCCTGTTAACAGGAACATCTATGTTCGCCCCACGAAAGAGCGTTCAACAAAGCCTCTGATTTTTGGGCGCTTTGATGGACAGACCCTTTCTGTATCGTCTCTTCATCAACTTGCAAATGCCATTATATCCCATTGGGATCAAGCAAGAAAAATTGTAAAACGCCGAGAATTGGTTGACTTTGTGCAGCAGTTCGATAAATCTCTACCCGCGCAAATTCGTCCGTTGGCGCTTTATCACGATGATGACGCTGCAGTGTTTAAACTGCTCCTGTTGTTAGAGAAAGATTCTTCCCGAATCTTCTACTGTGGGAAGGAATATGCAGACCTTTCAAGCTATGTGAGTTCCCTATCTTCGGGCAATGATCAAATCGCTATTAAGTTCCTGTATTCCGGAATGCTGGTAAGCTACTTGCGAGAGATGGGGTATGAACAGGCACAAGTTGACAAGTTGGAGCAACTTATTAAGAAAAACACAACGGCAGATATGACTGCCATTTGTACAATTTGTTTTGCGCTCCAAGGAAGAACCAGCATTACTGTTTTCGGAGTGGGTGTGGATTCTTTGGACGCACTTGTTAGTGCAATTGTGGGGCGAACTACAAAAGAAATCGATGAACTTATTGTTTCCGATCAGTTCAAGGCGTGGCTCTACAGAATGGGTTACGACAAGGAATTAAAGCATATGAACGAAATGTAGGTGATGTATTGTGAGTAGCTACTATACAACAGCGCAGCTTGAGGCTATGCGAAAGGCACGGCTCAAAGCAGAGCTGCTAGAAAACGTAGACAAAATTCGGGCGCAGCTCCTCGAAAAACACCAAAATGATGTTGTTGTTTCTGCTGCAACAAACATAGAAATCACCGTTACAAACGATGATGAAGGAATCAGTGGTTTCCAGAGCAGTGTGCAAATTGGTGAAGAATTGCGCCATGAACAGTTGCTTTCCTCCCGTAGTATTTTGGACTTGTCATCGCTGTTGCAAGAAAGTCATAATGTTCCCTCTATGATGGAGCAGGAAATCGAAAAGCTTATTGATTCTATAGATCAAAGAGCGGTATTGACAGAACAGGATGTAATAGATAAAGACCGCATACTTCATGAAACATCCAAGACTTTGTGCGATCCTGGTATGGATATCGAAGACAAGCTTAAATATCTGCGAATGAGAATTGAGAGCTATATCCAAGGAGGGACCCCAACTTCTGCAATCGACTATCAGAAGCTTGAAAACGAATACTACAATTACTGTGCTCTTTGCCAGTTGGTTGGGGAAATGCCTACGGAAACCCTCCCTGCAAAAGTAGCGGATGCTGCAAAGCGTTTGCTTATTGTGGCAGAAAAGCAGAAACAAGATGCGTATATTATGAGCACTATTGAGGAAATTATGAGTGCAATGGGGTGCTCCGTTAAAGATCAAGTCGTGCTGGATCATACTGAAGGTCAGCTCTTCTCTGTCGATGGCCATCCGTTGTGTGATGTTTTTGTTGGTGCAGATGGTTCTGGAATAATGTTTGAGCCTGTTGCCCAAACGACAGAAGGTTCTTTGGATCAGAAACGCACATTGGAAGATAGTGCAAACAAAGTGTGCTCTATGTATGACAAAATCGAGGAACTAGCTTTAGCGAAAGGCATTGTGTTGAAGCGCGTTTATGCGGAACCAGTATCGTTGAGTTCCGTGTGCTCTCAAAGTAACCTCCAAACATCTAAAAAGAATAAGCAACAGAAAAAGGCAAGGACGGCAAAACTTAAGGTTCGCACAATGGAGGATTGACAATGAGCTTTTGTAAAATATGTTCGTGTGGTGAAAAGGTAGTATTTGAAAGGCGGTTGAGCTTTCCGGATAATTGCCCTTCTTGCGGTCGCCGATTAGTAGATTTTCTCACATACAATGTCGATGATCCTAAAGTACAGGAATTGCTGAATCGCTCATCAGGCGAAGAAGATGCAGAAGAACAGGGGGCGCCTGCCCATGAAAGCTACTCTCCGCAAACCATCAAATATGCTCTTCAATTTACATCTGGAGCTGAAATAATCATTCCCGATGAAGGAGGCATAATCGGCCGGACTGAACTTGGTGCCGAGTTGTTAGCAGATTACCCGTCCGTAAGTAGAAAACATATTCGCGTCATTCCGCGGAGAAATCTTGGCGTGATTATTGAGGATATAAGTTCCTATGGCACACTTGTTGATGGAAAGAGAATTGACAAGAATGTTCCTACGCGAGTTACCGAAAAATCTACAATTACATTATGCGATTTGGAGCTAAATCTGATTGCAAAAGAGAGGTGATTAAACGATGCAAGCCGAAAAATGGCAAAAGGATTTAGCTGTATACCGAGACATCAATACCACATTCATAATTGAGGGTAATGTTCACGATTTGCAGCCGTGGATTTATGAAGATGACGGTACTTGTGAACCGGTAAATCTTTCACTGTATCTTCATCGATATTTGTCTGAAGTTGGCTATGATCCTATCGTCTTTTACAACAGAATCGATGGCTTCACTAACCCGTATGCGTCCGAAATGTCTGCTACTTTCTTTAGAAGTGCGTCGGTGGATGATAAATCTTCCCGTTCAATCTGTAATGCAACTGACAGTATAAGAAAAGCAATGGCGAATACAATCAGACCTACTGCTGTTATCTTTGACTTGGCTAATACTATCGCAGGTTCTCCAGACAATCTTTCTGACGAGGAAATCGAACACTTTACTAAGCTTATGCTGGCATCAAGAAGTCCGGCTCAAGCGTTAAGTATGCGCGACAAACAGCCTCTTACTAATTTGCTTTTCCTCATTGTTGAAAAAGTGAACGATATCCCTACTTGGTTCTATCTCAACAATCCTTATGTTAGAACGCTCACTATATCGCGCCCGGAGAAAGAGGTTAGAGAAGCGGTGGTGTCTGCTCGGCTTGATAGCCTTGCAGGTGTATCTGCACTTTCTACTGTGGAGAGAAAACAAGCAGAAGCGGAGTTTGTGTCGCTTACTGATGGTATGACTCTTGTTGAACTGTTTGGAATATTCTCCTTGTGCCGACAGAAGCAGTATTCTGTGAAGCAAATTAAGGACGCCGTTAAGATGTTCAGGTACGGCGAAACTGAAAGCCAGTGGGACAAGCTCGATGCAAATCGTGTTAAAAGCGCAAAGCAATTCCTCACAAAGAGGGTTAAAGGTCAAGACTTTGCCGTTGAGAAAACTGCTAGTGTGCTAAGCCGCGCTTGTTTGGGTATGACCGGCATCCAAGGAGGCTCTTCCAGTAGACCCAAGGGCGTCCTCTTTTTTGCAGGGCCAACTGGCACCGGCAAGACCGAGCTTGCCAAAACCATTGCGGAGTTCATCTTTGGCGATGACAGTTTTGTGACGCGGTTTGATATGAGCGAATATCAGCAACCTCATTCCGATCAAAAATTACTCGGTGCGCCTCCTGGTTATGTTGGCTATAGTGATGGTGGACAATTGACCAATGCAATTAAAGCTAAGCCTTTCTGTGTCTTACTATTCGATGAGATTGATAAAGCTCATCCGTCTATTTTGGATAAGTTCCTGCAGATACTTGAAGATGGCAGAATAACAGACTCTGCCGGTGAGACGATGTATTTTTCAGAGGCGCTTATTATTTTCACGAGCAATCTTGGGGTTGTGGGTACTGATCCAGAGAATGGCAAGCGATTTCAAACCGTTACTCCCGAAATGGACTATGAAGAAATCCAAACTCAGCTTCTTTCAACAATCAAAGACTATTTTAAATATACAATTCAGCGGCCAGAATTGCTGAACAGAATTGGTGATAACTTTGTAGTCTTTGACTTTATTAGAGAAGACGCTGCGGCACAGATCCTTGACTTGAAGCTTAACGCTATTGCCGATAATCTCAAACACAAGAAGGGCATTAAGCTTACTGTTGGTGATGAGTACAAGAATCATCTGCTAGGAAAAGCACTTGCTGATCTTAGCAATGGTGGCCGTGGTATCGGTAATATGGTAGAAAGCAATTTAATTAACCCGCTTTCCGATGTTCTCATGACGGAAAAGTGGGATACAGGTTGCAGTATTGAAATTATGGCCCCTGTATCCAATATTGACGGCATTCCCTTTGAATACACTATAACGTATATGTGAGTTTCATTGGCTTGACCTAATAGGGCGATAATAATGGATAAGGCGACTCTTTTGAAGGGTAATAAAACATCTTATAGGGAGGGATTGCGGTAATGAGGAAATGTGCAGTCTGTGGAACAGAAAATGAGGACAATGCTGTATTCTGCGAATTGTGTGGGAACAGATTCGCTATAGAAAACGAAGAAGTGTTAGATAACCCGATTGTAATTGATGATGATAATCTGGAAAGTGACGATGCCAATAGTGCTATATCAGGCAAAACCCAAAGTGATTATTTCGTGCAGGAAGCAGGCAACGCAGATGCGCAGGCGAACAGTGGAGATACAAGCGATTATTATCCCGAGGTTATTTATTCGGATTCTCAGCAGAATGGCGCTTCTAAGCATAGGCGACATTCTAATTCAAGTTCTCTAATTCTTTTTTTATTTGCAATAGGATCGCTTATCGCGATTGCTGTTATTTTAGCGACATCCTCAAAAAAAGGTGTCGATCAAGAGAGCATTTTAAAGAATAGCATCGAAATTTTGGCAGATGATTTTACTGTTATGGTTGGGCAAACTGTCGAATTGGAGATTCGAAGTTCCGTACCTGAACTTAATGCTAATTATAACGACTGCATCGATACATACTGGAATAGTGACAAGGCATCTGAGGACAATTACTATCTCGAAGTAATGGGCATGGAAGAGGGGACGTGTTACCTTACAGTTCACGGTGATGGTGATAATGATAAGGACCTTTATGATACTGTTGTCATCCGTGTAGTTTCGAGCGATAAAGATACTACAACCGACCAAGTTGGCGAAAGCATAGATTCTCCTACCGCAGCACGAATTTTGAATGTTCCGGAAATCGAGGATATTGTCTGCAACGCTAATGGGGTTTTTGTTGGCGAAACGCAAACAATTTCAGAAGAAGCCATTGTTTCGTTTGCCGGTAGCCTCGATTTTGACGGAGCAAGCAATATATATAGTTATACCGCTCCGCGAGACGGGCGTTATGGTTTTGAAATTTTGAATATCAATGCAAGTGATAGTGTACACCTTGTAATTTACAGTTCTACGAGTGACGTGCTTCTTGACAATTGGAGCGGTACTGGCTATGTCAATATGAAAGCCAACGAGACTTATGAGATTCAAGTTCGCCAAGATAGAGGGTATCCTGAATATACACTGAATCTATATGTCCAAAAGCCTACAGTAGAATTAAGCAATACTACAACGGTTTATGATCAGGTCTCTTTTAAGGATCAAAAAAATATTTATTCTTTCACCGCACCTGTAACAGGTCGATATCACTTTGAATTAACCGACTACAATAGCGGGACAGGATTCAGAATGTTGATGTGGGACAAGTATGAGAATAACATCATGGACTCTTGGAGCGAAAGCGCAACTGTCAATCTGGACGCAGGTGAAACTTATGAGTTTCAAATCAGGCAAGATGAGAAAATCGGTAGTTACGTTTTAAACATTGGTTTCCAAAAGGAATCAGTCGATTTAACCAATGTGACGGTTTTGTATGATAGCATCGAGTACACTGATCAGAAAAATGTCTACACATTTACTGCGCATGTAGCGGGACGATATCATTTCGAGTTGTCTGAATATAAAAATGGTGTGAGTTTCCGCATGATGATGTGGGACAAATACGAAAATAACATCATGGACTCTTGGACTGAGAGTGCGACTGTCGATTTAGAGGCGGGCGAAACCTACGAATTCCAGATCAGGCAGGACGAAGGGTTCTATTCTTACAAGTTAAACATTGGTTTGCAGAAAGAAACCGTCGATATCACTGGCTACGACATTATCACAGACTCTGTTGCTTTTGAGGACCAAAAGAACGTTTATTTGTTCACTCCGAGTACAGCTGGGACATACACTTTTTCTTTGGGAGATTTTGATGCAAGCTGTTCCGTCAGACTGTTGGTGTGGGACAACTATGAGAACAACATAATGGATACGTACAACGAAGGCGGAACAATTAATCTTGAGAGTGGTATCACTTATGAAATTCAAATTCGTCAAGATGAAAGCTTTGGCTCGTATAAACTGTATGTGAAACAAGGATAGTGCCTCAAACTATATAATAAGATGAAAAACACGAACACCATGCGCCCGCAAAAATACATCGGTGATCACCTGCTTTGGCTGATTACGGCGATGCTTTGGTACCGAGGCGTTCTATTTACCGCAATTCCCGGAATGACTGTCAAGCAATCCAAAGTAATCTTATGGATTTCAGCATTTGCGCTTGTCGCTTTCGGGTACATCATTACGATGAAAACGCGCAGGAACAATTTAAGCCTGTTTACCAACATTCTTCTCCCGTATGAGCTGTATGCAGTCGTTACCTATCGCACGTATCTTCCCAGACTGGTTTGGAGTTCGGTGTTGCTCGCCAGCATTTTGTCACTCGCCTTCATCGTCCTTGGTATGCTTCCAACAGCACACAGTGAGCAACGAAGTGCAACTGGCTGGAAACGTCAAGCCGTTCACAGCCTGCTCGGAGCCAGGACAATAACCGCTGTGTGCATCTTGGTTTTGATAGTGCCAATAGGTGTCAGCAAGGTATTCGGACTGGGACTGATGACCACAAAAACGCCGCTCGTTTCCGATGCATCTGAAGCGGAAGAATGGACAGTCAAAAACAATATTGACACAGTTCGCTTGCTTCGGGAGGAAGAGTGGAAAGAACTGAATCCGCAGCAAAAGCTGGACGTATTGGGCGTGGTTTTGAATATCGAGATTCGGTATTTGGGGCTGAACCATGAGGTGTACTTAAAGAGCAGCGTTTTGAACGGCGAGACTGCGGCACATTACAATCACAGAGACCATGAGATTGTGATAGACCTCGGTCAACTGGAAACGGCAGCTGCTGCCGACGTGCTGGACAGCTTGTGCCATGAGTGCTACCACGCTTATCAATATCAAATGATTGCGCTCTACGAGGATACCCCGGAAAAATACCGGAATATGCTGCTGTTTCAATATGTGGGCAGTTACATAAAAGAAACCTCTAATTACAACGACGGAAGTGGTGATCTGATGGACTATTATTATCAAACGATAGAGATTCAAGCCAGACAATATGCCGAGCTTGCCGTTGCAGATTATTATGGTCGCATTAGAGAATGTCTGACGGCGGAGGACTGAAAAAGATGAAAGCTTCGGAAAAGAATCTGGACAAGATCCGCGGTGCGCTGATTGGCGGAGCAATCGGAGATGCGCTGGGCTACCCTGTTGAGTTTTTGACGCTCGACATGATCGTCGGCAAATACGGTGAGCAGGGCATCACAGCATATGCGTTTGACCGCGCGAGCGGGAAAGCTCTGATATCGGACGACACGCAGATGACACTCTTTACCGCGAATGGAATTCTGTTTGGAGAAACGCGAGGGCGTATGCGCGGCATTGGTGCTGCGCCGCACGACTACGTGGCGATGGCTTATCAGGATTGGCTGACAACGCAGTATGCGAACTACCGGACTGGTTCACAGACGAAGCGGTATGACTGCGGCCGCGGCGCGTCATGGCTGTTGGATGTTCCCGAGCTGTACAGCCGGAGAGCGCCGGGCAACACCTGCATTTCTGCGTTATCTGAGGCACGCGAAAGCCGTAATGCAGGCGATTACATAGAGTGCCCACGAAACAACAGCAAAGGCTGCGGCGGCATTATGAGAGTGGCTCCGCTGGGAATCCATGACGCAAATACGCCGATTGACTGGCTCGATCAAGAGGGAGCCTATCTGTCTGCAATCACGCATGGACATCCCCTGGGCTATCTGCCCGCTGCGGTTCTGACGCATATTCTGAACCGTATCGTTTTCCCGCGTGAAAAGCAAATGACGCTTCTTGAGATTATTGCTGAGGCAAAGGAAACGACCAGACGCCTGTTTGACGGTACGGACTATCTTGATGACCTGTGCGCAATCATCGACAAGACGGTGCGGCTGGCCGCAAATCATGATACGGGCAGAAGCAATATCAGACAGTTGGGCGGCGGCTGGGTAGCCGAGGAAACGCTGGCGATTGCAATTTATTGTGCGCTGCGCTATGAGCATGATTTCTCTGCCGGTATCATTACAGCTGTGAACCACGACGGCGACAGCGACTCCACCGGCGCGGTCACGGGCAATATTCTTGGCGCAATCAACGGCTATGAGTCTATCGAGGCAAAGTGGAAGAATCATCTCGAATTGATGGATGTTCTTCTTGAAATGTCGGATGATCTCTGCCACGGCTGCCTCATGAGCGAATATGACACCTATTACGATCCGGATTGGGCAAGGAAGTATATCGAAGCGCACTGGAAAGCATAGAAAACTGCCATTAGACGAAACGCGCTTGCCTATCGTCTGATGGCCTATCGAGAGGAAAAGATATGAACATATTTGAAGCAATCAAACGGCGAATTCAGAAGAAATATCCGATAGATGCGGAAGGTGCAGACGAAGAGATTGGCGTCAACATGATTGAATTTGACGGGGTCGAGTACATGGAGTTGATGAAACTTCCACTGGACGGAAATACTTATGTATTTTTAAGCAACCCGGAAGATGCCTCCGATTTTTTCGTAAAAAAGCTCATTGTTGAAGATGGCGAACAGTATCTGATCGGAATAGATAGCCGAGAAGAGTTTGACAATGCCCTTCTCCATTTCACAAAACAGACGCTGGGAACCTGAACGCTGAAAGAAACAGAGGTATTTTGATTTGGATGAACTGGATTTTGAATATTTGAGCACATTCCCGGACGGAGATCCGGCAGGCAAGGCACTGGTTTTTCTCAAGGCCGGAATCAGTACTTTTGCGAAGAAAAACTATAGGGATGAACCGACATTGAAGCTTATCGTTGCTGCGTTGACGCAGGCTCCACTTCTCGTCCCGGTCGAGGTTGATTTTGATGAACTGCTTGGGGGTCTCAATCCTGAAGAGCTGTCTCCGGATCAGGAACTCCATCCGAAGAGCGGAAGCAAGCCGACTTGGGTAACGGCACGGCTTGGTGATGGCACAGAAGTGATTCCCATGTTTACTTCCAGAAAAGAAGCAGCCAAAGGCGAGAAAGTTCCGCTTATGCTGTATGACCCGAAGGACTATTTTCGGATACTCACGGAAATTGATATGCCAGCCATCATCAATCCATTTGGCGAGGCATCTTTCTATATGAGTCAAAGATTCATAAAAAATGTGGTGATGCCGCAGCTACAGTAAGGACAGCACCACATATGGCGATTCTTTTATGTATGCCGTGAAGCAAGGAGAAAAGCATTCGCATCTTGAAAAAAACAGCTTGATTATTGCGCACAATCATTCAGCAATTTTGCCTCAACGTGAACTGTAAAAAACTCGGCCATCGAGATTCCAAGCACCTTGCAAATTTGCTCAATGGTATCTACGGAGAGCTGGCTGCCTCTGCAACGAGAGACACGAAGCGTCGTGTAGGGAATGTTTCCGCTTTGGCATAGCTGATATAATGTCATGTTTCTCTCATGCAGTAATTCATCCAATCGTGCGTGCGTATTCAATGTCCTTTCACTCCTATCAAAAAAAGCAGGGTAAACTTTTGATGATAGTATCATATCACAAACGTTGTCCAATAAACAGGACTTATAAGACTCGCCCCACAATTCGGAACTCCAGCTCCGGTGACGCTGGCTTCGGTGCATAAGCCTTGTTGTAAGACACCATAACCGGCTGCATCCGCCGCACACCGTCACTGCCAAGGTAGGCTTCCGGATCGTCCGGTTCCTGTTCGGCATACGCCTTGATGTAGCCTTGTCCATCGTAGATCATAACGCCAACCTCTCCTGGACGGAGCGTTTCACACTGCTGCACCCACACGATCTGACCGTCATGGTAGACAGGCTCCATGCTGTCGCCGGATACGCGAACCCCGAATTCCGCACCATCTGGGATACTGCTCTCCGGGAAGCTGACCATCTCAAAGTTTCCTTCATCCAGAAACGCGCCTGTACCAGCGGATACCGGCAGGTCGCTGACCGGCATGTCTAGATAGCGGATCTCCAGCACTGGCGGTACCTCCCGATACTTCCCGGATGCAATCAGATCCTCCCGATACTCTTTCACTTTTCGACGCCCCTCTGCGTTCAGCAGAGGGCGTTTTGTATTGCTCACAAAATAATCAAAGCCATCCTCCAGATGCAGCGCAGCACAGACGGCCAAAAGCTGATACGCACTTGGAATCGATATGCCCTTTTCCCACTTGTTCACCGCAACGCGCCCAATGTCCACGCCATATCCCATTAAGATCTGACTGAGCTGCTCCAAGCTCAATTTCATGCTTTTTCGCGCAGCACGAATCTGGTTGCCAATATAATTGCACGCACGGTCTTTTGCCGCATTGTAGTCCGGCAGATTTGCCTGATACGCAGCCAAGTGTTTCATTCCTGTTGTCATGATGTATTCCTCCAATTTGGGATGTTCTCATTATAGCCGCCGCAGGTATGCTTGTCAATGAAATGTTCTTGTGTGTTTACAAATGCGTCATTGACGGTTCTTTATAGCGTCTATATAATAAAACCATCGTCAATCCCATAACCTCTGGAACACGCGCCTCCACTCCTTGGGCGTGTCTGTCGAAGCCTCTCCAGACAGAGCTGTTCCGGCACGGGATTGTCTGCAAACAGAATCTGAAGTCACACACGGAACTCGAAAAGAAAGAGAGGGACACATGAACACGGCAGTAAATTATGCAGTGAAAACGGATCGGGCGATCAGATGCCCGATCTGTCAAAGAGGACGGCTTCTCAATGCCGCTGAACATACAGACCTGCGTAGTCTGCAGCTGTTCCGTCCGGAGCAGGCAGACCGCGCGCAATGGTTTTCCAAATGCCCGAAGTGCGGGCAGCAAATCGGAATTGCAATCTGCCCGGTTGAAGTAATCATCTAAACTGCAATTCAAAAACCAAATACTATGATACCAGTCAAGCGCACCAACCGCCCACCTTAGAATGTGGGAACGCCGCGTTCGGAGCCTTACGGTAAGCTGTTCAGCTTTCCGTAGGGCTTCTTTTTTTGCGTTTATGCCCCTTTCGCTGAATAGCGGAAAGGGCATACATGCGCAGATGGTCTGAGAGCACAGCGAAATATCCGTAACTCCATCTCGAAATTTTTCAAAATTTTGAGATTGGAGATTACGAATGTACAACTGGAAAGATGCGCGTAACTATAGACGCTTCCGCGATGAAAACGGCAACGTCATTGCCAACATCATTTACGTTGACAGCGAGGAAGTCGCCGTTTCAGATGAAGTATATGAAGCCTACGCGAGCATGGATCGCAGAGAACGGTATCTCACGGATGAATCAGATACACCGCAGGATCTTTCTTTTGAAAGATGTGTGGAAGATTGTGTTCCTTTTGAACTGTTGTATGAAAATGGCTGTATCAGTTTAGAAGAAGATCTGGAAAGAAAAGAGCTGCTGCGCGTTCTTCCCAAGGCGCTTCAGACTCTCACCGCAGAGGAACAGGAATTCATCCGTGAACTGTTCTTCCTGCATCATACGACACGGGAACTTGCGCAGAAATATGGGGTTTCGCAGCCAGCTATTGTTAAGCGCAAACAGCGCGTGCTATCGGCTTTGAAAAAATATTTTGAAAATTTCTGATTTTGTGGTTATCAAAGGGCCGTTTTTTCGGGAGGGATAGTGAGGGGACTTGAAACGCCCCTCACTGGACCTTGAAAAGTGAATACCAGCAACGCGGATCACACCGCAGGTTGGGAAAAGCGCACGGCGCGCGCGACGACCCGGAAGCAGTGAGCTTCCGGCGAGCGAGAAACGCGCCGTGGGCAGCCTTGGCAGGCTGCATCACGCCGCCCAACCTGCTTGGACACACAACGTCCGGCCTGCACGTAAGACAGGCTGCCATGCGCTGGGGTTGAAAGCAGTAAAGACCCCAGTCACAGGCTGTGAGAGCTGCCAAGCTCTGTCTGCGCTGTTCCCCATCGCCGGGGCGCGAGCTGCAAATACGGCGGGACAAACTTTTCAAGGATAGGATGAATACCATGATCAACGAACTTACCAGAAAAAACGCACATACCGAACTCGACCACATCTTCAAAACCATTCTACCTGCGCACGGCATGACAGAGCGGCCGGAGCAGATCCGTCTCAGCCACACCATGCTGGACGCCATGTTTGAAAACCGCATCGCACTGAGCGACGCCGGGACCGGCATTGGCAAGACGTATGCCTACCTGACCGCTGCCATTGTGTACAGCCACAGCAGATTGGTAGACGGGCTTCCGTTCCAGCCGGTCATCATTGCAACCTCCAGCATCGCCCTCCAGAACGCCATTGTGCGGGAGTATCTGCCGTTCCTGTCGGATGCGCTGTCGGACGATCCGCATATCACAACACCCATTCTTGCCGCCTTGCGCAAGGGCAAGAGTCACTATGTCTGTGACGAGCGGCTGCGCCAGCACCTGCAGCAGCGTCCAAACGGAAAGAACGTCATGCAGAAGAAAGAACTTTATTCCCTGCGGGATGTTCTGGATCTGGATGAAACACAGAAACTCAGCAGCTTCGACCGCGAGCGTGTCTGCGTTCCGCAGTTTTGTGACTGCAAACACCCGGACTGCCGCTATCGTCGGCATTTGACCGAGTGCGGGCAGAAACGTTACCTGTTTCAGATCTGCAACCAGAACCTCTGGCTGGCAGACTGTATGCACCGGGAAAACGGTTTGAAGCCCATCCTTCCGGATGCCTGCACAGTCATTGTGGACGAAGCGCACAAGCTGCCGGAAACGGCGCGGGAGATGTTTGGCACGACCTTAGTGGCCAGAGAGATCCGCAGCGCGGTCGTCCGGCTGAAGCAGGACGGATACGCGCTGGCAGCAGACCGGCTGTTTTCGGCTTCTTCTATGCTTCTGCAAAAGATGGCAGAGCTGTCGCCGGAGTACCCTTTTGAGCTGCTACATGATGATCTCAGCAGAGTCCTTTCTACGCTGTTTTTGATCGGCAGGAAACTGTCCACGTTTCTGGAACCCGCCACCAAGCGGGCGCTGGAGCAGCTCACCGACAAGGTCGTTCTGTTTCTTCGGCCCAAGACAGACGCCATCCGCTACACCGCAGAGGATGACGACGGCAAGCTCATGCTGTGCAGCGTTCCAGCGGATATCACATCCAGAATGCAGAACACGGTCTGGAGCAAACAGATCCCGCTCCTGCTCACCTCCGGAACGCTTGCCATCGGCAGCAGCTTTCGCCGGTTTCAGGACGAATGCGGACTGTCTGGCAATCCAAGAGTCACAGAAGCGGTTGCCGTATCGCCCTTTGCCTACGCCGCAAATTGCCGACTGTTTTTTCCGCAGCGGCCGCCTCGCTTTTCAGAGGACGAGCGGTATCCCCAAACTGTTGCCCGGCAGATTCTATGCCTGCTGCAAGCCGCGAACGGACACGCCCTTGTTCTTTTCACCTCTTACAAGGACATGTCCACTGTCTGTGAATGTCTCTACAGGCTCAAAAGCGGCATCCCAATCTTCGTCATGCGCAGGAACTACCCACAGATCCTGCGGCAATTCAAGAGCACCCCCGGAGCCGTCCTCTTGGCAACCGGCGCTGCGTGGGAAGGCATGGACTTCCCCGGCGACTGCGTGTCGCTGCTCATCATTCCCCGGCTGCCGTTTGCATTCCCGGACGCCATCCACGAGCATGAAAAGAGAAACTATCCCGCCCTGCGTGACTTCATCCGGAGCGTCATCGTGCCGGAAATGCAGATCAAGCTCAAGCAGGGCTTCGGACGCGCCATCCGCACGGAAACGGACACCTGCGTGGTTGCCATCTTAGATGAGCGTTGCAGCGCCAGAGGCCGCTACCGGCAGGATGTTCTGAATGCGCTGCCGGAAATGCCGATCTTGACAGAGGTATCCGATATTCGCCGGTTCCTCTGCACCGTCAAGCCGCGGAGCTATTTTGAAGCAGCGGCATAAAAGCATCATGTAAAAACGAAAAGGAGAAGCATCATGTATAAACGGAAAACAAAGCTCAGCCCCATCCACATCAGCCTCATTGCGCTGGCCATCCTGGTGGTCATTGCCGTAATTGTCACGTTCGCTGTCAAAAAGGACGAGCCGAAGGAGCCTGCCGCGCAGAGCGGCATTGTCTACGACGACTCTGCCATTGAAGGCGGCTGGGAGACGCTCTCGCAGGAGGAAATCGAGCAGCGTCTCAATGATAAGGTGCAGGCTGGCATGATCAATATCAGCTGCAACACCGCGCCGTATTTCAAGGACGGCAAGAGTGAAGGCAATGTCATGCTGGTCAATGAGCTGAACAATCTCTATCCACAGAAGGTGGAATTCTATCGCAATGACACGGGCGAAAAAATCTATGAGTCCAAAGCCATTGCGGTCGGCAGCAAGATCGAGCGCGCCAAGCTCGACGTGGAGCTGCCTGCGGGCGAGTACGAATGTACTGCCTACTTTTCCAACTTAGATCCTGGCTCCGGCGCAACCTTGGGTGTTGCTGGGGCCATCATCCATATTACCATCCAAAACTAACAAAACGAAAAAGGAGAACTCACTATGAAGAACATGAAGAAACTCGTATCCCTGCTCCTCGCTGTCTGCCTCATGGCAAGTCTCGCCATTGGCGCATCCGCTGCCGAACCCACCACGGTGGATGTCTCCGGCGGCACCGGCACCTCCAGCGTCAGCCTGTCTTCCACTTCGGACGGCACACTCGACGGTGATCCCGCTGCGACCAAGATGAACGTCACCATCCCGACCATTCTCCCCATCGCAGTTGGTACGGACGGCACGGTCACGACGGCCACGGATATCCGCATCACCAACAATTCCTTTGGCGCGGTCAAAGTCGACAACGTCAAGGTCGAAGCCGGTACCGGCTGGAAGCTGACCGCGTTCGGCAGCAAGGACAGCCTTGCCAAGGTCAAGGTGGACAGCAACATGATCGGCTTCAAGCTCGCGCTTGGCGGCGGCGCGGAGCAGCTCACCAATGCCGAGAATGCGGCTTCCCAGACCCTCATCGACGGTGCCATCGAAGGCTGCTATATGTCCGGCAACGGCGACCAGAGCGCAAACTCCATCGGCATCGCGTATGACGCCATCGTCAGCCCGGTCTCCGAAGCTGTCGTCAACGCTTCCGTCGCGTCCGTTCTGTTCGTGATCTGCTGGGATGCGGTTTAAGCCGCACCCATACATCGCCGGGGGAACCTGCTTCCCCCGGCAGCTTTTATCATAGGAGGGATTCACTTTGAAAACAAAACGAATTCTTGCGCTGTTTCTGGCTGTCGTGACCTGCCTGTCTCTTGCCGTTTCCGCATCTGCGGCGAGCATTTCAGATTTCAAGGATGTGGACACCAAAGCGTGGTACGCCGAAGCCGTAGCCGCGGCTGTAGATAACGGCTTGCTTTACGGTAAATCCAGGACGCAGCTTGATCCCAACGGTCTGCTGACCCGTGCAGAAATGGCGGCTATTACAAACCGTTCCTTTGGCTGTTACAAAACAGCGGACATTTCTGCGTACAAGGACGTTGCAAAATCTAAGTGGTACTACAAAGATGTAGCCCTCGCCGTCCAGATGGGGACGTATAACGGTGTCTCCTCCACCAGCATGCAGCCTGATCGGGCAATCACTCGTCAGGAGGCCATTGCAGTCGTCGCACGAGCTTTGCAGCTTGATCTTGACGATTACGCCAAGACGGATCTGTCCAAGTTTGCGGATGCCAAGGAAGTGTCCAAATGGGCGCTGCCGTACATGAAAGCAATGGTCGCAGCCGGTTATGTGCATGGCCGCACGCAGGGGCTTGTCCCGCAGGCCAACATCACAAGAGCAGAATTTGCGCAGCTCTATTTCAACATCATCCAGTCCTATATCACCAAGAGCGGCAGCTATACGAAGGATTACAAGGGCAATCTGCTCGTCCGTACCAAGGACGTTGAATTGAAGGACATGTCCATTGACGGCGATCTCATCATCGGCAACGGCGTCGCAGACGGCAAGGTCACGCTGTCCAACGTAAAAATCTCCGGCCGCCTTGTCGTGTGGGGCGGCGGCACAGCGGCGATTTACTGCAATGACGGCACAACAGCGGCCGAAGTCATTGCCTGCCGTGTGGACGGGCCGGTCAAGGTCATTTTTGACCGCGAATCTACACTGCTGGTCTACGACAAAATCAAAACCCGCATCACCGAGCGCGCAGGCAAATTCCCGGAAACAGAGATTGTATTTTACGCGATGGACGATCTGCTGAATGCGCAGCGCGATCTCAATAAGATGGTAGACGAGAATCTCATTCAGGCAGAGATCCCTGCGCATCTGTATGCCATCGTTGGCGAGCAGACGGTATCTGCCACGCTGAAAAATAGCAGCAAAACGGACACCTATACCATCGAGATCCGCAGAGATTCCGACGGCAGCCTCATCGCAGATCCCGTCACCCTCGCAGCCGGTGCGTCGGTCAGCTCCATCACGCTGAAAGAAGCGCCGGAATACGGCAACGCTGCCTGCACCGCGACGATCACGGCCACCCGTGACGGCAAGACGGTCGGCACGCTGGAGGTCAAAACCGCGCTGCACGCTGCATACCTGTGGCCGAAGGAGGTAATGTCAAAATGAGAACAAAGAAATTGTTTTCTCTCCTGCTGGCTGTTCTGATGCTCTGCTCGCTGTCGGTTTCTGCCTTTGCCGCAGAAACCGCGCAGGCCAGCGTCCCGGTGGTGCTGACGGTTGTGAATTCTGTTTCGCCTATCTCCGTCAGCGTTCCCGCATGCCTGCCGGTCACGGTTCTGGACGGCTATGTTGTAACGGCCTCCAACGCCGTCATTGAAAACCGCGCACAGAGCGGCGCGGTGCAGGTTGTGGCCGTCGATGTGCAGCCCGGCGCGTTTGCCATTGGAGACTTTGAGAATTTCGGCAGCGAAGCCGGAAAGATCGCGTTCAGCATCAACGGCTGCAAGACGGTCAAGGAAGGCAAACTGACGCTGGCTGACGGCGCGTTCCCGGTCATTGACGCAGGGAAAAACCTGCGGATCGCATACACGGCGAAGGTCGCGGCAGCTGAAAAGGTGGAGAAAGTGAACGCCGCGACGCTGATCTTCACCATCGCGCCTGCAACCGGCAATTCGTAAAGGAGGGAGGAACCGCTATGAAAACAAGAAAACTCACAGCAATCCTGCTTGCCCTCTGCATGCTCCTCTCGCTCAGTATCTCGGCGTTTGCGGCAGATGATGCCATTGCCAGCGGCACGATCCCGGACAGCAAGATCACATGGGAATTGGACAGTAAGGGCTGGTTGACGATCTCCGGCAGCGGGGACTGCAGCGCCTTTACAAGCAAAGACGACCAACCGTGGGCAGAATACCGCGGCCAGATCACGCAGGTTTGGTTCGACGGCATGGAGAGTCTGGCGATCTCCGATCTCGCTTACTGGTTCGAGGACTGTACCAATCTCACGACTGCCGAGATCCCCAGCACCACGCCAGTCATCGGCAGGCACGCCTTTTATAACTGCCCACTGCTGACGAAGCTGTCCATTTATTACGGAGAGCATACGCTGAACAGCATTGGCGAGGACGCTTTCTGGCGCGAGACGGACAGTGGAGATACCCTTTATATTGGATATTTGATCGGCTACCCCAAATCGTCCGTGCCGTTCCACACTTACGATTGGGCTGCATCCAACCGCAGCGAACGCTATTTTTATGACCTCTATGGTGTGTACCAGAATGCGGATGCTGGCTCTGCTGCGACCAGCGGCATCAAAAAAGCACCGGGTATTTCTGTTCAGTCCACCGGCACGATCATCGGCAACTGCCCTTCGTGCGGAAAGTATTCGTTCCAGGGCACATACGTTGAAGTCGCACATTCGTCTCGTGGTCATGCCAACTATAATGAATGCAATAGCTGTCATTACGTCCAATATTTAGGGACATATACGACCAAAAGTCACGGTGCTGGGGGCTACGGTTCCGGCACTTGCCCGGATTGCGGCAGTCATACATGGATTCTCCAAAATGTACAGGACGCAACTTGCACCAGCAACGGGTACAGAAGCTATTCATGCGCTTGCGGCCAAACGAAATCTGAGACGATCTATTCCAGTGGCCATAGTTATAGCTACGGCTCTTGGGAAGAATACTCCAGCAGCCAGCACCGTCGGGAAAGCTACTGCCGAAATTGTGGTGCATCCAGCTATGACTATGCTTCGCACAGCCTGAGCTACGGGAGCTGGAGCAACGATTCCTCCAGTCAGCACAGCCGAACAGCATCCTGCCGCACTTGTGGGTACTCCACAACGGAATACGGAAATCATAGCTATTCCACTGGCGCATGGAGCAAGTACAGTGATACGCAGCACCGACGTGCAAAAACCTGCACGTCCTGCAGCGCATCTACTTATGACTATGCTGACCACAGCTATTCCTATGGGAGCTGGACACGGGCTGACGATACGCAGCACAAGCGCACGAAAACCTGCTCCGCTTGCAAAACATCCAGTGAAGAATACGCCGACCATGTGGATGCCAACGGCGACGGCAAGTGCGACGATTGCGGCGCAACGGTTTCGTTGACGGTCACATGGGACGCAGGCAGCAATGGCGGCATGATTGACGGAAAAGCATCGTTCAGTGAAACTGTAAAGTCGAATTCTGCACCGGCTGCGCCCAGCGCTTCTCCTGTGAAAACCGGATACACATTCAAGAACTGGTATACCGAAAAAACGGGCGGTAAGCTCTATACCACAATCACGGCAGTCACTTCCAGCCAGACGTTCTATGCGCAATTCACTGCAAACACCTATACTGTGACATGGAACCTTGGCGACGGACGTTCGGAAACGACCGAGCAGACGTACGGTGAAAAACTCGTTCTCCCCGCCGATCCGGAACGTAAAAACGCCGAATTTTTAGGCTGGTTTACGGAGAAAGACGGCGGCACAGAAGTTACGACAAACACTGTTTTCAAGGAAACCGCCGCAACAACGTACTATGCGCACTGGGAAGTTACAGAGCTGTTTTCGGTGACAGTTCCGGCCACCTTGCCGCTCGTTGTGGATGAAACCGGCAAGGTCTATGTCGCCGCTGCTTCCATCGTCAACAATTCCACCGGTGATGTGAAGGTTTCTTCCGTCAGCGTCACCAGCAAAAATGGCTGGGAGTTCGTGCCGTATTCGACCAACATGGCAAGGGCCAAAGTGGATGCCAAGCAGGTCGGCTTCAAGATCAATTCTTCCGAGACCAGCAAGACCGGTGATTCTGAGGTTTTCACACTGGCTGCGCCGTGGACGGTCAAAGAAGCAGATGCGCTCTCCATCAACTATGATGCCGTCGTATCCGCCGTCTCTCAGCCCGTGACCGGTCAGGAGATCATGTCGGTCGTCTTTGTACTCGAATGGGCGTAAATGAAAATCGGCAGTCCGGACTGGACGAAGCCGTTCAGGTCGGCAGCACCGCCGCAAAGGTCGTGGAAGGCGCCGCAAAAGCAGGCAAGATCACGGCCGCAGCTGCAAATGGGGCCGCCCTCGGCGGTCCCTACGGCGCGGCTGCCAGCGTTGCAATCGCGGCAGCCAAGCATGGGAAGAAGATCCTCCTTGCGCTGCTCGCCATCCTTGCGATCCCGCTGCTGTTCCTCGTGATGCTTCCAACGCTGATCTTCGGCGGCACGGCGCAGAACTCCGGCGACACCACCATTCTGAACGATCAGACGGCAATCACCGAAAACATGAACGAGATCGCATTTGCAGTCAGCGACCTGCTCGGCAGCGGCATTGCCGACGCCGAGCAGCGGATCGCAGACGATTTTGCCGCGTCCATCGCCGACCAGTATGAGATCGTCAACCCATATGAGGATGAACGCATCAACAACGTCAATCTGTTCATCTCGCAATACTGTGCGTACCGTGATACGGACGTTGCCGCCATTTCTCTGGAGGATATGAAGCAGCTTCTGCGCTCTGGTATTGGTGAACTGTACGACTATACTTATGAGGACGAAATACGCGAGGTAGAAGAAACCGCTCTCAATGAGGATGGCGAAGAAGTCACAGAGCTTCGTGAGGTGACGGTGCGGGTTTACACACTGACCTATCGCGGCGAAGCGTATTTTGCCGACTCCATTTTTCATCTGACCGTCGAGCAGAAGACGCTTGCGCAGAACTTTGCCGAGAATCTCAGCCTGTTTCTGGGCGACGGTCTGTTTCAGAATCTCTCCTCGTCTGAGAGCAGCTTCACGATCCCTGCGCTTGGCGACATCCGCTACACAGATGGCAGCACAGAGGTCGTCTATTACAATCAACTCGATGAACGCTATGCGAACAAGCCCTATGGTACTGATGATATCGGCGGCTACGGCTGCGGCCCGACTTGCATGGCAATGGTAGTGTCTTCTCTCACGGACGATCTGGTCGATCCCGTGGAGATGGCAAAGTGGTCATATGAGCACGGTTACTGGTGCAGCGGAAGCGGTTCGTATCACGCGCTCATCCCGGCAGCCGCCGAAGCGTGGGGCCTGCCGGTCTCCGGCTGCACCGCATCGGAGCCGCAGCGGATCACGGACGCGCTTTCCAGCGGCAAGCTTGTCGTTGCCATCATGTCCGCCGGGCATTTTACCTCGTCCGGACATTTTATTGTGCTGCGCGGCGTCCAAGATGAAAAGATCCTCGTTGCCGATCCAGCCAGCCGGACGCGGAGCGAACAGAGCTGGGATCTGTCCATCATTTTGAATGAAGCCAGCAAAGCCGCCGGTTCCGGCGGGCCGTTCTGGATCATCGGCTGAAATCTGCACCCGATCAGCACTGCTGACCGGGTGCATTTTCATAATTTACAGAAAATTCACAGGTTCAAGTGACCGTTTTGCCGTTTTGCGGTGCGTATTGTTATAGAAGGATTTGGAGGACAAACCTATGAGGACAACCATCCAACAGCTTGCAGAATTTCTGACCGCCTGCCGCGGGAACTGGCGAAATGCCTGTTTCATCTCCTGCAGCGTCTGCAAATGTCATTCGCCGTGTTCCGGCTATCTGATGAGCGCGGATGCCGGCGGCAAGCCTGTTCTGATCTCCGCGGCTGAATATGAACATCTCACCGCGCAGCGGATCGACCCAGCCGAATGCCGCGGAAAGCTCTCCCGCAGCGCCTTCGAGGATATTTATGCGTTATATCTCAACTGGTGCTTGTCAGACGATGAAAGCTGCTGTTTACAGATACTCTCCCTTCTTCCTTCTGAGTAATACATAGGAGGATTTCCATTTGAAAAAAGCCCACATTACCTGTCCATACTGCCACGCGCCGGCGCAGCTTCGCCCGGCCAGCAGCATCTACGGCATCCACACAAAAGACCGTGCAGCGAAACTGTACGTCTGCTCCCGGTATCCCGCCTGCGACGCTTATGTACAGGCGCACAAGGCGACCGGTCTGCCGATGGGAACGCTTGCAGACAAATCACTTCGACAAAAACGGATGCAGGCACATCGGACCTTCAACCAGCTTTGGGAGAAAGGCTTCATGCGCAAACAGGATGCTTACGCATGGCTGTGCGTCCGGCTTGGCGTCCCGGAAGCTGACACACATATTGCCAACTTCTCGGAGTATCGCTGTGACCAGGTCATATCGCTCTGCAAAGAATTTCTGAACGCACAAAGGAAGGTGAAATATAATGGATCGAAGCAGCATCGTATTGACCGCTGAGCAGCAGTTTCTCGTAGAAAACAGCCTTGAATTTGTCCACTGGACGATTGCAAATCTTATTCCCAAAAGCAACTGCCGTATGGAATATGACGATCTCTTTCAGGAGGGCTGCGTCGCGCTGTGCCACGCGGCGGCAAGCTATCATGGCGGCACTTCGTTCAAGACCTACGCCATCACGGTCATCCGCAACCATCTGATCGACTGCTGCCGCAAGCAAGCAAGCTGGCGCAAATACATCTCAGAGCAGTCGCTGGACGACCCGGACGCAAGCCTCCCAACGCCGGTATGCACAGATCATGCGCACTTTTCCAATGTGGACACAAGTGCGGTACTTACCGTCTGCAAGAAACACTATCGCGGTGTCGCAAAACTCGGTATTGACGCGCTTGTTCTGAAAGCGAAGGGCTTTGACTGCAAGGACATTGCGGTTCTCTATCACACCAGCTCCAACAATGTCGGTGCATGGATCTCCCGCGCAGCAAAGAGGCTCCGCAGCGATCCGGATTTTCTGGACGCTTTCGACATCGCCTGTTGAAATTCTTCGGGTGCATTCGTAAAAGAAAAATAAAAGCACATTGGAGGTACTGTTATGGAATACACGAAATACGCAGCCGTTGGGCATTTCAAATGTCATTGCACACTGGACGGCAAGAAATATCCCGTTGTCATCGTTGGCCGGAAGGAATATATGCTCGACGTACAGGAAATGACCGTTTGGAGCAGTCTTGCATGGCGGATCCTGTCCCGCAGCCAAATCGCGGAAGCCTATCTGAAGCTGACGCGAGGGCTGTCGTTTACGTCCCGCCGGACACTAGATGACTGTATTGACAGGCTTGTCACCCGCGGACTGGTCGCGGAGGGGCGCGGCAGCAGCGAGTATGAAGCTCTCTATGATCTGCTTTCCTGCTTGTATATCGCGCCGGTATCTGCAAATCCGTTTCTGCGGCTCGGCGCGTTTTTGAAGCTCTGGATTTGGAACGGTGCACCGTTCTCTAAAGCAATTCGCCTGTTCTCACGCCCAAAACAGGATGCAGCGGAACGGCAGATCGTGCGGCTGGCGAATCAGGCGCTTCTCAGCAGTGCGGAGTTGATCAAATGCGCGGAGCGTGGCGTGCGGACGCTTCGCTCCGACGAGCAGCTCATGGACTGCCTGTATGACGATGAATTGACCACCAGTGAGAATCTGCCCATCCTGATGGCAGCGTCCCGGCAGGCGCGCCCTGTCTCGGCGGCAATCGCAAACCTGTATCTGCACAAGCAGATCGTCTTTGAGCGGTGCTGAATATGAAAAAGCTCCTCACGTGGCCCGCGCCGCTGCTTCAAAAGTGGCTGCTTTCGCTGCTGCTCTGTCTGCCGTTTCTGGCTGCGGCTATTGTTTCCGCATTCTCCGGCGATCGGACGTTTCTGATTCTCAGCGCATTGCTCTTGCTTTTTTGCGGCGTTCGCTGTGCGGAGCTTTATGTGCTGCTCGTGAACGAACGCTATTGTGCAGAGGAAGGCACCTGCCTCTCAGTTTCCGGCATTCCATTCCAGCGGCAGCGCAGAGTTATTCTGCAAAAATCAGACGGCGCGCAGCTTGTTTTCTGCATGGAAAAGAACAAGCGGCTGTCTGTGGGGCAAGCCTATCGGGTTTATTTGCCGACCGGTACGGTCGTCAGTGAGGTCAAAAAAGCGCATCTGCCGCAGCACTATGCGTTGACAGCCGAAAAAATTGAAATAGATTCTATATGTATCGTCCCTGATGCGTCCGAAAAACCAGTTGAAAAAAGTCAACAAAAACCTTATAATTAAAATGCAGATAACAGCTTGACTGTTTATCGTCATGTAGAAGCATCCGGCCGGTTCAGCTTCGGTCGGGTGTGGAGTGCTGCTTGGGCAAGCGCTGCCGCAGGCTGAATAGGGATATCCCGAAAGAAAGCGTCTGTGAGGCTCCGAAGCCGGGGCCTCACTTTTCTGTTTTCCAGTGTCTCGGTATCAGCTTCCCATATATGTCATCCCATAATCATAAAACGGGAAGATCCGAAAGCATTTCGGATCTTCCCGTTTCTTTGTTCTGATATTTTAGATTCTGCAGCAACCCTTGGATGTTACGCCGAGAACGCGGGGCGAATATTTTGTTTGATTCCCGTCGCGGTTTCCTGCTGCTTCGCCCATGTCACCCTTGTTACTTCTTCGACGAAAGCCTTTTCCTTGGCAGAAGCCGAATAGTATCGGATACCAAATTGCCGGCAAACATCGAAAAGCAAGTCTGTGTACGCAATGTCTTCTTGTGTGGGCATTGAAAAGTAGCCGCCCGCCTGCGATGCTAATTCGTCGATCACATATTGTGCATTGTTCTTTTTATCCATGTTCCTGCTCCTCCTCTACTAAGTACTTTGAGAACAGCAACCAAGCATCCTCGTCTGCAAGCATAAAACGTTTCGGTCCTCCGCTCGCTGCGCTGGGGATCCGTTTGGCACCGAAATCTTCCGCATAGTGCTTGGCCAACTCATCTGTTTTTGCGTCAAATACCACATCTCCGCGGCATCCGTTGTCAATGGAGAATTTAATGCCAAATGCGATCAAAGCTGCACCGATTCCGCAATACTTCCGTTCCGCTTTCTTGGTAAGAACGGGGTTGCTTGCTGGTGCGCTCTCTGCGTAAAGAATGTAAACGTATGCTTTACGACCGGAGATCTGATATGCTGCTAAAGCGGCCAACTCGCCATCTTCTGTCTTCATTGCATATTTTTGTACAGAGGGGTCTGATAAAAGAGGCGAATCCCAATTTGTTTGCCAAAGTGGGGCATTGTGTGTTGCGGAAATGTCTGCTGCTAAGGCTGTATCAATCTTGACCTGAACAGACGAACTATCAGAACAACGCACAATATAAGGTGCAAAAAACACAGCATCATCTCCTTTCGTTTTTTATATTATAACACACCATTTCTGCAAAAGGAAGCAACAGCGCCCATACAAATATCATCTTTTTCAAAGGTTCCCTCTTTTCTATTCGTCATTGATTATTGTTTTGCAGCTTGCTATAGTATTATGAGCGAAAGGGGGGGCATTTATGGACGAAATTGAAATCATAAAACAAAAGCTCATTGAACAGGTCAATCCTATTTGTATTTATTTGTTCGGCTCTTTTGCAAGAGGTACCGCTCATGTGGAGAGCGACCTTGACTTTTATATTATTGTAGACGACGGCGAGAAAGATCTTCACGCCATAGCCGCTTCTGCATATAAAGCAATCCGTGACGTGAAGCAGCGCCCCATGGATATTCTGGTCGGCACAAAAAGCGGCTTTGACGAGCGCAAGGATCAGTTTACTGTAGAAAACGAAGTGTTCCATAAAGGAATTCTGATCTATGAATCAGGCCGTTGAAGGAGTGATACGATGGATAGAAACGCCGAAATGAAATGGTATCTAGATCAGTTCAGTGGTTCACGCGAACGGTTTTATGAAATCCATATGCAGATGTGCCGCAAGTTTGGCATCAGCTGGAGCAAAGCCACCTCCAAAGAGCGGCAGTTCATCGAGGAAATCACAAGATTTACGTTCGAGCGTGAACAGGCCCAGAAAGCCGGTCTTCCGCTGGATACCGTAAAGCCAATGATCACAGTTGCATAACCGAAGCGGTCGCAGACTTGCGACCGCTTTTTTCTGCATTTTGCAGAAAAATCGTATTGCCGCCCTATTTTATAAGTAGAGAGTATTCTTCGTCCATCGCGAAATCTATATATAGTTTTAATATAATTGACAATCCCAATATATTGTGCTACTATATTCATGTAATTGATATTTGTGCAGTTCATCGGAACGCAGACCGTATGGTCTGTGCGTGGGGCTTCTCACATTGCACACGTTGGTCAGGTTTGTATTTGAGTGCTGGTAGCATGGTATTTGCCCGCAAGGGGTAGATGTCGCTGCCGGCATTTTTTATATAGATATTCATGCCGGTGGCAGAAAGGAGTGTTATGGCAAAAGCGAGTCTCATCGGGCTGATCACGCAAGGCCCGGAATTGCAGCACAGCGCCAAGGGTGAACCCTATGTCCGTTTTTCCATAGCCGAGTATGTCGGCTTCGGTTCGCAGCGGCACACACAGTTTGTTGACGTGTGGGCATGGGGCTACATGGCGCAGCGGCTTGCAAAGTGCAATCTGAGTAACGGCGATTATATCTTTTTGAGCGGCACGTTGGAGCTGGAAGAGTTCACAAAAAAAGGCGGCATCACAAAGGATAAACGCTTGAAGCTCAGATTGGACGATTGGGCGCCTGTTCCGCAAAAACGGGAAACAGGCTGTCCAGCGCAGAATGAAACAGATGTTTTTCCAGTCTCCGCCGAACAGATCGACGGCGATCGGGAAGAACTGCCGGAATAAATCCGGCGCAGCGGAAGAGGAACCGCACCAGATGATTCAGAAATGATTCGTCGGTGCGGTTCCTCTTTTTTTATTTTACCGAAAGAATTTTGAAAGGTGGCTTAATTTTATGAAACGATCCAATCCTCTGTGGGGAAGTGTCTCCGTCCTGATCGGTGTGGTCATTGCGATCCTGGCGCTGGTGCGCGGCGCATGGCTCGTCCCGCTTCTGCTCCTGACCTTTACGGCGTGGGGCCTGTGGGTGGTCATGTTCCAGCTTCAGCCCGCGTGGGATTCCATCCGCGGGT